>Ga0081474_122135_pt1 | contig 100766 bp, 110 predicted proteins | sample OneHunmetagenome_2_FD_70978 | JGI IMG/M metagenome (GOLD analysis project Ga0081474, IMG submission 70978) | Ferrous microbial mat communities from One Hundred Spring Plain, Yellowstone National Park, USA v2 (version 2) | ecosystem: Environmental > Aquatic > Non-marine Saline and Alkaline >... | reverse complement strand
GGGGTTTGCGTCCCTGAACGGATTCTCCCTCAAATACCTAGGCAACAACCTAGTGAAAACGCCCCAGTAAATATTCATTGGGAACTTACCATAACGCTCCATTATGTACGGATCCTCACCATAGGCAAGCCCAGAACCCCTAAACCTAAAACCTAGGGTCAACAACCACCTCAAACGGAAAATGAATATACTCAACAATCCTCAAGCCCCTAGACCTATACTTAACCAGAGGCTTATAGGTCTCATCATCAATGAAAAACGCCCTAACATCGTAATTACCAAGAACCTTCTTGGCAGGCCTCCACATGTATAGACGAGTCCAGAGACCAAAGGCCTTAATGTTAACGGGCATCAACGTGTAAACCCTGAACCTGGAAATATCAATACCATACCAATCCACGTACCTCCCAGGATCAAACTTAAACGTACCAGTAAGAATAGGCTCAAGACCAACACTATCCAACGCAACAGCCGCGGAAGCATAAACAAGCTGACCACCACCAGGCGAACCCCAATAACGATGGGCAACTATCGAGTGCGCAGTTTTGATCATTCGTTATCAAATTTAATTGTTCGTTCCGAGTTTAAAAATATTTTTATTTAATGATGAAAATAGGTTATAACCTAACGGAATTGTACATAATCGCATATAGTGTGGCCAGTAACCTCGGTAATGGTCTCCTCCTCATAATGACCAAACTAGCCAACAGATATGCGGGTAGAGATACCGAGGCGCCTAACTTCCTTAATCTGAAGAACATGCTTGCTCTATCATAATGTAACCAAAACTCACCCCAAAAGCCGCCGCTTCGTGTTAATGACTCCCTATGGCTCTCTATATGCCAGACAATGGGTGCCACATTGATGTCTAGAATCTTATATACGTTAAATCCCCTCCTCACTGCGTAATAAGCCATAAATAACTCGAAATAAAAAGCTCTCCTACTATTTTTGTAATACTTTGCTAAATCAAGACCCTCAATGGCTTCTCTTCTAAACCCCATGTTCATGCCTGATATATGTATTGTCTTTATCATGTCATTATTGTTGCATGCTTTTGCACCTAAGTAACCACTTATAGAAAGCCACCTGCAATAATCACTCAGTTCTCTTAATGGCTTCCTGTAATACGTCGTCTTAGTAACGTCTTCATGGTATAATGGCTCCTTCGTTAAGTTAAGTGAACCGTTTATTATGTAAGCTTTGTATTCAAAACCACCTATGGCACCGGCATCCTCAAGCTTATTAAATAGGTTTATGTAACGCTTTACCCATTCAGGGTGCGCTATTGCATCGTCGTCGATGAATAGAAGTATGTCACCCCTGGCCTCATTAATACCTAATGCGTACGCCATAGGCGCATAACCTTTTTCCTGCAATACAATCCTAATGTTTAAATCCCTCATAAACTCCTTAATTATCTCCTCGCTATTATCATTTGAAGGCTTAAGTACAATAATTACCTCGCTCGGCTTAACGTCTTGCCCAGCCAAGCTACTTAATACATGTGGTAAAGCCCATGCTCTTTTATATGTAGGGATAATTACGGAAACGTACATAATCGTAGAAATATCATTAAATTATTTAAAGCTTACCCAGCAAGTTGTAAATTATTAATTAACGCATTTTTAAATCTATCATAATTAAACTCCAATGCCTTACTCATCACCAATTTTCTATGCTCAGTATCGGCATCCACTGCATTTATTACAAACTCCGCAGCCTCCTCAACATTATCAAAACCAAACCCAAACCTTCCCCTCTCAACTACATCAAGCCAGACACCACCATCCCTATGCACGACAGGTATTGCCCCGACTGACATGGCCTCTACCACAGCTATTCCAAAATGCTCGGCGGGGTGCGTATGAAGAATTACCTTAGCCTTACATAGTAAATCCCTCTTAATCTCCTCAGAAGCATTAGGTATTATTTTAACGATGTCCCTACTCAAGTCTTCTAAGTACTTAACTCTCTCCACGGAATCTGCAAATCCTATTATCACGAATTTCACACCTGGTCTTTTAGCCTTAACCAGCTTAGCGATCTCAATAAATTCTTCCCATGGTTTACCAAGCCTGCCAATACCAATAACCATATCTTCCTTAAATTGGGTTGGGTTATAACTGCATTTCACAGGTTCAACGGGCGGGTATATAACCACGGCATTATTAATCCCACAATCCTTAAGTTTACTTAATGTCCAGGTTGAATTAGCAGCAACAACCTTAGCCTTCATTGGAAATAAAAACTTTAGATGAGCTGTACAATAGGGATAGTGCACGTAGTCTAAATCAACCCAACCCCTTAAGTCATTGTAAGCAGCGTCGATCACCACATCAAAGTCATCTTTAACCTTATGATAATATTCGTAAATTAATGAATAAAGATTCTTAACGAACCTAGATAAACGTCCTCCATTAGATCCAGGGATGCTCCTAAAGACGTCTGGTTGAGTAAAATTATCATCCCATTTACCACCAAAAGTTAGAACAACCGTTGAATAATCAACTCCTTAAGAACTCTAACCATATACGCCAAAACCCTCTTACTACCAGCAAATTTCGCAATATCCCACCTAAAAATCAGCAAAGCCCTACCCATTACCGGTAATTACTGTCGCGTTTATTGGCGGATATACACCACTCAAGCTTATAGTGGGTGGGGTCGTTGATGAACCATCAATCACAGCAGTTGGCGTAATAGGCTCCATCAATGACTCATTAACCAATAACCTATACTCACTGTAGGCACTTGATGGTGCGTATAGGAAGGTGTCGTTCGGGTATGCAGTTGCTGTTATCGCCGTCCCTACGTGGGCATATATCGGTATACCCATGGTCAGGTTAAACGCAACGGCATTCGGTGTTGCGCTGAATACGTTCGGGAATATGCTGGTCATGTATAGCGGTGTTAGGCTTGTTGTTGGGCTGCTTGAATTAACGAAGAAGCCGCCTAGGTTAGGCAGTACGTAACCTGCCAGTGAGTACACATTAATTAACTCCTCACTAGCCACCGCCTGTGGGTTATAGTCGGTGGTTATTGTCTGATACGTCTCAACTATTGCTGATGTACCCTTCGTTAACAACTCCAGTGATGTAACGTTCAGTATTCCGAAGTCCGTAATATTGAATGGGTATGCTGTGTTGTTTATGTACGTGAGGGCTATCGGCGTAGCTAGTGCTGAGCCATCCATCACGTACTGCCTATACAATACGTCGGTGAAGGTTAGCCCTAGGTAGGTGTTGCCCACTGGGTACAGACCGCTCTTACTCGTTATGTTGAAGGTGACTGGGTATACGCTTGCCTCAATGATTATTGTGCCGTTCGGCGGTATTGTGACTGGCGTGCCCGCTATATAGACGGTCACCAGGCTCGTTGTGTATGTTGCCTGCCCTGTTGGTGTGATTATTACGTTCTCATTGGGTGGTGGCACGGGCACTATCTGGTTGAACACCTCCTGCCCTAGGTAGAACACCTTCATCTGGAATGCCTGCCCTAGCATGAACAACCTAACGAATATCGTGCCCTCGTGAGGCACTATCGATGGGAACGTGAATATGGCGAACGGCGATGCAGTACTGTAGTTAGTCAGCAGTGCCGCTAGTGTGTAGTAGCTATAGTTCCCAACATACCACTCAGCGAATTGCTGCAGGCTTAATGTACCACTCTGGTATGCGGCCTGGTCAGCAGCTATCAATGACTGGAACGTACTCTCCAGGGACTCAAACTGCGGCTGCATCCAGGTCTCACCAACAACCCTGAAGTCGGTTAGGTTCAACCAGTAGGTTGGGAACACTAACCACTGGCTTGTTAGGTAGTACGGGCTGTATTGGTCGTCAAGCACTAATGTCACATTGTAGTAGAATGATGGGCAGTAGCTCGGTGTTGCGCATGGGTACACGGGCTGGCTACTCAGTACATTGCCCTTTAGGTCCGTGACCACTATGTGTAGGTTCTCAACTGGTACGGTGACCGTGAATACTTGACCACATGTTGTTGTAACAGGCACTGAGAATTGTTCGTAGTATATCACGAGATCCTCATCAAATGGACCCCTAGTACCCAGTGTGTATGCGTAATATGGACTTGGTATGCCTAGGGCGCTGGCGTATGCCTGGTATGTCTGCCCGTACTGCTGCGACACGGTTGCGTATGAGTAGACACTGCCTGTTGCTGGGCTTATTGTCCTGACCTTAAGCATCACGTAGGCCTCACCGGCTGGCTGTATGTAACTGGCGTTGAGTGGTACATTCATTACGTAGACGTAACCACTTGAGTTGGTTATTGCGTGCCACATCTCGAAGGTGCCGTTATAGTTGTAGACGCTCACCGCGAAGCCCCACAGTGGGTACTGCGGTGTCGTCTGACTGAGTACCTGTATGTTGATGTCTATCAGTGGGAAGTAGACAACATTGACTATGCCTGGAGTTAGCTGTATGTTGTATATGGGCTGCCTCGTTGTGTAGTTAACGCTGGGCATTACGTAGCCGTAGTAGTTCAGTGTGAAGTTGAACACAGGCGTCATAGTCTCAATGTACGGCACGCCAGACACTGAGGATATCTGTAGGGCTATTGGCGCCGTTATCTTCATTATATAGGCTGAGGAGCTCAGGGCTATTGGCGGTAAAGTAACTGTGAGACCGCTTGGCGTCAACTCACTCGCATACACAACACCACCTGTTATGGTCTCGTTACATAGGTTGAGGAACTGCACGTTATACACCGTGTATGTTGCGGCTATGAATGCCCTCTCCACAGTAACGTTAGCGAACACTATGGTACCGCTTGGCATCACACCCGTTGGTGTCATTACGGCGAGTTCAGTACCGTTGTCATAGAATGAGAGTAATGTCGTGTTACTTTCACTTATTGGGTACACATTGAACAGCGGATACTCTGGTGTGCTAACTCCATACTGCTCATTGTATATACTCCCTGACGTGTAACCGAGTTCGTAGACTCCGTAACCAACCGTCATGCCGTTGTACATCAACCAGAACGTGTAGTAATACACCTGCTGTCCACTAACAGGTATTGTCGTGGGTGGCGTTGCAACTCCAGCAGTGCTGCTTACAGTACTTATTACGCTTATTGTTGTTATTGGTGGTGCTGGTAACCAATTAACCTCTGGTGTAACGAGTACTCCGGACACTGAGGACTGTATAAACGGTGGGAATTGGGCTATTGTTGCTGGCCAGTACGTTCTGTAAGTCGTCTCGTTCGTCCATACCTGCTCCTCGTAATGCAAAGCACCCTGCACAGCAGATGCAGGTGGTGTCTGTGAGATTATTGGTGCGGTTGGTGAGTAGGCGTAGTACACGGTTAGGTACGGGACTATGTTGGGGCTGAGCGGTAGTTGCTGGTTAGCTGGGGTGCTTGGCTGGTACTGGGTTATGTTGATGAACACCGGCATTAAGGCAACGGTTATGTTTGTAACAGTAACATTAACAATGCCGGATTTAATTGTGCTTATTGCACTGCTGGAAAGACTTGCTGTGAACACGGGCGCATTCTCATAGAATATGTAGAGCTCGGGTGTTGGGAACGAAGTGGTTGATAGTGTTGGCGCACCTGGTCCCGTGCCCGTGAACTCACCAATTGGTACAATTGCTGGTGTTGTTTCGTAGTAGCGTAGGTAGTTCTCGCTAACCACGGTCGCCGGCGTCGTTGCCAGTAGCCACTTCACGTAGAGCTTCCCAGCAAGTATTGGGTTCGGGATGTATGTGGCGTTGGCAATTATTAAGTTGCCCTTCAGGTCATAGACACTGCGTATGAAGAACTCAACAACAGGCACGCAAATGAGTAATGCTGGATCGGCAGATGTTGTATTGCATATGGCTGTTAAGTATATTGATTGTTTGGAGTAGAAGTCATAAGCTTGGGCTACGTTATACGACTCGGGTGTTGTTTGCGCATTAGCATTAGTTGTTGTGTAGTTATAAAGCGCGACCATCTGCCCGCTTGGGAATACCTCATACACCGTGATGGTTATTGGCTGGGCTGTGACGATTGGGTAGTTGTGGTCGGCTGGGTTCAAGCCGCTGAATTGGTTCGTCACGTAGTAGATTGGGCCGAAGCCTGTGTATGATGCACCGTATATATGAGCTAGCACCTGATACTGTTGAGTTCGGTGTTGTTGGTCCGAACATGGTAACCCCGGTGCCTAGGGTTACTGATGCCTCAAGCTGTACCGTCGGTGGTAATTGTATAGGTGTCGTGACGTTTGTTGCTGCGCCAACGTATAGGAAGAAGAAGTATAGGTCTGGTAGCACCACGTATAAGCTACTCTTCGTTGTCTCTGCACCATATACGGGTCTGAAGAGGTAGTACGGGCCTGTTGGTGTTGATAGGTAAGATGATAGGTTCACATTGGTTAAGTTATTCATTAGGCTTGCCAGTGTTGAGTTAACTGTTGTTACGTTGAAGACCATCCAGTTGCCTCCGCCGTAGTTATTTAAGACAATAACCACGGTCCAGTTTGCGTAGACCTGGCTTGGTGTTATGCCGTTGCTTAGTGTTGTGCTTACTGTCCAGGTTACACCGCCTGTTGAATTCGCTGTGGCTGTGGCAGTCATGGTTACTGGCTGCCCAAGCTGCCAGCCGCTACTGGTCCAGTAGTACACGTCTGATGCGTTGGCTATGTATATGGTGAAGGACTTACCCGCCGTGAAGTACCAAGGTGTCATGTTAGTTATTAAGAGGTTATAGCATCCTGAGCATAGTGGTGCTGTTGGTGTTGTTGTGTTTGTCAGTCCCCCAGTTGGTTTTGGACCTACTCATCGGTCTCCGTTGTTGTTTAGGGTTTATAAGGGACTTGTTTGAATAAGCCGTTCAAAGGTTCCAACTTCTCTGGAACATGTAAATAAAATATTTGGAATCTCGTGAATAATAAATATTGATATATATTTCGCATTACTCTCAGTAATCATGACTAACTCCTCAAATAACCTATTAAGTCTCGCTAATCCCTCCTAGTGTCTCTCGGCAATCTTTCTCAATTCCACGATTGTCCTCAACCCTAGCCAACCTCTCTTTATGTGCCTTGGCTAGTTTCGTTAACTCGTTGACAGCCTCAACAAGCCTATCAACGGAGGACTTGAGGTCGGCATAACCAAGCAAACCCATAACAGCCAACCTAAACTCCTCATCCTCACGAAGCAACCTCAACAACAAACCCCTCAAATCAACAGACATTACTTCCCCTCAAGGGTTAAATTGGGTACTACTAAATAAGTGTTTCCTTAGCTAGGTTAAACTTTAACTACATTTTTACGTAGATAATTTCACATGTGATGGTTACTTGAATCACATGGCGGTATTGGTAAATGGGTTAACCCAAAGATTTCGAGAAGTCTTACCCCTCAGGGTGAGGAGCTTGTTTAAATTCTCAGTAGCTTATCCTTGTGATCCTATCGACCAACTGTATCATGAATCTAGGGTCGTTGATCCGCCTAATGCCCTGTAGGATTGATGGCGTATACTGCGTATTGCCAATTACCCTGCCTAGTAGCTTAACCGCCCAGTAGCCCATGGGTAATTTGTATGGGAGCCTTAATTGCCCCTCAATGGACAGCAGCATGGCGTTGAGCGTTAAACCAAGGGCATGTATACACTTTAACCTAGCACATAATTTAAGTGAGTCATCATTTAGCCACTTGAGGACCGTGGCTGAGTCGTTGAGGGTCACTATACCCTCCTTGTAGATTGCGTGAAGCACGGTTAAAGCCACCTCGTAATTCTCATTAATGCTGGTCACCCTAACGCCGTTGAAATTTGCCTCAACTCTTGAGTTCAATAGCTCCTCACCTCTAATGTAAACCAGGTTGGCTGCTGATGGGTGCGTATATAGATCAACGTTAACGCCATTTTTAACCAGCGTTATGGTGTATGGTTCATGTACCAGAACCCTGTAGCCAAGTGTTGATAGCCTTAAGGTGGCTAACGGCACTTGACTACCCTTAACTAGAATGTCAACGTCAGCCGGCACGTAGGTAATGGGCTTAATGAGCTTTATGAAGGCGTGCTCTATGCCGCCTAAGGCATCCTCAACCTCAGCAACAATATTAATAATTCTCCTTAAGCCATCCTCCTGGGATACCCTTAACTCACCATCATGGTTAGCAACCCTGAGAACGTGAAGAAGGACCTTATTCAACCTGGCCAGCTCAATAACATCAGGCCCTAGGTTAATCGGCTCATCAAGCACCACAGCCCTCACTAGGCTATGCATCACATTACCCGACATGCAACGCACCTCAACGAAACCCTGATTTAACGTTAAGCATAGCTTTAAAAGCATTAATCAAATAACAACATAAACCCAATGTACACGATAACCATCCCTAAGAGGCTAGCTGAGGAACTTAAAGGGAGGGGTATTGAACCGGAATCCTACTTAATAGACCTAATTTCAAGGCACCTGGGCTTGGATCCTGAAATCACGGCTGATGCTCATATGGAATTAGCTGTAATGTTTCTTGAGGAGGGTAAGGGGTTAGTGGATAGGGATCCTGTTCAGGCCAGTGAGAAGCTTTACAAGGCTACAGAGGAGGCTATTAAGGCATTGACTATTCATTACAAGTTGGATACAGTGCTTAATAAGGTTAATGAGAGGGGTAGGTGGACTGTAGCTGAACTGGAGAAGGCAGTGGAGGCAATAAGCGAGAGGCTTGGCGAATGGTTTAGGGTGGCTTGGGATGAGGCAAATTACCTACACTTATGGGGATTTCACGAGGCAAAACTAGACGCAAACGCCATTAAGGTAAGGCAATCAAACGTAGAGAAAATGGTTAAAAAGGCTCAAGAGATTATCATGAGTAATATACATTAATACCCATTACTCCTGAGATCTATCAACTAATACTAGGCTAAGATTCAAGGTGAGGGCACTAACTGATGTATCTTTAAGCGGCATTGGTGGAAGAGGTATGAAAGGCTTTAAATTATGGTAAGCCTATAAGTACCGCTGTGACATAATGGTCAAGCTTCGCTCCTTCTAGGGGTGGGGTTGCCCCACTACGTGGGATGGGGTTGTAAATACTGGCTCTATTAGGGTTTTTAGTAACCCCAAAGAGGGGATAACAACCAAGACCCCAAGAAACCCCACCCTTTAGGGTGGGGAAGGGGGGTCATATATGGGTGAAGGCGCTTCTATCGGTTAGCGACCAAGCGGCCATATCCGTGATTGATAAATTGGGCAGTAAGGGTGGCCCAAGGTACTTAACCTGGAACCTACAAGAGGAGCATTTAAGGACGTGGCTAGTGAAGCCATTGAACTAACCGACGTTAAAAATGTCGATGTGGACCCTAATAGGGGGTAACGTGAGGATGCTTGACGAGGTCATAATGCTAAGTTGGGACATGAAGACGTGGCTTAATGAGCAAGTCATCGCCGCTATATGTGATGCCTTTAAGAAGTACTGAAAGTGGCATAATCTCATTGACGTTAACGATGTACTACAAAGGTTAATAAGCGTATGGTAGCCACAGAGCCAGGAACTGTGGCCTTGGTGAATTCACGGTTCAGCCAGATGCGGTGAGGGGTGTCTTCAGTCTCCTTGAGAAGAACATAATGATCTACCTAGGGATACCTGGACTTGAGTTATTATCTGAGTTACCCAGTGAGCTATGGGTAGGTGGGGACTATGCATACCAAGTCCCAGTATACCACTGGGCCCTGAGGACAATGGTTAAGGAGAGGAAGGTTAATGTAGACGCCGAGGGCATCCTCAAAGCAATCAACGACTTCACTAAGGAGGTATAATGAGAAGCATTGCCCATGGTTCCCTTAAACAGTCTAATGGGCATAAAAACCTAGGTAATTGATTTTAAAGGAGAATGGAATGTAGATATTTAACGCTTTGATGTTGTTGCCTTTACCACCGGCTTCACTATGCACTTACCGTTCCCAGTTAGGTTAACGTTGCTAACCATGCCCATGTCTACATTTATGTTGTACACTGTGCCATTTATTACAATGGGTTGGGGTTCAAGGGGTACTTTGATTACGTCACTGGGCACCGTGCAGTCGTACGTCTGCCCATTAACCACCGCCTTGACGCTTGATATTCCGAGGAATATTAAGTTATAGGTGCCGTTGGGTGGGTTGCACTTGGCCACCAGTTGCGATGTTGATGTTAACTGGGCTAGGTCGAGACTTATTGTTGAGTTGCTGCAGGTGTACCATTGGCCGCTTGCCTCATTATGAAGCATTATTGATGACACGGTAATGTAAAGGTGCTGTACCTGCGTAGGCTTATCACTCATGTAAACGTACACTGATGCTGGTTTAACGTAGGTTAGGCTGAGGTATCCCACCACCGCGGTCACCGCCAACACCACAACCACCACGGCTACTACCCAAGACCTCATATAAGCCTCATTGTTTGTTTTGTTTATAAGGATAATCCAAGTTCCATGCGATTCCACCTCAAGTTCCACGGTTCCGTTCCCGTGGAAAGGCTTACAGGTAAATTCGAAATAGCTAATTTAATCAATGGGGGTTTAGGGCCACTGGGGGGATGAGCGCTATGCATGGTACCTGCCCCTGCACCTGCCCCTAGCCTCCTTAACAGCCTTGATTAACTCATCCCTTGAGGTGTGGGTTAGGCACCTAGACATTAATGCGTCTATGAGCACGGACTCAGCCTCATCAATGCTTAACCTAACCTCCCTATTCATCAGCCTCCGCATTAGTGCATTAACCTTAATACTCGTTATCATGGACTTGGCGTCGCCGAACAGGTTACCCCTAGGCACAACCTTAAGTAAACCAGCCCCCTCAGCCTCCACCGGTGTTATGGGTTCACCTGAAAGCAGCCTAATGGCAAGTGGCTTAGGTAGCCTACCCTGGATGATGGGCATTGAGAAGGCCGGCGGAACACCCACAGAACCCTCCGGGTAACATAGGTAAACGTCGGGTGGCGCTATGGTTAAGTCGCTGAGCAGCGCCAATTCAAGGCCCATGCCAACCGCTGAGCCGTTTAGGATGCTTATTATAGGCTTATCAAGCGTCACCATGAGGGACACCAAGGCCTTAAAAACCCTCACGAACTCCCTAACCGAGTCGTAATCCTCCCCTAGGGAACCCCAGTCAAACCCAGCTGTGAAGAAGGCTGAACCGGTTGCCGTTAAGGCAACCCATTTTACATTCGAGTCCTGGTTAGCCGCCATTAGGGCCTCCATTAACTGGGCCATTACGTCAACGGTGATTTGGTTCTCGGGGCCATTATCAATGGCTATAACCCCAACCCCATCCTCATTCCAAACCTTAATCCTACTCAACCTCACTGCAATCACCAATGGGTTTAAAGGGTATTTAAGGCTTTAACAGGTTAAAGGTACTCCGTGTAGAAGTAGGTTAGCAACGAGGCGGCTAGGGAGATTAATGCCGTACCCCACATCATGCCTACGTATGGGCCGTTTGAAATTGGGTTTAATGTGAAGGATACGGCTATGGCTACTATGGCCACTATTGACGTTAAGTAACCTAACACAATCGCCACATCCTTACTTAGTCTAAACCCAGCCTTACTGCTGGCATCATTACCCACTAAACCCACCACACGCCCCCTAACTTTAACCCAAAGTCTACGTATTGCGTACATGCCTCCGAAGGATATTATGACTGGGGGTATTATGGTTAACACGAACCATACTGGTTCAACGGGTACACCAGGCTGTATTGCACCCCAGACACTTAACTCAATGACCCAGGTTAGCCCCATTATAAACAGTGCTGTTACCCATGGCCTATCAAGTGGGTGAAGTAGGTCACCTCTATCTAAGGCTGGCACCACGAGTAGCACTATTAGGGGTATGAATATGCCCATTACTATGTCGGTGGCTAGGCCAAAGGGCATGTCAGCCATCTTATACATGAAGAGGAAGAACCATGGTGGGTAAGCCGGCACACTACTGGCCTGTGGGCTTGTTGGGGACGGGCCTGGGTATGGTGAGAACAAGATTGGTACTTTATCTAGGACCTGCGGTATTGCCAGTATCGACGGTATGAGCAGTATTATACCCCAGGTTAAGAGGACTATAGCCAACATGAAGGCGAAGTTCCTTGGCCACCAAGGCTTAATCCTGGGGTCATCTCTCCTTAACATTGCTGGTGCCTTATAACCCACCTCCTTAGGGTCAGGCATGAAGCCGTTCTGCTCAGCCAAGTAGAAGTGGAGGGCGAAGAACAGGATTATTGCGCCAGCTAGTATTATGTGCCAACCCAGGAACCTGGTGAATAGGTCTAGTTGGGTGCCGTTACCGAAGAAGACGGGTATTATACCGGATAGGCCTAAGGCAGTCAATATACCCTTACCCACACCCACGGCATCCACTGACAATACATCACCCGTTAGCGAGTAACCCACGAAGGATACTCCAAGGGTCATGGCGAAGAGTAGCACCCCAAGGACCCACTGGGCACCCCTAGGCCTCTTATGGGCACCCCTGAAGAAGACCTCAAGGCCATGGGCGTAGACGGCGAATATCATCACGTAGGCCCCGTATAGGTGGCTTGAGAGTAGTATTGAGCCAAAGGGGACTGTGTGTATTATCGCCATTGTTGAGTCGTAGGCGTTGCTAGGTTGATAGTAAAGTAGTAGTATTAATCCAGTTAACGCCTGCCATGCCAACGCCGCCGTGGCTATAGCCCCAAGCCAATACTCGATGTTAAACATGTAATCCGGCACACCCATGAATGGCACATCCCTTAGGTGGAATGTATCCGCAAGCCAATCCAAGAAACTGCGCCTACTCATACCCACCACCTCACAATGCAGGATTACTGTAGTACTTAACCACTGTGTTTGTTGTTCCTGCTGGTGTTCCTCCTTGTAGGTCTCCTGTTGGGTTTTTGACTGTGTCTTGTGTTGGTGTGTCGAAGCCTGGGTGTCCGTATATCACTGGCCCAATCATCTTAACCGCATACAACTCATCAGTGGCTTGATCCCACTCAAGAACCACCGCTGGCAAAGGCCTCACGGTAGGGCCAGTAACCACAGCACCACCACGATAAGGATCATAAGTAGAACCATGGCAACTACAGTGGATCACCTTATCCATGGGTCCATTAACCGTTATAACCTTAACACCAGGTGGGTAGAAGGTCATCTCAGGAAATGTGCAACCGAGGTGCTGGCATAAGGCACTGTAGGCTACTATCGACTTACTAGGCCCAACACCACCAGGGAATTCATACGAAACCCCATTCTGCGGCACCACAACCGTTGTCGGAGGAACCTCCACCGGCCTACCACTCTCATCACCAAGATTAAGCAACATATTAGGCTCATTACTAAGTGGGTATGGGAATAGAGCTATTTGCCTGCCATTAACCGGTATGCTGGAGGCCTTGATCGGATTTCCACTCTCATCAACAAGAAGCAGCCTTGGGAAACCACTTACACTTATCTCAGGTGGCATAAGAACCTCAAGACCACGCAGCATACCGACAACGACACTTAACCCAGCCACAGCCACCATGGCTCTAAGAAAGTTCCTCCTACCCTCATTAACAATACCTCCACTGGCCATAACCACTAACGCCTCCAGTACCTTTAAAAATTTTAACTATAGTAAATTAGGAAGTAAAATGGAGCTTAACCTCAAATTTTTTCCCAATTTATATCCAAGTAAATACAGATTTAACAATACGTAAAGCTTAAAAGGTCGAGGAGACTTAGTGGTGGTATATGGCGAGGGTAAGTATGTTAAATGGGGGGAAGGTGGATTTTAGACTTGTAATAATAGTGATGATAGCCATCGTGGCAGGGGTCATCTACATGCTATACCCAATTCCATTGGCTCAAACACCAGCTGGCATAGTGGCTTATAAAGTTGTAGGTTCGGCAAATATTCAAAATCCAGGTAGTGAACCCTTCTGGAGTAGGATACCGTGGTACAATGTTTCACTGGTCCCTAACCTATCAACCCAAATGCTACCGATACCAGCTAATGTACCCACCTCTGGGCTTGCACCATACATTATGGTTAAAGCTGCTTGGAATGGAAGCTACATATTCATACTTGTCGAGTGGCCTGACCCATATGGACCAAGCCTAGCTGGGCCAGCGTCCATAGCTGGACCTGCGGATTTGCCAATTGTATACAACCCCAACGGTCCATTAAACGTAACGTTCCTAAAGGTATTTACCAGTACCTTCAACGAAACCTACTTCCTAATAAACTCAAGCTTTGCGGTCATCAATGGTTCTCTCACAAGGACGATGGAGTACATCCTGGCCTATGTTGCACCGCATTACGGGGTTTACTTCTACGGCTACTACGTTAACTTAACCACCGGCCACTACTACCCCGATAGGGTAGCCATAATGTGGTACATGGGTAGTGAGCAGAGCCCAGGCGACTGCATGAATATAGGCGGGGAGTCCCCCAATACCGTCGTTAGTGGCGAATTGGGCCAGTTAATGAAGCCCTACGTGGGCACTAACGTGGAACAGTACACTGGTGGCTCATTGAGCTCTGGGGCTGCTGACATTTGGGAGTGGATTAGCGGTGCCACATACCCAAGCGGCCAGAACTTCAACTACTTCACCAACGTCACCTGGGATGTTGAGAATGGGATAGATGAATCGGCGGCCAAGGCCTTCTCCCAAAACCCACACGGCTTCTTCATAAATCTATTCACCAATCAAACCGGCCTATATGATATAGGTGATGGTGGCATATGGTACCCCAATGCCACAGGTCCCGAGCCAGGCTACTTCGATAACTATGCTGGTGCTAAATACCAGGACGGCTACTGGGTTGTTGAGTTCGTAAGGCCCTTGAAGGCCCCCATGCCCTACACGGTTAATCTAACCCCAGGCAGCACCTATGATGTAGCCTTCGCTGTATGGCTTGGTAAGGCTGGGGAGACCACTTGGGATAAGTCAATATCAGCCAGCTTCATACCCCTCACAATAGCCACAACAACACCGTCAGTCACACCGCCGATACCAATCCAGGTAATCATAGTGGCCGTAATTGGTGTTGTGATATCGCTGGTTGCCATTGGGTTAGTATTCTACTCAATTAGGCGTAGGTGACTCACTAAATGCCTGAGTTAAGTAATGCCGATTCAAAATATTACAATGCCCTACTCTCACTTTTCCTAGCCCTATTCCTGGTTCAATTCACCTTTAGGCAGTTCCTACAGCCCATACTACCCTTCACCCCAGCCCCCACTGGCCCATTGACCATAATGGGCCTGGTGGGTACGTTCAGCGTAGCGGCCTTAGCCGTGGTTACCCCAGCCTTAATCTACGAGACTAGGGTGCCCTTAAGGCTACTCTACTTTACAGTGGCCATGATTGCCCTTTGGGGTGGGGTTGCCTTAAGCTATCTCTATCCGCATTACTACTACTCCTGGCCATGGTTAACCTTAAGCATGGTGCTCTGGGGTTTAACCATACTGGCGGTGGTGATGGCCCTAACCTCAATGAGGCCGATGGAACTTGCGTTAATGATGCCCATTATTGCTCTTCAATTAATCTCACTGGTCATCTACATGATTAACATAGTCACGGAGTACTACCTAACCCCACTGGAGGGGGTGGTGACCCAGTTAACTTACCCAATGCTCCTCCTTACCTTAATCGGCGCCTTAACGTTAACGGTACTTGCGTTAATGGGTATTAGGGTGGGTAAGTGGAGCTTAGTGGGTTACGTTGCATCGGCATTAACGGCCATAGCCCTAGCAGCGCCATTGTACTCACTGACAATTAACAATGGGTTCATGCAACACATAATGGATATGGTCTTCGCCATGGGCTTCGGCATCCTTGCACCACCAACCTCAATACCATTCATGACCATAGTTCTGGGTTTATACATATTCTCATCACTAACCCTAATAGTTAATGGTGTGGTTAACAGTAGGAGGTACCTTCACCTAGCCGCCATAGCGGTGACCTATGTTTCAACAGCCTACGTGCCCCATGTACTGTCAATATACTTCACCTCCGTAATAGCCTCTTCCCTATCGCTGGCCTATATAGGAGTATATAAATGATGCTGCAATTAAATCCATGGATAAGCTTAAATAAAACCACTATTGCGTTAGTTACCTATGGGTAATGAGACTAATGGGAAAAAGGTTGCTAAGTTAAACCACACAGGTGAGTCATGCAGCAAGGTCGCAATAGTTAACTGGCTTTTCGTAAGGTCAAGGGGGGCTGACGTTAGGTTAATGATACTTAGGAAGCTTAGGGAGAGCCCAATGAACATTAACCAGCTCTCCAAGGAGCTGAACCTAGATTATAAGACCGTGAAGCACCACCTAACAGTGCTGAGTAAGTATGGCTTCGTGAGTAGGGTTGAGAACAGATATGGATCACCCTACTACCTCACAGACGAAGTCTTCAAACACTGGGATGAGTTAATTAAGTTTATCAGTGAGTACAAGCCCCTGAAATTGGATGAGAATGGTAAGTATCCATGAGACTTAACGACGCACCTACATTAAAAATAATTAACAACGAGCCCATAATAGAGTGGGGTGGGGAGGTGTATAAGGTACCGAGGCTTAAGCATGGGGCCCTGTTCCTAATGGTTAATCAATTATCCACCCAGTTGAGGTTTTGTGAGTACAGGATACACCTGGACTACACCAAGGGCAGGGTTATTGGGGATGAAGCCGTGGAGGGGCTTTACGAACACGCAAGGCAACTCGGCGGCATAGCCGATGAATTTAGCCTTGAGTCAGGGTGGGATCCGGTAGTGGTTAATAGGGGTGAAGAGGGGGTTTCCTTCTTCAACATGAGGATGAGGAACTGGGTGGGTAAGGCAGACTTCACCAAGCCGTATGTTGAGGAGAGGAGTGTGATGGCCATTGTTAAGGGGATTCCAATACTGGGCTTACCGGATCTGATAATTAACAGGGATAGTAAACCATGGTTAGTGGTTGAGCTTAAAACCACCAATAGGGTACATAGGCTTAGTTACGTTAACCCAAGGGAGGCTTACCAGGTGGAGGCCTATTACCACTTCCTAAGGATGCTGAACCTAAACGTTGAGGGGGCTGTGGTGGTTAAGATGGTTAGGGGGCTGGATTATAGGCTAATAGACCACGTGGATTCAATAACCAAGGCTATTGAGGATGGGGTTAGGCATAGGCAGTTGAGTAATGGGGTCTACATGCATGTCGTGGATGTTACAAGCTTCAACGAGTTCATGAGTGAACTCGAATATGCATTAGACTACTGGCTGGGTTCAAGAAATGCCAAACCAAGCCCAAGCCAGGGGAAGTGCACACTATGTGACCACAAGTCCCATTGCCCCTATAGCCTGGCCCGTTAATGACCGTGGTATCAGTTTTAATGCTTAATCGTCGTTATTTAAACTAAGACTATGGATTAACCCTGGTAAAGTAGGACACCTGAGAACCAGTTCAACATTGCACCAGGCGCGTAAACGGTGACCTGCCAACACGGGTAATTAACAACCCTCAGAGTCACTGTACCGGTGTAATTCGCCATGGAAGCCGCCGTAACGTATATGCCTGTGCCGGGTACCGTGTAGCAGTATATGTAGGCTGATTGGTTGGTTAACGTTAAGCTGATTAGTAGGCTTGAGACGAGGGTTAAGTTGCTGAAGGTGAACAGTGCGTATTGCCTAGCCCCCAATTGAACACCCGGAGTCCCATAGACCTGGTACATGGCAGTTAACTCGGTTAGAATTAGGTTAACCTTACCCTTAATGCTGGTTACATTGTCGCCTATTTCGCTAACCGTATTGTTGATGCTGCTTAAGATACCTACCTCCTCATTACCTAGGCTAGCGATGCTGCTATTAATGCCGCTAAGCCCTCCAAGGGCCTCATTAAGCTTACCGTTGATGCTTATGTAGCTTGAGGTTAAGTTACCCATCAGCTCATTGTAGTAGTAGCCCATTGAGTTAAGTATCAATGATGAGTTAGATTCAATGCTACTTAATATCCTAGTGGACTCCTCCTTGAGGCCACTTGTCACATTAACTACCGTTAAGTTACTGTAATACCTAACCCCGCTCAACACGGCCCGCTCACTACCCTCAACGCTACTCACTATGCTGGACGTGTCCGTATTTAGCTCAGTAAGGACCTTGATCAGCATTGTGTAGAGGCTTGAGTTAACCATGCTTAGCCTGCTGAGGGTTGCTGACTCATTAACCGCCTCATACCTGTACACATTCCAGGCTAGGTTTAGTGTGGGTGAAAGGTACACATTCTTAATCCCAGTTAAGTTACTTAGCACAGCGGATGTGTTGATGTACTGGTACCTGTAAATTGACTCAACAAGGCTTAGGGTTGGGTTTAGGTAACTTGCCCTATCCACGTGCTCACTGTTCAATATGTTAACGGCGAAGTGTTTAATGGGGTTCAGATAAGCCACTAGTGAAACCAACGCCAACGCCAGCACAACCAGTATCAGCCCCACTTGAACCCAACCCATACTCATAGGTGTCATAGACCTGGTGCACTTAAAAAGGTACCTTCATGGCGAAAGAACGGCAAGTCTCACCATTGCTGCATAGTAATGCTGTTTAAGGTCAGTTCGTCCCTTCCGTAATCATAATTCATCAACTCATCGACCCCTCATCACCGTTGAGGGTTATTAATCCACCTATTTAAACCACTACTCTCAATGCAGTTTATTGCAGGTCTCGGCTATTTTACGCAAGGTCACCCTGATTAAGTAAGGCCCATGGTGAGCCAGTTCATCACCCTCCGTAATTAGGTAGGCCCTAGCCTTAATACCCCTAGCCTTAAGCCAATTAACCACCTCTTCACTACCCCTTTTCCTACCAATGGGCTTGGGGTCGTATATGGCCAGGTCCACTTCAATGGTCCCTCTGCCTAGGCTGAAGTACGCCCTTGGTTCATCACCGTAAATATTCCTTAAGCCGAGTAACCTAAGCATTGAGTCTACGTAGGTGTGTGCGCCGGCCGTGTACGGCTCCTCGAACTCAATCTCCACGTATGTCCTTAGGGGTGGGCATGCCTTGGCGTACTCGGTTAGGGTCCTAAGTAGCTCAATGGCCAGTTCCTCACCCCTGTTCGGTTCATTAACCACTAGGGCTACCTTCTTCACGAAGTCTAGGACACCATATATGGTTACTGGTATTGGTATTGGGTAGGTTGGTGCAATGGCCTTAACCTCGTTGATTAGCCCTCTCTGGACGCCCGTGGTGGTTAGTATTAGGTCTGGGTTAACACCCCTCAGCCTATCCACCAATACCCCAGTGTATGCCGCCACCCTTGGCTTAAGCATTGCCTCTGGGGGTCTATGGCAGTAGACCGTTACGCCTGCAACCCTATCCCCAAGTCCCATTTCAAAGAGAGTTTCCGTGATTGATGGGCTTAGGGACACTATTCTCTTTGGCTTATCAGGCAGCTCCACGGCCTCACCCATAACCTCGCTGAACACCCTCACGGCACTGGGCACTAATCCTACTTTTAAAGCAACACCACAAAGATAATAAAACCAACCACACAACCCAACCGTGGCCTACTCAGATAGGGTTAGGGGATTGCTTGGTGGGGTTGGTGAGTTTAGTAGGGTTAGGATTCACCTTAAAGATGGGTCAGTCCTGGAGGGTATGATACTGCCCAGGCCGGAGGTTGGAGACCCCGATGTTCTACTGGTTAAGCTTGAGAATGGTTATAATGCTGGGATACACGTGGACAGGATCCTTAAGGTTGAGGCCCTGGGTAAGTATGAACCACCGAGGGTTGAGGTGCCGCCCTACGGTGTAGTGGTTTCCGGCAGTGGCTCTGGGGGTGTGGTTAGGTTCATAGCCACTGGGGGTACGATAATGTCGAGGGTTGATTACGTGACTGGGGCCGTTTACCCAAGCTTCAGCCTAGAGGACCTGTACCTAATGTACCCTGAGTTGAGGAGCCTTGCATCCATAGAGATGGTTAACCTGATGGCAATATTCAGTGAGGATATGAACCCAGCCAGGTGGGGTATGATAGCCGAGGAGGCTTGCAAGGCCTTCAATAGTGGGGTGAGGGGTGTGGTTGTGCTTCACGGAACCGATACACTGCACTACACGGCCGCCGCCCTAGCCTTCGCCCTGCGGTCATCCCCAGGCCCAATAGCCCTAGTGGGGGCTCAGAGGAGTAGTGATAGGCCGTCAAGCGACTCCTTCGAGAACCTATACGCAGCAACCATAGTTGCCTCCCAGGCAGCCTTCGCAGAATCAGTGGTTGTAATGCATGAGGGGACCAGTGATGGCGTAATTGCTGTGCATAGGGGTGTTAGGGTTAGGAAGATGCACACGTCCAGGAGGGACGCCTTCATATCGGTTAACAGTGAGCCAATCGCCAGGGTCCTGGTTAGGCAGGGTAAGGTGGTTATGAATACGGGTGAGTATAAGGGTAGGGGTGAGTTGACCTGCAACCCCAGGTTCGATGATAAGGTTGCCTTAGTTAAGTATTACCCAGGCATGAGCCCTGAACTCCTTGAGTACCTAATCGACAAGGGTTACCACGGAATCGTCATTGAGGGGACTGGTTTTGGGCACGTTGGTGAGCAGTTGCTTAAACCTATTGCAAGGGCCATTGAGGCTGGGATACCCGTAGTGATAAGTAGCCAAACGATATTCGGTAGGGTTAACCTAAACGTTTACAGGAGGGGTGTGGAGCTGCTTAAGCTTGGCGTAATACCAAGCGAGGACATGCACCCTGAAACCGCCTTCGTTAAGTTGTCCTGGGTCCTGGCTAACCATGGTGGGGATATTGAGGAGGTTAGGAGGGTTATGTTGACCCCCCTGGCCTATGAGTTGAACCCGAGGACGAGACCCATGGATTACATTAACAAGCCCACGGCGCCTAATGAGGCATGATCATCAGCCCCAAGTTCCTCATCAATACTCAGAGGCCTGCGTCTGAAACATCACCGGGGTAGGTACGCACGTAAACCCCTATTAAGCCTTTAGCCCGCTCACTGAAGGCACTTGGTGATGCCATTAACGGTGTCGTTTGCTATCCTCCCAACCATGGAGTCTATGTTGACGAACCTAGACATCAACTGAAGGAGCCTACCCAAACTGGTCTCAGCGCTCCAATTAACCCTAGACCCATCACTAACCGGTTCAATGGTTAAGGTTAAGGAGACCTCTATCTGGCTCCCCGCAGCTCTACCATTAACCCTGTACTTAACGGAATTACCCTTAGCCTCAACAACCTCTATGGTTGAGTCGGCGGTGATCCTCCTCAACTCGGCTATGGGTACCTCCTCACCTAGGTCAACCATGAACCTAACCCTAGCCCTTGATTCACCCATCAACTCATAACTAGCTACGTTAGGTATGCACCTAGCAATGAAGCTGAGGTCGGTTAATCTATTGAAAACCTCACTGGGCGGCTTGGCTATGTTAAATGAACCGTTGTAGCGTAGGTTAGGCATTCACAACCACCCAATCCTCCTCCTACTATCCCTAGCCACCTCACTCATCAGTAGCGTCAACACCGCCACCCTACCCCTATCCTCATCAACACCGCCCCTGAAGCTTGAGGCCAAGCTGCGCAGTGGCTCATCAAGCTCCCTGAGGTCGTCGTATAGGTTTGCACCAAATAACCTGTAACCCCTTGTGACTGAGGATTTGCTGGAACCAAGCATCCTAGCCACCTCATCACTCAGTCTCTCACCAACCAACCTACCCGTGGTGAATTTACCACCAATGACAGTGACCATGTTGCTGGGCTTCTCATGCCTAATAACCATGAAGTCCCTTGTAGCCTCCCTGGTATCCACACCCTGCATCTTGATGAGGGGCCTAACTGATGCATATGCCCTAACAACACTTATCTTAGCCAGCAGCGGTACCATTTGAGAGCCCTCCGACGTGAGGAATTTGATATCATCATCTGAGATTGGTAGGTTATCCGGGTCCTCCACTATAACTGCCGTGGTGCCCATTATTGACGTTGAACCATAGGGCAGGAGTATATCACCATCTGAGTGCATCCTTAACCTGTTGATAACCCTCTTAGTTAACCTACGTTGGTAAACAACCATAACACCCATAGTTGGCATCATATCAACATCGATTCCTGCCATTTTAACAACCCTATAGGTCCAGGGGCCAGCTGCCACTGCTATAACCCTAGCCTTAACGCTCCTAACCCCACCTGTCAAGTGATCCTTAACCGAAACCTCCCTAACTTCACCCCCATTAATGTTAAACCCTATAACTTCAGCGCCCTGCATTATTAAGGCACCCTCCCTATGTGCTGAAATCGCTATGCTGAACATTAAATCCCTGGCGAAGACAACCTTATCAGGAACCTCAACCACGGCCTTGACGTTTGGGTTTAGGTTAGGCTCCTCCCTAACTGCTTCCCCTGGGTTAATCTCCCTGTGCTCAATATTAACTTGCCTTAACCCCCTTAGGAACTGGTCCACGTACTCCTCATCCTCCTTTGTAATTGCCACGAAGTAACCGCCAGTATCCTCAACGGCGTGGGGCGCCATGTTCACGAGTACCTTATTCTCCTCAATGCACTCCACGGCAGCCTTCGGATCTGTTACAGCGTACCTAGCACCACTATGTAGCAGGCCATGCATCCTGCCACTCGTCCCACCGCCAATGGCCCCCCTCTCCAGTAGCACTACACTGAAGCCTCTTAGGGTCAGATCAAGTGCAGTGAATAAGCCATTAATACCCCCGCCAATCACGGCCACGTCGAAATCCACCTAACCACCCATTAACACTAGGTATCAAACTTATTTAGGTTTTACCTCTGGTTAATACCGCTTAATGGGTTTACCGCTCATACCCATAAGCCCAAGGCACTTCCTTAGCCCAGCCAAGGGCCCTTTGCACCGCCGCCTTCCACCCCCTGTAGAGCCTCTCCCTGGTCTCGGGATCCATGGTTGGCTTGAAGACCCTGTCCAGGGCCCAGTTAGCCCTAACCTCATCTAGGCTACCCCAGAATCCAATGGCTAGGCCAGCTAGGTATGCTGCGCCCAGTGACGTTGTTTCAAATACCTTCGGCCTCCAGACTTCCACGCCAGTTATGTCGGCTTGGAACTGCATTAGGAAGTTATCCCTTGCAGCACCCCCATCAACCTTAATCCTGGGTATCCTTAACCCTGTGTCGCTAATCATGGCCTCCAGCACATCCCTATTCAAATACGCTATTGACTCCAACACTGCCCTCGCAATGTGCCTCCTTGTGGTGCCCCTGGTTATGCCTATTATAAGCCCCCTGGCGTATTGATCCCAGTAAGGCGCCCCCAGGCCCACGAAGGCTGGGACGAAGTACACACCCCCAGTGTCCTCTGCCGATGCTGCTAGGGGTTCAACCTCATCGGAGACCTCTATTATCTTAAGCCCATCCCTAAGCCATTGAACAGCTGCGCCTGTTACGAATATGCTACCCTCAAGGGCGTACGTTGCCCTACCCCTCTCCAGTGAGTAGAACACCGTGGTTAGTAGGTTTCCTCTAGACATGATGGGCCTGTCCCCAATGTTCATGAGCAGGAAGTTGCCGGTTCCATAGGTTGACTTAACCTCACCAACTTCAAAGCCAACCTGCCCGAATAGCGCCGCCTGCTGATCACCAGCGGCACCACACACCGGTATTGAGACCCCACTAAACAGTTTACTAGATACATCAGGCCCAGTGTAGCCGTAGCAATCTCTATCACTCGACGGCCTGGGTAGCGGTAGGATGATCCTAGGTATCTTACCCTCAACCTCCAGTAGTTCATCATCCCAGTCAAGCCTATGGATATTGAATAGCATTGTCCTTGAGGCGTTGCTGTAATCAGTAACATGAGCACCGCCTAATCCAGGCGTGAGCGTGTCCCCACTACCCCTGGTTAGGTTCCAGATGACCCAAGTATCCACGGTACCGAAGATAGCCTCACCCCTAACAGCCCTCTCCCTAAGGCCAGGGACATTATCAAGAAGCCACCATACCTTAGTACCGGAGAAGTATGGGTCCGGGATTAGGCCAGTCCTAGACCTCACAAGGTCCATGTGGTTAGACCTCAGGTAATCAACCTGTGGGGCTGTCCTCCTATCCTGCCAGACAACGGCATTGTAGGCGGGTTGCCCAGTCCTCGGGTCCCAGATGACCGTGGTCTCCCTCTGGTTAGTGACGCCAATGGCTACAATCCTCCTAGGGTCAACCCTAGACTTCTCAATAACCTCCCTGACGACCAGCATGACCTTCTCCCAAATCTCAAGCGGGTTATGCTCAACCCAACCGGGCTTAGGGTAGATTTGAGTATGTTCACTGTATGCGTAACTGACAATCAACCCATTGTGGGACACCAAGGCGGCCCTGGTTCCAGTGGTACCCTGGTCAATCACCAGGATAAGGCCGTCGCCACGGCTCATAATCCTAAACCCAGTAGCCGCATACGGCAACTCCTTAATAAGGGGCACGCGTAGGGTGCTCATGGAAATCGGCCACTTTAAATGGTTAAGGTCTCACACGGCTAGGTACAACCTATCAAGCAGTGGTGTGATGCCGATAACCCTGGGTGAGTTAGTGAAGCTTGGGCAACCGGGCAACATAATTGATGAGTTAACCAGCGCTTACACCATCGATAAGGTTAACATTGCGTTAACCCACGGGACACAGGAGGGTAACTTCGCGGCCCTATCAGCATTAAGGGAACTCGGCATCGACAGGGTCGTGACAGTAGTGCCCGAGTACGAGCCCATAAGGGCATTACCAGGGTTCCTAGGCCTAAGGCACATTGAGGTTGAGGTTCATGAAACACTCCTAGAGGTTATCAACCACATTGAACCGGGGACTGTGCTCCTCCTCTCAAACCCAAACAACCCAACCGGGCTATTCCTAGACAGGAAGCTTCTATGGGAGTTGAGTGATTCATTAAGGAGGAGGAATGCCTACGCAGTGCTCGACTCAATATTCATCGAGTTCGTGGAGGAGGACCTCAGGCAACTGCCCCTCGAGAACGTGGTCTACACATTCAGCACATCTAAGTTCTACACAATGAGTGAGCTTAAGGTTGGTTGGGTGATTGGTGATGAGGCCATTATTAAAGGAATTAACGGCATCATTGACCTCGTGAGCCCATTGGTCCTGGAACTGGACCTGGGTTACGCTTCAATACTAATTAGGAGTAGGAAATGGGTTAGGGAAAGGAACCTAGGCATAATAAGGCCCAATGTTGAAGTCATGAGGAGGCTGATAGACGCCTTGAGTGGTGGGGTTAAGGTTTACTACACGGAGTACATGCCCATATTCTACATGAGGGTTGATTGCCGGGGCTTAACAGGAACCTCACTGGCTGAGGGGCTACTGGCCAGGGATGTGTTAGTGGTTCCTGGACACTACTTCGGTAGGGATGACGGCATTAGGGTGGGGTTAGGTTCGGTTAAGCCTGAGACCTTTGAGATAGCCATGAAGACAATAGTTAATGTTGTTAATAGTGAGTGTTCATCAAAACATCACTAGAGTTAATTTATAGTAGAGAAGGGACTTACAATGGAGGGAACTTGGTGCCTATCTAGGCTTCGCTTCTTCACCAGCTCCAAGTACCTCTTAACAGGACTCAAGGTCAGCGTAGATGTAGAGACTGGTGGAAAGGGTTGATGAGGCGGCTAGGAAGATTTAGGGTAGAGTGATAGTGGTCCTGCACCGCCTGAGGATGGTTCAGAGACTTGAGACGTGTTTGAATGTTTTTAATTGGGTGGGTTCTATGTTTTAATGCGCCTCAGGACTCACGTAGCCTTCTCCATGGGTTTAATAGCGCTGCTGGAGGTGCTGCTTAGCGTGGTTAACCCAGTCCTAGTGCTCGGCTCATCATTCGTATTATCATACCTAGTGAACTTCATAATAGATGCACTCGGCCATGAGGAGAGGGCTGGCCGTCCAGTGAGGTCGCCTAGGACACATACGGTGGGTAGGTCGTTCACTATTGGTTTGGTGCTTGGCTTGGCGGTGGCGTCGTTTCTACACTACATGGCCCCGGTTAACCTAATGCAGGCAACCGTGGTCACCTTAATGGGCCCCATGGTTGGGTGGAGCCACATGCTTCTCGACTCGTTAACCGAGGGTGGGGTTTTCGTTAAGAGGAGGGGTAGGTGGGTTAGGTTCGCCCTAGCCCACTGGAGCTATAGGAACCCAGCCGCCAACTGGCTGTTCACAATGCTTGGCCTAGCCATGTTAGCCTACTCAATAGCACTCATGCTTCATGCGGTACCGCCTTAGGGTCAGGCTCAGCGGTTACATCAGGGCTCAGCGCTGCAAACTATCATCACTAGTTAAGCTGGTTCGTTAACCCTAATAAGCTTAATTGTGGTTAAACATAAAAGGTTAGTTGAAGTGCCTAAGGAGTGATCAACGTAGATGAGTTAACGGCCAACCTGCTCAGCAGTTGCGCCGGTGAGGAGTTCCTGGGTAGGGTGCATTCTGAGGTTCAGGATACAATAATTGATGTGGCCGAGCTTGGGGTTAGTGATGAGGTTCTCGTTAAGGTGCTCGGCATCTACGCAGTGGCCCAAGCCCTGAGGTGGGTTAGGCTTAACGTTAACACCCAAGCCCCAACAGAGGCCCTCAGCGATGACTACGTTAGGGTTATTCAATGCCTAGCCGACGCAATTAGGGGTAAGGGAGCCGGAGACTGCCACGTGTCCAGTGAATTGTTCAGGAGGGCCCTACAGCATGGGTTAACCCTTGTTAATGAGGTTAAGGTTAAGTGCCTCAGTGACCTGTAGTTAATTTTAAAAGGGCCAATAAACTGGGCTTAAGGATAATAACATGCCTGCATTAACATCATCAGGTCAACCCAGGAGGCAGCATAAGGCGCTTGGTAATGCTCCATGGCACGTTAGGCGTAGGCTACTCACAGCCCCATTATCAAAGGAGCTTCAGAGGCAGTTTGGTGTTAAGAGGGTCCCGGTTAGGGTTGGGGACACCGTCCTCATACTGAGGGGGGACTTCAAGGGGACTAGGGGTAAGGTAACCAGGGTTGACTACAAGAGGGTTAGGATATACGTCGACTCCGCCACGAATAAGAAACCCAGTGGTGAGGCGGTGTACTACCCGATACACCCATCGAAGGTTGTGATAGTTGAGCTTGACCAGAGTGACAAGGCAAGGATGGCCGCCATTGAGAGGGCTAGGAAGCAGAGGGAGGCGGCGTTAGGGGGTAAGGTTGAGGTTGTCACGACCCAGCAGGGTGGTCAACCATGACCCACTTGAGGAGGTCAACCACACCGGACTGGTGGCCTATTAGGAGGAAGGAGGCTACCTGGTCGGTTAAGCCAAGCCCTGGTCCGCATCCAGCTGACTCAAGCATACCACTGGCCATACTGATCAGGGACGTCTTACACTACGCCAAGACACTGAGGGAGGCCAGGTTAATAGTGGGTAAGGGTTACGTTAAGGTTGATGGGGCCGTTAGGAGGGATTACAAGTACCCCGTGGGTTTAATGGATGTCGTGGAGTTAACGCCCACTAGTGAGTATTATAGGATGGTTCCTGACCCAGTCAGCTTCCTTAAGCCCATTAAGATCGATAAGGCTGAGGCAAACCTGAAGATATGCAGAATAGAGAACAAAACCATGGTTAAGTCCGGTAGGGTTCAACTAAACCTACACGACGGAAGGAACATTATTGTTGACCAGGAGGAGGGGAGGAAGTATGGCACACTGGGTAGCGTGCTGGTTAATCTTGAGGAGGGTAAGCTGGTGGACTACTACCCAATGGAGCCAGGTCGATACGTGATAGCCTTCGATGGGGTTAACGTGGGTAGGCATGGGACACTGGTGGGTTGGATTAGGCCACTTAGGAGGAGGGACGCAATAGCCACCGTCAAGGCTAAGGAGGGTGAGTTCAAGACCGTATTAGACTACCTACTGGTGGTGGGTAGGGAATCACCAGTCCTAAAGGTGACCGAGTGATGCCGGCCATAGACCTATCAACAATCGACCTGAAGACTATTAAGCCAAGCGACCTAGACTGGAGGAGGTTCGTACTGGACACCGGACACCCCATGAGGAGGGTCTTCATTTGGAGCGTTGCAGTTAACATGGGTGTTGGGCAGAGCGGCGAGAAACTTGAGAAGGCTGCTAAGGTAATGGCTGAGTTAACAGGTAGGACGCCATCCTATAGGCCAGCCCACAAGTCAATAAAGGACTTCGGCATAAGGAGGGGTGAGCCGATAGGGCTGCTGGTAACCCTAAGGAGGAGTGAGGCGGTGTGGTTCCTACTAAGGGCCCTGGCGGCAGTGGACTTCACCCTAAGGGAGGAGAGCTTCAACGCAGGCAACGTGAGCTTCGGGGTTAGGGAGCACATACTCGTACCCGGGGCTAGGTACGACCCAGCCCTAGGCATATTCGGCTTCGACGTGGCGGTCACCTTGGCGAGGCCAGGCTATAGGGTTCAGTATAGGCGTAGGGCAAGGTCAAACATAGGCAAGGTGCATAGGGTGACCAGGGAGGAGACGATCAGGTTCTTCCAGGATATAATAGGAGTCAAGATACTTAAACGCTAACCACTGGTAATAGCATCTACATTTAATCCACAGGTCCCTACGGGGTTTGAGTTAATCCACCTAATTAGCCGCCCAGCACCCATGGCATGGTATAACTCCCCTTCAGTCGGCATCCACCTGGAGCCCAACCTGGGCCTCGCCACACGGAGCTCACAGGCCCATGCGGGCCTAAGCCCCCCTGGTGTATTAGTCCAGGGAGGCCCGTGTGCCTGGGGAGTTTCCTAAGACCACCCGTCGCCGTGGTGGTCCTGAACCGCCACCACACCATGGGTGCTGGGCTGTTGTTGAACCAACCCCTTTGATTATAAACCTTCCCCTTTCAACTAACTTAGACCACAAGGACCCTGTCACCATTCTTAATTCTCATGATTAATGATGGGAAGTCCAGCACTTCATCAACGAGTTCACTTAGCTCATCCTTACCCACACCGTAAATCGTCATAACCCCTGTGCACGCGATGACCTTAAGGTTACCTAGGGATTTGGCATTACTAATTATGCTTAAGTAATCGGCCTTAAACCTACTATACCTCTCCCCCTCTCCCTGGTCACTTAACTGCGGGGTCTTCTTGAAGGCCAGTATGGCGCTGCCACTTATGAATAAGACTACCTCATCCCCTAGGGCTGAGTATGATGCTGCTAGGGCTGATGCAACGTAGAGTTGGGCTGGGTCATTCCTGGTTAGTATTATGTACGTCGCCATTAGGGTGGCTCCGCCTCTGATGGTATTAACTAAGCCGGTTAATGCTTAATATGCAGCGTTAAATATCAACGACGAATTGAACCCTGTAATGGTCATTAACCTTATCAATCCTCATCATGTTGTAGGTCATGGCCTTCACAATAGTTCCCCTGAAACCATGCTTATTAACATCGTAATGCTCACCCAGTAGTGCGGCCTCAATCCTACCGCTCTCATCAAACCTATTAATGACAATGTCCCCAATGGCCATCTTCCTCCCATCAAACCAGTAAATAACCTCATCAATCCAGTTGAAGAGCAGTTGCTCAAGATCAACACCCTCAACGGTTACGTTAACGGTCTCAACCTTATCAACCCTACCCGTATCATACATTATGTTTAAGACACCCAACGCCGCGTTCCTGAAGGCCTCAGGTAACGTTGAACCGTTAGCTATGATGAGGATGTCCGCCGTGTGGTCACCGTACTCGAAGGGTGGGTAAGCCACGTGGGTAGTGTTGATTAAGGTTTAATAATTTTTAACCAACATGAACCTAATTCTAGAAGGTTAACACTTGGTAGCCATTGTTTATGTAATACGAAACCCGTTCACCAGCCGGCTTAAGGTCAACCTTGATTTTAAGCAGGCTTGAGTCGATACCCCTACCCTTAGCGTAGTTTATGCAGGCCGAGTCAACTGCACCATTCTTAAGCAGGTAGTCGAAGTCCTCCTTAGCCTGCCCCTCAAGGTTAAGCAGCCTCTCCTGACTTGGCCCAAAGAATATTATCTTCAAGTCCTCAAACCTCCTATTAGCCACAGAGGCTGCGGCCATCCTTAGGGCTAGGTCCATCTTCTGGTCGCCGCTCATTATTAGGAAAACCACCTTAACCATGACTGGGTGAGAGAGTTGCTATTTAAATACGCTACGCGGTCTATAGCCTGAAATTGCGGAAGCCATATTAAGGTGGCTTGGATTGTGGAACCTGGTGATGATGCTTCACCCCACGTGAACCGTGATGATAAACTCCAATACTGAGATCATCTCGAGGCAAAGAACCCTATTAACAGCCCCACCAGGAATATGACTATCATGACTACTCCAAGGCTTAGGAGGAGCCCTGAGAGGAATGCCGCCGCGGCCAGTGAGAAGCCTAGGACATGAATGAGCACTGCCATGCCCCTCGGTGAGATTACACCGATTAGTAACAGGATTAGCACTATGGCGCCTATCACTATAGCCGCCACTATGAGCTTTCTAATCAGGAAACCCACTAATATGCCCAGTACAAATACTATCAACGCCATGACAAGGCCACCGATTACTGCATCTATCGCCGTCATTATAATCAACGAAGGCAGGTTAATCATAAACTAGGTACTATCTGGAGTTTATAAGTATAGCGTTTCTCTTACTCATTGTTCATAGCTTCATCTACCTAGTGCTTATTTAAATTAGATGTACATCTAGCATGGAGATGTACTATGCGCTAGGCCTTGTAACTACCTGTGTTATCCTCAGGCTTCTGTTGTAGGATAAGATGTTGCTCATGGATACCTCAACGTTTGGGTTGGGTATGCAGATTATTGACAGTGAGTCGTAGGTGACCATTAGCCTTATCGAGTTCCTAAGCCTATGGAAACTAAGCACTTGGCAGAGCCTATTCATCAGTGTTAGGTGGCTTGGCTTCAACTCATGGCTAATCATCCTCTCACCCCTGGACTCACTCAATATTGACCTTAACCTACCCCTAACCTCATTCATATAAGCCTCAACGGTGTCATACACACCCTCAAGCCTACCCATAACCACCCTACCTAGGGTGGCCAAGTCTATTATGGGGACCATTAGGCCATCATCTCTCTGTGTTGAGTGCCAAAGCATGGATTCGATGAAAACGTAGAGTAGGGCTGCATTAACACCGTTGATGTATGGTGTGTTTAGGAGTAGATAGTCGGTGTATGAGCCCATGAAGCCGAACCTAAGGTTCTCGGTTATTATCGAGGACACTAGGCCATCGGCATCATTAGCCTTAATTGCGCTAGGTTCAATTAGGGTGGGCCAGGGGTTCAGGTGGAGGGACTTCAATGGGTCGCTGTGTAGGCTTAGTGGCAGTGACTGGCGCTTAAGCTCAACTAAACCGTCATTAGCCATGGCGCTCAGGATGCCTGATGCATCGGCGCCGTTCTCATCTAGGGTTAATCCAACTAGGTAGGTTAAGTAAAGCCTCCTGGCTATGGTTGGCCAATTGTTCAACGGCCCTATGGTGGTTGGGTCGATGACCTGCTGGAGGTTGCTGGGCGTGTGGCTAAGCAGGATTACATTGCCCTGTGGGTTAGCTTGAACATTATTCTCAAGCCCAATCAGCAGCGTAATATCGTAACCCTGAATGAGCCTAAGAACCCTCTCATCGTTGATCGAACCGGCGAAGGTTAGGTGGGTTTCAAGGCCCAGGTAATACCTGACCATGAGCAGGGCTAGGGCCAGGGTGACACTGTAGGTAGATGGGAAGGTCACCATGAGTAGTGGTTTACTGTTCCTAATTATGGGCTCTATGAGCGTTATCCCCCTATAACCCCTCACAGTTTAACGCATACGCACCACCTTTTTAACGCTCACACCAACCACGTTAAGTACAAAAACACACCCAAGGCTGGCTGGTAATGCTCCATGAGCCAAGTAATCCACTGTTCGGCGTGAACAACCCCAAGGGTAGGGTAATAGTGGTAGGCATACCGATGGAGGACACGGTTAGCTTTAAGCCAGGGACAAGGTTCTCCCCAGGGGTGCTCAGGTTCATTTCACCATACCTTGAGGCAACCCCAACCGAGCACCTGGGTGTTGAACCACTGGGTGAATTTAGGGATGTTGGTGATGTACCACTGCTCCAAGGTGAGGCTGAGATTAACCTGAGCAGGGTTAGGGAGGTTGAGACTGGGCTACTGGGGAATGGGCTCGTGGTTAACATTGGTGGTGAGCATACGTTATCACTAGCCGTGGCTAAGGCCATTAGGGATAAGTTCGGTGAACTTGGTGCCTTCATACAGTTCGACGCCCACCTAGACCTAAGGAGTGAGTGGCCGCTTGGGCAGGGGTTAAGCCACGCCACCTTCGGTAGGTTGCTCAACACCGAGGTTAAGCCGTCAATGTACGTTAACCTGGGCTTCAGAGGTTACGATGAGGAGGAACTTGACTTCGCCGTGAAGCTACGCAAATCAATTCTCCTGGACTCCGTGGAGTTAATGAGCATAAGCCCCGTGGGGTTACATGAGGTGCTCTCAGGTTTAACGGATATTAAGGCACCCATACACCTATCCATAGACATGGACGTCTTCGACCCAACCATAGCCCCAGGGGTTGGTAACCCTGAGTCAGGGGGCGTTGACTATTGGGCAGTCTACAGGGCGCTTAGCGTGCTAATGCCCATGGTGGCGGATAGGTTAGTCGCCGTTGACGTGGTGGAATACTCACCCCCAAACGACCAGTCCAATGCGACAGCCTCATTGACGCTGAAGCTGATAGTGGACATAGCAAACCTGTACCTATGGAGCATCAGGTGCAGGAGTGACCGTGGTTAAAATTTAAGAGGCGTTAAATAGGGTTACCTAGAAGTTTAACTCCCCTAGGTTACCCAGGTCGCTTGTTGCCTTCTCAGAAAGCACATCATTGCTGACGGATATGCTGTACCTGAGCCTATACGTGTAAACCAAGGCACCCGACTCCTCAGTGGGTTGTAGACTCAACTCACCGTTAATATCGGCATGACCCTTCTCTACACCATTCCTAAGCAGGCTCCACCTCATAGACACTACCAGCTTATCCCCACTCCTCTCAACACTCCACTTCCTCTCCCCAGGCTGCAAATCATAGGTGGTGGCGTACTCCTTAACCATATTGGTGAATGAACCACCCTCCCCAAGGGGCTGGGATAACCCAGCCTCCCTGGGCCACCTCTCAAGCCTCCTCAACCGAGCCTCCTCGGGTGTATCCTTACTAAACCTTATTGGCACCTCTATCTCCGTTTCGTAAACCACAGTGTACTCGGATGACATAGTAACCGCGCCTAAGCTAGGTTAATTAATGTTTTCACGCGTTAATTTGAGAAATCTTTATTAAAGGGGTTATCACTGTGAAGGCCATATGGCGGTTAACGGAGTTGATCTACTGACTCTGAGCATACTCCTAGCCTTTATACTTGTGGTAGTGGGGGTAATATTGATTATTGCAGATGTAGCCAGGGGTAAAGGGGGCGAGGAGGGTAGGGGAAATGCCAAGTATGGTGGGGTGGTTGTCATTGGGCCCGTACCCATTGTCTTCGGGAATGATTCATCGGTGGTTAAGTGGGCCATCATATTAACCATAGTTGTGGTACTTGTCTTCGCATTACTCATACTACTGCCGATGATGGGTGTTTAACATGAGGCTCTATCAAGTTGGCCTAGCGTTAATATTCGCCGCCGTGCTCATACCGATAATAGCCATTGTCCTAACGGCATTAACCACCCAGCCAAGTGGAGTTACCTGGGGTGGGGCTATCCTGGTCTTCCCAATACCAATAGCCATAGTGCTGGGCAATAAACCAACCATAGTAACCGCCCTATCCTGGGTTATGCTAGTAGTCTTCGTAATCTTCCTAGTACTCTTCATAGTTATGCTGCTTCGCTCAAGGGTGATTAGGCCTAGTGGCCTTGACTCATCAGGTGTTTAACTCCATTATTATGAGCCTCCTTCCATCCTGGCCCGGCAGTATGAAAGTTAACTTATATGAGTCACCGAACATTATGGCGGATACATCATTCCCCAGGTGGACCTCACCATCAATGCTATGTATCATGCATGATTCACAGCCCCTAGCCTCCTCAATAATGCCCCTTATCACGTTAGGTATGTTAGTGCCATCTGTGGTTAAGGCCACCAGCAACTCGCCATGGTCACCGTGGGAGTGGTAATCGGCGCTAGCATGGTACTCGCTCTTAATGGCATCAACGACCTTACTTAAATCCTCCATGAACCCAGGGGGTGCTGTATGCTGGTGATGCTCCTCACCCTCTTCATCCTCCTCATCCTCTGTGGCTGGGATGACCACTATGTTGAGCACCAGTTCAAGCTTATCCGAGGCCCCAATCCTCTTAAGCTCATTCCCAAGTCTCCTCCACTCCTCAAGCCCAAGTTTAACTTGCTTGAAATCAAACACAACCAGTCACGTTAACCGGGATTTATAAGACTATCCCACTGGGCAATTAAGCGAAGACAGGGAGACACGCCTATTCGCCACCGTTTCTCAGTAGATGGAGGGCCATGAACCGCCATCTACCTCTCAACGGTCGCCTGCGGTTCCTTGCCACTATGGATCTCGGAAACCCAGGGGAATTAGCAAGTGTTGGGGTTAGTTTCATAATTTGGGGGATAGCTACAAATAAGTTATGGGTAACCGTAAATAATAATGAAGACAGAAACAGTCCATAGATAACCACAGGCAAACCTTACACAGTCTCCGGCATCTAACCCCTAGTGTTTAGGCAATACAGGGTTAACTTTATTTAGGGTCGTGGTTGTGGTTCATGTGGCTAGGCTCCTCATTGTAAGCGACTCAAGTAGGTTTAGTGTGAGTAAATTGGCCAGCGAATTGGCTAGCATGGGCAACCAAGTCACCCAACTTAACCTAGATAACGAACCATTTAACCAACGCCTAGCCAACAACTACGACCTTGTGGTCTTCACGGCCATTAATCCATACACGGCATTGTCAATAGCGTTAACCGTCAGTAGGAGCATTAATGATGCAGTGGGTATGTTGAACTCCCTATCGGTAGTCAAGCTACTTAAGGAGCAGGGGATTGAGTATGAGTTGGTTGCTGGTGATGAGGCCGTTAAGAGGGTGTTCACCAAGGGTCCCTACTACTTCAACACGGCCTGGTCCCTAGGCCTAGGGGGGTTTGTGGATACTGTTGAGGGGGCTAGGAGCATACTTGAGTATAGGCACTACCTGAAGAACCCACTATCACTAGCCTCAGTGCTAGCCCACATTAGTAATGCCCAAGAGTCCAAGGTATTCGCCACGATTAAGCATGAGAGGTACGGTGAGGTATTAAGGAGACTTAACGTCCAGTTCGCCGAGTTAACAATAGTCAACGGCGTGATAGTTGAGGCTAACCCAACACCAGAGGTGCCGTTGGGAAGTGTTAGGGAAGTGGCTGAGGTGATTAACAGTAATGTCAAGTGAACTGGAGGTTACCTTAAGGATTAAGGTAATAGACTGCTCAGACGTAGTCAAGGCGCTAATGGTTGACGAGGTTAATCTACCAAAAGGCATTAGGACTAGTATTGAGTGCAGTGGCGATGAATTACGGTACACGCTGAGGGCTGAGGTAGGTAACCCAAGGAACGTGCTATCCGCCTGGAACACCATCGACGACCTGCTTAGGAACTTAAAGGCTATTCTCTCAATTCAGATTCATCAATAGTATTCTCATTAATTGAGAATGTGTACTATTAATTAAATTCTGGTTAAAATATGCGAATCCAAACTAAGGAACATTAATCTTGAAACACTCCGCCGTAAAATCCCTTAAAAGGTTAGGTTTTTCTCTTAAGCTATAAGGATTAAAAATACCGGTGAGGTTGGTTTTGGGTATGCAGGACTTCATCCACGTTAAGGATGTTGCATCGGTTGGGGAGGGTAAGCTGGTTAGTGTTAGGGGTTGGGTTTATAGGAAAAGGGAGATCGGTGGAAAGGTCTTCATAGTGGTTAGGGACTCAACGGGCATTGTCCAGGCGGTTGTGGGTAAGGATAACGGTGACGCCTTTAAGAAGGCTGAGCAGCTTAACATAGAGTCCTCACTGGTGTTGAGGGGCTACGTTAAGAGGGAGCCTAGGGCACCTGGGGGTTTTGAGATCCAGGTCATTGACATTCCATGGAGCTTCGTTGGTTGGCAGTTCCCCATAAACGAGGACGCCGCTAAGGCTGACTCGGAGTACCTGCTCGACATGAGGCACCTGTGGGTTAGGAGTAGGAGGATGCAGGCGGTGTTGAAGATTAGGGATACGGTCTTTGGGGCCATACACGAGTGGTTTAGGGGCAACGGCTACTATGAGGTCCAGGCGCCCATGTTCATAACCTCGGCTGTTGAGGGTGGGTCAACGCTCTTCGAGGTTAACTACTTCGACTCTAAGGCATACCTAACCCAGTCATCCCAGTTCTACCTAGAGGCCCTAATATTCTCCCTGGAGAAGGTCTACACAGTGGCCCCAAGCTTCAGGGCTGAGAAGTCTAGGACGCGTAGGCACCTGACCGAGTTCTGGCATGCGGAGGCTGAGGTGGCTTGGGCTGGGCTTGAGGACATTTTCACGGTCACCGAGAACCTGATAAGCCACGTGGTTAAGAGGGTCCTTGAGAGGAACCTAGAGGAGTTAAGCATACTGGGTAGGAGGACCGAGCCCCTTGAGAACGTTAAGCCACCCTTCCCGAGGGTGAGTTACGACGAGGCAATAGGCATACTCAACAGGAAGGGGTTTGACTTGAAGTGGGGCAGTGATATAGGTGCTGATGAGGAGAGGGCGTTAACCCTTGAGTTCACTCAACCAATACACCTGCACCACTTCCCCGAGCAGGTTAAGGCATTCTACCACAGGAATGACCCAGCTAGGCCTGAGACGACGCTAAGCGTCGACGTACTCGCCCCCGAGGGTTATGGGGAGGTTGTGGGTGGTGGGGAGCGTATATTCGACTACGATGAGCTCGTGGGCAAAATAAGGAGGTTTAACCTAAACCCGGAGGACTACCAGTGGTACCTTGATCTCAGGAGGTATGGTTCAGTCCCCCACGCAGGCTTCGGCCTTGGGGTGGATAGGCTGGTCATGTGGATATGTGGGCTTGACCACATTAGGGATGCATTACCCTTCCCAAGGGACATGAGGAGGCTTAAACCCTAGATTACTGAGGCTATGGCTATTAGTATCATCATTATGGAGGCTGAGGATAAGGCGGCCGTTGTAAGGGCAATAATCCTCCTCATCCTGGCGAGAACCTCCTCATGAACGTAGATGGCCATTGACACGTCCAAGAAACTATCCTTAACAGCAAACACTGACATTACAAACACGGCCACGTCAAGTATGGCTATGGAGACTAACTCATACACAAACCCACTTGAGCGTGCCACTGAGCCAAGGTGGATGAACAGTTCGTTGACCCCTAGGTAACCGTGAACCATGGCTACCGTGGAGAGGAGTATAGCCACTATGCTCAATCCAAGTGATACATAGACCGCCTTAATGTTCATTAAATGTGCCTAACTCATTAATTGTTTAAATAGGTTGCGTCATCTGGGTATGGTACCCCCAGACCTATAGTACATGCACTTATCCCTAATTGGGCACTCACCGCAATGTGGTCTCCTACTTCTGCAAATCCTCCTACCGAACTCTATCAAGCCCAGGTGCACCCTTAGGTAATCCCCGGGGCTCAGTATGCTCCTCCAAAATAGGCTGACATCCTCATATCCACCCACCACGCCGAGCCTATGGCTAATCCTCATTATGTGGGTGTCCACTGGGAAGGTTGGCCTACCTATGTTCAGCAGCACCACGTCAGCGGTCTTAGGCCCAACCCCAGGTAGGCTCATTAGTGTCCTCCTAGCCTCATCAGTATCCATGTTCCTAATGAACTCCAGTGACCCACCGTACTTCGTGTTTACTACGGTGGCTAGCTTAATTAACCTATCCGCCCTTTGCCTAAAGGACCCTATTGGCCTAAGTAAACCCTCCAACTCCAGCCTACTGAGGCTCAGTATAGATGAAGGTGTTATTGACCCCAACCTAGCCTTAAGATCCCTGTAAACCCTAGTGGCAACCTTATCACTAGTGTTCTGGGTTAGCATAACGGCCACTAGGCCCTCGAATATTGATACACCCCTGGTGAAGACCCACCTACCCAGGAACTCCCCCTCATCAATCTTAACTAGGGATATGGCCTTAAGGACATCATCCCTTGTTAAACTTACCATGGCTGGGCTTGGGTCACCGTTAATTTAAAAGTATGTGGATTTGTTCACCTGGCCAGTGCCTTAAAATTCAACAATCCTCTTACCCTTACTCCTATACTCCTCAATCAGCTTAGTGGCTACGTCCTCAGGTAGCTTAATGGTTACTAGGCTTGACTTGGCCCTAGCCTTCAGCTTAACCACATTACTAACCTTCTTAACCCTAATCTCCTCAGCGTTGTCGGCATACCTCCTCCACAGGTCTATTAGGAAGACTTCCCTTGGCATATCTTCGACTCACCAGTACCCCTTTAATACTTTCCTCTAAGGCCTGAGGTTAACCATTCACACCCTCCTCACGGTTCTTCAACCACCTCTTTAAGTCCGGTGCAGCGTTTATGAGAACCTTGGTGTATTCATCCTTTGGGTTGCTTATTATTTCATTTATGTCACCCTCCTCAACTATCCTACCATTCCTCAGTATAACAACCCTACCCCTACCTGACTTCAGTAGCAGTACCCTGGCTAGGGCTAGGTCGTGGGTTATGAAGACTAGGCTTAGGCTTGACCTATGCATCAACTCTATGAAGGTGTTTATGAAGCCTATCCTCAGCGAGGAGTCTATCATGGTCACAGGCTCATCGGCAACTATGAGCCTTGGGTTTGATGCAAGGGATCTAGCTATGGCAACCCTCTGCCTCTGCCCCCCAGACAATTGATGCGGGTACTTGTTCATGTAGAAGGACGGCGGCACAAGGCCAACTAGCCTAAGCAACTCCTCAGCCCTGGTCTCAGCGTTAACCTTGGGGTCCCACCTCCTTATGGGGGCCATTAGCTGCTCCCCTATGGTTAACGATGGGTCTAGTGATGAGTATGGGTCCTGGGGAACCCACTGAACGCTCCTCCTAAACTCCTCAAACTCCCTACCCTTCAGTGAGTATATGTCCTTACCCCTGAATAGAGCCAACCCACTGGTGGGCCTCTGAAGGCCAAGGATCACCCTGCCCATGGTTGTCTTGCCTGCACCACTCTCGCCCACGACTGCAATCACGTCGTTGTCCCTTATGCCCAGGTTAACGTGGTCAAGGGCCTTAGTAACCCTCTTACCGAATAGGCCAACCCTCTCCGTGAAATAGACACACACGTCCCTAAGCTCAATTAGGTACTCATCACTTCTCATATAGGTAACACCTCACCACCCTACCATTAATGTTATACTCCCTTGGCTTTTCAACCTTACACACATCCATGGCGTACTGGCACCTGGGCCAGAAGGGGCATCCTTGAATGTCCTCAAGTGGGTTCGGTGGTTCACCAGGTATTGGCCTAACCTCCTCGGGGCTTGAGGAAAGTGAAGGTGTTGACTGCACCAGTGCCTTTGTGTAGGGGTGCTTGGGGTCAATTATGACATCCTCCGTGGCCCCAATCTCCATAACCTCCCCATTGTACAGGACGACTACCCTGGAGGCTACCATGGGTACTATGGATATGTCGTGGGTTATGAAGATTATTGTTGTGCCCAACTCCTCATTAATCATCTTAACCAGTTTAAGTATCTCCATCTGCGTCACCACGTCTAATGCGGCAGTGGGCTCATCCATAATCACCAACTCCGGGTTTAGGAGTAGTGAGAGGGCTATGGCAACCCTCTGCTTCATGCCACCGGACAATTGATGTGGATACAGGTTAAACACCCTAGCCGGGTCAAGCTTAGTGAACTCCAGTACCTCACTAGCCCTCTTCAAGACATCAGCCTCATCACTGATTCCATGTGCCCTGGCAGTGTCGAGGAAGTGGTCCTTAACCCTCATTGTTGGGTTGAATATGTTCTGACTGGCCTGGGGGACCATGGAGACCTTAACCCACTTATACTTCAAGTTGAATTCATGTTCACTGAGGGAGAGTAAGTCAACTCCATTGTAATACACGTTACCACCCTTAATCACCGCCGGGGGTTTAAGCATACGCATTATTGCTAAGGCTAGGGTTGATTTACCTGAACCACTCTCGCCAACAATGCTAACTATCTCACCCTTATTAATATCCATGCTAACCCCCTTAAGGGCCTTAACCGCAATCTTAAGGTCTGGCAACCTATACTCCACGTTAAGGTTCCTCACGCTAAGTAGTGGCATACCTACGGCTCCACAGCACGTTAAGGCTCTATTAAAAGCTTTACTCAAAATAGTAGAAGGTTTATGACCGTAGCTTTAGGTAAATTAACTTAACGTATTAATAGGCTATATAACTTAGATAAGTCAATGCTGTAATTACCATAAACATCACCACCGGTAATGTTAACGATATCACCGCTTACCTTAACGTCAGCCCTAAAGGGCGCAACCACACCCCACATCCTCAACACCCCGTTGGAGTCCTCCTCATAATACATGTAGGTGGTTTTAATGTGATGCCCCCTCCACCCATAGGTCACCTCAGGTGTCCTGGGAAATACGACAGTGTACTCAGTACTGCTAGTTGAAAGAACTGCGTGGTTTCTCCCCATGCTTACCACGTTACCCATGCAGTGTATGTTCCACCTGAACCTACCTACACCATTCACCTCATCCAGTATCACGTAGATGAACTTACCTAAACCTGCAACTCCCCTCCTATGCCTAACGCCTGGGTACGTGTCTGCCTCGAAGGAGGCGTAGACATTGCTGCCCTCAACCCAGTACCTTATTAACCTACCCCTGGTCTCAACCTGGTCCTCGTCACGGAGTGTTACCGTGTTGTGGGCTATGCTCCTCCTATGCCACGTCCAGTGGAGCTCGGAGTAGTAACCTCCAGAACCTGCATCAACAATGAGAGGTTCACCGTTTGAGTGGAGTTCAAAGCTTAACTTATCGGGGTGCCCGTGCCAAGCACCGTGTGGACCGTAGTCGAGGATGAAGTAGGTTGCCTTGGGGCTATCCTCACTTCTAACTATGAACCTCCCTGAGTCATCAAGTACGGTCACTTCGCTATGCTTAGGCTCAATGGGGTTCCCCAGGATGTTTAACCCATCGGCCAGTGCTATGGTACTCAACGGTGATGTTGGCCTTGCCCCAAGCTCCAACAACTTTAATCCAACCTTAACCAGCACTGGGTCACCGTACCTAACGCCACTTATTATGAATGGGTCTGGGTTAGGTAAATCATCCCCACTGTCCTCCAGTGCAGGCATCCTGTAGCGTGGGTCAAGCAGGTTCCACAACCAGTACACCGCCCTCTTAATAACTGGTTCACCACCCCTCGCCACTGAGTATATGTCGACACCGTTGAGCCTAAGCAACTCGGCTCCCCACGTCACCAGGTTAAGCACGGCGTTGTGGTAGCCGGCGGACTCCTCAAGCCACCCACCATCATTTAGGAAGTAACCTAGCGCATTCCTAAAGACAGCCTCAGCCTTGATTAGGCCAAGTTTAGAATTCCTGAAGTTGAATTTGCTTGATATGGCCAGTAGGGCTAGGGCTTCTGTCAACTCCCAGTTGCCAGCCCAGGCGTTAGTTAGCTTAATTAACTCGCCCTGAGCCCACCTAAACATCAACATGAGCCTCAGCTTCAAGTCACTAGGCAACTCATCCTCGAGTAGGTCGTAGGCCAAGGTAAGTTGAAGCATACCACCTGAACCAGCCCCACCGTGTATGCCATTGAACCAGTGTATCAACTCCCCCCTCTCAAAGGCTGACGCAATGGCTTCAAGGCCCTTCAATGCATCACCTATGGGTGAGCCCAGATAGACGTGGCTAATGGCCAGTTTTAGGATTAGGTCTGCTAGGGCGGTGGTTACATAGCCACCCCTGGTGAATTCGCTTAGGTTTAGGAATATGGCTGGGTAAACCTTAACGCCGCCGGCTAAGTACTCCTTAAGCACCTTAATGGCCTCTTCAGGTAGTTGCCTCCTCTTAACCAGCCTAATCCTACTTGAGAAGTCCTCGGCAGCCAGTTCATAAACCCCCATTGAGGCTGACTTATCGTCGTAAAAGCCCTCAACCTCATCAACCCACGTATCAAGGCGGCTAACTAGGCTTGGGTTAACCCTACCCAAGGCCTCAACGGCAGCGGCGTAGTCTGGGTTTATTGAGAACGCCCTAGAGGCCAACTTACCGTTAATGCTGAACTCCAGGTAGGGCACGGAGTAGAGTGTGTCCTCCATGGACCAGCCTAGGGCCTCGGTCTTGAAACCGACAGCCAATGCTTGACCAGGCTTTACGTTAATGGTATTCATTTCCATCGTTAAGTTAAGCTTGGACTCACCGATCCTCACCCTATCCACATCATAACCCCTCCTGCCCAGCACCGGCATAGACTTAACAAGCCTCACGTGTCCCTCAACCTTAACCTCCCCAACCCTCGACACTGGGTATATGGCCAGGGCCCCGTTGATGGAGTCACCCGGCTTAATAATGCTTGGTGACTCGATACCAATAATAAGTTCATCATCGGCGTAGTCAACCCTACCCAGGCCGTTGAATGGTATTAACTCGTAGCCTAACTCCACAGTTCCACTTCCATTCGCAACCAGGTTGAGTTCAACGTTGAAGAATTGGTCCTCAACTACGCCATAGCAGCCTGTTAGGCACCTAACCAGTAGGCCAACCTTCCTACCCTCATTGACGAAGGCTACCCATTCCAGTTCAGGGAAGTACCTGTCACTATACGTGTGCTTACTGAACCTGAAGCCGGAGGCCGGTGGTCTTAGGCCAACAGCTGAGAAGCTGTTTGGTGGTTCAGGGAAGCCGAACTTCACGAAGTACCTGCAGTTGTACATGGCCCCAAGGGCCTCCCCCCAATACCCACCCTCACCGCAGGCGGTGTGGATAAGCTCCCTAATCCTATTAACCCCATTAGCCTTAACCCTAATGGTAACCCTAGGCCCATTGAGCGCAACCTCCTTAACCAGCGTTATGCCGCCTGACTCCACGCCCAGCACCACCGATGAGCCACTCACGCTTATGATTCTCCTACTGGCCTTGATTAACGGTTCAGCCTCAAGTATACCCATGCCGGGCTCCATCAACTCTAGCTCCGGTCTCCTAGCCAGTAGGTGCTGGGTGTTGGTCCTCTTATCAAGTAGCTCCACTATGGTGCCGCTGGGTTCGTGTATCACCAGCCTGATTGAATCGTTCTCAAGGCTTATCACAAGTTGTGGGTTAGGTGTAGCTATATTAAAGTAAACCTACAGGCACCTTAACTGGCGGAATATTTTAATAGGGGGTTGCGCCAAGTGGGGGTGATGGGTACATTGAGCTACATCACCGACCTGTGGAAGAAGCCCTACGAGGAGCCGCTTAGGCGTGTTATTAAGGCTAGGTTGCTTAAGTGGCGTAGGGAACCCTCCGTGGTTAGGGTTGAGAAGCCCACCAGGCTGGATAAGGCTAGGAAGTATGGTTATAAGGCTAAGCAGGGGGTCGTGGTGGTTAGGGTTAGGGTTAGGAGGGGGCCGTTCAATAGGCGTAGGCCAAACACAGGTAGGAAGCCTAAGAGGATGGGCGTTTACGGCGTTGCATTATCCACCAACCTCCAGGTAGTCGCCGAGCAGAGGGTGGCCAGGAGGTTTAGGAACCTTGAGGTCCTTGGTTCATACTGGGTTGGCGAGGATGCCATATACAAGTGGTTCGAGGTGGTTATGATAGACCCAAACCACCCAGCCATCAGGAGTGACCCAGACTACAGTGGCATTGTGGGGAGGGAGGATGAGAGGGAGAGGAGGCAGAGGAGGGTTAGGAGGCTAAGGCAGAGGCAGAGGAGGCTAATTGAGAGGTTAAGGCAGAGGATGCAGGGACAGGGTAGTGGAAAGTCTAACTAACGCATCTGAACAATATTTATAAAATGCTACCTATCAGCTCAGGTAGGTCCTTGTGAGCAAGCTGGGCCTCAGGTTTGGGACTGATGGCGTTAGGGGGATTATTGGGGAAACAATAACCGATTTAACCGTAGCCATAATAGCTGAAGCCACTTTAAGGTACTGGTACAGGAGGTACGGCGTATCCAAGGTCCTCGTGGGTTACGATACCAGGTTCATGTCTAAGGACTTCGCAACCATAATAGCCTCAATAGCCAGGGAGCATGGGGCCGACGTAAACGTTGTCTCTGGGCCAACGCCAACACCAGTAATATCGTGGGCAGTGCTTAAGCATAGGTTTAACCTGGCATTCCAAGTGACGGCAAGCCACAACCCACCCAGGTATAATGGGGTTAAGGTAATTGGGGGTGATGGCGCACCCGCCAGGCCAGAGGACACTAACGGTATTGAGGGGGTGATTAACAGTGAGTACAATGACATTTTAAGGTCGGTTAGGGATATTGAATACGCCCAGGCCCCTTCAATAAACATTAGGGATGAGTACATCGACAGCATCACCTCATGGTTCTCGGCCAGGTTTAAGCCAAGGAGACTTAGGGTCCTTGTGGATCCACTGCACGGTGCCGCTGTGGGTTATACAGCGGAGGCGCTTAGGAGACTTGGCTTCGAGGTCGCTGAGGTTAACAGTGACCAGGACCCAAACTTCGGTGGTAAGGCACCTAACCCTGAGTACGAGTACATTAAGGATGATGTTGATGCCGTTGTTAACGGCAGGTTTGACATGGCCATAGCGAATGATGGCGATGGTGATAGGGTGGCCATGGTTGTTAAGGGTCTAGGTCACTTGGACGCCAACAGGATAATACCAGTCTTCCTGAGGGTGCTGTGGGGGTTGGGTATGGTTAAGAGGGGTGTGGCGAGGACTGTGGCGACGACGCACCTGATAGATGACGTGGCGGCTAGCCTCGGCATTAAGGTTGTTGAGACGCCGGTTGGAATAAAGTACATTGTTGATGCAATGAACAGGGGTGAGGCTGATATAGGCGGTGAGGAGAGCGGCGGTCTAGCCTACTCCTGGCACATACCGGAGAAGGACGGCGTATATAGTGGCGTAATGGGGGCCTGCATAGAGGCTTCAGAGGGCATTTCAAAGATATACGGTGAATTAACAAGCAGGTTTGGTGAGAGGAGGTTCAGGAGGGTTGACATTAAGGCCAATGATGCCAAGGCCCTGGTTAATAGGCTTAGCCAAGAGTTAAAGAGAGCCATGGTCAACATGGGTGAGTTGGACAGGTTCATTGAAATTGATGGGCTTAAGGCGGTTTACAGGGATAAGTCATGGGTATTGGTTAGGGGTAGCGGGACAGAGCCCGTGATTAGGATTTACTCGGAGGCTTTAAGTGACGGTAGAGTCAACGAGCTGATAGAGCCCGTGGCATCCATCATCAACAGGGCTATTGCTGGTTAATCACCATACATGCTTCTAAACATGGACGCTGATATTAACTGGCTAACCCTTAATGGTTCAGGTCTTCTGCCATCCCTCTGGAACTTGGATATGAGGACCTTAACCTCCCCGTAGCTCAACCCCCTGTACCTAACCCAAACAGGGCCATACTTAGTGTTAACCATGACTGGTTCACCTATCCTATCAAGTATACTCAACCTCTCCTCGTAATCCTTAAAGAGTTTAACAATAGCCGCCCTGGGATTACCCCTACTCCTACTGAAGGCTAGGCACATTACGGGCACCTTCAACTCACTGTGCAATCTATCTATATCAATTATATTGTAGAAGGATATTATGCAGCCGTCTATCATGATGGCGTGCACGTCTGGCCTATTCAACCCCTTAAACATGCCTATTATCGAATCGGTTACATCAAGACCACCTACGGTTGCGTATGAGTTAACCACACCGTCGATTATGAAGTCGCTCCTCATGACAACACCGGTGAGTATGGATTTGGGGTGGGTTAGCTTGAAGCTCTCCGCTACGCCAAGCACCCTAATGGCTCTCTTACTGATGAGTGAGCCGTGTCTCATTGAGTGGACACCTGACTCCTGAGAAAGCCCAGCAACTCCTCGGCATCACTGAAGTACTCGTGAACGTATTCGAAGGGGTTCTCAGCTATGTCCCCATCCTCAGGTGGCCAGTAGACGTAGACTGGCTTACCCATGTTAACGGCTATGGTGACCTCTGAGAAGACACCCCTACTCAACGTACCACCATACCTGGGCCTATAGGCAATCACCATGTCGGACTGCTCAATGTATCTGAAGTCCCTCCTCATTATTTGGTCTTGGATTAGGCTCCTCCTGGTCACGGGGTTCCTGGCAGTCACCTCCATGACCTCATCCTCCCTGAGCTCAATGGGGTATTCGCTGTCATCGTTATCCACGGGCCACCTATCACCCCTATCTATAGTGGTCCTTCTACCGTTGGTCCAATTCCTCTCAATAATCAACTCATCGATTGTTGTTGGTTCAAACAATACAACAATTCCCCTAAGCCTCCTAGCGAATTCATTAATCTCACCAATGGCCTTCCCGTTATCCCTAACGTGACTTATTGGGTGTGATAGGTATGCCCTAGGTAGCTTGGTGAACATGAGCTTGAAGAAGGTCTCCATGGGGTGCTTAATGGCGATTACGTAATTCCTTATACCCAGCACTGTGGCTAGCATGTCAGCCATCATTATCTCCACGGTCCTCCAGACGAAGACATCCCTAAGCCTAATGTAAACCCCATGTCTCTCTCTGGACTCCCTACTACTGATTCTGTGCCAAACCGAGTAGGCATCATCAATGAGGGTTATCACCATGTCGAACTTAAACTCCTTAAGCGCATTAGCGTCTATTAGGCTCCAGTACGTGTTATGCCTAAAGTACGTTAAGTGCATGCTCACTATCACGTGCTCAGGCTGCTCCCTATCAATCCTATTGAGCAGTTGGTTAACGGTCTCATACCACTTGTTCCTCTGCTTCTCAAGGTAGCTATCGAGGAAGTAGGGCATGGAGTTGGAAAGCATGGAGTCGAAGTCAAGGGCCATGACCCTACCAACCTTACCGTTAGCGTAACTGCTGATTGAGTTAATCCACCTATGCTTATCCAACCCACTATGCCCAGCTACCAAAACCCTAACCATACATTGCTTACGTTAACTAAAGCAAGCAGCCATATTTAAAGCATTCCTGCGTTCTAAGCTGACGCATTCAATGAGTTCACGTTGTTAATTAAATGCTGTAAGGGTTAATGCTTAATTGTCTAACCCCAACCGCATCCATATGAGCCAGGGTGGGCTGGATTACGTGAATGAGTATAAATCAGTGGTAATGGGTATAATAGACGGTGTGTTGAAGGATCAGTGGAGTAACATAAAGTCAGCGGCTAGGTTATGCGCGGACTCGCTGAGCAAGGGTGGCTTAATCTACGTCTTCGGTACAGGACACTCAATGCTCATGGTCATTGAGGTCTTCTACAGGTCAGGTGGGTTAGCACCAATATACCCCATAATTGATCCGAACCTACTCGGCCTAAGCGGCATGGCCCTTTCAAGTAGCCTTGAGAGGCTACCTGGATACGCCTCAACGCTATTGAACTCCCAGAGGATAATACCAAACTCAACCATGATAATAATCTCAAATTCAGGTAAGAACGCTGCACCAGTGGAGATGGCATATGAGGCTAAGAGGAGGGGGTTAAAGGTAATTGCCTTAACCTCTGTGGAGTACTCTAAAAGTCTCCAGCCGGATAACCCACTAGGTAAGAGACTGTTTGAATTAGCTGATGTAACAATTGATAATAAGGTGCCTCCAGGTGAGGCCGCATTAACGATAGGTGGGGTTAAGGTTGCAGCAGTTTCAACGGTAGTCAACGCCTTCATACTGCATAGCCTTGAGTTGGCCATCATCAATGAATTAAGGGGCAGAGGCATTGAACCCGAGGTTTGGGTCAGCGTCAACGTACCAGGTGGTAGGGAACGCAATGAAGCCCTGTTGGCTAAGTATAGGCAGGTCATAAGGTACCTCTAACCATACTAGAACTTAACCAAACCAATGCTTAAAAGGTACCGTTAAATCCACTGCCAATGGTTATTAAAAACGGAGTTCAAGTGCTCTTTGATGAAGGTTACGTTAACGACTTGAGGGGTAGGAGGATTGGTATCGTCACTAACCACAGTGCCCAATACCCAGGTAAGGGGCACCTGGTGGATCTACTGGTTAAGAGTGGGGTTGATGTGAGGGTTATCTTCACCCCTGAGCATGGGTTAATGGGTGATAGGCCAGCCGGCGAGCACTACCCCAACGGAGCATATGGCGGCATCCCGGTCTATAGCCTATACGGTCCTAGGTACAAACCACCGGTTGATGTTATTAAGGGGCTTGACGCGGTAATATATAGCATTCAGGATGTTGGTGTTAGGTTCTACACCTACATATCAACACTGTTCTATACGCTTGAATCCTCAGGTAAGGCGGGCGTTAAGGTTATGGTGCTTGATAACCCAAACCCGTTAACTGGCCTAATAGTAGAGGGCCCTATACTGGACCCTGGGTTAAGGTCATTTATAGGAATCTGGAGCATCCCAATTAGGTATGGCTTAACGGCTGGTGAGTTAGCTAACCTATTCAACGATGAGGCTAACCTTAAGGCTGATTTAACGGTGGTTGGGCTTAGGGGTTGGGTTAGGGGTATGTGGTTTGATGAGACTGGGTTACCGTGGCCTAGGCCATCACCAGCTATGGTGAGCTTAGAGAGCGCGATAATGTACCCCGGTATTGGCCTATTCGAAGGTACTAATGTTAATGAGGGTAGGGGGACTGATAAACCCTTCAGGGTCATTGGGGCTCCATGGCTTGATAATGTTAGGCTCATTGATGAGGCGTCGACGCTGGGGCTTAATGGTTTGGAGTTAAGGCCAGTGGTCTATAGGCCAGTGGGGAATGGGGTTAAGTATAGTGGTGAAGATTGCAGGGGTGTGGAGTTCGTGATTAAGAGTAGGGTTGACTTAAGGCCCGTGAAGGTGGCCCTAGCCTTAATCAACATTATTAACCGTATACACCCAGGTAGGTTCAGCTTCATTGAGCGTAACGGTTCACATCACTTCGACTACCTGGTTGGTAGAGGGAACGTTAGAGGTTTGTTAATGGGCGGTGATATTGATGAAGTTATGAGGATTGTTGATGATGGTATTGAGGATTACCTAAGGAAAGTTAGGAGATACATGATCTATGGTAATTAAGCTCTATTGAGTCAGTAGGTGCTTAACAGCGTTGATAATGTCCTCGTGGCTAATGGGTTTAGTGAAGACCCCCTGAGCAAACGTAACACTACCCCCACCCCTGCCCCCAATTTCGCTAAGCGCCTTAGCAACATCCACCGCCTTAACCTTGCCATTTGTGTAGACTTGGTACTCCCTCCCATGGGTTAGGATTAATACGTCACCTTGGTACCTGGTGGCTAACTCCTGTAGGTAATCCTTAACCCAGTAATCCTCAGCGTAAACGGCAACCCTAACCCCATTTATTGTTAAGGTTGACTTAGCCAATTCGGCTAAGTCGGCATCAATGGCCTTGCGGGCAAGTAACCTACTCCTCTCATTAGCCTCGTTAAGCTCCTTAAGTAGCCTATCCACTGCCTTAACGGCCTCATCCCTACCTACACCCAGCTTACCCGATATGGACTCCAATGCATCCTCAAGGCCCCTAACGTAATTCAGCGCATACCTGCCTGTGGTGAAGATGAATCTAACCACCCCCTCCTGTATCTTCTCGACCTTAACTATCTTTATTAAACCAACCTTACTGGTGCTGTCCAGGTGGGTTCCACCGCAAGCCTCAACATCATACATGTCCTCGCCCTCACCAATCCTAACAATCCTCACCGTGCCTCCAGGCACCACACCACCCTGGTAAATTATGAAGCCATACTTGGCCTCAGCCTCATTCCTAGGCATGAACTCCGCCTTAACCGGGATATCCCCTAGAACCACCTCATTGGCCAACTCCTCAATTCTCCTAACCTCCTCGGGCGTTGGTAGCCTATAGTGGGTTACGTCAATCCTACTGAACGGTATGTCCTTCTGGGCGCCCGCCTGCCAGACATGCTTACCTAGGACTCTTCTAATGCTTTGAAGCAGTATGTGGGTTCCGGTGTGCATCCTCATTAGGCCAAGTCTCCTCTCGGAGTCAATAACCATCTCCACCGTGTCGCCGGCATTAGGCACTGGCCCCTCGACAACGTGCAGTATCACTGGTCCAACCCTCTGCACATCAACAACCTTAGCCTCAAGCCCATTGAACCTCAACACACCCCTATCGGCTGGTTGACCACCACCCTCGGGGTAGAATATGGTTTCATCAAGCACTACGTACCTACCCTTAATAACCTTAAGCACCTTAGCCTTACCGGTGAACATGTATGGGTTCTCGTAGAACAATTCCCTAGTAGGCTTAAGGTCTATCACATCATCGGCGGTAACGTCAACCTTCCCACCCTCCTCACCCCTACTCGGCCTCTGGTGCCTACTGGCTAGGATCTCGTAGAAGTTGTCGGGTACATCAACTTTAACACCCCTCTTAGCCGCCTCATCCCTAACAACCTCGGGTGGTATGCCGTGTGAGTCGTATAGGTTTATCAAGTCCTCAAGGGTCACCTTACCCCTTATCCTACTCATTAACTTGGGCAGCTGGTTTATGGCGGACTTATACTTACCCTCCTCTAAACCAACCAACTCAATTATAAGCTGCCTACTATCCTTCAGCTCAGGGTAATCATTAACTAGATAATTTAAATGCAAGTTGAAGATCTCTGCCAACGGTACCTCAGCCCCTATTGAGTAAAGGTACTTAAGCATCCTCCTGATTAGCAGCCTAGCCAAGTAACCAACGCCTGAGTTTGATGGTATCACGCCGTCGTTCATCATCCAGGAGACCGTCCTTGAGTGGTCAGCCAGTACGTAGAGCGTCTCCTGGGGCTTAACCATGTTGATTAACTCCGTGGGCTCAACCCCAATCCTCCTAGCCACCTCAACATAGGCCTTGTCTAGTGCTATTACCTCCGGGTCAAGTTGACCCATGTGTATGGCTAGGGACGCCATGAGTTTCTCATCAGGCCTAGGCAGACCCAGCAATCCCCTAGCCCTACTTAGGAACTCTCCAAAGACAGCCTCGTATATGGTTGGCTTACCCGTTAGGACCCAGTAAATCCTCTCAAGGCCATAGCCCGTATCCACTATTCTAATCGGCATCTCCCTATACTCACCGCCAACCACCCTGTAGTGCATGAAGACCAGCGTAGCCACCTCAAGCCCCCTAACCAATACCTCAAAGGACTCACCAGCATTGCCGCCACCCTCCCAAATGTTCTCCTTATAAGTCACCTCATCATCCCTAAACCCAAGCTCCCTCGTGAAGAACTCGTGGGCGTACTCAACCGTCTCATCAACCCAGTAAACCTCCTTACCTGGGAAGTTGAAGGCGTGGTGAGCCATCATTTCAAAACCAGTCAGGTGCCTACCGCTCCTACCCACCTTATCCACGTCCGTTAGCCTAATGCTTGGTTGCGATATTGTAAGTGGGTTAGCTGGTGGTGGGACGACGCCCTCGGTTACCCAGGGTTGGAAGTCGTATATTGAGGCACCCACCAGGTAGACGTCGTTCCTCCACCTGGCCACCACAGGGTACCTGTTAATCCTAGTGTGCCCCCTCCTCTCGAAGAAGCCTAGGAATCTCTCCCTAACGTCCCTAATGGACTCTGGCCTAAAGGTGCCTGGCGGGTTACCTATGAAGCCGTATGGGGTGCAGGGTTGGTCACCGCAGTTGTCCTGGCTTGGGTTAAGTGTCCAGTAGTGGTGGCCGCAGTATGGGCACTTACCCCTCCTAAACCCCCTACTTACGAACAGCCTTGTCCTAAGTAGACTCTCATTGAACACGGGCACTCCACTTAGCCTTAACTGGGCTTAATTACTCTTTTGCAGTTACTAGCCCAGTAACCAACGTTACTTAACGTGGTGTTGAGAGTTAGTGTTTTAATACTAGAGTGGGCTGACACCATATGCGTAGGAGGGGGGCTGTGGGTTTCCTAGTTACATCACTGCCGTATAGGGTTAAGGTATACTCGAACTTCCAGGTCCTCATACCTGCCAGCCTGGTTAGGGCTTTGGAGATTACGAACTTGAGGTACGTTAACGTAACCTTCAAGTACAATGACGCGATGGAGACAATTAGGGGTGTTAGGCTACTTAGGACTAGGCACACGGATTCGAGGCAATTCACCATACCGAAGGAGGTTAGGGAGAAATATGGCATTAAGCCTGGGGACTACATAGAGATCCTGTCAATTACCCCTCTCTCATGAACCACACTACCGAAGGCTTAACTGGTTTTTAACAACCTTATCGTAATAGTCCATGAGCGGCACCCACACGGTCATAGGGCCTGGTTCCCTATTGGCCCACGCGTAGTACGGTATTGCCTTAAACTTAATGGGCCTAATCGCCAGCTTAACATCATTAATCGACTCAAACAGCCTACCCTGGGTGCCTAACTCGTAGGCATCCCCTCAATAATGACGACACCACCAAGCAGCACCCTGTTGAATCTAGCCTCAAGCCTGCAGGTGATTTCCAAGGCTATGTTATAGACATGACCCCCTTCCCGTCTCGGGGAGGTGGGTTTTTCATTGTGGGGGTCTCGTCCGTTGCCCCGTCTGTTGTGGGGTTTTGGATGTTGTTGGTTTTGTTCTTGGGGTGGTGGTAAGGGTGGGGTATTGCCCCCACCGGCTCATCTAACGTAGGGAAACCCCCTCCCGGAGGCACCAACCCAAACACCAAACACCCCAGCAGAGTTGAATTGTATAAACCCACCGCAATGAAACCCACACAGTGGAACAACCCCACCCAAAAGGGCGAGACTTGCCATGCGGTGTCAATCCTCCCAGTCTCCTCAAGGAGGTTATACATCCTGGGTAAAGTTACCCTCGCATGCGTGTTTACCTAGGTAGCCAGAAACCATCGTTAATCTTAACTCGATTATTGAAATGGGCCTTAACCTAGCGTAGGGCTCTTAGACGTGTCAACTATGAACGTACCCATTGATTACGCATAGCATGAACCCCTTATAAGTATTGTATGGCTTCCATCAGCTGAAACGCCGACACATCACCGACTCATCGTAACTCTGACTCATCATCAGGCGTACTTACCAGCGCTATTAATAAGCTTTTATTGTGAATGAAACCTGGCGTCATGTGGCTGAGGAAAGCAGTAACCTCAACGCCTTCTGCCGTACCTACCCATTACATATGCCTCAGCCAGGATGTGGCCCTCCATTGCCCTCCTAACTTCACTTAACCCTGCACTGGGCCTTAGGTTAAGGGTTGCGTCCAGGGCGTAGAGCCTAAAGTAGTACCTATGGGGTGGGTGGGTTCTGGGTGGACATGGGCCACCGTAGCCAACCCTGCCGAAGTCGTTAACACCCTGAAGTCCAACCCCAGGTACCTCCGGTCTCTTAGGCACATTCTCGGGTAGTTGGCTTAGGTTAGGTGGTATGTTGTATAGGACCCAGTGCGTGAAGGTTCCGCCTGGTGCATCAGGGTCCTCCATTATGAGGACGAAGCTCTTAACACCAGCCGGTACCTCAAGCCACCTTAAAGGTGGTGAAACGTCATCACCATCGCACGTGTATTTAACTGGTATCGTGTCCTCACTCCTGAAGGCCGGGCTCTCAACCCTCATGGTGAATTACCCTGTGTAGGTGTTTTTATTAATTAACCTCATTGAGCCGTTATGTTAACCTTGATGGGCGGGCTCATGGTTAACTTCAACTCAACCTCCTTAAGCTTATCCCACCCGTACTTCCTAGCCACCTCCTCAAGCACGGTTACGGCGTTTTCAGCTATTTTACTGGGCTCCATGTCCTCGGTCCCAACCTTAACCATTATCTGGGGTTGGTCCCTAACCCTAACCCTAACACTCCTCCTATACCTATCTATAAAAGCCTTCACGTCTGCATTGGGTGGCACCACATCGGGCATTTTACCCCTAGGCCCAAGTATTGGGCCCATTGTCCTACCTATCTGCACCATTAGATCCGGTGAAGCCAGGAAAAAGTCGAATTGCTGGGCAAGCTTCCTAACACTCTTCTTATCACTGAACTTACCGAGGTCATCCTTAGTTATGACTAGGTCGGCTCCAGCCTCCCTGGCCGCGGTTATCGTGGCACCGCTGGCAATAACACAAACCTTAGCTCTCTTACTCATTGGGTTCGGTAACGGGACTGTTAGGTTAATCCTGTTCTCAGGCTTCTTAACATCAACATCTCTCAACTTTATTATCAACTCCACTGTCTGGTTAAACCTCCGTCTCTTGGCAACCTTCCTAACCTCCCCAAGGGCCCCCTCAATAATCTTAACGTAACTGCTGCTCATTAACCAACCTAGGCCCGGTGGATTTATAATGTTTTACTGCCATTCAGCATTCACCGTTCCATGTAACCTGCGGATTCGCTAATAACCCTCCTTGGCAACTCCCACCTAAACCTCACTGCAACGAACCTTAACGCTATTGTGGCGATCATTGACACTAGCGCTGACGTCGAATCACCGAGACCAATTAACCTAAGCATGAAGTAGGTTAAGGAGCCTATTATTGCCGCTGTAGCGTAGAATTCCCTAGTAAGCACCATTGGAATTTCATTAGCCAGCAGATCCCTAACCACACCACCACCAACGGCGGTTATTGCCCCCACCAGTGTTACGAGTAGTGGGTTATGCGACACTGAATAAGCCAGTGAGGCACCTGATGCCGAGAACGCACCCAATCCCACGGCATCCGCGTATATCAATGGCTTACCTACATTATTGAAGAACCTGTAGAACACAAAGGTTGCTACACCTGCGGCTATGGCGGTTAATGGGTAGGGTAGGTAAGTTAAGTTTACCGGTGGGTAGATACCGAGGAGTACATTGGATATTATGCCACCACCCAGCGCTGTCACGAATCCAAGCACAATAACGCCGAGTAGATCCATCCCCTTCCTAATGGCCTTCATGGAACCAGACACGGCAAATGCAACTATACCAATGTAGTTCGTTACCGTGAGCACAATATTCATAACGGATCCTTACAACGCCTTTTATTAAGGACTCCTCTGGCCATTCATTGGGCTGGAAATGTTTAAATAATCTCCAATGCATGGGTTTGATTAATGAGGTATTGGTCGGTTAGTGACGAGGATGTGATCAATTTGGTTAAGAGGAGGTATAACATAACCGTGACCTCTGACCAGATAGCTAGGGCTAGGGGTTTTGAGTATAGGATTAGTTGGAAGAAGGCTATTGAAACAGCCAGGGCTGTGAGGTTCCTAACCATTAAGCAGGCGGAGGAGTACATGGAGAGGGTTAAGAAGCTTGAGGCGCCTGTACCCATCAAGGAGTTCACTAAGAAGCAGGCGCACCACAACGTGCCTTGGGTTGGTTGGCCCGTGGCCAAGTGGCCGGTTAAGGTGGCGGATGCCTTCCTAGAGGTCCTTAGGAACCTTGAGAACAACGCCAGTTATAGAGGTTTAAACGTCGATAGCACTGTGATTGTGCATGCGTCGGCAAGTAAGGGTATGAGGATTAAGAACTACATGCCGAGGGCCTTCGGTAGGGCTACACCGTGGTTCCACGACACGGTTAACATAGAGCTTGTCGGTGTTGAGCTACCAGCCGACTTGGCCCCAAGGAAGTTCAGTTGGGCCAGGGTCCTTAAGGCTGTATAAGCATCTAACCGACGCCCATTCAATTAACCTTTAGATGGTTGGTTATTGGGAGGTAAGAGAAAGGGGGTTATGGGGAATTTCTACTGAGAAATTAATTACTGAATTAAGGTGAGTTAACTTAGGACAAAAAGACCGTTACCTGGCTGTTGCGGCAACCCTCTCCATCTCATCCCTCCTCCTTAACGCATAACTGGCTTGGTCATTGTTAGCCGCTGCAATTATCTCACTGGCTAGACAATCCTCTATGGGCCTTGGGTTATTGAATGAACATGCCCTAGCCCCCTCCGCAATCCACCTTATGGCCAAGTCAAGTCTCCTCATTGGGCTAACATCAACAGAGACTGGGTAAGCTATACCACCGTAGATGACCCTAGTAATCTCCTCCCTGGGGGCTACGTTAACTATGGCGTCAGTAAAAACTTGAACAGGGTTCTTCCCAGTTGCCGTGTAAACTATGTCGAAGGCGGTCTTAACTATCTTATAGGCCTTCTGCTTCTTCCCGGCATTCCTACCAGGCTTCATGAGTTGGTTGATCAGCCTCTCCACTATCGGTATCATAGCCTTGCCGAACTTCCTGTTCTGGTACTTACCCTCGGTGTGTGGGAGTATCATCGGCTTGAGGCACATGTACCTCCTGAGCCCAGGATCCCTCACAACGATGCCGCTGACGTCCCACTTACCGAAGAGTAGTATTGGGCTACCGTCAAGCGCCTTCACGTCCCTCGGGCACTCCTCGATTATCTCAATGCCGGGTGCCAACTCCTCAACCCTGGTGGTTTTCGATAACTGTTGCGCCACGGTGGGGGTGTGTGCATTGGGTTTTTAAAACTCCCGCGCCGGTTAAATTTAATCAATTGGTTGAATTATTTAAATTAAATTGTGAAATCCAGAGTTAGATTTTTAAATAAACCCTTGAAAGGGCCTTATGAGTAGGTTTAAACTACTGCTTGTATCGGACCTACATGGCTCGGAGGTAGCCTATAGGAAGCTGTCTAACGCCGTGAGGTTCTACAAGGTTGATGCAGTGGTACTTGCAGGTGACTTAGCTGGTAAGGTACTTGCGCCTGTTATTAAGCTTCCAGACGACTCATATAGGATCCCCATCATCAGCGAGAACAAGGTGTTTAAGGGCAGTGAGGCTGAGGTTAAGATTAAGGAGCTTAGGGCCTCGGGTTACCACGTTAGGGTTGTTAGTGAGGAGGAGCATGAGAGGATGGTTAATGATAAGGATTACTTAAACAAAGTCTTCAATGAAACAATGGCTAAGGACGTTGTTGAGTACCTAAGCATAATTGACGAGAGGTATAGGCAGCAGGGTGTTAAACTATACATAATACCAGGCAATGACGACCCAAATGAGGTCATTGATGCCGTGGTTAATAGGCAGTGGAGCAGCATAATACCCTTCGACGAGGGCATCGTTAACCTAAACGACCACTTGCTTGTCGGTTTCGGCTACTCCAACATAACCCCCTGGAACACCCACAGGGAGTTGAGTGAGGAGGACATTTACAACAGGTTAAGTAGGTTAATGAATAAGCTTGACGGCGGCGCCTACTCAAGGACAATACTGGTGGTTCACGTGCCACCCCATGGCACGCTAATAGACCAGGCCCCCATGCTGACCAGTGACTTTAAGGTTGTTAGGAGGGGTGGGGAGGTTGTCTTCACCCACGTGGGTAGCACTGGGGTTAGGAGGATTATTGAGGAGTATAAGCCATTAATGGGCCTCCATGGCCATATCCACGAATCAGGTGGTGTTGACTACCTTAAGATTGATGGTTCAAGGATACCTGTCTTCAATGCTGGTAGTGAATATCAGTATGGGATACTTAGGGGAATTATAATAAGCATCGATGGTAATAAGGTTAATTACGTACCAGTTAGGGGTTGATTTAAAATCTCTCAACGACAAGGGCCGTGGCTCCCCCAGTTCCGTGGCATAGCGCTGCCACACCTCTTCTGCCACCAAGGTGCTCAAGGCCAGTTAACAGTGTTGTCACTATCCTAGCCCCACTGGCGCCCAGGGGATGGCCTATGGCTATTGCCCCGCCAAATATGTTCATCCTATCGTACGGTATGCCCAGCCTCCTATGCACCAGAACGTTAACCACAGCGAAGGCCTCGTTAACCTCGAAGTAGTCTATTGAGCCTAGGCTTAGGTTAAGCTTCCTAAGCACCTTATCTATGACGTACGTGGGGGCCTCGGTGAAACGCCTAGGCTCTATCATGTACCAGGCGTAGCCGATTACCCTGGCTATTGGTTTAAGCCCCAGTTCCCTAGCCTTATCCATTGTCGTGAGTAGCAGTGCCGCTGCGCCATCACTAAGCTGTGATGAGTTACCTGCCGTGTGTAGGCCGTCTGGGGTGAACGCTGGTTTAAGGGCCTTAAGTTTCTCCAGGCTAGTGTCCGGCCTAATACCCTCATCGTGATCCAGCTTAACCCTCTCCCCACCTATGGTTGAGTCAATGGGCTCCACCTCCTTGAATAACCCACCCTCAGTAGCCTTAACAGCCCTCATGTGGCTCATGTAGGCGTATTCATCAAGCTCATCCCTAGTGATCTCATTCTCCTTAGCCACCATGTCAGCCTCCTGCCCCATCACCATCATTGTCACCGGGTCTATTAACCCATCATACACCATTAGGTCTATTGGCTGAACAACCTTAGTTATGAAGTGTTTAACACCCCACCTGTACTCACTTGGTAGGGCTATCGGCTGGGTGCTCATTGAGTCAACACCACCGGCTATGATTATGGATGCATCACCAAGCACCAACTCCCTGTACGCATCTATAATAGCCTGCATGCCTGATGAGCAAACCCTGTTAACAGTATAGGCACTAACGGAGTTGGGTAAGCCAGCCAATAGCGCTGCGTAACGTGAAATATTCTGCCCCATCCCACCCTGTAGTGTTGAACCGAAGATGACTTCATCAACCATTGACGGCTCAACCCCACTCCTCTTGAGGAGGGCCCTTATCGCCTCAGCGGCCAGTTGAGGCGACTTAACGTTCCTAAGCGCCCCACCGAACTTGCCTATGGGCGTCCTAACGTACCCGACTATAACCACCTCACTGTTCATAGTGGTTAAGCGTGTGAATGTGAATTTAAAAATGTTTAGTAATCAACGAATAGCGTTACGTTGAGCAACTAACTCAATGGAATACTGCCGGTGAGGTTAATTGGCCTAACCCGTATGAAAGCTTTTATACACCTAACAACACACGGCCTGGTGGTTATCATCTGGGGCAGGAGTACACAGTCACACCCTGGGAGGTTAAGGGTAAGGTAGATTACCTAAGGCTCGCCAGGGAGTTCGGTGTTCAGCTACTCACCGACGAGGACCTAAATCTGCTTAAAGGCCTAACTGGGGGTGACGTGCATTACCTAATCAGGAGGGGCTTCTTCTACGCCCATAGGGGTTTTAGGGAGATTCTGGAGAGGGCTAGGTTAAGTGAATCATGGGCGCTGTACAATGGTAGGGGGCCAAGCGGCGACCTGCATATAGGCCACCTAGTCCCCTGGATACTGACAAAGTGGTTCGTGGACAAGTTCAACGTCCACTACTTCTTCGAGTTAACCGATGATGAGAAGTTCCTGGTGAGGGATGGCTACACACTTGAGGAGACTAATAGGTTAGCCTACGACAATGCGCTGAGCCTAATAGCCCTTGGCTTCACGCCGGATAGGCTACACATAATAGTGGACACTGATGACGTGGCTTACCTGTACAAGATAGCCGTTAAGGTGGCTAAGAAGCTAACCTTATCAACAGTTAAAAACACCTTCGGCCTAACGGACTCAAACAACATAGGCGCAACCTTCTTCCCTGCAATGGAGATAGCAGTCGCCTTCCTACCCACGGAGCTTCTTAACAGTGAAACCCCCGTATTAATACCCACGGCCATAGACCAGGACCCATACTTCAGGCTAGCCAGGGATATTGCTGAGACCCTCAACTACCCCAAGCCGGCCACGTTATACAGTAAGTTTCTCCCTGGCTTAACAGGTGAGGATAAGATGAGCGCCTCTAACCCCGACTCAGCCCTATACATCAATGACGATGACAAGGAGGTTAGGAGGAAGATAATGAACGCCTTCACTGGCGGCCAACCAACAGCCGAACTCCAGCGTAGGCTGGGCGGTAACCCAGACATATGCCCAGTCTACAGGTACCACACACTCCTCAGTGATAGCGATGATGAGGTTAGGAGGATTTACGAGGACTGTAGGGGTGGTAGGCTTCTGTGCGGTGAATGCAAGCTGATACTTTATGAGAGGGTTAGCGCCTTCCTAAATAGGCATAGGGAACTGAGGGAAAAGGCTAAGGATAAGGTAAGTGAATACAAGATATCAGTTAAGTTTAAGTAGTCAATAGTCCTAAGCCGCTTAAACAAGCCAGGTGATACCCTCGTGGTGGTTGGTTACTGGCCGATCCTCAACCTAATCCTTATCCCAGCCCTCCTAGCCTTAACGTAAACGTCAGTCTCCCTAATCCTCCTAACGAACAGCTCAACAATCGGCCTTAACCTATTAACCTCACTGGGTGGCACAGTACCCCATTGTGGACAGTATTTATCAACCACGACGCCGAGCTCATCATCGTAGTTAAGTGGGTACAGCCTACAGCCAATGGGCCTATTCTCATAAATTTTACATAGTTTAGTCTCCTCATTAAAGAAAACACAGTGACCATTAACATTCCTCAACCTCCACACCCCACTATCTTCATCAAAAACAGCGAAGTCCTCTAACCTATACCCAAGGGTCTCAATCCTCTCAATATCCTCAGGCAGTAGCTCCATTTTGGTGTCTATGCAACATAGGCCACAGACGGTGCACTTGAACTTAACCTCAACGTACCTTAAGTCACCTATCACATTACTCATGCCTAACACCAATACGGCGAAACGAAGGCAAGTAATGATTAATAAACCCTACGCCAAAAACCACACAGCAGAACACCCCCTCAAAAGCGGGGTTATTGATTATCTACGCCTAATCCTAACTAAGCCTGCAGCTGCAGGTGGGTTGACCATAGGCGTGGTAATTAAATGGCGATGTGCGCCGCCTATAAATGTCCCCCAACGCTCAACTTGAGGATTCCTTAGGTGTTAAGTTTAAGGAAAGACTTAAATACTAGGATCTAAATGGTGGTTCGTGCCAAAGAAGAGGAAGAATAGGGGTAGGCATAAGGGAGATAAGGGTAAGGAGTCGGTGGTTTACTGCGATAACTGCGGTAAAATGATACCGAGGTCTAAGGCCGTTAGGGTCACGGTACCCTACTCACCAATACCCGCGGATTTGGCTAAGGAGCTTGAGAAGCAGGGTGCAATAATACCCAGGTACTATATTACCAAGACTTACTGCATAAACTGCGCAATATATCTAGGAGTCATTAAGGTTAGGTCTGAGGATGAGAGGAAGAGCAGGAAGCCAATTTTAAGGAGCCAGCAGAAGCCGCTACAGAGACTCCCAGTCACTGCACCAGCAACCCCAGCACCCCCACAGGCGCCCACGGGTAATGAGACAACTCAGGCAGGCTCAAACCCAACCAACACCAGTGGCGATGCTCAAACAACCAAGTGAAGCCACTTATCCAATGAGGGTGGCTGAATCTATACCATTAATACGCGTACCCCATGGAAAAACTTATAAACCATAATGAAACAAGCAGTCTTAAGGGCCCGTAGTCTAGCTTGGTTAGGATGCCCGCCTGACGTGGCTTGGGGCTGGTGGGTCTGCAATCACAAAGCCCCAGGCATTGGATCGCGGGAGATCCCGGGTTCAAGTCCCGGCGGGCCCACCAGGCTATGGAGATTCTCGTTGGGAAAATGCTTAATTAGCGTTGAGTTAAACGTGAGGTGATGAGGATAAACTTATCATTGGTGGTTGCGGTTTTGATGCTTGTATTATTAGTGGAGTTGCTGTTGGCCATCGGTGACATATCAGGTAGGTACATCACTCTCGCTAGTAATTACACTAGTTTAAGTGTCGAGTACTCGACCCTTAAGGTTAATTATAATGAACTGGTGATGAAATACTCGTTGATTAACGTTAACTACAGTAAGTTAAAGGGCAACTACACTAACCTAGTGGGTTCATACGGTAGGTTACTGGCGAGTTACAACATAACCATGGCCATGTATAATGAGACATTGGGTAAGTATGATGAGTGCTTGAACGCTAGTAATTACCTAAGAATGGAGGTGGGTAATTACACTAGAATCATAAGCAATCTATACGTTAACATCTCCAAGTCCAACAGCATAATTAAGGCCCTAACCAGTAATCTAATGCTGTGCAATAGGACCCTTGAGGCTGTTACGGGTAATTATAGTAATAAGACCGCTATATTGCAAGATTACATTAATTCTCTTTACAGAAATTATACAATATTAAACACTAGATACTACTCGTTAGAGGCAAACTACAGCAGTTTAATGAATACCCTAAGTCACCTAAACAATACTTTACTTAACCTGAACAACACTGTGAATTACCTGAAGTCCGGGGGCTACATCTATGAGTATGGTTTAAGAAACCTACATTCAACGTGCAACGTAACCATAGTGGGCAGTGGCGGTTCCGGCTTAATCAACGTGACGATTAAGCCTACGCTTAACCTAGCCAGTCAAATATTGAGCTACGGCAGTGAGGTAATGTTGATAATCAACATCCCAGTGTACCAAGGTAACCCAATACTGGTGGCTATAGGGCGAGTTAAGGTTAATGGCCAGTTAATCAACATTGAGTCTAATGTAACCGTTAGGCAGGTTAACGGCAGCCTAGAGCTCATCGAGTCGATAAATATAATAGACTCGCTAACCGTGGTGGATACTGTGATCCTACCCAGTGAACCACACCTCATAGCTTCAGTAACCATAACTCAGTATGACCAATCAAAGCCTCTAGCCTTAGACATACTCTACTCCCTCCAGAACCAGAATGCGGTCTCGGCTTTATGCATTGTTAATGTTGATTGATTCTACTACGATGCACTGGTGACCTCATCATACTCCATAGGCACTGTATTGCTTTCGGTTAACTCAATCTCCACAGCCAGTTCGGTTAAATCGTCATGCCCACTATACATCTTCGCTATCGACAGTAGTGAAATTGAGGATAGGAGTAGGAATAATCCACTGAACACCACACCTGCATTAGTCATCACAACTATGTAACCGTTACTTAGGTATATGCTAATTGGTAGTGGGATCATTAGGAGTAGCCCCAGTGCAAGTAGTGATGTCGGGATAAGTAACTTAAGCGATGCCTTACCGTCACTAAGGATACTCTTCACCACACGCCTGTACATTAACCTAGTTAGTAGCAGTAACATAAGCCCCAGTATGGATGAGATTACGGAGGCCTCTAAAAGAAGGTAGTATAGCTTATCAGGTGTTATCATTACAAACACTATACCATTAGGGTTATCACTCACGACTATGGTGTCGAGGGGTAGGGGTATGGTTATGTGTGAGTTAAATCCCCTACTGAAGGCTATGAACGTTGAGAACCCTATGTTGGTGAAGAATATGAACGCTAATGCAATAACGGCCACTGTGTATATCAGCAGGACTACGTCTATCCTGTTCATTACGTTGTTAGTTGAATAGCCGGTTTTTAAATATTAATATTCAATGCTTGAAAACCAGGATTTTAAAGAAGTAAACTGAAACATTATATGTAGTCATCGAGACCCAGCTTCTTCAAGTGACTCTTAATCTTGGATACATCCTTTTCCATCTTCTTAGCCTCCTCTGCAACATCCTTAACCTCCTTATCCCTCATATTTAACGTGCACTCGCCATTAGGAGCCATGGCGTGGGCGCTGCATGCTGCGTACTGGCACTTGTAGCCTATGCATGGGTCATTGGTTAGGCCGCATATTGCCTTACCCTGGATAAACCTTAAGGCTTTCTTAACGCAGATGAAGTATTGGCAACTAGCCCCAATGCAAAGCTGAACCTTAGCTGGGGCCTTTGGGACAGTAATCCTCACGTTAACCCCCGTTCACTAGGCTTGCTAACTTAAAATATTTAAGCATTTTTCCCCAGCCCTTCCATACCAGTCCCAATGCATTTAACGTTAGGAACGTGCTCAGCCTGGTTTAGACTAATCACTTCTCATCCCTACCACGCCTCATCATTCCTAATTAGCCCTAAGGCTCAGTCGGCCTATTTAAAACACTTTAACTTAACCCCTGCCAACGGATAACAGCAATAACACAGTTCACTACTGTATAGGCAGGGGAAGCGGCCTTATTATTGCACCTTAACCATTGGGAATGGTATCACCTCCTTAATTGAGTATTGGCCTATTAGGACCATGACTAGCCTGTCAATACCCACGCCTAGGCCACCCGTGGGTGGCATGCCGTAGCTGAGGGCCATCACGAAGTCGTAGTCGTAGGGGTGGGCCTCCTCATCACCCCTCTTGAAGCGTTCAGCCTCCTCCTCGAAGAACTTATGCTGAAGCACAGGGTCATTAAGCTCAGTATATGCATTTGCCAATTCGAGACCGGCTATGTATAGTTCGAAGCGTTCTATTAAACCAGGCTTGGACCTGTGGGGCTTACACAGTGGTGTTGTTTCCTGGGGATAGTCTGTTACGAAGGTTGGCTGGATAAGCTTAGGTGCAACGAGCTTATCGAAGAGCTTCTCAATCATGAATCCCCTGACATACTGCCCACCCCTGGGCATAAGCCTATTCTCATCCATTAGCCGCCTTAACTCCTCATCGCTCATCTTCTCAACATCCCTACCTAACTCGCTGCTGAGCGCCTCATACATGGTAACCCTCTTGAAGGGGGCTGTCAGGTTAATCTCAACGTACCTCCCCTCACCAATGGGGTATTTGACCGTTGATGAACCAAGCACCTTAACTGCCACCTGTGATATCATTTCTTCAGTCAGCTTCATCACATCATTATAATCGGCGTAGGCCCAGTAAAGCTCAAGCATTGTGAACTCTGGGTTGTGGTGTACGTCGATATCCTCGTTCCTAAAGACCTTACCGATCTCGTAAACCTTATCAAAACCACCCACTATGAACCTCTTCAGGTAAAGCTCAAGGCTAATCCTCAGGTACCAGTCCTCATCAAGGGCATTAACATGGGTCTTAAAGGGCTTGGCCAATGCCCCACCGTAGACTGGTTGAAGAACAGGGGTCTCAACCTCAAGGAACCCCCTTGAGTTGAGGAACTCCCTTATCGCCTGAATCACCCTAAACCTAGTTTGAATTACCCTCCTGGCCTCACTATTGTAAAGGAGGTCAAGGTACCTGTGCGTGTACCTCCACTCGGTAGTGTACTTACTCCAGTCAGGTGGTTCAAGCAGCGCCTTTGAGAGTAGCTCATAGTTGCGGACCAATAGCGTTAATTCACCCTTAAGCGTGTAGAATAAGTCACCCTCAACCCCTATGATATCGCCCCTGTCTATGAACCTATGGAACTCCTCAAACCTCTCACCAAGTTCATTAACCCTCAGGTAAAGTTGAAGCCTCTCCCCCTCATCAAAGATATCGACGAATGACGCCTTACCATGTCTTCTGATGTTAGCAACCCTACCCACCGTCCTAATACCCCTGTAGAATGGGTCATGGCTAACCGGGTAATTCTTAGCCAACTCCCTTATCTGCGCAATGGTGTGAGTGAACTCGAACTTATGCGGATAAGGATTAACACCCCTACTCCTCAACTCCTCAACAACCCTTAACCTGTTGGGGTCCCACTGGGGTTTATACATACTTAACGGCAAGGCGGCAGTGGCCTTTTAAACCTTGTACCCCTCATGATTAATTAACAATTACGCCGTTAAGCCACCTAATAACAATTATAATTTAAGTTGAATATAAATGAGACTACATAGGTTAAGCACTTAAATCACCTAGAGTTAACTAGCCCCTGATGCTGCAGGTGGATGATGACCTAGTGGATGCATTAATGATACTTGGATTGTCTAAAAAGGAGGCCACGGTGTTAGCCTACCTAATAATGAGAGGTAGCGCCACTGCCAAGGACATAATGGCTGACCTATCAATACACCAACCCCAATTATACAATGTAATGATGTCCCTTGAGAGGAAGGGGTTTGTTAATATTCAGCACAGTAAACCCAAGGTCTACGAGCCAATAAGTGTAGGGTTAATAATGGAGATGATTGAAAATGAGGCGTCAAGGCGTAAGCAAGCCATCGTGAAGGCCATTTCCTCATTAACCAGGGGTGAAAGGTCAAGGAGCCTGGTGTGGGTTACGAGGGGTATTGATAATATTGTGAATAACTCCGCGGCATTGATTCAGGAGGCTAAGAGTGAGTTGTACATATCAGCGACCCCCATGTTACTAGGTAGGTTGTTAAAGTACATTAAGGGCCTTAACCCAAGGGTTAAGGTATACGTATTCATCTACCCCTACTTAGATGAGGAGTTATTAACAAGCCTAAAGGGTATTGATAATGTAGTTGAGGTTAAGACCAATAGGCTTGGCCCATTCTCCCTAATATCACCAGACGCAGAATCATGCGTGTTCACAATGATTAAGGCCAGTCTGGGCGATAAGAACGGCGCCTACGGCTACGTGTTTAGGGATAGGGCAATGACCCTGCAGTTCATACACAGCCTGTTCGATGCGTGGAGGCGTGCCCAAACGGTATACAGGAGGGAATTTAAGGAGTCGGATTACCCATTGGTGTTCAACTCACACAGGTTCGCCACCTGGGAGATACTTAGGGCTAGGGAGATTGGGTTAAACATAGAGGTTAAGGTTAAGGGTTACTTAACAAAGACAGGTGAAGAGGTGAGCCTAATTGGTACACCTGTTAACGTAACCATAAGTAGTGATGTGGTGAACTTCGAGCTAATACCCAAGGGCGGCGGCAAACCAATACTAGTGGGTGGCACAAACGCATTGATTGAGGACGTGGAGTCCGAGTACGTTGAAATTAATCCCTTGAGCCAAGGCACGTAACCTCGCTAGTACTACTTCGTACCCATAGTGCCACTGTACAGTAAGCTTGAGCCCTACGAGTACATGAAGTCTGTTATGGATCCGAATTGGCTATTCCAGCCATGCATACTTGACAAGTATCCACTGCTAACCTACGAGCTTGAATTCATGCCATGGGGGTACGGTAATGGCCTATACAGCAACTTGCATATAATAATCGCCTGGGGCCTTGTGGCGCCACCTGGTGTTGTTCCACCAGTCGCCCAAGCTATTGCTAATGGTTCGCTTTGGACGAAGTATCCGCAGTACGCGGCATTCCTAGGCATACCTAACCCAGACCCGTCACTACAGGCTTGTGTGGCTTCATACTTCCACATACCGTACACTCCAGTAACCACATCAACTACGGCTACTACGACTACCACCACAACAACCACTACGACTACCGCGGTCTCAACGGTAACATCAACGGCTACTGTTACAAGTACAGTCACCACAACGGCGGTCTCAACCACTACTGCAGTAAGCACAGTGACAGTGACTAAGACAGTAGTAAGCACAGCATTAATAGCAGGAATAGTAGTCATCGTGATTGTTGTAGCAGCAGTGGCTGCACTAATAGCAATGAGAAGAAGGTGATGAATAAGTTTTAGATACTCTAGCTCTTAAAACAACTTAATTTTAATTTTGCAACAAAAATTTATAATATATGGTTAAGCTATGGGGAATTAGTTAGGCATTCTAATGCACCAGTTAAATTAACCCGCATGGTTACGGTTAATCCATGGTTCATTAACTCACCCTGCAATTTAGACATTAGACCGCCTGTAAGGGTTAATGGCAAGACCACTAGTTGCCCATCACAGCCACCTGTCTGTGCACTTTGGGTTAGCAGCGTTAATTTGGTTGAAGTGGGCTTCGATATCAACTTAATACCGCTGGTTAGGATTGTGAATGCTGGGTCACTTACAGCCTCATCACCTATGGTGCCGCTGGCCGGTAGCACCCCTGGATTACCCCAATCAACAACTTGCCTATTAGTCTCAGGTTGAAGCACCAGTACAGTGTTTAATTCAATGTCCTCCACTCTATGCCTCCTAGTCAACAGCGCCCTACCGGTTCTTAACTCCATTCTCACACCGTTTAGAACCATCAGTGGGTTTTCGTATATTACTGCTAATCCTAAGTCATATATGTTGAGCCCAAGGAATAGCTTAAGTGCATTGGATAATGCCACTAGATCTATTAATTCACCGGACTTCTCGTAAATCCTCATTACGAGTGATATAAGGTCCTTATCATTAGCAACACCCTTAATGTATGACCAAATCTCGCCATAGGTATCTTCAATAAGCTGCCTATTGCCTGTTAGAGATGCCCACACCTTAAAGTAGTCTTCATTGACATCGACACCCCCGATCATGACTATTGTTGACAATAATGCGCCTGGGAACGACCTATATCTGTTGATCAACTCAAGTGAATTAGTCACAATCTCCCTACTCCCAGGGTAATCAATGTAAGCCAGCATTCACCACACCTAAGTATATTTTTAACGTGATTACGCATTAAGGTTATTAATCTTTTGGCTGTTTACGAACTCCGAAACATTTAAAAAATCGGATACGATATCGGTAACCCATGAGGATAGCGGTAATAGCTAACACTGAAAACTTAGTCACAGGACCGGGAGAAGGGGAGTATATACTGGTTTACGAGGATGATGGCAGCAACGTGAAGCTAGTTAACAGGGAACCGAACCCTGCAATGCAAGCTGAAATGCATAGGGGTCTATACGCACTTAGGAGGGTCAAGGAGATTGGTGCAGACACCCTAGTGGTTAGTGAGATAGGTAGGCCTGGATTTAACATGGCTAGGTCACTGGGTATTACAATTTACATAGTGCCTGAGGGGCTTAACGCTGACGATGCCGTTAAAATGGTTATTAATGGTGAGGTTCAGGTAGCTAACACACCTACCCATGAACACGGCCACATGCATCACGGCCACTATGAAGATTGATGACGAAGTTAATTACCATTTAAAGGCGTGTTAAATCGACTTACCCTCGCCGCCCTCCTGCGACTTACCCAGTAGTTCATTTATGGACACTGTGTACTGTTTAAGATGCCTAGCCACCAGTATGGGTGCATTAACCCTAAGCGCTATGGCAACTGCATCACTGGGCCTGGCGTCGATGTAATGCTGGGAGCCGCTCCTATTATCCTTGAGGTATATTGTAGCCGTGTAGGTGTGGTCAACGAGGGCGTCTATTGTAACCCTCTCAATGGTTGCGTTTAACCTCTCCAAAATGTCGACAAGTAGGTCGTGGGTTAGTGGCCTTGGGAAGTCCATTTGCCCCATGGCCTTCTGTATGCTTAACGCCTCAGCCATGCCTATCCAAATGGGTAACACGAAGTCACCCCATTCATCAGTGCCTAGGAGCATAACGGCCTCGGCACCAGTGGATGTCACATAAACGCCCTCAACAACGGCCTCCAGGTACCCCTCCACCTCCTGACTGTTAGGCATATTTAATGCCCAATAGGCTTCTTATTAAACTTTCCCCGGCCTATTGATTTTTAATTTAGGCCAGGAATAACCCCCATAATCATTCATACGGTAACATCAACCGTGATAGTCCTCCTACCCCTAATTAACCCCAGCTTAAACTCCCTCTTACCCTCAGCATACCTGGAGTATAGGTAGGTCTTAAGCTTCACTATTGACGTCAACTCAACGTCATCTATGTTCGTAATTACATCACCCCTCCTTAACCCAGCCTCCTCCGCTGGAGAGTAGGGCTGAACATGCACCACCAGGACTCCCCTATCCACGGGTAGCTTATACTGCCTAGCGAGAACCCTATTAACGTCAACACCATATATGCCTATCCTCGGCTTCCTAACGTAACCCTTACTTATCAAGTCATTTATAGATAACCTAGCTAGATTCATTGGAACTGCGAAGCCTATATTCTGCGCCCCTGCGACTATGGCCGTGTTTATGCCCACAACTTCACCGTCTAGGTTCACTAATGGTCCACCTGAGTTGCCTGGGTTTATGGCTGCGTCAGTCTGTATAAGCCCCTCAAGCATAACCTCACCTACCCTTATGGTTCTACCTAAGGCTGAAACTATGCCGAAGGTTGCGGTAGGTTGGTTCATTAAACCCAGAGGGTAGCCGATTGCTATAACGGGTTCACCAACCATTAACTTATCGGAGTCACCCAGCTTAATTGGCGTTAAGTCGCCGTCAACCCTAAGCACCGCTGTATCAACCTCAGGGTCTGTACCCACCACCTCAGCCTCAAGTAAGTCACCGTCACTGGTCACTATGGATACTTCACCCGGCTGGGAGACTACGTGCGATGCCGTGGCCACGTAGTGCCTATCCACGGCGAACCCAGTCCCAAACCCCCTAATGGGTACTACGTTAAGCCACTCATCAATGACAGCCCCGGCTGTCATTATGGCAACTATGGATGGGCTTACCTTATTGACCACACCCGGTATCAGATCCCTCATGTTAGATAGCATAGGTGCAATCTGCACCGCAGTTTATAAGGCTTAAAGTTGAGGTACCGCTATTCAACTAAGTCTTACTTAACCAGCAGCGCCCTAACCTTATCTAGTATGCTTAACCTCAGGTTCATTAATTCAGCCTCAGCTGCGTCACCAGGTGCGTCTAGGTAAACCTCGCCAGTGGTTATGTTTACCATAGGCTCTGCGCCGGTTAGGTTAAGCAAATTAACCCTACTTATGGTATCCCTCATCCTGCTGTAAACGTACTTAATCAACGTGCCCTTAATCGTTGATGCATTGTCAGGATTAATTCTCCTGGCTAATTCACCAATACCACCAGCGCTAAAGGCTTGTTCAACATCCCTAGCGAAGAGTTCGCTAACCCTATTCATGAACCACTGAGGATCGGTCTCAAGTTTACTTAACACCCTCCTCAGTAATTCACCAACATCAGGGGTAATGCCTGGGGTACCTGGTTCACTACGCTTAATTAAAATTGGCCAGTAACCGTAGTTATCAGGCAGTATACCCGGCGACTCCGTGAACGTTAAGCTACTTAAGTCCTCATTCAATGCACCCCTAACCTCTTCAGGGGCCTTAACGTCTACATAGTCCCCCACTGAGTCGATGTATATGTAAACCAGCGGTGTTAAGTCCGTTGACAACTTGGGGAGTGTGCCCTCAATGAAGTTTATTGTGCTGAAACCCCAGTAGAGTGGTGGGAACCTTGGGTTACCCCACTCATCGTTAACAGCCACGTGGATCACGTAGTTAAGCCTTAAGTCAGGTGACGCTATGGCCTTAGCAGTATTAACCAGGACATCAACTAGGCGGCAATTATCAATACCCAGGAATAGTGGACTAATGTTAAACCCCATGACCACCAGGTAAGGTAAGTCACCCTCCCTCGTTATGACTAGGTCATAGTAGAGTTCGTTTCTCAAGGTGAAGTCCACGCTATACCTAATGCCTAAACCACTCACGCCGGCTTTAGTATAAAACACTGGTATTTCTGTTGGCAATCCCCTCGCCTTAACGGTTAAGTCGCCGACCAGCAGCTGGGCGTTGGTGTAATCGCCATTGCCGACGTACACCACTGAGTCATAGCCACCCCTTAAGGCCCTTTCATAATCACCCCTCCTGCCGATTAGGGACTTATTGAAGTTGAGTACCAGTGGCCTATTGGATACACCCTCCCCTGAGAATAGTGGTGACAGTGAGACTACGCCCACTTCATTATTATTAATGATGACTCTGCTTAACGCCCTACTACCCCAATGGGGGGTTATTAGATATGTGAACTGCGGGTTATCCACTGTAGCAAGGGTTAACTCTATGAACTGCCTCACGGCTGGAGCAAGGTCCACTTGGCCCCTGACCCCCCTGCATATATCCTGGAGGCTAATGCCCTTCACTGATTTGGCTAGGTGCGAAATGTATTTAACGGTTAGGTCGAGGATGCCACATGGCTAGGTTGATTAAGAACACCACCATGATGCTCCTGGTAATCCTAATCCTCCTGCTTAGGCGTGGTAGTGGGGATTTGCTTAAAGTTTACATCGACAACATTAAGGCCTTCAGGAAGCATGACCCTGGCACAGCTCCCTAATGCCCCTCGCCAGGTTAACTATGGACTGGTAATCCCTCTTAATCCTAACCTTCCTGAATAGAGGTTTCATCCACGGCCACTCGTGCAGTGTTGCATTGGCCAGGAGGCTTAGTATGGTCATCCCCTCGCTGTTCAGGTAACCGTCACTATAGTAGGTTGAGAATGGGTTCTCGAGTAGGTTAAGCAATTTATCAATGTATGAACAATCCACCTTACCTTGGTTAACCATAAGCAATCAGCCGAAGAATGAGTCCAGGGTTGTTGAACCCTTAACCTTATTCATACTCTTCTTAAGTCTCTCCAAGGCGTTCTTAACTCTATCCTCGCTGAAGTCATGCTCCTCGACCAGTAGCTTAACTACACCATCCTCATCAGGCTCCTTGAAGTTAACCTCAACATTCTGGTTAACCGGTGGGTTTAGGAAGAACTCCCTTATCTTAAATGGATCCACGGGAAATTGGGCGTTCTTAAGCACTGTGTTGAGTAGTTTATCTAGGCTACCGTGCTCCTGTACGAGCCTTAAGGCCCTCTGGGGCCCTATTCCAGGTACACCATCTGGGTTGTAATCTGTGCCGAGGATTATGGCTAGGTCTATTAACTGGGCCCTATCCCTTAGCTTAAGCGCCTTAAGTACGTCACCAAGCTCTATCAACTCTGGGTTAACCTCAACGTATTCATCCTTACCTGGGAGTTTCCTCTTACCTGAAATGGTGAGGTTCCTCACAAGTTTGGGTGAGCCAAATAGCAGTGAGTCGTAGTCCTGGCTACCGGCTGCCCAAACAACACCCCTACTGGCCATGTAGGCTGCCTGAGCCTCACCCTCACTGGGCGCCTGAACCCATGGCACACCCATGCGGTCGAGGAGTCTCTTAGCCTCATCAACCATGTCGTTGGTTATGAATAGGGCCCTCTGGGCGTACTTCCTAGCCTCAGTTCTCCTACCCTCCTCCATCGCCTTAACCCACTCCTCCACTGCCTTCTCCCTAACCCTCCTCCTCTTCTCGATTTCAAGCAACTTCAGTTCAGGTGGCTTGCCGTCGAAGACGTAGACTGGCTTAACACCATACTCAAGCAGGTTGATTGTCCTGTACAGTAACCCACTCAGGTGGCTGGTGACCCTACCCTGGGAGTCCATTAGAGGCGTGCCGTCAGGCTGCCTTATTGAGGCTAGGAATTGGTATAGCGCATTATAGGCATCCAGGGCTATGACCCTCCCATTAAGTTGGTTAAAATCAACCCTCCTCCTTAGGTTATCCGGGATGAGCTTACCCAGCTCAGTAACACCCATACTAAGGCTGAGTTAAGCACCAGCGTATTAACCTATCCGTTTGTCCCTAGGTGTTGCGCCTAGGGGCTTTCACCTTGCCTGTACTTCGTGGGCTATCGGTGTGGGTTCATGGGTGGCTGTCGGGCCCAACGGCATGGGGCTCCCATCTAGGAGGGACCCACCTGGGCTCTGGGCATCGCCCTCATTGCCCAGTGTATTAGTATTTTGTCTCTTGGTGCTTTGAATCCGCAGTTCTCGCAAACCATGATTCTGCCTGGTAATTGGGTTAACTCACTCCCGCAATTTGGGCATATTGTGCTTGGTAACCTCTTGAACTCATATGGTACACCATACCACTCTAGCTGGGCAATAAGTAGCTTAACGAACCTCCTCGTCTCAGCCAAGTAAACCTTCCTCAAGCCACTTGGCAACTTCCTCTCGATTAACTCCCTCCTCGACTCATCAAGCATGTCATCAATAATGACTAATGCCCTATGCCTAAGGGCCTTCCTAACAAGCCTAAGGTTTAAATAACAGATAAAATAAGACTACACAGTCCTGGGTACTCACAATTACCTCGTACCCAGGAGCCCTGCCCCGTGGGCGAGCTAACCAGTGATGCCCCAAGAATGGGGGCATTAGCCCGACAGAGGATGAATCAATGATTAGGATCGCTGGGATGAGGGGAACGGGACATCACTTAGTATTCTCTCGACTTTATATATTATGCTGAATTTATCCACCTCCTCAAACTGTTCATTAACCCTTATTGAACCAACCCTAATGCTCCTTACACTGGCTAGTTCGGCATTACTTAGTCTCCTGGGTACTGTAACCACTATTTTACCTGCATTGTAGTATATCCTCCTTAAGACCGCCAGTGAAACCAGGAAACCATCCACGTCCTCCAGCCCAACCAGTAGGCCGTTCTCCCAGTTTGGTTGAAGGATTAGGGCTACGCCACCTGGTATGCTTCTTAGTGTAGGCTCCTTAACGCTACTTGAAACCACCATTACCATGTTCTTCAAGGCGTCCACGTATATGGGCTTAACCTTTAGGTAAGTTGAGATTAACCTTGCAAGTCTTTCATCAAGTCTCCTACCGGTTATGGGCATATTAACCACGTTAACCTGGCTTAGGCTTAGTGTCAAGTCCCTTGAAGGTGATAGGTACCTGCCGTAGCCCATATCCCTATGAATCTTCCTATCATTCCTATCCCTAACCCTCATAGACGGTGGGGCATTGAGGACTAGGGTATTCCACTGGCTCAACCCCTTCACCAAACCATCAACCTCATCACCCTTCCTCATGACTATTACGTAACTTGGCTTAACGGCGGTTACAAGGGCCCTCTTATACTCAATCGCCCCCTCACCCTCAACCCAGCCGTCTGTGTTGACCACTATTAAATCAGCCCCCTCCCTACCCCTAAGGTAATCAACAAGCTTAGTGACAGCATAAACAGCCCTATGCCAGTTACCCTCAAGGTTAGTTGAGCCTATGAAAACCTGCCTAAGTGGAATCATGAAGCTTAGGTGGGTTATTCTACCACTCTTCAGTACTGAGCAGGTTATCGTCGTGGGTGGACCTAGGTCATTTTGACCAGGGTCAGCGTCGACCACACCCACCTTTAAGCCCATTGATGCAGCCTTATTAACCAGTATGGTGGTTATCGTTGTTTTGCCTGAGTCCATTGCACCCATGACCACTACCACAGAGCCCTTTAGGCTAATGTTAAGTTTACTATCCCACTCATCAATCATCTCCTCACCGGCCTTGGGCTTATCGGCAAAGCCACCTGGACCAAGGACTAGTGATAGCTCAGTATCACTGATAGCCTTAGCCACAACCCTCCTAGCCCTAAGTATAGTCACCTTAGCCCCAGTCTCATACCGGGCACCCAGGAGGTATAGCGAACCCCTCAGCACCTCCACCATGGCTGGCCCCTCTATCCTAACATACTCACCATCACTAAGCCTAACCTTATCCACACCCCCTACAATACCCTCCTCCTTAAAAAGACTGTTACAATAGGGTGAGCCCAATGTCGAATTCAACGCTGCGTCTACATCATGGTATTATTCTTTAATGGGCCCGTAACCTTAAAAAGGGTTATCGAGGTGTATAGTGGTGATGCCTGAGGAGGAAGAGGGTAACAGGGAGGATATTGAGGAGGAGAATGAGGCTGCTAATGAGGAGGTTGCTGAGGGGGAGGAAGAGGAATCCACCACTGAGGGAGGTGGCTCCATTACCCAGGAGGGTGTGGGTGGAGGCGTGGTATACACCTTCACTTTCCCTAAGGGTAAGGATATTAGGTACGTTTTCCTAAGCCTAGCCCAGGTCCTAAATGAGGCTCTGTTTACTATGAGCCCTGATGGGATTAGCCTAAGGGCCGTTGACTCATCCAAGGTATCCCTCGTGATACTTAACATACCATCCACGGCCCTGGAGGAGGTTAACATAACGGACACTGTTAAGGTTGGTATATTGTTCGACACGGTTAAGAAGTTGGCGAGGAGGATTAGGGCTAAGGATAAGGTTGACATCGGTGTTGATAGGGGTAGGAACAGGTTCCTAATGACCATATACTACGGTTCTAAGGGGAAGGAGAGTGGCATGTATAGGAGGTTCTACCTACCCATCGTTGATGTCGCCCAGGAGGACATACCTGAACCTAAGATAGACTACCCGGTCAGGATTAGGATGAGTATGGATGCCTTCAGGGACGCCTTAACCATGGCTGAGGACATAAGTGACGCTGTAACATTCGCAGCCGACCCAGAATCCTTCGTTATTAAGGCGTCTGGGGAGGGTGGGAGGTACTATGAGGTCCAGTACCAAAGCACCGACGAGTCCTTCCAGGAATTCTCAGTGAGCGAGAGGCATGAGGCATCCTACTCCCTGGACTACATCATAAATATGAACAGTCAGATGGCGCCCATATGCGAGTACGTAACCATCGAGTTCGCTACCAATAAGCCCATTAAGTTAACGTACGAGTTCGCCTCAGGTTCATTAACATACTACGTGGCACCGAGGGCGCTTTAACAGGCTAGTGCTTAAGGGCCGCTTGACTGTACGGATTCCGTGAGGTCCCTAAACAATATACCAACCTCATACAACTTGACTGTATCATAATGCCTCGGCCTACTTATGGTTGCTATGTATATGCCGTAGTCCTCATGCTCACCCTCACCTGGGCCGATTGGCTCACCGTATGGTGAAAATATTATGAAGGATGATAGGCCACTGTTAAGCAGCTGTCCAATGGCATTGTCAATAGCCCTGTAGACACTGCACTTAATCGACCCATTGCTGTGGAGGAACCTGTCTGGTGCGGTTATGGAGGCTATTACAGGTGACTTACCCGCCGACTTAATTATGGTGTTGACGACTCCGTTAACCTCATCATCATAGGGCGTCGTTGCATCAAGCCTAATGCTATAGGCTCCGTAGGTCGGGTTAACCACAGGTATGTTAACCAGAGTCGCCTTCGTTAACTTAACCAGGAGTGTTGACGATGGGTCACCTGTGGGGGTGGGGTCAGGCTCCATGTTGAGTATGGACCACCATGACTTATCGGGGTACTGGGGCCTCCTATTCTCCAGAACCCCCCTCTCAACCATGTTCATTAACCTGGGTAATACCTCCAGGTCGCATTCCGTGAAGTCACCATACCCCATGCCGTTTATGCCAAGTAGCACAGGGTACATTTAAGGTCGCCTAGTCCTCCAGGTATGCCTTAATCCTGTCCTGCAATATCTTCTTAGGTACAACACCAACAACCTGGTCCACGGGTTCACCATCCTTGAATATTATGACTGTTGGTAGGCTCATGACGTAGTACTTGGCGGCTATCTCAGGCTCCTCCTCGGTGTTTAACCTCCCGAAGCCGACGTCAGGCATCTCTAGGGCTAGCCTCTTTATTATCGGCTCAAGCATGAAGCATGGGGCGCACCAGGTCGCCCAGAAATCAACCACAGCCACCCTGAAGGTTTTAAGGAAGTCATCGAAATTCTCCTTGCTCAACTCCACGACACCACTATATTTCATCTTCTTAGTCAGCTCCTTAGCCTTAGCCTCAAGGAGCCTATCAATCTCAGGATCTCTATCAGCCCCATTACTGGCCATAAGCGCCTTGCCCTCAAGGACTAATAAGCCTTTTGTTGCCAAATTCACCAAACAGTGGGCTTAATGAGCCTAGCCGCCGGTTTGATGGCTTAGTAGATGGTAGGCGTTAACCATGCTCCTTAACGACTCATTAACACCCATCAGTGGGTTCGCCGGATTATACGTGGTGAGGTTATTCAATGCATAATTCACGTAGATTCTTAATTGGCTTAAGTTCAACTCAACGCAACCTGTTTCATTAATTAAGTTAATCAGTGGGGTGACGTTATTTTTAAGCAGTTGGTACGCATCATAGAACCTTGAGGTGCAGCCACCGGCGCAGTTGCCGTACGGCTCACTGTAATTCAAGGCCCTAATAACCTGGGCAACTACCCCCCTTAACTTATTGATTAATACGCCACATTCATCATTAGCTATGTGCCTAGTGTGAAGCATGGCGACTGCACCCAGCATTAATGCTACAGCTACCACCAACACTAGTGTTAAGATTAAGGTTCCACGCATTGCGGTTTCCTTGCCTACAAGGTTAATTTAATTTACCGTTCATTGCCCACGTGGGTGTTGTTAACCTTCCATCTGCCTGTACAGGTATGCCTTCTGTGGGTTGGTTAATTGGAGAAGCGTATTAACAAGCTCCTTAACCCTATTATCCTCCACGTCTAAGCCTGCGTACTTGGTTAGTAGTGTTTTGACGTAGTCCAGTAGCCTTGAGTCAACCCTAACGTAGGTATCCACTAGGTCGAGTAGGTATGGGTAACCCGTGTTCGTTGTTTGTGATGACAGGTAACCGACGATGTTGGGTATGCCTAAGCCCCCTAGGTCAAGTATCTCAAGCTTGGTTGCAACCGCGGTTACGGGGGCCTTATAGAAGACTAGCCTCGTGTCTGCCACCTTAGGTATACCCCTTAACCTACCCCCATCACCGTTGAAAACCCTCTTAAGGTTTTCAAGCCCCTCGTTAAGCCTCCTCTCAGCCTCATCCTTACTCATCCCCCTCTTAACCTCGCAATCCATGTAGTTCACCTGAATCCACTTGGGCAGTATTTCGCCGTAGTTGCCTAAGTCAATGTACTCGCCCTTATTCAGCAGTAGACTGGCAATCAGCTTATCGTTAACTGAGAGGCAGTGGTTTACGTAAATGGACAGGTACCTTGACCTAACACGCTTAACAACCCCAACTATAGTTGTCCTAGTCCTCTCGGCCAGGTTAAGCATAACCTCCAGGACATCCTCAACCCTCCTCCTCACACCCTCATGGGCGGGTAAGTTGTAGGGGAGTGGATGCACGTATATCTCACCGTCAAGTATTATCATGTCCATGCTCCTCCTGCCCTTCAACTTATCCCTCAACAACCTGGCCGCCATCTCCCTCTCCCTGATTTTAGACAACACCTCTATGGACTTGTTCAAATCGCTTGAGTCCTCGTATAACACGTCACCTGTAACGTACCTATCAGTCCTCCCACCCACCTGACCCACGTAGCCGTAGGCTACTACGGTTAACACGCCACCCACCAGCTCCAGTGGTGATGGTGGGAAGCTTGAGTCTATGGCATAGGTGAAGTATCTACCCCCACCCACGCTTGGTATTGCGTTAATCCTATCCGAGACCCTGGCCCTAAGTTCATTAACCTCACCCATCACAGATGTCAAATTTAGCTTACCTGCTATGTCTCTGGCCCCTTCGAAGAGAGCATTAAGTAGTGGTGGATCAACCCATAGGTCTATGGTGAAGTCACCCTCGTCGAACAAGTCACCTCACCTCCCTAATCTTCAGCAGTATCGGTTTCCTTAATGGGTTTAGTAGGCCAGCCACGAAGAACTCCCTAATGCCCAGTTGCGTTAACACAGACTCGTTGACGTCAGCTAGGTCCATGTAGCCACTTAACTCCCTTAAATCACCCTGTGTGGGTAACCTACTGAAGAAGACTGTGCCCAGGTTGGCTCTTACGTTGGCCGCTATGTCCCTTGCCATCCTCTGGCTGGCCAGTATTAGGCTGAGCCCCCATTTCCTACCCTCCCTTGACGTGGTTTCTATTGGATCCTTGCATATGGTCCAGGAGTCCTCTGGTACGTAATTCTGGGCCTCATCAATAACGAAGACTAGGCCAACGGGTGTGTTAACCTCACCGCGCTTAATCATGTCCCAGGCCTCGTTTATAACATCGGCTACTATGGCTTGCTTAACCACAAGGTCCGTATCCTGGCTGAGGTCGATTACGGTTAACCCACGTTCAAGGGAGTTCCTAACTATGTCGCCTGGTTTAACGGAGCGTTTATTCAACTCCTCGAAGAATTCCTCATTAACGAAGTAGTCTATGAATAAGCCAGCCTTATGCACGGTGGCCTCCCTGGCACTCATCCTACTCATGCTCTGCCTCAAGTGCTTAAGGAACTCCTGCTTCCCCCACTTCCCCACCCTCCTATTAACCAGCTCATTCCTATCCCCCTCACCCATGACGTAGGTTAAGACCGCGACCTCAAGGTACTCCCCGTAACTCTGCCAAGGCAACCTAGCCTTGGAGGCTAGTACCGATGCGATTGTTGGTGGGCTTATTGAAATCGCCTTAGACCCAACGGTGTAGTCCTTGTAGTAGGTGGAGTAGTCCACGCCACTGTGGTCAAACACAATTACCTTAAACCCATTCCTCAGTAGTTCATCAATAAGCCCCCTGATTAACCTGGACTTACCAACCCCAGTGGCCCCGAAGACACCTATGTGGTATTGTACGTAGGCTGGGTCCAGTGGAACCTCCCAGCCACTGTACTTGTGTGAACCAATGCCTATCCTGCCACTTAGCTTAATGAAGTTCCCCAGGAATGAGCCATCCTTAATGACGTAAACCTTAGACCCTGGCGTGACCACCTGGGTAACCTCATCTAAGGTACCTTTATGTAGGTTGAGCATACCGTAAAACCTAACCATGGCTGACGTGTAGGGCATAAGAAGTGACGGGTCCATGATCTCGGGCCTATCTATGAAGGGTGTCCTAACCCTGTCCTTAACGATGGGTTCAAGCTTAGTCACCCTCCTTATGGCTCCGAAGAATAATGCGTTATTAATAGCCTCATCCTTAACCACAGCCAGCTGCTCCTCCACGGCGTACTCCTCAGTCTTCTTGTAGAATTGCATTGGGGCGTAGGTCGTCGTGGACCCACTGGTCACTATCCCAACCTCTACGCAGCACTTGCGGAGTAAATTCTCCATAAACCCCCTTTAACCTCCACGTGAGGTGATATAAACCTAATGCGTACACCGTGTTAGTTGCATCGGCTTAAACTTTTACCCTACTCTCTAGGTAACCCTTAAAGGCCTAGCTTATCCATTATGAGGGCCTTGTCTAGGTTTGAAATGTCGTTTATCTTTATGAATAACCCATTGCCGATCTTGGATATCCTCATGAGTAGATCAATGTCACTGTTATCACCCACTGCGATAGTGGATAGGGTAACCCCCATGCGCCTTAGCTTAACAGTCTCCCTAATGCAACTGCTCGCATTCACAGTCCTACCATCGGTGATGCATATAACGTGCTTATTTGGGTAACTGGACCTGGATAATATCACCCTAGCCTTCTCAAGTGCACTAGCTATGTTAGTACCACCCCCAGGGTAGATGAACCTGGTCATCTCCTCCATCTCACTCACATACGCTTTAACCGGGTGAGGTCCCCATAGTATGTCGGCCCTGAAGTTGAAGAGTATCATTGATAATCTGTCGCTAGTCTTAGACAGGTACTTCAGGTACCTCACTATGGCCTCCTTGGCTATCTCCATCTTCGTGTAGACTCCACTGAACTCCTTCATGCTGCCTGAGGTGTCTAGGCAAAGTACAAGGTCCATTAACTTGACGTCTGCGTACTCCCTAACCACGATATCCCTTGTGCTTAGTGGCTTATTCATGAGAGTCTTCTTAGCTACGTTCATGGAGGTTTTATCCAAGTCTATGCTACTTGCCGGGTCACCAATCCTATACTCCCTAACCCCCGTTATGTACGTTGGGTAATTCGAGTGCTCGGTGAACCTTGAGACCCTAAAGGCACTGCCCATTGATGCCTCACGGGCAACGTTATCAAGTGCCTTAAAGACTCTTGAACCACCCTTACCTTGAATAGGCAGGAGTCCGTAGTTCACTAGGTACTTGCCCAGCTTCCTAAGTACCTTAACCTTCTCCCTGATGTTGGCCATTGGGTTAATGAACATGTTTATTAATTGCGCCAGATTAATGAAGTTCATGGTACCTACACTGCCGTAAAAGACATCGTAAATCACGTTAGCCATCTCGTCACTCGACTCACTACCCGTACCCATCTCCTGATCCACCAGGTTACCAACATTACCCCTATCACCACTTGGGTTAGCCTGAGCCCTACTGCCCACGTTGCCCTTAACAAACCCCTCACTGTTCGAGTCCACATCACTACCCCTCTGCCTGGGCATGTCCTCGAGTAAATATAGGGCGTACCTAAAGGCCTCCTCAAGTATCCTACGCTTATCCACCCCACTGTTAACGTTAACTGACGTGTAGAGGTTCTCCACCCCAACCCTAATTATCCTCTCCTCCACATCACCCCCACCAAGCATTATGTTCGCTATAATATCCCTAAGCGCATACTCGTAACTCCTAACGGAACCCGGGCTTAGGACGTCCTTATGGTTGCTTAGGTATTGGTAAACCCTACTAAGCACCATGGACACGAAACCCTCAATACTGTAATCCTCCACATTAACCAATACCCTAGGTAGCTTATAAACCGTTTCTGGAAGCAACCAATGAAGATACTACACGTGACGCTTTTAAGTATTGTTTTTGAATATGTGTATTACCCTTACTTACCTTAACTGGCGTTTTGCGGGTTTCTCATTATTATGAACATTGGAGTCCCTACATTACTTTGTAACTGCTTTGGTATTAGTAGCGGCACTATTTCGTTTATCTGGTTTAGAGCTGAGTTCGTTATGCTTAATGCCTGCTGTGGCGTTAGCCTGACTTGGTAACCTGGGTATGTCTTGTTTATTAGGCTGTACGAGGCCATTGGGTAGTATATTAAGTAGGCTTGGTTGTTGGACTCCAGGTAGTCAACTAGGTATATGAAGTTGCTTATGTAGGTGTAGTTTATGGCATTAATCACCTCATTTGGTTGTTTGAGACTAATGTACTTCCACTGAAGCCACAAGGCAACACTATCATTAAATGCGGCGAGTAATACCTCTGCAGCCGCCGGGTTGGTGGCATTAGCCTGTAGGTAACTTTGGTAATAGCCTAATGCGTGGGTTGGGAAGTAGATGGCTATGTAGTAAACCTTACCACTGCTTATGAATGGCATAATCTGGCTGAAGTTGTAGACATCGAAGATGGTGCAGTATGGGCAGACTGGGTCAAGGAACTCAATTAACCAGACCGGTGCATTGGGATTGCCGTAGGTTATCACAAAGCTATTATTACCCTTAACCATTTTTAAAATAGCATTAATGGCGCCGCTGCTCAGCGAGCCAATACCCTCACTACCCTTTAAACCGCTGATGGGTGAGCCGTGAACAGCGTCACTAATGATTATGGGGACATTAGGGTAGGCTCCAATGACGTAAACATAACCATTACTTGGCAATGACCTACCACCCATTAGCTGTGGTATGCCTGGGATGCTAATTGGGATAATACTTAGTGATGATAAGACGACCACGGCTGCTGCGGCTATTACCACCACGGCTACTATAATTACTATTCTTTGGTTCATTGGCGTAGCCGTGGTTATGAGGCTAATAAATTTTATTCCTGCAGGAATCCCAACCTGCAATTAATTAACAGCTAGTTCAATGACCCTAGCATCACTTACCCTTGGTCTTAACCTGCTTGATGCAATGACCTGAAGCCCCTTACCCCTAGCGTACCTACCCACGGCGGATAATACACTGCCCAACGACTGCTCATCAAGTCCAATGTCGACCCCATCAATAATTATGGTTGAGTCCTCTGGGGCTAGGACTAGTTGAATAATTAGTGGTAGTGTTGATCTGACACCTAACCCGGCATTGTACAACACCCCCCACGACCCCCTAGCCTTAATGAAGCCCATAAGCCTATTGGGCGCTATGAAGCCTGCCGTCAAGTCCTCGACACCTAATGCGCCCATTTCCCTCAACAGCTCCTTAACCTGCTCCCTGTAGCTGGGCACTGTCAGCATCCTTGATAACTGGTGCACGGTGTACTGGGCATCACCACCAACTGAGTAATCCGGCAGTAGATCAACGGTGGTTTCAAAGGTCCTCTTCCACCAGGCCAGCCTATTCTCACCGATGAAGAAGAACCTATCCCTCAACCCCTGTCTCAGTGAGAAGAGGACGGCCCTAGCAACCTTAACCTCATCAGGAGCCTCACCGCAAGTCTCCAAGGCGTCCTCATGCATCACGTGGTAGGGTGTTATGCATAGGTCCCCTGGCTCAGGCTTAAGGATCAGGTTCCTGCCGCCTAACCTACCGAAGGAGACCAGCAGTTTGTCGTTTAACCAAACCCCCTGCTCAACGTCACCTGTGCTGTGGGTGAAGCTGTAGCTATACGTTATGCTGCCTGAATCGACGTTAACCCCCGTATCCCTTAGAAATTCAACTATATGCTTATCTACACTGAACCTCAGGCTCACGGCAACCCTGTTGCTTGTGTCCATGTTCCTAATTACGTCAACTATGTCGTGAATCATGAGTAACCTACCCTCAATTATGAGCGCATCCTCACCCCTGGACTGCATTATGAGCGAAATAGCCTCAAGCATTGATGACTTGCCGCTGGAGGGTGGGCCAACAAGCACGTTCAGTCCATCGCCGAACTCCACGCAGACATCCCTAATAGCCTTAAAGTTGCTGACGCAAGCCTTGGTTATCATCAATGACCTTGATTGGGCTTAGTTTAAAGCATTAACGCAAGCAAGGCCACCTTAACCATGGGTGCGTTAGGCGGCTCTCTTAACCTTGATAATGTTACCCTCGTAGGATGTTATAACGACCCTATCACCCTCCTTAATGTCCTCAAGGGCCAACGCCTTCCAGTACTCACCCCTCACCTTAACTATACCCACCTGCCCAGCCTTAATATCCTCAGCCGCCACGCCGGTTAACCCAGCCGTTGGGTAGTATAGTATGGTTGAAATTGGTCTAGCCCTAATAGCCCTGGCTATGAGCATCACTATCCATGCCGATAAGGCACCAAGGCCAATTATCTCAATGTACAGTATGATACTGAGCGTGGTTGGGCTATACCTAAGCGCATACTGGGTTGGTGTTGGGGCTGGGATGAGTAGTATTAGGCCCAGTGCTATTAAGGCGGCCCCGATGGCTATTAGGACACCGTGCAGCTTACCACCACTATGCCACTCAAAGGCCATAAATAAGGCGCCCGTAATCATTAAACCCAGGCCTGCGTAGCTTATCGGTAAGCCAAGCAGAGCCAGCATTACAAGCAGCACGGCACCTATGCCAGCTAGGTAAATGTGGGCTGTCAGTAAACCAGCCAGTATCAGCAGGACGCCGAGTATTGACAATACGTTTTCAATGACTGGGTTTTGGAGGGTTTCATAAACCTGGTAGTTGATGGACGGGGTTAGTTGGGTTATGGTTGGGCTTTCAATAGTCAACGTGTAGTTAACCCCATTAACGTTAACCGTGGTGCCGTTCATCATCGTCAACAGTTGGTATATGTTATCAGCCACGTAGTTAATCACGTGGTACCTTAAGGCCTCCTGAGGGCCAAGATTAGTGTCATTATACACGCATGACGCTGCGAAGGTGGTGTTCCTACCCCTAAACTCAGCGGCCTCAACGAAGTACTTGGCCACGGCGTTAAGTATCTTAGGCTCGGTTATGAAGATCTCCTGCCCAGTTAACTCATTAATCTCCACCGGTTGGCATGAACCAATCACGGTGCCCGGCGCCATGGCTGCCACCGTTGTTGACAAAAGGACTAATGTACCGCCTGACCATGCGTAAGAACCCGTTGGGTAAACGTAACCAACCGTCACGACATTGGTTGTTTCAAATAGGCTAACTATATTCAGTGCCGCATCCAGTAAACCACCCGGGGTCTTCATGTATATGACCAGTACGCTGTTAGGGGGCAGCTGGTTAATGACACTCTTCAACTCGTCGTAGGTGTTATCAGTTATCTCACCATTTAACTGGAAGGTGTAAACCTGCGTCACCTTTATGGTACCTTGAGCATTAGCCACCCTAGGCGTCAACATGACCATAATTAACAGGGCTGTTACCAACACCAGTAAAGGCGTCATCCTCTTCATGCAAATTCACCTGGCGTATAACTATTTTTTATTCGCGTGTTTTTAACTTTATTCAGAGTCGCCTATCCACCTTGACTCGAACCCTGCCCCTCCTGCAACCTACTCCTCAACGCCAGTGCGGCGGCCGTAATGGGCTCTAGGCTGCTTGGAACCACGAGTATTAGGTTATGTTCCTTAGCCACCTCAAGCAATGTGTCAAGTTGCCTTAGGGTTAAGGCCGTTGGGTTCTTTGTGTATGTTTCGGCGGCCTTTAGGTACATTTGAGATGCCTCGTAGTCGGCCTGGGCCAGTATGACCTTAGCCCTCCTCATCCTCTCAGCCTCAGCCTGGGCAGCCATAGCCCTGACCAGGGTGTCGGGCAGTTTAACGTCCTTTATGGCGACGCTCGTTATCTTAAGCCCCCACGGCTCCACGTGCTCATCAACAATTGTGGCTATCTTCTTAGCCACCTCCTCCCTCTGGGTTAGTAAAGTATCCAAGTCAACCATGCCCACCACGTCCCTCAATGTGGCGGCCGCTATTGTGGCCGCAGCCGTCCTATACTCCTGCACGGAGAGTACGGTGTTTTTGGCGTCCAGGACCCTCAGGTAGACTGACGCGTCAATGGAAACCTCAACGTTATCCCTAGTTAAGGCCCTTTGAGAAGGCATGTCAATCATTATAGTCCTTAAGTCCATCGTTATCACCCTGTCTATGAACGGTACCACGAACACGATGCCAGGTCCATAGACACCCTTAAACTTACCGAGCCTAAGCTTAACAAGCCTCTGGTACTCTGGGACAACTCTTATGGCTGAGGCAAGTATGGGTATGACTATGATTAGCACTATTATCGTTATAACTATGTCCACTATTAGGGAAACGACGCTCATATGATCTACTTTCCTCACCAGTGCTTTTAAACTTTTAGTGGCCTCTCATAAAGTATATTTATTAAACAACTGCATCAGCCTAATGCCTAAGGACATTGCGGATTTGCTTAGAAGCATTGCAGGCATTAAGAGGAGTAGGGGTGTCATTAGCCGTGAATTAGTGAGGGTACTTGAGGAGGTCTACTCATCAACGAGGGGTAACGTTGTTTACATAAGCAGCAGGGGTGTGGTTAATAAAGTGCAGAGGGTTAGGAGACTGAGTAGTTGTGATAGGGTGCTTATGAGGAATCTACTGAGTAGCACCTTAAGTGAGGTTAACGCTAGGAGGGTTAATGAGTCTAGGGGCATTTACGCAGTCAGCAGAAGAGACCTAGCCTTAATTATCAGTAGGCTTAGGGAGATGACCAATGAGCAGTAACTACGGGAAAATCCATAACTCTAACTAAGCCGGCTGAACATTTCATCACACCTCAGCCCCAGCCTCCTCCGCACCGATAACCTTAACCCGCTGCATACACTTAAGAGTTTCCTAATCAGCCCCATCCATTCACCTCACCGCGGCTTCATGAGTGACGGCGAATGCACATAAGTTTGATGTTTGAATTAAACTCCCTCGCAGCTACTACACGTTCTTGGAATTACCAGGGGAATACTGGCGATGGGAGATAGCCTCACCAGCAAAGCTTTAATTAAGCCTCAACGCCTCTTTGATTGTGCTTACCCAGGCTCATGTTCAGGTAGGCATTGTTGGGAAGCCTAATGTTGGTAAGTCAACGTTCTTCGCAGCCTCAACTCTAATAGACGTTAAGATAGCCCCATACCCCTTTACCACCATAGAGCCCAACGTGGGCATCGGCTACGTTACCATACCCTGTGTCTGCAGGGATCTTGGAGTTAAGGATAACCCGAGGAACTCAATATGCATGGATGGGACGAGGTTAATACCGGTGGAGCTCATTGATGTGGCTGGTTTGGTACCGGGGGCTTGGCAGGGTAGGGGTCTTGGGAACCAGTTCCTAGACCACCTTAGAAGGGCCCCAGTCCTAATACACGTGGTGGACGCCTCCGGGGGTACTGATGAGGAGGGGAGGATTGTTAAGCCGGGTGTGCATGACCCCATGCTTGACGTCAAGTTCCTGGAGAATGAGGTTAACATGTGGATGCTCCAGATCATTAAGAAGGAGTGGGATAAGGTGGTTAGGCAGGTTGAGTACTCCAAGCAGAAGATCGACGACGTACTGTACAGTATGCTGAGTGGCCTAGGTATAACCAGGGCCATCATTGAGGATGCCTTAAATCAACTATCCCTACTCAACAAGCCACCCCACCTGTGGGGTGATGATGCGTTAATGGACTTCGTCAGGTATGTTAGGGCGGTTGGGAAGCCCATGGTTATAGCCGCCAACAAGGCTGATATACCTGAGGCCGAGGACAACATCAAGAGGATGATGAGGGAACTAAAGAATTATAGGGTAATACCCACAAGCGCCGACGCCGAACTAGCCCTCAGGAGGGCCGCCAACAAGGGCTTAATAAGGTACATTCCAGGTAGCCAAGACTTCACCGTAACCAGTAACCTAACCCCCGAGCAGTCTAAGGCCCTTGAGAGGATAAGGGATATTATGAGGAAGTGGGGAGGGACGGGGGTTGTTAAGGCCTTAAACACAGCTGTCTTCGACGTCCTAGGCATGATTGCAGTCTACCCCGTGGCCGATGAGAAGAGGCTCACGGACACTGAGGGTAGGGTACTGCCAGACGTCTACCTACTGCCCAGAAACGCCACGGTCCTGGATCTGGCCTCAGCGATACACAGTGACATAGCTAAGAGAGCCATGTTCGCCGTGGATGCGTTAAGCGGTAAGAGGATTGGGCTTAGTGATAGGCTTCAACACAGGTCAGTGATTAGGATTGTCACCTCCAAGTGAAATACTGTAGTCAGTGTGACTAGTATTACCGGGAATCAATGAATAAGTAGACCTATCCTTAATGAGGCATGGATGAATACTGCCGGCTAACCAACGTCAACCCTAGGTAAATTGATGATAAGGTGTATAAAAGTTAAGTTCAATGGGGCATGGGAATATGGGTAAGGTTAACCCGGCGGTGCTTGAGTTCGAGACCATGGTTAAGGATAAGGAATCGTACGTTAAGTTCATTGAGGAGTGGGTTAAGCACTCCTGGAGGTGGGCTAAGGAGAACAAGTACACCACCGTGTTCAAGATCCAGGCGTCGATACTGCGTGCAATTAGGGAATACCTAGACTCCCAGGGATTCGTCGAGGCACTACCACCCATAATAGGCCCAGTCACTGACCCTGGTATTAGGGGTGCTAAACAGGCAACAATAGATTTCTACGGCCACGAGTACAAGGTCATGTCAAGCGCCATACTTTACAAGCAGTATATGGCGGCCGTGCTCGGTAAGGTCTACTTCGTATCCCCCAACATTAGGCTTGAGCCCAATGACAGTGTATTCACCGGTAGGCACCTTGTCGAGTTCTTCCAAGTCGACCTTGAGATACTCAACGGCACACTTGATGACGCTATGAAGGTTGCGGAGGGTTTATTCACATACGTCGCCAAGTACATTAAGGATGTTCATGGTAAGGATCTGGAGAAGATGGGTAGGAGCCTACCTGACTATAAGCCACCGTTCCTACGATACACCCACGCCGAGGCCGTTGAACTGGTTAACAAGCTTGGGTGCAGGAACCCGCAAAACACTGAGATACTTTGGGAGTGTGAGAAGGTACTTTCAGCTTACCACGACGCCCCAATCTTCATATACCAGTACCCCAAGGGCTCAAGGGGGTTCTACAATAGGGAGGACCCAGGTAAGCCAGGCTACCTAAGGGACTTCGACATGCTCTACCCCGAGGGCTTCGGTGAGGCCATATCAGGCGGTGAGCGTGAGTACGAGCCTGTTAAGGTGATTGCAAGGATAAGGGAGTCAGGTGAGGACCCGAACAAGTACAGATGGCTACTGGAGATGCTAAAGGACTTCTACCCACTTAAAACAGCAGGCTTCGGTATTGGCGTTGAGAGGTTCACAAGGTTCATATGCGGCCTTAGAGCTGTCTGGGAGGCCAGGCCATACCCGAAGGTGGCCGGCATAGGCCCAGCACCATAGGTGGGTTTAATGTTAGAGTGGGTGGCGTTAAAGATGGGTGAACTGGCGCTTAGACTTAAGGCAAGCCTAATCACCCTGAGGGGGATTAGGGACTTCATAGATGATTACCCCATAGATGAGATACTGCTGAAGGCCATTAAGGGCGAGGAGGGTGTTTACCCATTCGGCGAACTAGCCTCCTACGGGGCCGCAATGCTGGGTGCGCCAATTAACCGAAGGGGGTACCCAAGGTTCCTAACCATCGATGACTTAATCCTGGTTCCACCGGCCTTCACGCCAAGGAGGCTTGAGAAGATGGCTGAGTTGCTTAGGGAGCCCGTGTTCACCGACGTCAACCTGGAGGTTGATGTGGGTGGTTTAAAGTCATCAATGCCCCTTGTGGTTGCTTCAATGGGTTCAACAGACATAGCTAGCAGGTACAGCATAGCAATAGCCAAGGCGGCCGCCAAGGAGGGGATACCATTCGGCATAGGTGAGAACGTACACACGGTGAGGGGTTACGATAGGAGGTTGACGAGGGGTCACCCAAGCTTCAAGGAGAGGGTAATGGCGTACCTAACGAACATGGACAAGTACGGTGGTGTATTCATCCAGCAGAACGTCGAGGACGCCTACGATGAGCATTGGAATAAGGTGTACAGTGATAAGGACCTTGAACCCTACATAGACGAGGGTAGGGTGGCATTCGAAATCAAGATTGGACAGGGGGCTAAGCCAGGCTTAGGCGGAGTAATTAAGATGAGGAGGGAGGATGCAGTCAAGGTTAGGGAGAAGTACCACTTCCTAGAGGACCCCTTGAAAACGGATAGGAAAACCGTGGAGAGGTACTCCGCACCGGGCACGTATACGGCAGACATTCTGAGGGGTATGATTAGGCTTATGAGGACAAGCTACCCTAGGGTCAAGATATGGGTTAAGGTGGGTCCATTCAGGGATGTACTGGACGTCATAAAGGTGGCCTATGAGGAGGGGGCCAACGCAGTCATTATTGACGGGAAGGAGGGCGGCACAGGGATGGCGCCGTCAATCGCCATGAAGGAGTTGGGTTACCCAACAATAGTCGGGTTGATTAAGATTAGGGAGGCGAGGCTAATGGGCATTGATGATAGGATGAGCCTTATGATAGCTGGGAGGCTATTCAACGGCGCCCACATAGCCAAGTCGAGGGCATTGGGTGCCTCAGCGGTCTACGCAGGTAGGCCATTCGTGGCGGCGGCTATGGTTAAGGGTGAGGCTGGTGTCAGGAACCTCATTAGGGCCACTAGGGTTGAGACCCAGATGATAGTGTCTGCACTGGGCAAATACAACATTAGGGATGTCTCCCAGGAGGACGTGGCTTCACTCAACAAGGACCTGGCCACCGCACTGGGCATACCCTACGTCTACTCTAGGGAGTTTTAACTGCCCATTTAATAACATGGTTATTGGATATTAATAACCGAGGAATGATTTAAAAATTCAACCGCGTCGGCTGCACTATGTGGCTTAGTGACGAGTTCCCAAGGGACCTAAGGATCCTCAGGGAGAGGAGGCCATTGGTACACCACTTCATGAACTTCGTAGTCATGAATGATGCAGCCAACGTGACACTGGCCATAGGGGCATCGCCAATTATGGCCCACGCCAGGGAGGAGGTTGAGGAGTTGGCCAGTAAGGCCAATGCATTATACATAAACATAGGCACCTTGGATGAGTACTGGGTGGAGTCCATGATAATCGCCGGTAAGGCCGCCAACAGGAATAACGTGCCCGTTCTCCTCGACCCTGTGGGCGCTGGGGCAACTAGGTATAGGACCGAGACCGTTAAGAGGATACTGAGCGAGGTGGAGGTCTCCGTGGTTAAGGGTAATGGGGGTGAGATGCTCTCCCTAGCGGGCATCACAGGTGGTGTTAAGGGGGTTGATTCAGTGGCCTCAGCTAACCTGGATACTGCAGTTAAGGTTGCTGAGGAGTATGGAGTTACAGCCGTGGTTACTGGCCCATGGGACTACGTCTCCGACGGTAAGAGGGGGGTTGTTGTTAAGAACGGTACACCACTGCTCCAGTACGTGACAGGGTCAGGGTGCATGGTTGGTTCTGTAATAGCCAGCTTCATGGCCATTAACAGGGATTTCGTTAAGGCATCGGTGGAGGGGTTGGTTGCCTTCGAGATAGCCGCCGAGAAGGCTGAGGTCAGGAGTAAGGCACCGGGTACCTTCAAACAGTACCTGATTGATGAACTATACAATTTAACCGGGGATGACTACGTTAAGATGGCTAAGGTTGAGGTGGTTCAGTGAAACTGCCGAGGGGGATATACGGCATAACGGACGACAGCTACAGGGTCAAGAGCCATGTTGAGGCGGCCAGGGTTTTCCTGGAGGGTGGAATTAGGATAATTCAGTACAGGCGTAAGGAGGGTAGCATTAGGTTAATGCTTCAGGAGGCCAGGGAGATTAGGAGGCTGTGCAACCAATACGGCGCATTGATGATAGTCGACGACAGGGTTGACGTGGCAGTGCTGGCTGATGCCGATGGGGTTCACGTAGGCCTTGAGGATGCCCCAGTTGACGAGGTTAGGAGGAGGTTTGGTGGGTTGATAATAGGCGCAAGCGCAAGCACCGTTGAGGAGGCCATTGCCGGTGAAAGGGCTGGTGCCGATTACCTCGGAGCAGGTTCCATATTCCCAAGCCCAACCAAACCAGACTACAGGATACTTGGGGTGGAGGGCTTGAGGAGGGTTGTGAAGGCGGTAAGCATACCGGTCTATGCCATAGGTGGCATAACGCTGGAATCAATACCTACAATTAAAGCTACTGGCGCATGGGGGGCTGCGGTTATCTCAGGGATACTTGCAGCAGATGATCCAGTGAAAATGGCTAAAGCCTTTGTGGAGACTTGGGGGAATGCCTAATTTTCCTTAAACCAATACGTAGAATTATCAATATCTAAGTATTATACATAAGTATAAGCGTAAATCTTAAAACTAATACATATAGATACACATCCATGGCAGCTACTACACAGGAAATGAGCAAAAGCGAGATAGCTAGGCATCAAGCTAACGCCATAGTCAAGTTAGTCATATACATAGTGGTTTACGTAGTTGTCGCGGCGGTAGTACAACTTTATAATAACAAGGTTTATACCTAGTGTTAAATCATACCAAGTCTACATAAATGTACTTCTGGCGCTAGCCTTCGGTTACCTGATAGTATCAGCCTTCGCTAATGTGATTTACTGGGCAATGAGGTTCAGGTATGACCACCCAACAGCCAGGGCTATGAGGAATGTGTTCCTCCTGATAGGTATTGGCGCATTAATAGCCGGCATAGCCGGGGCTATTGGAGGAGGTATAGCTGGTGTGGCGGTTGGCGGCTTCCTCGGCATAGTTATTGGGTTTTCCGTTCAGCAGGTACTTGGCCAAGCCGTGGCTGGATTATTCCTGCTGTTGGCAAGGCCGTTCAAGATAAGTGACCACGTTAACCTGCTTGGTGAAGACGGCATTGTGAATGACGTGACCATATTATTTACAGAGGTTATCAAGAGTGATGGCACTAAGGTTTTAATACCAAACAACTCCATCATAGGTAACAAGATTTACCTGCTACCTAAGCAGCAGCCGCAGGAACAGAAATAATCGAAGCATAAAATTCCGTGAATAAAAATAAGTCTCATTAACTCATTTTTACCTTAAATGACCCACGATACCCCGATTATGGAATGTCTAATAGCATCCAACTGCTCAGCGGTCAGCTTAACACTCCTATTAACCATAGAGTGCCTAACCCTCACCTCAACATCCCTACCCTCACTCAGCATCCTGCCAAGGCCGGTGGCGGATGCCTTAAGGTAGTGTATGCTCCTTGGTAATGCCCCTGGGGCGTAATCCTCCGGGTATATTGGCTTAGCGGTAATTGGCTTGCCATCTATGATTAAATCAACGGTCCCCTCTATCCCCCTGTACCTGGGTAGTAGGTTCCTTAACTCATCGTAGTTATTAATATGTATGAAGACCGTCATTGTTAGTTCATCGGCCTTGGGAACCATTGGGCTGTACGTCCTAATGGCCTCCCTAATCACCTCAGCGTCATCCGTGCCCTCCAGGAATACAGTCTCCTCTATCTGAAACCAAACGGTGGCGGCATCCTCAAAGAGGACCGTTACCCTATCATTAACGTTAACGTACCTATTCCTCTTGTAGTCGGAAATCAGCCTGTAAACCTCACTTCTAATACTTGAATATTGCGATGGTGGATATATTTTTAATACATATTCAGATAGTTTACTGGCCATTTTAAACTACACCCATTAAAGCCTACCGAGGGTCTCATCCTCAACCTCGGTTTTCACACCCCTAGCCTTATAGTACTTCTCAAGGGCCTCATTGAACCTATTGGCGTGGAACCTCTCAACCTTAGCAACAGCCTCAAGCCACTCAGCAACCTCAAGGAACCCCTCCTCCCTGGCCACCTTGGCGAAGCCTGGGTACATCTGGGTCCACTCATAGGTTTCACCATATATGGATGCCTTAAGCGCATCCTCAACAGTGTTTATCTCAATCTCGGCCACGGGGTCGACTCCAAGGAACATTAAGTGCCCGAAGGCATGTCCAGTCTCGGCGTTGGCGGTTTTCTCGAAAACCTCAGCTACATCATTCAACCCCTGTTGCCTAGCCAACCTGGCGTAGTACAGGTACCTCCTGTTCGCCATGGATTCACCTTGGAAGGCAATCTTAAGGTTTTCGTAGGTTTTAGTACCCTTTGGGATCCTACTCTTAGTACTCATAGTTAACCCAGCATTAACCTAGTTTATAAATATTTCGCCCTAGAACCAAATACGAAAACAAAGACTATTAAAGCTATTCATGGTACTTAGCGTTGGTTAGATGCCTCTGGTTTGGAAGCGCCTGCGCAGTCGCCGTGAACTATTATGTTTAGGTCCTTAACCTTAATACCCCTCTTACTTAACTCATTCTCAATGAAGCCAGTATCCACGTATACATCCGTTATCTCACCGGTATCCTCGCACATAATGTTTATGTGGGGTTGCTTCTTAATCTCGTACCAAGTCTTACCATTAGCCTCAAAGGATCTTAAAATACCGGAATTAACCAACGCCATTAACGTGTTGTACACGGTTGATATACTTATGCTAGGTTCCACCCTCCTAACCTCATTAAGCAGCTGGGTTATGTTGAAGTGTCCACCGTTAAGCAGCACCCTCAGTATAGCCACCCTCTGTGGCGTGATCTTCAATCCCCTACTCCTAAGTAGGCTAGTGGCCTCCTCCTTACTCATGGGTATAGCTACTTCGAAATAGTAATAAATTTTTTTAATGATGCATCCTATGCATGACTCATGTGCACGTTGACGTTAAGTGAGTTATGTTCTTAAAGCCTCAGGGGAATCCGGTATCCTTAGGTATGGATGTGATGAATGATAGCACCTACGCCTTGTTAGTTGGTGTCCAGAGGTTTAGCCTACTCTACGCAACATTATACATACCCCTGGCCTTTAAGGCTGATACTTACCTATGGGTGTCGTTGGGCTACGCCGCATTAGCCGTAGGCGGTTTAATGGGGTACCTACTCGGCTTCAGGAGGTGGTTCTCCATACCAACCATCGTATTGGCGGTGCTAGTATTACTCTACAAGCCGCTGCTGATACCACTACTGGGTTTCCTCGGCATGCTACACTCAATCATAGTACCCAACGCCTACGTAATGTTCGGTAACAGTGGTGTAGCAAAGTCATACACTGCCTCATCAATAGCCTACCTACTCTCCGGGTTAGCCATCTACTTCACTAAGGAACCTGTACCATTATTAGCAACCCTACTGCTAATACTCCTACCGGCAATTAGGCGTAGCGTTAGGGAGTCAATAGGGTACATGTATTCATTCATGGTTAACCTAGACTTCCTGTGGGTAATCCCATACACGGTTTCAACATTCATAGTTGGTGGGTTATACACAGTATACTTATCCACCATGCCCAACTTTGATGGGTACGAGAAGGTTATCCTGGCTCTATCGGCGGGTTTAATGGGCGTGTTGAGGTGGATTTCAGACAGGTTTGTTGATGAGGTGCTTTGGATTAGTGTTGCCTTAACTGGGGTCATGTTCATACTTTACTCATTTTACCCAGGCGTGGTAACCGCATTACTATTCATAGTACCTTACTCACTAGTCTACCCACTGGTCACCATGTCTGCCGGTAAGGGCAGTAGAGACCCCATGACGAGTATCAACGCCGCCTTCGCAGGTACATCAACTGGGGAGTCCATAATGCCGACGCTATTCCACTACAACAGGTACTTGGTCATAGCCCTTTCAGCGTCCTTAATAATACTACCCCTGGCTGCGCGTTATGGTAATAGGAGGTTGGGGTTAAGCCGCATTGCCGTTAGGTGACCTCAAGGACATCGATTCCCTGTATTGCACTGTAGGTCGCACTGTAATCACCAGGGGTACCTGTACTAAGCCACGACCTCGGGTTAACCTCCACCGCAAGCACCTTGGCGTTGTCATTCACGGCTAGTTTAATGGCGTCGGTGAATTCGACAATAAACCTACCATCATCCTCCATTTTCCTCAATGCATCATACAATACACTGTACCTAAACATGTAAACCGCCGTTAACGCCAGGTCAGATTTAGGTTCCCTGGGCTTCTCGGCAATATCAATAACCCTGTAAACGCCGTCACCAACCTTCGTGAAGCCTTGCAGTACGCCGTATCTACTTGGATTACTAACCCTCCTGACGAAGACTATTCCATCGGCGTCATGCTCGTTTACGAGTTTAATGGCATTCGTTAGGATTGAGCTTTCATTGATGAGGAGGCCATCATCAGCGTGCACTATGACCCACTCAACACCGTTAAGGCACCCCAGCCCCCTGTACACAGCGTCGCCAAAGCCCCTGGGTTCAGGTTGGGTTGTGAAGTCAATGTTGAAGGTTCCCCAAAGGGCCTTAGTGTACCTCACAATGCCCTCATCATCAACCCTCCTGGTTATACATATCCTGCTGCAGCCAACCCTGGTTAAGGCTGTTATTATTAAGTCCAGCATGGGCCTTATGTGAGGTTCCCCATTAACCTTAACCACTACTGGGAGGAGCGCCTTCGGGAAGACCAAGGTCCACGGCCCATTCCTAGAGCCTAAACCAGCTGCCGTAACCACGGCGCCAATGTTCATTGAAACCTTAACTTAACCGTTAATATAAGCCGCACTCACCTGAGGTGAGTTACCTGGCATCTACCTGTATGGATTAACCACATATTTGGGTTGAATACCTACCTAAGCGACGTCATTGAATAGCTTCACTCATCTCGAATGCCTAGCCCCTTTAACCAACTCGTCAACGTAAATGTTTAATGCGGCAAAAACCACGGTTAATACCGATATCACTGTGGCCGCTGCCAGTATGGGGTTCATGCCTGCACCGTAGTGGTACCCATTGGCTATTAGCCATATGAACCAGGCTAGGAAGCCTACCATTGCGCCGGCGTAAGCTACATTAAAGTACTTCGTCACGGTAATGAGAACCTTAAGGTAATCCATACTCAAATTCATAACCCTCGGTCTTTTAAACATTACCGGTGTCACATTGGCTGCATTTACTTTTGCCGAGAATTAAGGCAAGCTGGGGTTTAAAAACATGGCTGCAGACCGCTTTATTAAATATCTGCATTCACTCCTTATTAATGGTAGTGGCTTCAATGAACTTAACTAAGCCACTATATAAGTGATAAGGGATGGGGAAATTGATAACCCTTAAAGAGGGGTATCATTTGAAACTCCAATTGCAACTGAATCCCACCCTTTAGGGGTAGGATAAGGTCATTGGTATAGTTGCCTTGCGGATTCTTGAATCTGCCTAAGCAGTCTCTCCCAGCCGCCGTAAATGGTCCAGCCACCATCAACTGTTATTAAAGCACCAGTCACGTATGATGACAGTTCAGAGGCGAGGAAAGCTGCAACGTAGGCCACCTCCCTGGCATCACCGTACCTACCCATCGGTACCCTACCCTCAATATCCTGCCTGGTGTACTCACCCCTAGCTATGTTAACCTCCTGGGCCGAGGACCATATGTAACCTGGGGCTATTGCATTAACCCTAATGCCCAACGGAGCCCACTCAACCGCAAGCACCCTGGTTAAGCCCACTAACCCAGCCTTAGCCGCTGCGTAGGCTGCCCGCTTGGGTAGCGCCACTATTGGCCCAACCATGGAGGCTATGTTTATTATCGACCCCTTAATCCTCTTATCAACCATGACCCTCGCCACCAGTTGGGACATGTAGAAGGCACTGAATAGGTCTATTCTAAGAGTCCTCTCCCAATCATCAACACTTAGGTTCAGGCTATCCCTAATCATGTTTATCCCAGCGTTGTTGACAAGAACATCAACCCTACTAAACCTATCAACAGTCGTCTTCACAATGTTTTCGCAGTCCTCATACCTACTAACATCCCCAACAACCCCAGTGACCTCCCCCTCACTGACCTCCTCGTTAAGTCTCTTAACAGTGTCCTGAACCTCATTGGCGTTCCTGGCGTTGATAACCACCCTTGAACCCATCTCCTTAAACACCCTAGCTATCTCATACCCAATACCCCTGGTTGACCCGGTTACTATCACCACCTTACCCTTTAAATCTGGGAAGGCAGCCTTATACTGGCCTGGGCTACCCATAGGTCCACCCCATTAACTGGCTAAATAAGCATTACATAGGACCTAGTCTGACCCCTTCCTCGCCTTTTAGGGGCGAGGGTTCCTTGGGGGTCTTGGAGGTTACCCCCTTTGATGGGGGCTACTAAATGCTTTAGCGAAGCAGGGGTTAATAAACCCAACGCCTAAGACCCACATAGTGGGATAACCCCCACCCTAAAGGGCGAGGTTTGCCCACTTATTATCACCACTATGGGGAGTTAAACCAATTTATGATTAATTCCCTTACATTAATCCACTGAGTGCTGATCGATCTTGGTTGAGTCAATGTGTGAAGCCCCATGTATGAATAATGCTTAAATACGCCGTTAGGTTGATTCAGGTCGATGAAACCCTACACATTAACAATAGTGGTTGCTGTGGCATTACTGGTTGTGATAGCGGTCTTAACCTACATGTACGTCACCGCTAGGGTTAGTTTAAACTACGTGAATGATAGGTACATTAGCCTCCTCAACTCCGTAACTGAACTTCAACTGATTAGGAATGTACATGGTTCATTGCCCGTCATTAACGTCTCCGCCGTCTACGCCACCATGGATGGTTATGCCATTGTCCTCACGATTATTAACCCTGAGAACTACACCCAATACCTCTACTATGTCGACGTAACCTCACTCCCCTATTCACTACGCACTTACTACGTAGGCAACGTGGCGATTCCACCCCTAAGTAGGATCACGTACCCCATCTTCGTCTACGTTAATAGTTCAGCCTTAACCGTAAGCACCATATACAACTTTAACCAGGTGGCCGGTGGATCAGAGTCCACTAGGATAACCGCCATTGGGCCAGTCTACTACTCGCTAAGCACCCTACCAGGCTCAACCATGACCCTAAGCTACTCGCTGATTAACGGTTCAACAATCACGTATCCATACGTCATAATGAACTTCACAGTCCTTAACAACACAATATACGCCAGCGCCGTCACCAGCGACTCCTGGCCCTCTGAGGTGCTACTCTCCTACCTATCACCAAGGCCCTTCACGATAACTGGCTACAAGCTCATCGCGCCCAACGGCACAGTGATGCTCTCCTGCACATCCACATCAGCATCCACCTACCCCAACGGCACCATTGTTAGCTACATACCAACACCCGTAGGCCAAGTCTACCTACCACTGTATAATGCATCTGCAGTAACTACAATACATTACTGGCTGGGTAGCTACTGGGATACCTTTACCTACAACGTTACGTCAACATGCCTAGGGTCGTTCATACTATTCTCGAAGCCATCAATACACTATGAACTTCAAGTAAACTACTCAATAAACGGCGAGGGGAAAACCTTAACAATCCCAATAACCTTCTACACAACGTCAATACTAGCCTGGAGCTAAGCAGACTCCCTTAACGATAACAGTCAAGTCTCACCATTCATGGCGGTGGATTTATAAATCAGCCTTTAAGGTATTTAGTAACCCCCATAATAGACAGGATAACAACCAAGAGACCCCAAAGTGAGAAAAACAACCTTTACAGGGCGGGGGATCATCAATAACTCAAATTCATTCTAACATCTGGTAAGTGACTTAACAACACTACCGATGACTGGTAACTGGCGGGCCCGCCGGGATTTGAACCCGGGTCCTACGGCTCCGGAGTTCATGTTGGTATGCTTGGTTTTTGGGTAAGCGGTATGCTTATAAACCCGTTTCGCATACTGGTGCTGGTGGGTGGGGTGGTTATTCGGCGATGGGGTGGTTTGCATGGAGCCTGACCTGATTAGGGTTGAGGCGGTTCCTCAGGATGTTAGGCGTAGGGTGTTTGAGTATGTGACTGTGGTTAAGGGTGTTAAGCCTAGTGACCTTGGTTACGATAAGACCTACATGTACAGGGTTAGGCGTGGTTTAATGCCGATTAGCGATGAATTGTTTAGGGCGTTGCTCAGGTTCATTGATGTTGATGAATACGCTAGGCTGGTGGGCTCAGCACCACCGCTGGTTGAAGCCACGCCTGATGACATTGTTCGTGTTGTTAAGAAGGCTCTTGTTGACAAGTCCTTTAGGAATCTACTATTCGACATGCTTAGGCAGGCATTCGGTGACGAATTCCGTGAATACAGGGCGTCGTGGACGGTGGCTGAGCGTGACGTTGAGGAGTTTGTGAGGGCTAAGAGGCTAAGGGGTCTTAAGGAGAAGACTATTAGAGACCATGTCCACTACCTGCGCCTAGCCCTCAGTGAGCTTAACTGGACGCTTGAACCTGAGGGCATTAGGGAATTCCTCGCCGAGCTTAGGGAGGAGGGTGAGGAGCATGTGCTGAGGCACGTCACGGTGGCCTTGAAGTCATTCCTCAAGACCGTGCTGAAGCCAAAAGACCCTGCACTATTCAGGCTGCTTTACGACTCATTCACAGTCTACAAGCCTAAAGCTGATAACCGCATTACACTACCCAGCCTGGAGCAGCTTAGGGCTATTTGGCGCCAGTTACCAAGCATTGAGTCTAAGTTCTACTTCGCCCTGCTGGCTGAAACTGGGCTACGCCCAGGTGAGCCGTTTACCCTAAGCCTAAGCGACCTCGACCTTGAACACGGAATGCTGCATATCGGTAAGGTTACTGAAACGAAACGTGCATTTG
>Ga0081474_141610_pt1 | contig 101614 bp, 108 predicted proteins | sample OneHunmetagenome_2_FD_70978 | JGI IMG/M metagenome (GOLD analysis project Ga0081474, IMG submission 70978) | Ferrous microbial mat communities from One Hundred Spring Plain, Yellowstone National Park, USA v2 (version 2) | ecosystem: Environmental > Aquatic > Non-marine Saline and Alkaline >... | reverse complement strand
AGGGCTTCCTGCTTCATAACTCCACCTTGCCCGTAGCTCATCGCCACGGGTAGAGGGCGGAGCTCCACAGGCTCTAAGGGTGGCTCCCACCCCGCACCTCTTAACAAGTTAAGAGCAGCGTTATAGTCACGGTCTACAGTCCAACCGCACCTGGGGCATACAAATACACGGTCAGCAAGTGTTAGATCCTTCTTAACGTACCCGCACCTAGCGCAAGTCATTGAAGTGAAAGCTGGATTAACTAGGATGAGTTTCTTACCATACTTCCCAAGTTGATACTCCATTATACTCCTGAGCTTATAAATAGCAACATCATAAAGCCTCGTCCTTAACTTCCTTTCCGACTTCTCCACTAACTGTTTAACTTGGATATCCTCCATAACGACTACGTCGTAATGTTCTGCAAACCACTTCCCTAGTTTCATGTACATGTCCTTCCTAAGGTTCTCCAAGTGTTCGTCAGCCTTTGCTAACTTAATCTTTGCCTTAAACCAGTTGCGAGAAAGGAACTTCTTTCTTGAAAGAGCTTTATGAAGTCTCCTTATCTTATCGAGCGCCTTCTCATAAGGTCTCTGGTTGGGGACATATTCCCCGTCAGAGGTAGTGAGAAGTTTCTCTACACCCACATCTACTGCTACCACTTTACCAGTACCTGGTAATTTGGGGAACTCGTAGTCCTCAATCATGAACGAGATATATACCTTCCCACTACTTGTCAGTTTTACTGCTGCCCTCTTTACCTTGCCCAGTGGGAAGTCCCTGTGAACAATGACCTTGAAGACCCCTAGGTTTGACAGCCTTAGCTTCATTACCTTCTTCTTGTTCCTCTTGCTTTTCGTTCTTATCTCTCTTACTTCTAGTATTTTCCATCCAGATTGTGGGTATACGAGGGAGTACCACTTGTGCGGCTTCTTTTCCTTCGGGAAACGTGATAAACCTTCAAAAAAGCGTTGCCTAGCCTCGTAGTAACGGTCTGCAATTTGTTGTACTACCTGTGAGTAAAGTTGCTGGTATTGCCCGTCCTGTTTCCTCAGATCTAGGGCTAGTTGCCTCAGCTCGGTCTGAGTGAGACCTTTCCCATCCCTCTGGTAGAAATAGATATCTGCCCACCGCAGGGTGTTGTATACCTCACACGCTAACATCAACTGGGCTTTTAACGCCCTCAACGTTTGTTCATCGGTGTACGCCCTGAAACGGAACCCTACGGTGGGCATCAATAGGATATTTGAAAGAGAAGCATTTAAATGTAACTACAAAGGGGGCTATCCATCCCCGCCTTAAGAGGCGAGGTTTTACGCCCCCTTAATCCCCAATTTTACAAATATAGAATCCCATAGTTAAGAGCCTCCCCAGGCTTTCAATTGCAGAGCCTTGCTTCAGCTCAACTAACTTTCGCTCTAAATAAGCCTAGTAACTCATTTAGAGCATAAATAGCATCGCTCTGCTAAAGCGTCTGTAGTCGCTTTGCAAAGCGCCATATTTCACATTCACTCTATCTAGGGAGCTACTGACGTTCTCGGCATAGCGAGGTTGACGATTACTGCATGTCGCGTTCATGTATTTGTCAGATAACATGCGATGTGCGTATGCATGATAATAAACTAGGCATGGATCTAGCAACACGGAGAAGTCTAAGTACAATATTTAAGAAAGAACCTCATATAATCTTCTTGCTCCTAGGTTTTATGAAGTCCTTGGGGGCCTTCTCAAAGGGCTCTAGGTACTTCCTAAGGACCTTGGGTATCAGCACGGTGCCATCAGGTTCCTGGAAGTTCTCAAGTATGGCTGTTATTGTCCTAGTCGACGCTATCCCTGTGCTGTTCAGTGTGTGAACATATTCACCCCTCTCCATTCCCTTCCTCCTCACCAGCCTTATTCCGAGCCTGTAGGCCTGCCAGTCAGTGCAGTTGCTAGCGCTCACCATCTCGCGGTACTTGCCCTGGGCGGGCATCCAGGCCTCCAGGTCATACTTCTTGACTGCGCAGGCTCCCAGGTCGCCAGATGCTATGTTAACTACCCTGTAGGGTATGCCAAGGCCCTGGAAGATCTCTTCGGCGTTAGATATCAACTCCTCGTGCATCTTGGGGCTGTCCTCTGGCCTTGAGAAGATGAACTGCTCAACCTTGTGGAACTGGTGCACCCTAAAGATACCCTTGAGGTCCTTATTTGCAGCGCCTGCCTCGCGTCTGAAGGCGGGGCTTATTCCAACGAACCTCTTTGGAAGCTCATCGTCGTAGAGCTCCTCGTTGAAGTACATCGCGGCCAGCGGGTGCTCGGCGGTAGCTATGAGGTAGAGATCATCGTTTTCAACCTTATATATGGCGTCCTGGAATGTCGCCAGGTCTATGATACCACTTATAACCTTATACCTCAGCATGTAAGGTGGCAGCACCAGGTTGTACCCCTTAGAGGTCAGCTTATCTATAGCGTATAGCAGCAGCGCGAAGTCAAGCCAGACTAGGTCGTCGAAGAGGTAGTAAAACCTTGAGCCTGCCACCTCTGAGGCCTTCGTTGTGTCGCCAAGCTTGAGAACCTCCTCCAGCATGTCTGCGTGGCCCACGGGCTTCCAGTCTATGAGCTCATAGGACACGTTAAAGCCGTAGGCCTCTGTCTGGGCCTTGAAGGCTTCTAGGTACTCCTTGTAAACCTTAGGCGTGCCCCAGAAGCGCACAGGTCTCGTGGCATCCTCGCCGCCGACGGGCACGTCATCAAGCACTATGTTGGGCAGTTTCCGTAGGGCCTCCTCCCTTTTGGCCTCCAACTCATTAAGCTCCCTCTCTGCCTCCTCGAGCCTCTGGCGCAGCTCCTTAGCCTGCGCCAGGAGCTTCTCCTTTTCGTCCCCCTTAGCCTTTGGTATCGCGGCGCTAATAACATTGTGCTGGTGCCTGACCTCGTTTATCTCGGCCTGCACCTTCCTCCACTTCTCGTCGAGCTCCACAGCAGCGTCGACTATGCTGACGTCCATTTGTCTCTTCCTTGCAACCTCCCTCAGCGCCTCGGGATTAGTCCTGATGAGGGTCAGTATTGACCACGGCACCTCTTTCACCGTCAGCCACTGGAGCGCCTCTGGGCGCTTTAAGGTTACCTAAGTCACTCCACGTCAGCTTAGCCTTTGCCTAAGCTGTGCGTCAAGTCTTAGTTCCCTCCTCGGAGCAATGCCTCCATGGCTTGAGCAAAGCTTTCGTTCACGTAAAGTTTTTAAGGCACATTATAGCGAAGGCAGGTCCTTAAGAAGCCCTAATCGCGAAACTACGCATTTATGAGGCTGTTGCAGAGGCCTGCAATATCTATATAGTCATAGAGTTAAGGCCGGGAAATCCTTTTAAATTGTTAGATGCGCGGTACAGAGGAAAGGGGATAATTAGATCATGCCAGCTCAGAAGGCATTAAAGGCTTTGAGTGTACCTGGAGTTAAACCGCCGTCTACCTCGTGCTCAGACCCGAACTGCCCATGGCATGGCTCCCTAAGGGTGCGCGGCGTTCTCCTAGAGGGTTACGTGGAGAAGCTGAGAACTAAGAGCACTGCTGTGATAAGGCATGAGTACCTGTACTATGACAATAAGTTTAAGAGGTATGAGTGGAGGAGAACTAAGAAGCACGCCCACGTACCTCCATGCATCGACATCAAGCCAGGTGACAAGGTTCTCATAGGCGAGACGAGGCCCCTCTCCAAGACCGTCAAGTTTGTAGTCTTAGGTAGGCTTGAGGGGTGAGCGGTCTTGGTCAGGAGACAAAAGTTTACTGCAATCCTGCCACGCTTTGGGTACAGCGCAGGCCTCCAGGTTGGCACCTACGCCTTTGTAGCTGACAACAGCGGAGCTAAGGAGGCCATGATTGTTGACGTGCCAGGCGTTAAGACCAGGGTCAGGAGGCTCGCCGCCGCAGGGCCAGGCGACATGGTGATAGTAACTGTCAAGAAGGGCACGCCCCAGGTCAGGAAGCAGATAAGCTACGCAGTAGTGATAAGGCAGAAGAGACCATATAGGAGGCCAGACGGCACGTGGGTGTCGTTCTCCGACAACGCTGTTGTGCTAATAAACCAGGACGGGACACCCAAGGGCACTGAGGTCAGGGGCCCTGTGGCTAGGGAGGCGGCCGAAAGGTGGCCTTCGATATCAAAGCTGGCGACAATTATAATATGAGGTGATGTGGTGTGGCAAGCCAACAGGCTAGGAAGCAGCGCAAGTTCCTCCTCAACGCGCCCATGCACTTTAGGCACAAGCAGGCTTCGGTACACCTCAGCAAGGAGCTTAGGGACAAGCTGGGCGTAAGATCCCTTCCTGTTCGCGTTGGAGACAAGGTAATGGTAATTAAGGGTGACCGCAAGGGCAGGAGCGGCAAGGTTGCAGAGGTTGATCTTAAGGGGCCCTGGGTTAAGATAGAGGGCATAACTAGGAAGAAGGCCGATGGAACAGAGGTATTAGTCAAGTTCAGGCCGTGGAACCTAATAATAACAGACCTTAACATGAAGGACCCTTGGCGCAAAAAGATTATAGAGAGGAGAGGAGGCGCTGCTCAGGCTGTCGAGCAGCCTGCGACGCAGACGCAGGAGGGAGGTGCTAAGTAATGGCTAGGATGGGTGGCTCTAGGCACTTCAAGGCTCTGAGCGCTCCACCTGTTCAGAGGGTGCCAAGGAAGGTAAGGCCCTGGACTGTGAAGCCCTCGCCGGGCCCGCACCCGGCCGACAGAAGCTTGCCATTGCTCTTGATAATAAGGGACGTCCTCAAGTATGCAGAGGCCGCCAGAGAGGCCACCAAGATAATAGCTTCCGGCCAGGTTAAGGTTGACGGAAGGGTTGTAAGGGACTACAAGTTCCCGGTCGGAGTTATGGATATTGTGGAGTTCCCCTCGCTGGGCGCCTACTACCGCGTGCTTCCAGACCCGACGGGGACCCTGAAGCTGGCTCAGATAAGCAAGGAGGAGGCGTCACTCAAGCTCCTTAGGGTTGAAGGGGTCACCACGCTTAAGGGCGGGCACTTCCAGATGCACCTCAGTGATGGGAGGAATCTGCTCGTCAAGGTGCAGGACCCCACCAAGCCGGGCCAACTACCCTACAGGCCCCTCGACTCCCTGCTAATAGCGGTGCCAAGCGGTGAGGTCAAGGCTTACGTTGAGTTCAAGGAGGGTAACCTGGCGCTGGTCGTGTGGGGCAGGAACATGGGAAGATATGGTAAGATCATGTCAGTGACCAGGGGGTGGGGATGGGAGAGGAGCGTGGTCACGCTACAGGACTCCTCAGGCAACACGTTTGAGACCTCGCTGTCCAACATATATGTCGTCGGAACAGAGAAGCCCTTGGTCACAATAGCTTAGGAGGTGACATGAAGTGAGCCAGCAGGTACATGCTTTCACGGAGGACGTGGTGAAGAAGGTCCTGGACGAGTGGCAGAGTAACCCTATGAGGAAGCCAAGGATAGCCAAGGTAACAGTTAACATAGCCCTTGGATCAGCCGGTGAGAGGCTAGTTAAGGTTCAGGGCCTCCTAGAGCAGCTCACAGGCCAGAAGCCGACCCTCAGGAAAGCTAAGAAGACGATAAGGGCCTTCGGAATTCACAGGGGTGAGAACATAGCCGTCGCCGTCACACTGCGCGGCCAGAGGGCCATGGACTTCCTTAAGAGGGCTTTAGAGGCCGTTGGCCACAGAATAAATGCCTCGAGCATTGACAAGTTTGGCAACGTATGCTTTGGCATACCCGAGTACATACTTCTCCCAGGCGCCAAGTACGACCCGGAGATAGGCATAGTTGGCATGGATGTGTGCCTGACCATAGAGAGGCCCGGGTACAGGGTTGAGAGAAGGAGGAGGGCCCGCTCATCTATACCTTTAAGGCACAGGGTGAGACCTGAGGAAACTATGGTGCTGCTGAACAAGGAGCTGGGAGTCACCATAGTGTGAGGTGGTGATAGATGGGGAAGATAAAGCCACCTAAGGCAAAGGTGATGGGAAGAGGGGCTCAGAAGTGCCAGAGGTGCGGCGCTCGCGACGCGGTGATTCAAAAGTATGGGCTATACCTCTGCCGCCACTGCTTCAGGGAGATAGCTTATGAGCTCGGCTTTAACAAATACTCGTGAGGTGAAGCGGGATGCCATTTGACACTCTATCGGCTCACCTGTCCGCGATCTATAACGCGGAGCTCAGGGGTCACAGGGAAGTTATCCTCATGCCTGCCTCGAAGCTGACGCTCTCGGTGCTGAGGGTCCTGCAGAAGGAGGGCTACATAGGTGACTTCGAATACGTAGACGACGGCAGGTGGGGCAAGTTCAGGGTCACATTGCTAGGCCACATAAACAAGGTAGGGGCCATTAAGCCGAGGACTCCGGTCACCTATAGGGAGCTCCTCAGGCTGCCGGAGAACCTGAGGAGGTACCTGGCCAGCAGAGACCTAGGCTATCTAATAATATCTACAAGCCAGGGCGTTATGACTAACAAGGACGCAATTCAGAAGCGCTTGGGAGGCATACTATTAGCTTACGTCTACTAGCGACAGCCCGTTTCATTCTTTTAAAAGCTCCCCTTTATCAAGCTAGCTGGGGGAGCTTAAGGGTGGCATCCATAAGGGCTACATATCCTGAGGGCAGCAGGCTTAAGAGGCTCATCGCCGCAATGGCAAAGATTGGCGACGAGGCAGACTTCAGGTTTACAAGCAACGACGTCACTATATGGCTCTTCAGCCCGGATAAGACCGTGCTTTCAATAGCTAAGATGGAGTCCTCCTCATTTGAGGAGTACAGCGTTGACTCTGACGCGACGCTCACCGTTAACATAAGCGAGCTTCACAGGGTGGCTAGAAGGGCCGCCAGAAGCGACGCGATAGTAATGAGCTATGAGACTGGGGCTGAGGGCCTAAAGGTTGAGCTTCAGGATAAGAAGACCTCGCTCACGAGGTCGTTCCTTGTCGCTGCTACAGAGTCACCTGGTGAGACTTTAAGGGAGATTAACATGAGCCCTACGGCTAGGCTTGTCATAAGCGCTGGCGACATGGAGGTATTGATATCAGACGCTAAGAGTATCGGTGATATTGTGGAGTTTCACGCTACAGATGATAAGCTTGAAGTGACGGCCTCCTCGGAGGGGAGAAGCTACACATGGACCATGCAGCGTGGGGCGCCTTTGCAAGAGATTAGCGTAGATGCCGAGGCTAAGGCGTCCTATAGCACTAAGTCCCTATACTCTTCACTCAGGCCGCTCATGACAATAGCCGAGAGCGTCACTCTGGAGTTCTCTACCGACTACCCGCTCAAGGTCTCGCTAAGCCTCTCCGGGCCTGAGCAGGTGGTTGTTTATGTGGCGCCTGTGCAGGGCTAACGCCTAACGTAGCTGTTTTGGCTTTCACATAGGACTATAGGTTTAGCGCAATTTCAAGAGCAGGGTCGCCGAGGCCCTGGGCAGGCTAGGCACTCAAGATGCGGGGCCCCTGAGGTGACCCTGAGCGCCCCCAGGCCCTATGGGACCCCGAGCGGGGCGCGGTGGAATAAGGGTGAGGCTATGAAGCCAAGTCATGTAAAACTATACGAGAGCCGAACCCCAGTAGTGTGGTCATACATACGGCCGCAGGACCATGCAAGAGCGCAGCCGCTCAACGCCTTTAAGGCACAGCTAGGGCTTATGTTAGTCGCTAGGCTATTAAAGAACTCTTAAATTAAGGCCTGTCACGAGTTGCTTAAGTTCTAAACAATGCCTAAAGCCTCACTCTATCCAGTCATGCGTCCGTATCTTCTCAGGAAGGTACTGGAACGCAAGGAACTTCAGCCCCTTGCTTGCCATAGCCTCTATCTCCAGCTTGGCCTTCTTATCCAAGAACATGTCTATCTCCCTCTTCCACAGCGGTGTCCGGAACCACGAGTAGTTCATGAGCTCCTTAGCCCTCCTTATGTCAAGGTCCTTGGCCTTTATTATGTAGTTCCTCCTCTCCTCCTCGGTCAGGTAGGGCTTCTTCCTTCCGTAGCCGAAGATATCACTCATAGAGACCCCGAGGAATTTGGCCCTGGGCGTCGCGAGCCTCTCGCTTTCATAGCTCAGCTGTATGCTCCCAACCTTGAAGACACTGTAGATGTACCATCCATAAGGGTCACTGTCCGTTAGGACGTAGACCGGTAGCTGAAGCTCCTCGTTCAGCCTCCTCACAAACCTCCTAGTGGCCCTGTCAGGCTGGCCGGCGCCAGTTACTAGTATGGACTTGTACTTCTGCCAGAAGCCTACCCTGTGGAGCTGCTGGAAGACAGCGTCCTTCTCAACTACAAGTACAAACTCGGCATCAACGTCAAGGAACTCTATTAGGTCCGGTGTGGACTCTATGGCATAAGCTCCGTGGCCAAGCTTGGAGAGGTCTATGACATCGTTACCGCTCCTTATCCTCATGTTGCCCACAACCTTTCCTTTCTCCTTGCTCAGTATCATTAGGTCCTCCCTGAGTAGCCCCAGCATCACCTCAAGGTCTCTGAGGGCCGCGTCGCTCTCCGCCTGTTCGTCCCAAGTGTTCTCCTCCTTAGCTCTCCCCTCCAGGTCATGGTAAACTATGGTGTGCTTGCCCCTGTAGTACAGGTCCCTTATGGTTGGGTACTCATTCTCTATGAGAGCCCTGTAGACGTTTGCAGCCATTACAAGGGTCTGCATGAACCTCCTGGCCTCATTCATGTCAAGGAACTTCCTCTCGAGCTTTGAGACGCCAAGCTTCAGGATGCCCTTCTCTGGGTCAAAGACCGTGTTAGCAAGGGTCCTCTTAGGTATGACAAGCTTTGGGTCATGGCCTCTTTCCATTTGTTCAAGGAGCTGTGCGAAGGTCTTGTATATTACCTCTGCGCCCCTCCTCCTAGCCTCAATGTCAACTTTGTCCTGAGGCGGCGCTGACACCTCAGCTCACCTCCTCCACAGTAATGCCCTTGATAACCCTGTTAACTATGGCACGCGGGTCTTCCTGTCTGCCGTCTATCTTGGGCATCTCTATAGATGACGCTACCTTTGTCATCAGAATGTCAACGATCTTAGGCTCCAAGTCCTTATACTTGTCAACCTTGTCTGGGGGCGAGCTCAGTACCGCCAGGCTCCTCGCGACCTCAGGTATGTACTTCGCTATGCTAACTATCTTCTCCTTAGCCAGCTCCTCCCTCGCCTTACGTGTGATGTAAATCCTTAGGCTCCTCACAACCTCATGTATGCCGTTCCTTATCTCGCTTTCAAGCTCTGGGATCTCGCTGATGCTTTCCTTTCCAACACCCTTGTAGGGCACCTTAGTGCTAGCCACATGGACTAGCACTGCCAGTTGGTATGGCTCTTTGACGCCGTACCTGCCCCAGTCTATGTTAGAGAGGACCTTGTAAGACACGTCCTCCTTCTCCTCGTAGAGCAGTGGTATCTTGTTAGCGAACCTCAGTAATATGGGCTCCTCCTGCGGCTCTATAGCGCCCCCATAGGCTATACCAACCTCAACTATGAACGGGTGGCCCTGGTAGGCCCTGGCGGGCCTTGTCACAGCCTTAACCCACTCAGGCTTAAACATCCTCGTGAGGCCGAGCTCTATGAGCTCCTCCCCTATGGGGCTCAGGAAGTCGCTCCTAGGTCCTTTAAAGCCCTTGTAGCTCCTCAGGGCCGTCGCCAGGGCCTCAAGCTCCTTGCTATTCTCTTTCTTAAGTAAGGTCTTTGGGTTAGCGTCGGGCTTCAGGCCTACATGCTTTAAGAACTCCGATGCGGTCTTGTCGCCTATGCCCTGGAACTCCTCCTTTAGGAAGTCGAGCAGCGTCTCCGCTCTTGTGGAGAGAAGCATGTTTTTGACCTGCTCTAGGTCAACTCCGTGTGGGTGGGGCTTAGCCTCCCTGGGGGGTTTTGGCAGCCTCTTAGTAGCCCTTGGGAAGAAGTATACTTCGCCCTCAGGCGTGAAGAGCCACAGCTCTGCGTAAGGTGCTATTACAGCTGTACGCCTCACGTACTCCACTATCTTCTGCTTCGCCCTGTTCCAATCGCCCTCAACGATAGCTGTTACCGCCGTGCCGTGCCATAAGCTTCTTTTGTCGAACTGTCCGTCCTCTACTATTATCGGCTCGTTTCGTTTAACGTCTATCTTAATCTTCTGATAGTAAATGAAGTTGCTATCCTCCTGAGAGCTAATTACGGTTATTGGAGAACCCGTCGTAGTCTGCGAGTAAAGCACTACCGCCTTAACGCCTAGGCCGTACATGCCCCTCGTCTGCCTTATAACATACTTGCTGCTAAAGAGGACCTTGCCGAAGGCCTGCGGCATGACAGTCTTAGGCACACCTATGCCGTTGTCCTCTACAGTCACCTCGTACTTGGCGGGCCTCTCCTCTGTCGCAGGTTCCACTTCTCTTATGTAGATTCTGACCTCGGGCAGTATGCCGTGGGAGTCGGTGGCGTCAAGAGCGTTTTCTGTCATCTCTCTCACAGACTGGTACAGGGCCCTTGTCGGGTTGGAGAAGCCCGCCAGCTCCTTGTTCTTAGAGAAGAACTCAGCTACGCTTATCTCTGAGAACTTCTCCTTCGTGATGTTGGCTTCGCTCTTCTCTGCCAAACCTCATCCCCTTCTCTTTTACCAGCTCGAAGTATTAGGGAAGCTTGGCTCAAAGAGTAGTGACTCTCAACATTTATAAACATTTTCGCTTAACAATATGTATAAGGCACCCACTTTATTGAAAACAGCCATCATAAAAATTATCCGCTGGCCTTGGGGGGCTGGGGAAGCTTAACGTTCGCTACCAGGTAAGCGGCAAGTATTGGGACTACTATCGTGGCATCCCCATACACTGCCACCCTCTCAGCCTCTGGCTTAACCTTGCCCCACGTTATAGCTTCCCTCGGCATGGCGCCGCTCAGGCTTCCATCCCACTCAACGGCTGTGGTCACATATACCACATAGTCAAGGCCTTCTCTGAACTGACTCCACCAGATGGTGTGGTGCTTGCTTATACCTCCCCCTATGATCAAGGCCGTAGCCTTGCCCTTGGACTCAAAGAAGATGTCCGAGAGTCTTTGCATGTCCTTGAAGTAGTTTATCTTCAGCTTGACACCCCTCTGGCTCTCGAAGAAGAGGTCAGTGCCAAAGGCGCCGTCAGGCCAGCCTGGCACAAAGACGTCGGTGTCAGTTTCATATGCTGCCCTGAGGAAGCTGTTATCATCACTTATCATCTCGCCTGCCAGCTTAAGGAGCTCATACATGCCCCACTCCTCCTTTATTGCTGACGCCCTCACGGCCAGGGAGCGGACGAACTGCTCCACGCGAGGCCCATAGTCGTCAACCCTTATGTAGACGTTGCCCAGTCTATGTATGTTGTGCTTTGCAAGGTCAACGTCGTCTCCCTCAAAGTAACCTTTAGAGTAAAGGCCCCCAGTGGACCTAGCTATGTCATGGTCTAGCGCCCCGCACGTCGTAATGACTACGTTGAATAGGCCATTCTTTATCAGCTGAGTTATAACGCCCCTTAGGCCGGTTGAGATTAGATTCCCTGTGAAGGAGAGCACCCTTAGACTCGACTCGCTAAGTCCCTTTGATAGGATCTGGGCCGCCCTCCAGAGGTGTCCAGCCATAAAGCCGTACTCGTCTCCGAACATCTTAACAAGGTCCTCTACGGTGTCCTTTGGGCCAATCCTTATGTCCTTCAGGGGCTCCAGCTTCACTTTAAACTCGCCTCGGCTGAAGCGGTCCTTTCTGAAATATTAGCGTGATTGTAGGCTGGCGGTGCTGCAGTCTAAGGGCCTCGCGCTAGCTGAGTTGCTGCGCCTTTAGCTACCCTAAGTATGTTGAGATAGAAGGCTAACTTGATGCAACTGTTGGTAATAGTTAAAGCATTTTGAAGGCCTTATATAGATATTTATCGTGCGCGAAGCTCATTCTATGATGTAGCTCCCCGTCTGTATAGTCATATCAACATTACATATAACTCACATTTTTAGCCTCAGGAAGTCTATAGCCATTGGGAGCAAGGACTTGAAGAGAACCCTCACGGTGCCGCCGAACCAGCCGTGCGAGGTTGCAGCGAAGGAGGTAATGCCATCCATAAGGGCCTCTATAGCATACGTCCTAGTAAACGAGTTTAAGCTCTCAAAGTATGAGGCCGCCAAGCTACTTGGTCTTACACCAGCCGCCGTGTCAAATTATATAGATGGCAGAAGGGGGGAGAAGTACGTGATGAAGATATTAAACGATAAAGCTAATTCGGAGAAGGTCAGGCACGCCGCTTTACTTATATTAACTCAGCCCCAGGACCCAATTGTAGCTGAGAGGTTTCAAGATATAACGTGCTCTATATGCAGCTCTGTGAACGAGGTTGCCCAAAATTATGGCTGCCACTACCTTCTCGCAATAAGGAGGGCTAGCGGCGCAACGCAGGTTGCGCGTAACAACAATCCTAAGGCATAAGCATCGCGCCGAGCGGGCGCAGCAGCTTCTCTGGCGGAGAGCCGATTATATCCTTAAAAACTCCAAAGGGAAACAGTTATATTAGTGTAAATAAGAGCGCATGGCCATGTACGAAGCATCAAAGGAGTTTGTAAGTAAGGCTCTCTCGCTGCTCTCTGAGGTAGGTGATGTTATAGAGCTCAACTACCCTAGGGACCAGCTAAGGAGGACTGTGGACCTTGCCCTGAAGGTTAAGAATAGAGAGGCCGTGCTGCTAAAGCTAGCCTATGACGCCGAGCTTGTAGGTAAGGATGAGAGAGAAGAGCTCAAGGGGCTCTCATTCAACCTGAAGCTGAACGCCCTGATAGTTGCTGAGCGCAGGGATGGTGCTAAGCTTGTCGAGGGGGTCGTTTATGACTACGGAGGCTCCAAGCTGGTAAGCGTTGATACGCTGCTTAACTCTGTCGAGGGCAACTACCCCGCCATATATGAGGAGAAGGACGAGTTCAAAGTGAAGATAAATGGCGAGGCAATGAGATCCCGAAGAACCCTGAAGGGTCATAGCCTTGGATCTCTGGCTAGGGCTATTAAGGTGTCGAGGAAGGCCATATACGATTATGAGCACGAGGCTATAAGGCCAACGCTTGATGTTGCCGAGAGGCTTGTGAGAGAGCTGGGCGAAGATATAGTTGCCGGGATAGACGTTTTTGGCCCATCAGACGATGTTATGGCCACATCCACGCCCTCCCTTGGCACGAAGCCTGAGAGCCCGAAGGAGATGCTGTTGGCGAGAAAGCTGGAGGAGCTTGACATGGGCTTCTGCCACACGAGGAAGGCTCCCTTGGACTTCTGCCTCTCAAGGGGGGAGTTCAAGGCGCTCGTGACGGTGCCGCATGGGTCTGAGAAGCCTAGGGAGCTAAGTAATAAGATCCACAACATGCTTAGGATGGCGGAGTTCATAGGAAGCCGCAGCTTCGTCGTAACGGATGGCAGCCCCTCCATAAGGGAGTTAAGCTGGCTTGACAACACGCTTACAATTGAGGAGTTTGAGAGCATCTTGGGTGAGGTAGTTGCAGCAGCAACAGAGGAGGATAATAGGGATAACAGGAAGGCCAGGAATAGGGAAGACAACACTGGCGCTGACAATAGCCAGAAGCGTCAGTAGCGCAGGCTGCTCCGTTGGAGGCTTCGTCACACCGGAGGTCAGGGAGGGGGGAGTGAGAAGAGGCTTTATTATAAAGAGCCTCGATGGGAACATTACATTAACTCTCGCCACCACAGAGCCCACGCCCGGCGCCCTAAGGGTTGGCAGGTACTACGTTAATGCTGATGCAGGGCGCGAAGCGTCAGAGCTATTGAATGCGTCACTTAGGTCTTATGACGTCATAGTAGTGGACGAGGTGGGGCCCATGGAGCTGGGCCTCAGGGAGCTCAGGGCGGCCATAGAGAGCCTGCTGTTAAACATTAGTAAGCCCGTTATAGCAACGTTTTACTATAGGCTTAATGAGGTATACCCCAGGCTTTACTCACTGCTGACTCAGGGAATAGCCATATACCTAAATGAAGGCAACAGGTATGAGTACCTGAGGAGAGCGTCAGAGCTCGCAAGGTGGCTCGTCGGTGAGGCTTGCGGTAATAAGAGAGGGGAAGGCCTTACTCTACATACCTGACCCCAGGACAGCCCTTAATGTAAGGAGCGGCAAGCTTGAGCCGGCCTGGCTTCGGGTGTTCTACAATCCTGAGATGGAACTTAACAGGGACCTATCCGTGCAGGTGCTCAACGCTTACGCAAGCCAAACCTCAGGCCTTAGGTCAGCCATTGATGCGCTCGCGGGCACGGGCGTCAGGGGACTAAGGTACCTGCTTGAGATCGGGGGACTCAGGAACACTATTATAAATGACATAGATCATGAAGCCTTTAATCTTATAAAGAGGAATATCGCCCTCAACGCTCTCAACGACATAGCCATGGCCTCAAACAGGGACGCCAACGCGCTGCTCTTTTCGCTCACGCACGAGATCGGGGAGACCTTTGACGTCGTTGAGATCGACCCCTTCGGGAGCCCGGCCCCTTTCATCAGCGCCAGCGTAGCCGCCACCTCTAAGGGAGGGGTCCTGGCAGTAACCGCCACCGACCTAGCTGTTCTCGGCGGTCCGAAGAGACATGCAGCCAAGAGAAAGTACTGGCTCCTCAGTCCGCCCCCGCCCACTAGGAACTACCGTGAGGTAGCGTTGCGCGTTCTCATTGGATTTATGGCTAGGGAGGCGGCGTCTCATGATAAGGCTTTGAGGCCTCTGTTTTCGTTCAGCGTCGGTCACTACGCCAGGGTTTTTGTAACGTTTGAGCGGGGAGGCCAGAGGGCCTTAAGGACTCTTGAGGAGAACTTAGGGTGCATCACAATCAAGGATGGTGTCATAACTATGCAGAGGGTTGAGGCCTCAGAGAGTTGCTATGGACCCATTTGGATTGGTGATCTCTGGGATAAAGACATGATTAATGGTCTGCTTTCTGATAATAACATTGCTAAGTACAATTATCAAGGAAGTCTTAGTCTTGCGCTCAAGGTGCTTGAGTTAATAGGCGAGGAAGCTAAGCTACAGAGGGCCTTCCATCAGAGGCTAGATGAGATCTGCTCTGCGACAAAGCATAACATACCCAAGATGGACTTTATAAGACATAAGCTTGAATCGTGGGGTTACGTTTTTGCTAAAACACACATGAGCCCCGTAGGCTTTAGAACTGATGCGCCCCCAGAGGCAATAGTAGAGGCCTGTAAGAACAGCGCTTAAGTGTTATTAGGACTAACAGGAGCCCCAGTTTCACATGCCATTGGCGTCTAATGCACTGATGACGCAACCATGGGTTTTCAAAGGGCTCTTAGCGAAAGAGGTTTATTGTGACATTCGGCCTTTGAGCAAGATAAGGCTAATAGCCTGTTGTGTTGACACGTAAAATGAGAAGACAGCGCATGGAGGCAGGGACCCCTAACAGACGGCCGCTGATAGTTGTTATAGACATAGATGACGATATAGGTAGCACTTTAGGTAGGTCACTTATAGTAGGCTATGAGGAAGTTACCAGCGCCGCCACTCAGTTTGCCATATTGAGGCCTGAGGACCCGGACTCTAACGCTATGTTTGTCGGCCTGAACCTGTACAGGGAGATGGCCTCTGACGGAAGGAACCCAGAGATAGTGGTCGTTGGAGGCCACCCTAAAAATATGTTGTTGGCACAGAGCCTAGTTAAGTCAAGGTTAAAGCAAGCCGTGGCCGGGTCCTCTGACAGCTTCGAGCTTTACGTGGTTGGTGATGGCATAGACGAGGTTTCCATGGCACAGGTTCTAAACGACGTAGGCCCTATAGCTGGCGTGAAGCAGGTCATAGTTGAGCAGAGCCTTGGCGTTGAGGGTAGCTACCTTCTCCTGGCCAGGTACATTAGGAAGGCGCTCAACGACCCTAGGTATTCAAGGTACTTCCTTGGCATCCCAGGGGTCCTACTACTGGTGTTTGGCCTCTTGACAATCCTAGGCTATCTTCTCCTGGCGCTTAAAACCATAGCCGCCCTTCTGGGGTTCTTCATGATTATAAAGGGCTTTGACTTGGAGTCTCGCACGTGGTACCTTGTGAGGGCAGGCGTTCAGAGGCTCCACGAGGGCGGGGTTTTTCAAATAGCCGGCGTTGGAGCGCTAGCTGTAAGCATCATAGTGAGTATCTATGGCATGTACATGCTTGGCAGGAGCTCAGCGCCTCTGGCCGAGAAGGTTGGATATGCCGTCTCCTATGACGTAACGACAATGATAATAGGGATAGTGGTATATATAATCATAGCTGACGTCTTCTTTAAGGTGTCAAGGAGAGGCTTCAGGCTCTTCAGGGAGGCCCAGGCCCTATCAGTCTTGATAACGCTGGCCGCAGGCCTCTACTACATGGGGCTCTCCATAGCGTCCCTGCCGATTCCAACTGCTGTCAGCAGCAGTTACGTTTATAGTGTAGTGATAGGAAGTGGCTTCTTAGTCCTAGTCTTGGTGGGAGCTGCAATAGCAGCCCTCATAGAGGTCGTCGTCAAGGTGGAAGGGCTTGAGCGTCGGGAACCCCTACGATGAGGTCCTAAGCTTCATATCCAGGGAGAGGGATTGGGCTAAGGCGATAAGGCTCATAGAGCAGCTGGGCCTAGACCTTGAGACCTTCATAGTATACTATGATCTGAGGAAGAGGGGCAAGAAAGTCACGATAGGGCCAAGGCCCAGGACCCTCATATATAGTCTGGGTCCAGGCAGGGCCGCGGAGGTGCTCATATTAAGCGAGGGAACCTATGTGAAACCCATGGATATAGTCGCGTGGAGTGAGCGTGCAGTGGCTGACGCCCATGAACCAGTTGTAGCTATAGTTGACGAGACCGGCGGCGTGACCTATTATGAAGCCAGAGTCATTAGGGGTCTGGCTTAAAGATGCATCACGTGAAGCGCGGCGAGCGAGAGTAGTAGCGCCACTAGTGAGGGGGTTGAGGACATCCTCCTCCCGCGGTATAGTGCGGCTGTTGGGAGCGTTGAGAGCGGCGAGATGGCCAGGAGCAGCCTAGAGGCGTACGTCACAGAAGCCACGTTCGACAGCATGAGACTTAATGATGAAGATGATATGTAGTTAGCAATAGCGTATACGCCAGCTAGCGCTATAGCTGGCGCCACAGCTGAGACTCCCATGAGGACGTAGGCCTCTACCTGGAGCGACCTAAGGCTCCTTAGGGACTCATACAGTATGTCCGCGAAGCCCTGTATGGCCGGGCCTACGCCTATCCTTCCGGCCACCCTGTCCGAGTCCAGCAGAGCCTGGACGACAGACTTGCCTAGCACTGAGGCCCTGGATATGACGTCGCCAAACGGCAGGCCAAGCCTCGCCCTCTCAGAGGCCTCCCTTAAGAGCCTCAGCGAGCTTGCCACCCTTCTTGAAAGCCTAATCCACGAGGCCTCACTAATAATGGACGTCGCCAGCAGGGCCAGGGCTGCAGGCAAGTACCTGTCTAAGAACAAGAGCAGGGACGCGAGGGATGTTGAGCTTATAGTGAGCCCAGCGACCCACCAGCTGCCCTCGGGCTCGCCAAGCCTGGGCCTGAGCATCGCAAGCATCATGGCAAGGCTGGGCGAGAGGACCATAACTAAGACCGCAAGAGGCATGAGCAGGTCAGCGTTTCCAAAGAACGAGAGGGGCAGCAGAACGGCGGCGGACACTATTATAGTCGTTATGGCCTCAGTTATAGTCTCCCCCAGCTTCGCATAGCTCTGCCAAGAAACCTTTATCGCGTCCATAGTCCTTGAATAAAGCTCAGCAGCTGCCCTAGCTCTTGAAAGCCCCAGCTCCTCAACAGCTAGAAGCTCCCTGAGAACATCCCTGAGCCTTGCGCTTGGGGTGGTGTCGGCAAGAATTCTAAGGGCCCTCCTCTCGTCATAGCCTGCCGAAAGGAGGTACTGAAGTCTCCTCGACTCATTCCTGACAAACCTCAACTTAAGGCTCTCGGCAGCTGTCGTCAGGACGCTTGCCAGGTCCCTTGAGGAGGCCACATATGGTATCATTACAGCCAGCAGCGCTGGCATCTCATCATCTATGCCTGAACCTAGCAGTGACATCGCAAGTTTCCTAGCTAACGCTGGCATTACAATGAAAAGCGCTCCAAACACCGCAAAGGCTGTGGGAACAGCGTAATTCAGGTGAAGCGCAAAGCGTGAGAGCAGCGCAGACGTAAATGCGGCTACAGATAGGGGCGCGGAGATAGCGTTAAGCTTGTTAAGTGTTATAGCTAGTGGGCCATAAAGCCTTGGATCGCTGAGCTTTCTTCTCATCATATAATGTCACCGTACCTGGTTACATAGAACTTTGAAAGCTCCGCGCGCAGCTCATCCGGCGGCCTGCCAGCCAGGGACTCTAGGAACTTCACCCTTGACTCAACCTCGCCTCTGACGTCGCTTATCCCGAGCTTCTCAGCCGCCCACTCAAGCTCCCTGCTCCTGTCCACCAGGTCGCCTATGCTGGTCTCGCCGTACCTGTAAATGGTCACAGCCCTGTCACCATCCATCTCAGCTACCTCGTTAACTCTCCTTGACGCGCGCCCGCCAAACGCACGGAGGCTCTTCACCTGTACTATAGACTTCACAGACTCGAGGAAGAGGGGAGGCAGCGATATGGGCTCCATTGTTAGCCTCATAATAGCTCCCTGGGGCGAGTCGCTGTGTAAAGTGGTCATGGCGCCATAGCCGCCGGCGGCGGCCTGGGCCAGCAGCCTCCCCTCCCGGCCCCTGACCTCGCCAACTATAACATAGTCAGCGCGCCTTCTCAGGGCGAACTTGAGGAGGTCCTCGAGGGTTATCTCTTCAACCTCCTGGCCTGGAGTCCTCGGACGCGTTACCAGGGAGTCCCAGATCGGGCCAACCACTACAAGCTCCGGCGTGTCCTCTATGGTAACAACTTTGGAGTACGGAGGCAGCAGGCTTATCAGCGACTGGAGAACGGTCGTCTTGCCAGCACCCATGGCGCCCTCTATTATTATGAAGCCCTGGGCCTCCTCTATGAGCCACAGGTAGGCCGCTGCGAGTGGATCTATGGCCTTGCTGGAAAGAAGGTCGGCTATCGTGAACGGCTTCTGAGGGTACTTCCTTATGACAAAGCTGCTGCCGAACCTGCTCATCTCCCTCATAAAAGACACTGAGACCCTGTGGCCCTCAGCTGTGAGGCCCTCTGCGTAAGGGGAGGCGATGCTGACGCTCTTCCCAGCCTTCCTTGCAAGCTCGATAGCTATGCCATTAGCTTCCTCCTCAGTAAGTTTTATATCGGTCATAACCCATCTCGAGGGAACCTGTTTATGTATAACGACCACGTTGCTTAGGGACCCACTATATGAAATCTCCTCTATGTGAGGGTCAATCATAAGAGGGTAAATTTTCCCATACCCGCTCCTGTACTTTTCAGCAAGGTAGCTCTCACGCTCATCAGCGGGCTTATCGATGCCTGCTGAGATGTAAAGCAGCCTGTCCGTCTCAATGCGCTCCGGCTCCCTTACCATAAGCCTTGGAGTTCCATCCCCTCCCCTGTAAAGTATGTACTCCACAGGACCTATGTTGTAGCGTGAAACCACAGTCCATGAGGGAGGAGAGCTCTGTTCCTCAAGGGGCAGCGCAAGAGCGCCCTTGCCGTGCTCTTCCTCTGAGACGGCGTGAAAAGCCTCCTTAAGTTTGGACAAAAGACCAGACATAGGTATCAGCCCGTCGTAACGCTCATTGGGTTAGTATAGTACGTCTGTCCACCCATCTCATAAACTATGTAAACATCTTGTATGTTGCTAAGATTTGTAGTGCCCACGGCAACTAGCTGCCCGCTGGGCCCTAACGGTACAGGCACAGGTGTAGTACTTGCAGTTGACGCTACCGTCGTTATGGTGTAACCATTATTGCCGCTCTCAATATAAGCGTCTTCGCTTGTGCCGTTTGACAACACAAAGACCACCTCCTTTAGAGTTATTGACTGTGGCTCATTGTTGACCACCTTAATGTAAACTAGCTCTCCTCCATTGCCAATAGGCGTGGCCGAGGCCGTGACAGTGACGCCGTTACCCATGTTCATAAAAGCACCCATGGACCTCTGGAAGTACGAATATACCATCAGGCCGCCCACTATGGTCGCTGCTATGAGAATTACAGCCCCTATTATATTAGAGAGAGACTTCCTCCCTAGGATCCTACCTCCGCGCATGCTCTCACTCAGGCATAGAGTCTGCACGTCTGAAGGACAACTTCATTTCAATGGTAAAAGCTAATAAAGTCCAGCCCTATACCTTGTTTTATCGTCGGTCTTGACATTATGATAAGCAAGGGCCCTTTTCTGCATTAAAGGGCAGGGAATCTTGGTGATTTTATTAAAAGCGGGGTTAGAAGGGTTTCCAGGCACATCAGCTATAGCTTAGAGGTCATCCTGTGCTTCTCTTAAAAACTCCTCACGCAATCCCTTATGTCCTGTAAGGTTAGCGCGGTCAAGTGCGTTGCACCATAAAGAGATGCTACCACCACGACATAACTTATCAATACTAGCGCTCGAGGCTCTCCGGCTCTAAACTAGCGTTTAAAAGGCCCCTTGCAGGCTACTTTAACAGTCTGGTGTACAGGAATGAGCAGGTACTTTGATGTGGAGCTTGATGAGGAGCTGGTAAAGGAGCTCAAAGAGACGCTTGCATACATGGTGTCGCCTGTAACCATAGACCTCTTCATAGGAGGACCTGACTGCGAGACCTGCGAGGACGCTCATAAGCTGATGAAGGCTATAGCTGACGCGTCGCCAACAAGGGACGGCAAGAAGATGCTGCAGCTGAGGATATTTGACAAAGCAAGGCCTGAGGACCAGGAGGAGTTTAAGAGGCAGAACGTTGAGAGGGTGCCCACTGTGTCGATGCTGGGCGGCGCCATAAGGTATACCGGCACGCCGGCGGGCGAGGAGATAAGGGGACTTATAGAGACCATTATGAGGATAAGTGAGGGCGAGAGCGGCCTGGACCCGGAGACTAAGAAGTCATTGGCTTCGCTGAAGGGCTCGGTCCACATAGAGACGGTTGTCACGCCGTCGTGTCCATACTGCCCATATGCGGCTCTACTTGCGAATATGTTTGCCTATGAGGCATGGAAGCAGAATAACCCAAAGGTTATCTCTGACACTGTTGAGGCGTATGAGAACATGGACATAGCTGAGAAGTATGGCGTCATGAGCGTGCCGGCGATAGCTCTTAACGGCATCATGTCATTCATAGGCGTGCCGTATGAGGAGGACTTCATAAACTATGTCGTGGCTGCCGCCGAGAACAGGCTGGACCAGCTGGTACCCAAGACAGAGGGCGAGACGTCAGGTATGTGAAGTCACACAGTCGGCGCAGCCTTACCACTGGGTAGCCTCGGGCCGTTGAGTTAAGGCTTGGCAACGGGTTGCCTCAAGGCATTACAAAGAGAGAGCCCCTGAAAATTTATTAGGCGGAGGCTGGAGGGTATATCAAGATATCCCTGCTCTTGACATGGAGTCTTTACAACTATTCCAAGTGCATGTCATGCAAGACCTAGCGAAGGCTTCAGTCTCGTCTCTATAGACAGCTCGCAGTAACATCCTTTGGGCGCAGGGACCCTAACAATGCCTTGAGGGCTCCTCTCTATCGGATAACATCCCAGCGGCGTGCAGATTGTGCCACCCTCTACCTCCTGGTTAAGCTTAATGTCAATCTGCGCATCAAAGGGTGTGGGATTCAGGGCGACGATCTTAGCGTTCTTGGGGTTCACATCGTATATCATGGCTGAGCTGGCGTTGGCCGTCACGAAGCCAAGCTTGCCCTGGGGCCAGGCTAAAAACCAGCTATCAAGCTGCAGCAAGGCTCTCAGGGCCTGTGGCTCAGATCCCTCGCCAACATATGTTGGGCCTCTCACCATCACCTCGGCTTTGCCGCGATCAAGTGTCACCTTAATTGGCCCCAGCGACGATATGAAGAGAGGCTTCGATAGCTTAAGCACCAAGCTATTGCTCTCTATCACATCTCCGGGCCTATAGATATTTTTAAAGTAAGTGAATGGGTACAGAGTGGATACTTTGATGTCATAGCGTCCTGTAGCTATTACAAGGTCTTGATTACCTGGGACAAACGCAAGATGCGAGTCCCTACTCAAGAACAGGGGCTCACTATCTATGGAATAAACCCTGACGTTTGAGCTAGCCTTGCAGGCTAAAACATTGCCCAGGAGTTTGATACCATTGATGTTAAGGTTCTCATCAGGTCTGCACTCCTGCAAATATTCTTTAAAGTCAGCCCTCAAGACTTCAGAGACCTTAACTCCTGACCACCTAGTGCCCTCCATGACAGCGATGCCAAGCAGCCTGCCAGACTCATCATAGAAGGGCACGGGACTCTTGAGGTCCCACGAGAACGGATTTATATGGCCCTCACGAAGACCCTCAGGGTTCCAGCTGTGAGAGGGCCTTATGTCAGTGCTGAAGTTGCCCGGTTTCATAGGGATTTCTGACTCCAGCTCACCAGAGTTCACAGAGACTTCGTAGAGGCCGCAGCAGGACCACCTGATGCTTACGTTGTTGGGACCTTTTATGGATTTGATGCCCGCTAAGTTCAATAGTGCTGGGAGCGAAGGTATGGCGAAGTCATCATAGCTTAAGCTCTCCCTTTGGGCATAGGTCCTTGAAATCATTTTCCATCCAAGGGGGTCGAACTCATCCTCTTTCAAGTCTACGTCACTCTGCCTTTCTCATCACTAACAAGGGCGGTCCTTATATAAAGCAAAGTGCCTGGTCAACTTTTGGCATTGCCGTCATAGTCTGCTGGCTACTCAGTACGTGCCTGAGCTCCTTCTCACCCTGGAGGGGCGAGGCTTTCCGTATCCCTTAGATTCATACTGTGTAATTATACAAAGGGAACCGCCAGTTTGCGAGGGCTTCCTAGAGCGCAGAGCCTATCAACCTAATTGAGGGTCAGCGTGGTGCGGGGGGTGGGCTTCGAACCCACGCAGGCCTACGCCAACGGGTTCTGAGCCCGTCCCCTTTGACCAGGCTCGGGCACCCCCGCACCAGTTGCACGTTGTTGAGGGGCTTCTTTAAAGGTTTGCGCCCTGCCGGCTTACGCCTGAAGGAATAATTAAGTATTTAAAGTGTCCTGGCGTCGTAGGCAGTGAAGAGGGGCCTTCATTGGGTGTGTTGGACGCACTAGCTAATGTATCAGAGTACCTGCCGACAGTGACAAAGCCGCGGCAAAAGCTTAGCCTCACTAGGAGGCTTGCTTGGACAGGCATAGTGCTGGTTTTATACCTCATAATGAGCAACATACCACTCTATGGCGTCCCCGTGACGCCAACGGCTGCTACCACAATAACTTTGGAGAACATAATATTCGCAAGCAGCGTCGGGACGTTGATGCAACTAGGTATAGGCCCTATAGTTACAGCAGGCCTTATACTTGAGGTCCTGGCGGGCGCCAAGCTCATAGATGTCGACCTCTCAAACCCTGAGGATCAGGTCAAGTTCACAGGTGCCATGAAGACGCTGGCGGTCATATTCGCTATAGCCGAGGCCCTGGTAGTGACTCTTAGCGGCATGTTCTGGCCAACCGGCACGCCGGTGTCACCGTTGCTCAAGGCGCTAGTTGTAATTCAGCTCGTCGTTGCTAGCTATATAGTCATCCTCATGGATGAGGCCCTTCAGAGGGGCTGGGGCCTGGGAAGCGCTATAAGCCTCTTTATACTTGCCATGGTGGCCCAGACGGTTGTGTGGGACATCTTTGGATTCGTCCCTAGGCTTGCCCTGGACTTTGGCGTTGTCCCCGCGCTTATCTATGATAAGGACCCATTCATAGTCCTGACCAGGGCCAACGGCTTCCCGGACGTCACAGGGCTCCTCGCGACTTTCGCTATAGTTATCCTTCTCGTTTACCTTCAGGCCATGATGGTTGAGATACCGGTCACGTCGCCACAGCTCAGAGGAATTAGAACGAAGGTCCCCCTGCAGTTCATTTATGTGACTAACATACCCGTCCTGCTTCTAGCTATATTTGTGGCAGACCTTCAGCTCTTCGAGCCCCCGATAGCCAGGTTCTTCGGGCTCAACTCGTTGGCGTACAGGGCCTACAGTGATATAGTCTTCTACCTATCGCCCCCGAACGGCCTTGTCGAGACAGTGCTCAACCCTCTAAGGTCCGTGGTCTTCGCCGTGTCTTGGATGCTCCTCTCGATCGCCTTCGGCTACGTCTGGGTTGAGGTGGCCGGCCTTAATCCAAGCTCTCAGGCCGAGTCCCTGGTCAAGGGAGGGCTTGAGATACCTGGCATGAGGAGGAACCCGAGAGTTTTAGAGGGTATACTTGCAAGGTATATATACCCCTTGACATCATTGAGTAGCCTGATAGTGGGTGCCATAGCCGTGGTCGCGGCATTCTTCGGCGCCTACGGCGGAGGCGTTGGGCTTCTGCTTGCCGTCGGCATAGTGTACCAGTACTACTCAATGATAACATATGAGAGGGCGCTAGAAGCCTACCCGCTGATAAGGAGGCTAGTTGGGGAGTGAGCTCTCATGTCAAACGTGCGCCGCAACGAATTCAAGGTGGTCATAGTTACCGGCGTCCCAGGCGTAGGGAAAACCACGGTGCTCTCGCTGGCCCAGAGGAAGGCCAACGAAAGGGGACTGAAGCTGAAGGTTCTCAACTTTGGGGACTACATGCTTGAAAACGCCGTCAAAAAAGGACTGCTTAGCAATAGGGACCAGATAAGGTACCTAAGCTTCAGAGGGCAGCTGGAGCTGCAGGCGGCAGCTGCCACAGCCATGGTAGAGGAGGCTGGCAGGGAGCTTAGCGAGAGGGACTTTCTCATGGTTGACACGCATGCCGTCGTCAAGACCCCCTTAGGGTATCTGCCGGGCCTCCCAAGCCATGTGATAACTATCCTGAAGCCTGACATGATAGTGCTCGTGGAGGCTGACCCCAAGGAGATAGCGGCTAGGCAGCAGAGGGACAGCACTAGGTACAGGTCCGACTTCGGCGGGGAGGAGGGGGTCAGAGAGATCATAGAGATGTCGAGGTACGCGGCTATGGCAAGCGCTGTAGAGGTCGGTTCCCTTGTGACTATAATAAGGAACGCTGAAGGTAAAGCTGGCGAGGCAGCAGAGCAACTAATTAACATGATTTCTAAGCTTTAACCAAAGCCATAAGAGTAGCGTTAAAAGCGATGGCTTTGCTCAAGGCATTTATGTTTCATCCCATAGGTCTGCATCGTCGTAGTCAGCATGTATGGACTCCAACTGGCGCACGAGGTAGTCGAAGGCTTCTTCAAGCCTTAGCGAGCTCAAGTAAACTTCATATGCCTCCGAGAAAAGCTGAGAGAGGCTTCTCTGGCCGCCCTTGCTCCTGCTAATCTCGTCTAGCACCGGCTTGAGGTCAGGCCTCCTCCTATGGAGCATCTCAAGGAGTTTCCTAGTGATTGCGTCCGGTGACGCCGGGGGCAACCTGGGTCCCCTGGGCCTCAGCTCGGGAGGCCTAATAAGTGAGAGGCAGTGCCGCCTGCTGAGGGAGCTTTAGTTAAATACCGCGTTTAGCAGGGCGATGTGATGCACGCGGCTTTTTAAAGCAGTAGTCTTGGCCCTGTCTAGGGCCCTCGGTGGAGAGCCGCTGTTCTAAGATTTGGTTTGATGGCAACAGGATGATGATCCAAGGTTCAATTAAGGCAAAAGTAGTCGAGCTCCCTCCAGCTGTAGCCGAGTGCCTACGCAGTTCAGCCAGGCTTGCATCGCTTATAGAGGAGCTTTGCAATGACCCAAAGTTTGGGAGGAGGCTGACGAGCGCAGGCGCCTTCGCTAGTCTAGCTTCTTTCCTCTGCGCTATAATGCGTGACGAGCCGCTTTACAAGGCAGCGAGGAGGCTAGGCATATCGCACGAGAGGCTGTACAGGATTAAGAGAGGACTTGAGGCTGACAAGCTCTATCAGCGTGTAACGGTATTCGTGGATTTATTATCAGGGCCTCAGAATGGCAGGTAGTACGAGGAGGCAAGTATACCGTAACTAGCACTACACTCAACGCAGCTATTAACGACTTTTGTTACTGTATGGAGGCATTTTTAAACCGCAGACCTTAATACTACCAAGTCCACCTTGCAAGATGGGGTGCCACTTGCCTCTGCTGAGCAGAAGGCAGCTACCAAATGTAGGGGAAGTAGTTATAGGTACGGTAAAGGAGATCCATGACTATGGCGCCTACTTAGAGCTAGACGAGTTCAATGGACTAAGGGCCTTCCTTCCATGGGTTGAGGTGTCAAGCCGCTCTGTCAAGACTATAGACGACGTTATCAAGGTTAACGAGAAGGTTGCAGTTAAGGTGATCAGAGTCGACAGGGCTAAGGGGCACGTTGACGTCAGCCTGAAGAAGGTTACAGATGACGAGCGCAGAAGGAAGATGGTGTGGTGGAAGAGGACCCAGAAGGCTGTAAACATAATACTGGTGATAGCTAAGGAGCTTAAGAAGAGCGAGCAGCAGGCGTACTCAGAGGTCATATGGAAGCTTGAGGGTAAGTACGGCGACGCCATGGCAGGGCTTGAGATGGCCGCAGTTGAGGGCGAGGCCCCTCTTGCCGAGGCAGGGGTCTCGCAGGAGTGGCTTAAGCCTCTGGTCGACGCTGCGAAGAAGTACGTTGAGATAAAGAAGGTTAAGATAAGCCTTGTAGTTACTCTAAAGAGCCTCAGCTCGGACGGGATAGAGAAGATCAGGGGCGTGCTTAAGGCCGCCGAGAGCGCGGTGTCTGCCAAGGGCAATGGTAAGGTGACGGCCAAGGTATATGCCATAGGGTCGCCTAGGTACAGGATAGACCTTGTAGGAGTAGACTATAAGGATCTTGAGCAGGTTGCGTCGGACCTGGAGGAAGTGATGTCGAGAGAGGCCAAGAAGGCTGACATCGAGTTCTCCATCGAGAGGCAGCGCGAGTAGAGGGAGTCATGGCTTGAGGTGGCTTCTAAGGAAGTGTACAATATGCGGCAGGTACACCCTGAGCGAGGACAGTTGTCCCTACTGCGGGGGACCCCTAAGAGTGCCTCATCCACCTAGGTTCTCTCCAGAGGACAAGTATGTTAGATACAGGTACCTCCTTAAAGCGGCCCAAGGATCTACGAGCGCTTCCTAAGCTAGGGCGCTCTCAACATTCCCTAATATCTGTGCCTCACCACCTGTTGGCTTCACCAGCAGGGTACCGCACGTGAGGCAGCGAACTGGGAACGTGGCATGACTGAAGACTACCTGTTTATGGCCACAGTTGGGGCACACGACAAGCAGGAACTTGCTCCTAGGCTCAGGCACGAGAACCTTTTTCCTTGGAACCCCGATAAGGGATGACACGTTAATCACCTCACAGCCTCTGACAGCTCTATCTTCTTCAGCCTTATGCCAAGTATGTGCCTCTTGTAGCCGCACTTGGTACAGGTTATTAGGAGAACCACCTTCTTTGTCGTCTTGGCGAACCTCTTCTGCTCAGGCTTCCTCTTGCTACCGTAGCCCTCGTTCTTCCTGAGATAGCGGCGCTGGCCCTCTGAGAGGGTCCTTCTCTTGCCAGCCTTATAGATAGTTACCGTGTGCTCCGTGTGTGTCTTACAGCGCGGGCAATAGGTCCTTATAGTCTTGGGGAACTTCAACCTCAGCACCTGAGCCTAGGAAAGCTAAAAGTGATTTTTAACCGTTTCGCGCCAATCCTGGCAGATCCTGAGGGCTTCAGCAGAATTAGATGGCGCCGGGGGAGGGATTCGAACCCTCGACCGCCCGGTTAACAGCCGGGCGCTCTACCAGCTGAGCTACCCCGGCCCTAGGTCACTCTTACCCAAGGGCAGATATTTTAAATTCTTTGTGCTTGCTCAACGCGCAGCTGGGCATAAGGGGCCTTGCATTACCTGAGGACTTTGAGTCCTTTTTAGGTGCAAGCACCTTAACATTATGCAGGTGCTGGAGCTAGTGAAGCTAAGATTTAGAAACGCCAGGACATGGGTTTACATAGTTGGCTCCATAAAGAACATTATAGATGAAGGGGTCTTTTTGGCAACCTCGGAGGGCCTCTCGCTTAGAGCCCTCGACTCCAGCAGGGTAGTCATGGTTGACCTGTTTTACCCTAAGGAGGCCTTTGATGAGTACTCAGCGTCAGGCGACGAGATGTTCGGCGTCTCCTTCGATGTCTTTAATAAAGTGCTCGCCAGGGGTCAGAATGATGAGAGCTTAGAGCTCCAGGCCTCCGGCGACTCCCTGATAGTAGCCTTTGAGGGTCGTGGGAGGAGGGAGTTCAAGATACCTCAGATATCGCTGAGCGTCGAGAAGCTGCCAGAGCCACGCATATCGTTCTCTGTCATGGCCAAACTCATGAACTCTGTGTTCATAGACGCCATAAACTCCGTTGAGGAGGTGGCTGACTCTATCACGATATCAGCTCCCTCGGATGACAGACTGCACTTCATAGGGATGGGGGACGTGGAGAAGGTCGAGGTGGAGCTGAGCAAGGATGACCAGAACCTGATAGACATAAGGGTCGACTCGCACGACAAGGCTACTTATAGTGTGGAGTACTTTGATGATATGATAAAGGCCGCAAGGGGGGCTGACCAGGTCACCCTGCAGTATGCGCAGGACGCACCAGCGCGCGTTCAGTTCGACTATGAAGGCGGTGGAAGGCTTGTCTTCTACGTCTCGCCGAGGATCGAGTGAGGGCCCTCGGGAGGAGAGAGTAATAGAGGTAGAGAGGTGGACTGAGCGGGAGGCACTTAAGGACATATTCAAGGCCTATTATGATATGGATCCTCCATTAGTGCTGCCCATGGATATGGCCCGCAGGGAGTTTGCAATACAGCCCTTTGAGATAGACAGCTACGTGAGGCACCTCTCCTTTGGTGACGAGCACGCGCTTAGGAGGTTCATAAAGTCAAAGGTTCCCAGGCACTTGTACCACTCCGTGGGCATTTATGAGATACCAGGAGCGTCAAGCATGGAGGATAAGGGGTGGCTTGGCTCCGAGCTCCTCTTCGACCTGGACTTAGATCACCCCGGGACCTGCGAGAGCGAACTTGTTGATGATGAGTGCTTAGTTAAGGGCTTTGAGAAGGCCAAGGTCGTTGCAAGGGTCATCAGTGACATGCTGGGGGGCAAGCCGCTCATTTACTTTACTGGGCATAGGGGGTTCCACGTAAGGGGTCTGTGCAGCGGGTGCCTAAGCCTTGGACGCGATGAGAGGCTTGAGATAGCGAAGCTGGTGAGGGCCGAGGGTCTTGATGTTAGCCTGCTCTTCCCAAGCAAGAAGGGCGTGAGACCCGCAGCGCCCTCGCCTTCAGACCCTGGGTGGAGGGGGCTGGCCGCGAGCCTTGGGATTGACCTGAGAGCCACGAGCGAGGGTGTGGGAGTTGACATAGATGTGATGGTTACCCAGGATCCCTCAAGACTCACTCGTGTCCCGGGCTCCCTTAACGCCAAGGGGGGCATGATTGTAACTCCTCTCTGCGACTCCTTCACCCCTGGGCCCCACCTATCCCCGCTCAGGGGCTCGCTTGATGCGAAGGCCATAAAGGCACTTGAACAGACCTCTGTCATGGGTTTTAAGGTTTCGCTCTCCAACGGTGAGGAGCTCAGCCTGCCGGCCTCAGTAGCCTTATACCTTTATTTGTCAGGCTACGTAACTATTACTGGCGGTGAAGTGGTTGTCAGGAGAAATACCGGCTGGTGGCCCATACAAGGCTGCGACTGGACACCATGAAGTCCTTTCAACGGAGTCCATAAAGAGGGCGAGGGGGCTGTGGCCTATCTACTGCGCCTCGGGTCAGGCCTACTGCGATAAGTTTAAGGAGATCCTGCTGAAGGCCTCCGAGCTCACCGCTAAGGCAAGGCTCGAGGATCTAGGCCCCAGCTACGACGGCATCGATGCCGGGGTCATCAAGGTGTTTAACTCTTTCATCAAGCTCTACGGCCACTACATAGGTGGTGTCCTTGTGGCTAGGGGTGAGAAGGTTCTAGTGACCTTTAAGGCGAACCTCACGTTGTCCAGCGGCATATCCTTTAGGGAGGGCGACGTTGCCTTTATAGACGTAGAGATGGCCGTAGGCCTAGGCTCCTTGGGCCTCGTGGAGCCCGCGCTGACTTGGTCCCTAAACCTTGACTATTGGTTAAAAAGCCTAAGGGGTGCGTCAAGTAAAAGTTTATAAATAGGCCTAGACAATTTATAAGCTGAGCTTAAAAGGGTGAAGGTCTTGTCTGACGAAGATGACATACCTACCTCAGACGAGGAGACAACCTCAGAGTCCAAGACCGCCGAGCTCCCGGAGGCCAGGAAGCCTGTGGTTAACATAGAGAACATCGTGGCGACAATCATACTTGAGAACACTTTAGACCTAAACCTGATAGAGGCCAGGATACCTGACGTTGATTATAACCCGGACCAGTTCCCTGGGCTTGTCTACAGGCTTCAGAGCCCTAAGATAACGGCCCTCGTGTTCAAGTCAGGCAAGATGGTGGTCACAGGGGCTAAGAGCGTTAAACAGCTGGTGTGGGCCGTCAAGGCAATATTGAAGAAGTTCATGACAAAGGGCATAGCGGTACAGGGCAGGCCTCAGATCCAGATACAGAATATCGTGGCGTCGGCTAACTTGAACGTAGTAGTGGACCTGGAGAAGGCGGCCTTTGTCCTGCCTCACAGCATGTATGAGCCGGAGCAGTTCCCAGGGCTGATTTACAGGATGGACAAGCCCCGCGTGGTCCTTCTGATATTCAGCAGCGGCAAGATGGTCATAACTGGCGCCAAGAGGGAGAACGAGGTCTACGAGGCGGTTAACAACATACATAAGATACTTGAGGAGAACAAATGCGTCAGATAATTCCAGAGAACAGCTCCTTAAGGGTTGGGAGCTCTATAACTCCTATCTCCCTGTCAACTACTATAGGCATGGCATCCTCAAGTAAGGCCATCTCCTTCACTATTGGCGACAGATAGGTCTCTGGGCTCGGCGTTATAGAGGTCCCCGTCTGGTAGAGGCTTATAGCGGGTAACACTATGAGCTCCCCTCCGCCCTTGAGCGGGGCCCTGAGCAGGGCCTGGAGCTTCACCTTAGAGCCGGCAAGGTTTATCTCAAGACTGGGGTGCTCATGACCTATTATGACGGCAGAGGCACCCTTTACTGAGTCAATAAGCTTATGTCCGTGAGTTACAATTATGCCGTCTCCCAAATCTAGGTAATCTTCGACAACCTCAACGCCGAAGTCCTTGAGCAGTGGGCCCACAAAGGTATCATGGTTGCCCCTAACCAGCGCCACCTCCTTGTAGCCCTCCTCAAGCGCGTACCTTATTAGGTCGGCTACCTCTGTTCTCTCGCCTTTGGTAAGCTTCTCAAAGACGTGCTTAAGGTCTCCATCTATCACGAGCCTCTGAGCTTCAGCCCGCGACCCCTCCTTTATGACGTCCTTGGCCTTCTTGAGCTGAAGCCTTGGAAGGAACACCCCCTGTGAGGCCATGGAGTCCTCGTAGCCGAGGTGCACGTCGCTTATTATAAGGGTCCGGCTCCTCTCGTGTAACAGCGCTGGCGACCTGCCCATTAGCTTTAGCTTGGAGCCGAGGTAGCTGTTAAGCGTGGGCCCGGCACCCTTTCAATGTACCTGGCAGGCAAGGTTTTTAACGAGCGTTTAAAAGAAACTCTCATTGTGGCGACAGGCTAAGGTGCTCCGCTTGAGCAAGCCGCTCCTGAGCGTTGTCGTTCCAACGTACAACGAGAGGGACAACGTGGCCCCCCTGCTCGAGAGGCTCACAAAGGCCCTCGACGGTGTGGACTATGAGGTAGTATTCGTTGATGACAACAGCCCTGACGGCACGGCCAAGGTCATAGAGGACGCAGCCAAGGTGAACCCAAGGGTCAGGCTCCTCCTCAGGACCAACAGGAAGGGCCTGGCCACCGCAATACTTGACGGTGTAGGCGCCTCAAGGGGGAAATACGTCGTGGTTATGGATGCTGACCTCCAGCACCCCCCTGAGGTAGTCGCTGAGATGGTGAGGGCCGCGGAGGGCAGCGGGGCTGACATAGTGGTCGCCAGCAGGTACGCCAAGGGGGGCAGGACCAGGGGCTGGAGCCCCCTCAGGAGGCTGATAAGCTGGGGGGCCACTGTCATCTCTAGGCTCCTTGTACCCGAGTCCAGGAGGACTAGCGACCCCATGTCAGGCTTCTTCCTGATAAGGAGGGACAGGGTCAGCCTTAAAGGGGCCAGCCCAACTGGCTATAAGGCCCTGCTCGAGATCCTCTACAGGAACCCTCAGGCCAAGGTTGTTGAAGTCCCTTACACATTCATGCCGAGGGAGAGGGGGAAGAGCAAGCTCGGCACTAAAGTGATTCTTGAGTACCTCTGGCACGTCATAAAGATCTCCAGGCCCGTGAGGTTCGCCTTGGTGGGGGGCGTCGGCACGGGGGTGAACGAGGGCGTGGCCGCCCTGCTCCTTTACCTTCTGGGCAACTACACGGCGGCCTTCGTGGGCGGCATAGAGGTCAGCATACTGAGCAACTTCGCGCTGAACGACCTGTGGACCTTCAGGGACAGGAGATCCGGCAGGTGGTACTCACGCCTGCTCAGGTACCACGTCATGGTGGCCCCGGCTGGACTATCAATTTTCTTCGTCGCAGAGCTCCTGGCGAAGATGTTCCACGTCTACGCACTCCTCGCGCTCTTCATAGGCATACTCGCTGGCTTCGTGGTCAACTACACACTCTCCTCAAGGAATGTGTGGAGGTTTAGCTGATTAATAGGGCAGAACTTGAAGGCCTGTGCCAGGCGGCCATCGTCGCTGGAGGTATTACCTGCCGCTGTTGATGAGCATTGGCTTTACAGACTATTTACTCATAGTTGTGCTCTTGCTTAAACTCTAGTCTTACATTTTCCTCCTCTAACGCCTCAAACAGAAGCTGGAGCCGCCGGCGGGACTTGAACCCGCGACCACCGGCTTACAAGGCCGGCGCTCCCGGCCCGCGCAGGGTCTACCGGCTGAGCTACGGCGGCCTCGGTTGAGGCATTAGCTGTCTCCCGTTAAAAGCACAATCTGTGTCTCCTACAAGGTGACGCCTCCCTAAAAGCCGCGCCTTCCAGCCCCTGGTTAGGAGAGCCGTGCTGTACGCTTACCTCTCCGGCAGGCACCCAAGGCTCCCGGAGGAGGAGCTGAAGGCCCTGATAGAGGCTGGCGGCTCAACTTACAGGGCCCTGCTTAGGCTTGACCAGCTGGCCGTCTTCGACTCAGACGTAGATAAGGCTGTAGCTGCCATTCATAGGGCTGCCTTCGTTAAGGAGGTGGGAACTGTGCTGGCCTTCGGCTCCAGTGACGAACTGCCAGAGCTGGTAACTAAAGCCCTGGAGCTCAGAGGCTATAGGACCTACAGGCTTGAGTTGACAGCAATTAAGGTGCCCCCCTGCTGTGACCTTAAGGGGCTCATCGCTAAGGTGCCTAGGTCGGTGGCCAGCCCAAGCCTCAGCTCGGCCAACGTGGTGAGGGCCTTCGTGTCTGAGGGTGCAGCAATAGTAGGGGAGCCGCTGGCCTACAGCGACATGGGTGACGTAAAGACCAGGTCGCCGCCTGTGAAGCCCTTCTGGAGGTCAGGGGAGCTTGACGTGAGGCTCTCGAGAGCTATGGTAAACCTCTCAAGGCCTCTCGAGGGCGGCACCTTCCTTGACCCCTTCTGTGGCACTGGGACTTTGGCCGTTGAGGCCTGGTTGGCCTGGGGCGGCAAGGTGATATGTATGGACCTGGACAAGGCCATGGTTCACGGCTCAGCCTTAAACGTCAGGCATGTAGGCGCTGAGGCCCTAATAAATAGGTCTAACGCCGCCTTCATGCCGCTCAGGGATGAGAGTGTGGACTCCATAGCGACAGACCCGCCGTACGGCAGGTCTACAAAGCTCGCCGGTGACAGCTACAGCTCCCTTATCGAGCTCTTCCTAAAGGAGTCCAAAAGGGTCCTAAGGAGCGGGGGTTACGCTGTTTATGCTGGCCCTACGGAGCTCAGGCCGTATAAATATGCCGTTGAGCAGGAGTTCAGGGTTGTTAGCGTTATCGACCAGTTCGTCCACTCTGGCCTTGTCAGACAAATAGTTGTGGCTAAAAAGCCCCAATAGATTGATGCCCTGGGAGGGGGCTTGGCAAGGCAGGTAGAGCTGATAACGCTTGGCACAGGCGCGGCTCTCCCCAGCCTGGAGAGGCAGACCGCAGGTTATCTAGTAAGGGACTGGATGGGCAATGTGGTGCTTCTCGACGCTGGTGAGGGCGTCCAGCAGAGGCTAAGGCAAGCTGACGTATCGCCCACAAAGGTGGAATTCATTGCTATAACGCATGGACATGGGGATCACATAAACGGCCTGCCCGGCCTGCTTGGGACAATGCAGCTGAGTGGTAGGAAGAGCAAGCTGACCATAGTTGCGCCAAAGTACATAGCAGACCCTATAAGGGAGATGGTGGAGGCTAACAAGTTTGAGCAGCAGTTTCCCGTGGAGGTCATAGACGTCAGCGGAGATGAAGGCTCCATAGTCTTATCGACGCAGGGCAGGGACAGCCTCGCGCTGAGCTGGTTCAAGGTGTGTCACTCCATAGAGGCCTACGGGTACTCCCTCACGTGGACGCTTGGGCCTAGGCTGGAGTCCCCTGTCGAGCCCCTCGAGGCCCGCAGGCTACTTCAGGAGGGGGGCGAGGGCCTTAAGGTCATAAGGCCGTTCAAGTTGAGCTACACTGGGGACACCTCTCCATGTGATAGCGTCGTCAGGGGGGCCTCTGGCGCTAACGTGCTAATACACGAATGTACCTTTGAGGCTTCCATGCAGGCTGAGGCTTCACAGTATGGGCACAGCACTAGCGTGGGCGCAGCCCAGGATGCCTTAAGGTCTGGCGCCGGCAAGCTAATACTTTCTCATGTAAGCACCAGGTATGAGGGCTACGAGGCCCTGCAGCTGGAGCAGGAGGCGCGCTCCGTCTTCCCTAACTCCATACTAGCTTGGGACCTCGCTAGGTTCGTCATGAATGTCTAGGGGTCAGGCATCCCCTTCTCCCAGAGGGCCCTGCCGTGTGAGGTCTGGGGCGCTAGCCAGTCTATGACATCCCTTATGTTAGGGTGTTTGATGCTGATCTTTATAGGCCCTAAGGGTGACTCGCTGGCCCATGAGAGCAGGCTTACCTTGCCCTCATAGGCGGCCTGTTTGTGGAGCAGTATTGTAACAGTGTCGCCCCTAACCTCCTTAAGCATGTAGCTCCTTGCGGCCTCAAGTATCTCCTGCACCCTCAGGAGCCTGTGAAGCTTTAATAACGATGAGAGGGACGTGGCCCTGGCCCTTATTATCTCGTGGTCGCCCACCTGGACCTTCTCAACCCTCTCAGGCTCAAAGACGTTATATATGGCCCTCAGCACCTTGTCCTCGCTCTCAGTAGGCCTAACCTCGGCCTCCACAACGACCTCTCCAGAGCCCACCCCTTATCGCCTCAGCTAACCTCCTTGCCTCCCCCTCAAGCTCCTTGGCGCTGCCCTCGTTTATAATCATGTAGTCAGCCATAGCTATCACGTCGCCTATGCCGTACTCCAGGTTCTTGGAGTCCCTGAACCTCAGCTCCTCAAGGGTCAGCTGGCCCTCCCTGGCTCTGCTGAGCTGCCTAGTGTACCTTATTGAAGGGGCCGCGTGCACCGCTACTACGCAGAGGTCGCCGAGGGACCGGAGGTAAGAGATCTCCTCAGGGCTCCTCACGCCGTCAACAATGACGTAGTCCTCCCCAGAGCCCCTCAGCATCTCAGCCACCTTTGCGCCGACGGCTCCCCTGCCGTAGGCCTTCCTTAGCTCTGTGGCCACCAGCTCTACGTTAGTTATTGTGATGGGAAGGCCCCTCCTCTTGACCTCCTCCCTGACAACATCACCCATAACTATCAGTTTCGCGTTAAGGAAACTAGAGAGGGACTTAGCGAAGCTGCTCTTGCCACTGCCCGGCATACCCGTTACGCACACTACCAGCAATGAGACCCTCAGGAGCGTGGGACATCATAGTTTATAACCTATCTTCCTTAGGAACTCCCTCCTCTCCTTCACATCCTCATCGCTCTCGACGCCGAGAGGTTTAAAGCCGTCGCTGACCCCTAGGAGCGCCCTGCTCTCGCCTAGGTCGGCGACCACGACCTTAACGGGGTTAGCCGTAGCCACGTCAACAGATACGACTTCCTGGACGTGCTTTATCGCGTTAAGCACGTTAATTGGGTAGGTGTTCCTTATGTATATCACAAAGACGTGGCCGGCCCCTATCTTAAGGCAGGTGTCAGTGGCCGTCTTTATGAGCTCCTCGTCGTTCCCCTCCCTCCTCACGAGCCTTTTGCCTGAGGCCTCACAGAAGGCGAGCCCAAACTTTATACCTGGAGATGATGTCACAAGTGCCTCGTAGAGGTCCTCTGCGGTCTTGATAAAGTGGCTTCTGCCTATGATAACGTTAGAGCCCTCAGGTATGGGGACGTCTATAACCTTCAGCTCCAAGCGACTCACCCCCTTCAAAGACCTCGCGAAATATAAGGCTAGGTAGCTTTTAAATACAAGCGGTCATAAAGTGTTGGTGACCAACTCGGTCTTAAAAACCCTTTACGCTTCACCTTAGGAAACTCTCTGACCTCAACGATGAAGTTAGAGCTAGATATAGCCATGACTCCTACTATGGCAAGACCTTTAGGTGGCCTAAGCCATATTAACTTCACAGCCTAGGTCTCTGAGGCTACGAAGCGAAGCCTTTCAACGAAGTTCAGTCTGTCAAGCTCCGGCAGCAGATAGCTTGGGACGCAGCGGGTCCACTCGTCGGAGCCGCTAAGTATGAGCTGTCTTATCCTTGTGCCGTTGCACTCGCCCCTGTTAAACATAGGCTGCTGTAAGGCCTCCAGCCCGGCGTCTCTGAAGAGCTGGAGCACCAGGTGGTTGCCGGACACGACGCCGTCAAAGTCGCCGAGCATCATCCTGAGGTACTGGACCCAGACCTTGTTCATCTCTACGTCAGCTATTGGCACTGAATAAACGCGCTTGCAGTAGTCCTCTCCAAACTCATGGCTTAGCACAACCTTAAGTAGCATCAGCCTCTCGCCAGCCGTGAGGGGGTTCCTTATGGAGAAACTGTCCTGCGCGCTCCCTATAACTACCACGACCTCGTCCGCCAGATCGAGGGCGTACTTGATGGCGTTTACGTGGCCCATGTGGGGCGGCTGGAACCTGCCTGGGAACACCAGTCTCTTGTACTTCTTCAAGTTAAATTCCCCTCAGCACATATGTTGCTTGGGTTTTTAGGTGATGCTTGAGCTTGGATAAGCATGAGTGGGAGAAGGGCGACGAGCTGATATTCAGCGACAGGTCGACGCCAGAGGCTAGAAGGCTCGCTGAGCGCTACGGCTACCTGCCTTACATAGTTGAGAGATACCTTGAGCTGCTAGGGGGTGAGGCCGAGGAGCTACTGGAGGCTAATGAGGAGCCTATGCCAGAGACCATCAGGTGTAACGACTTTAAGATAAGCTGCGGGGAGCTTGAGGCAAGGCTTGGCGAGGCCGGCTTCGAGATCGAGAGGGTGCCCTTCCTCCCCCATGGCTATATAATAACAAAGGCGCCCATATCGCCTGGGGCGACCCACGAGTACTTGAAGGGCTACTATTACCTGCAGGACCCAGGTTCCATGCTGGTAGTCTATATCATGAGACCCAGGCCCTCGGCCACAATTCTTGACATGGCAGCCGCCCCGGGCGGCAAGTCGACGCAGATACTCCAGCTTACCAGGGACTCAGCGCTGCTCATAGCTGTGGAGCCCAAGAGGGACAGGGTCAGGGCGCTGAGGTCGAACCTTCAGAGGATGGGCTTTAGTAACTACATAATAATAAAGTCAGATGCTAGGAACCTGAAGCTTAACGTTAAGGTTGATCAGGTTCTGCTTGACGCCCCATCAAGCGGCGAGGGCATAATAAGGAAGGATAAGAGGAGGAAGACTAAGACAGCACTCTCAGACCTAAAGAGAATCCACTACCTACAGCTAGAGCTCCTTAACAAGGCCCTAGACGCCGTAGGCTCTGGGGGCTCCGTAACTTACGCCGCCTGCTCCACCGCTGTGGAGGAGGGCGAGTATGTTGTGCACAAGGTTCTTCAGAGTAGAGACTATGTGGCGACCGAGAGGCCTGCAGGGTTTCCGCTCAGCGAGGCTTTTGAGGAGTACCGCGGCGTTAAGTTTGACGATAGGGTCAAGGGCTGCGGCAGGCTCTTCCCGCACCGGCAGGGGACGGAGGGGTTCTTCATATGCAACATGAGGCGCCTAGGCTAAGGCACCTAACTGAGGATGAGCTGAAGATGCTGGAGGATTTCAGTAGGTCACTTGGTGTTAGGCTAGAAGCTGTGGTCTCGAGGCCTTACGCTATTGAGGTACCGGAGGGCAAATACTTTGATATCTTTGACATCACGGGAGCCGTTGAGGAGGCGGCCACAAGGTTCAGCTCCCTTTACTCAGCCGGTTTCTACATAGGCTACATTGACAGGGAGGGCTTCCACCCAGGTCTTCCATTGGCCCAAAGGCTTGCAAGCAAATGCTTCATTCTAATGGACTGCGCGGTTCTGGACGAGCATGGAGCTAAGGTGTTCCTCTACGATAAGGAGGTCGACGAGGATCACATAGTTAAGTTTAGAGAGGGCCTCTCGGTGGTTCTCGACACCCTATTAGAGCCACTGGGGTGGGGGATCGGCTCCCGCATTAGACTTAAATCTAGGAGTGTTGCCAGGGTTAAGCCAGTGAAGGACCTGGGCTGGTACCTGAGGAGGGGAGGGTAGGTGACAATAAAGGACGGCGACTTCGTGCTCATAAACTACGTGATAAGCGTGAAGAGCGGCGACAGGGAGGTTGTGGGGGACACAAACAAGGAGGACGTGGCCAAGAGCGCCGGAATATATGACGCTAACAGGAAGTACGAGCCGTACCTTGTCGTTTTAGGAAGAAGCCAGGTCATAAAGGCAATCGACGAACAGCTGAGGGAGATGGACGTAGGCCAGAAGAGGGAGTTCGTGGCAAGCCCTGACAAGGCCTACGGGCCGTACCGTGATGACCTGGTCATAAGGCTTCCCATAAAGCAGCTTAACAGGTACGGCATCCCACCAGTCGTTGGAAGGAGGGTCGAAGTAGGCGGTAGGGTAGGCGTGATAAGGAGCGTCACGGAGAGGTTCGCTTACATAGATTTCAATCACCCCCTGGCAGGCAAGGACCTTAAGGTAGAGCTCGAGGTTGTGGGCAAGCTTGAGACGCTGGAGGACAAGGTGAAGTACCTAGTGACAAGGTATATGCCGATTAGCCGCGACCTGGTGACCGTGAGCCAGAGCGACGCAGGCAAGATAGAGCTTCAGCTACCACAGGAGATCCTGGGGCTGTCAGACCTTGAGTCAAGGCTCCAGCTCCTCATGGGGGACCTCTCTTCTCTCCTTGAAGTTAAGGAGGTCAAGCTGGTAGTGAACGTGACGCTCTCACAGGCTCAGGAGACAAAGCAGACCGAGGGTCAGGCTCATCAGGGCCCTCAGCAGCCTGAGGCGCAGCAGGAGCAGGCCTAAACTGACTAAGGCCTACTCGACAAGCTTTACCATGGCCCCATAGTTTCTTGGCGGCGTCACAATTACTGTGCCGCTGAGCCCGACGGTGCTCATGACCTCCCTCATCAACATTACGTCGCCCTGTGCCTCATACTCATTTTCAACTATGGTGTACATGGCTGGCCCCCAGCTTGACTGAGCCAGTATAACCCTGCTGCGCCAGGCCTCTGCGGCCAGCTCGCCCAGCTTGCCCCTGAACTCGCCTCCCTGAACGGACGAGAATAGTATGCCAGTGCCTCTCTGGACTAACCTCAGGCCCTCGAGGGCGTCATCTATGTCGCCCCTTGCTATGCCGGCTGCCAGTCTGAGCGCGCCCTCTGCCATGAAGCCTATGTTTGACTCACTGTTGCCCCACTGCTTTCTATCCATGATGTTTTCTTCCTCTTCCTCGCTGAGCCCCCTCTCCATGCCGGGAAGCGCTATGACAAATCTCCACTGGCTGGGCACCTTAAGCGTCAGGAGCGGCGTCGGCCTGCCAGGAAGGCCTGCGTCCATCACAAAGCCGCCGTACTTGAATAGCAATGTTCCAACGCCGCTATGCCTAGCTCTTCCTAGCTTCAGCGTTGCCTCCTCGGCTGGCTCTGGCTGTTCGCCCTTCAGCAACTTTATAGCCATGTATATTGAGAGGAGCACCTGCGTGCCCGTGCCGAAGCCAGAGTGAAGAGGTGGGCTCTCAAGCACCTCAACATTGAACCCGCTGGCGCCGGCGGCCCTGGCAGCCCTCCTCACATACTCAAGGAGCTCTGGTGGCCCCCTGTATTTCTCCTCATCAGAGAGCTCCACGGCGGCCCTGAACTTAGGCTTGTCGATGTAAAAGCCGAGCGAGCCCCACCTGACGTTCCAGTCGCCAGCCGCGTAGTAGAAGCCTCCGTGGAGCCTGGAGCCCGTCTCCACCTCCGCGCGCATTATATAACCCCAATGCCTCTGCGAGGAAGGGGTTAAGAGCTTCTAGCGCCTTTTAACAACCTGTTAATGTTAGGCCCTCCGGCTACAAGTTAGACTATGTCTAGTATGGTCACAAAAAGGGCACGGGGATAGGCTTTTACCTCTTAAAACCAGAGGTTATAAGCTTTTATGCGGTGAACTGCTTGAAGCTCGTAACTGTGAAGATGCCCGAGCTTTACGTGAAGGCCATAGATGAGCTCGTTAAGGAGGAGAAGTTCACAAACAGAAGCGAGGTCATAAGGATTGCAGTAAGGGAGCTCCTTAAAAGGGAGCTGTGGGGTGAGACGTTGTTGGAGGAGGCGCCTTCGTTGAAAGCCGACGAACTGGTGGAGGCTTAGGCTGAAGCGGCTTTTGTTGGTAGCCTCCCAAGAGCGAGCCAACGTTATAGGGACTTTTAAGAGGGCTTGGTTGCGGCTCACTTAAGCCCTTCCGCTTAGTCTATAGCCCAAGAAGCTTATAGTCAGGCTGCCGACGCCTGCGGCAGCTAGAAGTGGGCCGGCTACCAGCGAGAGGTAGACGCCGCTGAATATGAGGGCTAGAGAGGCCGCTATTAGGAGTGCGTCGGCCTCAGTTCTCCTGTAAAGCGCGCTGGCTGCAACTCCAAGGCCTAAAATTAGGGGCGCCAGCTCGAACTGAGGAGGTGTGGCTGCTGTTAGAAGTGAAACGAAAGCAAAAATTATCAGCGAGACGCCAGCAGTTAGCCTAATGGCGGCCAGGGCTACCCGCAGCAGCGTAGCTCTGCCGTACATGGTGGCGAAGTCTCTTATTTTGTGGAGGGCAGTAGAAGCCGCCGCTACATCGGCCGAGTTAACTGCCGCCTCAAGATCATCGATTAACAGTTGTAGCTTGCCTGCGCTGACCATGTCACAGACTTTCTCAAGAACGTCAGCAAGGCTAATGATAGAAGACGACAGCGCCTTAATGCTGGAGTCCTTAGAAAGGGAGGCCTTCGAGCCCACTACCCTTAGACGCTCCACCTCAGCGCAGCCAGACATTAAACTGACACCCTCTGTGATCTCTGTCCACTTCTCTGTATAAAGGTGGCGGCATTTAATATCAGGAGCTTCGCGTGGCTGGCGTTAACATAATGATACACGACAGAGCCCTCGGAGTCGCTGTAGTAGCCAGCAGGCGAGACCTTGAGCTCATAAAGTTCGTCGGAGCAGGCTATGTAGGGGTAAATGTCGGTCCACCTCTCCATCACGTCCTTAACCTTAACTAGTGTCTCCCTGGGCTTCCACAAGTGGTCCTTTCTGACGCTGACCTTAAGCTCAGCGTCGGTGTCCAATGGTGCAAAGCTGTCGCTGAAGTCCTCCATTGTTGCGATGGCGTTAAAGTAGGAGGAGAGGGTCCACCTCCACTCGTCGCTGTTTGTATCAATGAACGCCACGACTCTCAGGTCCCCGTACTCTGGGCGCCTCATGTCCTTCAGCTTGTTGAGCACCGTCTTCTCAGACAGCTTTAGCTCCTCAGCTATCTCTATGGCTGTGAAGGCCCAGTCCTTAAGCATTTTAGCTAACCTCTTGGCGAGGTCCTGAACCCAAGGCCTCACAGGAGGTATGGAGAGCATCTCCCCTGCCAGAGGCGAGGGACCACCATCTATTCTGTGAACCTTTACCTTTCCAGCCCTGATGGCCTCTATCAGGGAGACAGCGCCGTTTATGTCAAGCTCCTCATCTACAATAAACTTCTTAACTTCGCTGATGAGCGGCATGTCAGCGTCGCTGTCAAGCTCACCTATCTTGCCTAGGTCATACCTTGCTTCCATCACATGCTCATAAAAAATGGGCAGGTAATCTAGGGCATCATAGATGATGCTCCGCAGGTCCTCGGGACTCAGCTCCTCCAGTGCTGATACTATATCATAGTCTCCAGCGGCGATGCTTATGCCAAAGAAGGAGGGCCTGTAGTAGACGTCCATGCCTCTGCGCTTCATGGAAAGGTAGAACAACGCTATAGCAAGGGTCTCCGCGACCTTTGAGCCAAGAGGTCCTAGAAGTATGTGCTCCCCGTTAACTTTCTCATAAACGAGGTCAGCGGGCCCTATGACAATCCCGCGAGCCCTGTACCATGAAGCTATAGGTTCCAGAACCTTACCTAGGTCAGCGTTCCTTACGCCTTCAAAGATCACCCTGTAGAACTCCCTTGAGACCTCTGTGGACCTTGTAAGTCCCTCGCCCTTCCATAGGGGCACCTCGCCAGGGCTGTTAGGGGCTGGCACTACCTCAACGTGCTGGCTAATCTCGTCTATCCTGCTCACGCTCCATGAGCTGCCTGCGAGCCTTAAGACGTCCCCCACCCTGAGGTTGCGGTATACGAAGTAGGCGTCAACATACCCTACAACGGAGGTGGGTGACCTCACGGCAAACATGTCACGCTTTGGAATAGTTGAGAAGAAGTCGCCAAAGTCCCTAGGGGACCACTGTCTGGAGGAGCTGTCACCGCGAAGCCTCCAGATCTTGAAAAATGACTTGCCAACTCTTATCGTATAATTGTCACCTACATCTATGACGCCGTTTTTCTTCATATAGCTTATCAGGGACCTGAACTCCTCCTGGCTCAAATTAAAGAGCGGTGAACCGCTCAGGGTTTTGTACAACTCCTCTACGCTGAGGTTTGATTCCTTCGACAGAGCTGCACCCACGACCTCCTTTGCAACTACCTCCACTGGAGCCTCATCTATAGTGTCGTCCTCAACGTAGCCTGACAGAGCCAGTTTTACCTCTGCCAGCGCCTCTGCTAGATCAACAGGGTCAAGACTAATTATGGTCCCTCTTGACGTGCCGCCCAGCACGTGAAAGCTCCTGCCAGCCCTTTGAATAAGGGTTGCGACGGAGCCTGGCGCCCTGATCTGAAGCACCTTCCTTATAGACCCGATGTCTATCCCTAGCTCCAGCGTCTTAGTGCAGACAACCATTAGGTCCTCGCCACGCCTGAGCCTCTCCTCAACGTTCTCCCTTATCTCGGCCGAGACGCTCGAGTGGTGCACGTACACGTTATTGGCGCTCTTCTTCTGAAGCTCGTGGCCTAACTTCTCAGCCGCGTATCTGCTGTTAGTGAACACCAGAGTTGGGCCAGCCGCCTCTGAGAGCACATCCTCAGCGACCTTAGGCCATGGATCTTCTAGGTTGCCAACGTACTTAACGTTAAAGGTGAACAGCCTCGTGTTCTCGCTAGCTACGACCTCCGCCTCCCTAGAGCTGCTCCCGCTTAGGATCCTCAGCATCTTCTCTGGGTTGCCAACAGTGGCCGAGAGGCCTATCCTCTGGAAGTCACCGGCAAGCCTCATGAGCCTCTCTAGCAGTAGCGCCAGCTGCGCCCCCCTCTTTGACGAGAAAAGCTCGTGGACCTCATCGATGATCACGGCCTTCAGGTTTCTGTAATATTCCCTAAACCTTGGGGCCCAGTCAAGGTCTATCTCGAGGCTCTCCGGGGTTGTCAGAAGTATGTGAGGGGGTGACTTCAGGCGCAGTGACCTCTCGGAGCTCGGCACGTCGCTGTGCTTTTTGGCAACATTTAGGCCGAGAGGCTCAGCCCAATACTTTACTCTCCTGTGGAGGTCGTTTATAAGCGCCCTCATGGGTGTTATGTAGAGGATTGCCACGGGCTCTGCGTCCCCATCGTTTGCTACCCTTGTGAGCAGGGGCAGCAGGGCGGCCTCCGTCTTGCCCTCGCCCGTGGGGGCCATTATCAGGACGTTCTTGCCAGCCAATATGGCCCTGGCTGCCCTCACCTGCATCTGCGTGAGGCCATTCCAGCCCCTCCTGCTCATAAGGGTCAGTATCTCAGGCCTCAGCTGCACCTCTGGCATGTCTGCTCTACCATCTCTAGGCGTGGCGCAAACCTTCTACCTCTGGGCCGCCTGACCTTAAATAGAATGCGCGCCACGCTAGCCAGGGCTCCGTAGATGGCAAAGGAGGAGGTTCATACCTGCATTGTGTGCGGCAGGCCCTTCCACGAGGGCCAGGGCATTGTAATAAGGAGGGGCGACCTCGTGCTTGAGTTCCACAGCGCCCGCTGTGCCTCCAAGTTTCTAAGGCTCCTCGTTGAGAGGTCAGACGCTTCATGTGTAGAGGGGCCTATCAAACAAATCTCTAAAGAGCTTCGCGAGGCTGCCGAGAAGAGAAGGGAAGGCCATTCAAAGGTGATAGCATGATGAGGGTTAAAGTGAAGCTTTACTCCGTGTTGCGTGAGGCCATGGGAAGGGGCGAGCTGGAGCTGGAGCTGGAGGAAGGGGCTAGGGTGGCGGACCTGCTTGGGGCCCTCTCCTCGCTAGGGCTTGGCAAGCTCATGGGGGAGCTTAAGGGAGGGCTGCAGGTCGTGGTTGACGGTAAGGCCCTGTCGCTCTCGCAGGCCCTGCCAGCCGACGCCAGGGTGGTCCACGTCCTGCCGCCCTCCTCGGGCGGCGACGAGAGGGTCCTGGTAAGGGTGGCCAAGGGTAACGAGCCCGTTGACCTCTCCGAGCTCACAAAGTTCCTCTACGCGGGCGACCGCAAAGTCGGCGCTGTTGCCTTCTTCATCGGTGTAGTGAGGGGCATCAACATGGGTGAGGTGGTTAAAGAGCTTGACTATGAGCACTCGGAGGAACTCATGGAGCCTAAACTTAAGGAGCTGGCCTATGAAGCAATAAAGGAGTTCTCGCTTTCACGCGCCTGCGTCGTTCACTTCGTCGGCGTCAGGAACCCTGGTGAGCTCACAATGGTTGTTGGGGTCTCAGGGGAGTCGCGCAAGAACGTCTTCCCTGCTCTCGAGTGGCTGGTTGAACACGTGAAGCATGAGGCCCCAGTGTGGAAGAAGGAGGTTAGAGCAAGCGGCACGTACTTCATAGTTGGGGACCAGGAGATTAGGGAGACCGACCTGAGGCAGGCTGACTTAGCGACAAAGGTAAGCTAAGTTGCTCTGCTCATGTGCGGGTGGGAGGCACTTCTAGGCTCCAGCAGTCCAACCACACGTTAACAACGCGCGGAGGACTACAAGGTGTCGTAGAAGCCTAAGGCCTGGCTAGACCAACGATTAGCGGAACGGTTTTAAATCAAAGGCACTCCTCAGCCTCTCCGGGGACCTTAAGATGCCGGCCATAGAGGTTGGCAGGGTTTGCTATAAGACTAGGGGGCGTGAGGTTGGCAGGAAGTGTGTCATAGTTGACATAGTTGACGAGAATACAGTCCTGGTGACAGGCCCTAAGAGCCTGACCGGCGTCAGAAGGAGGAGGGTAAACATATCGCATATAGTGTCACTTGACAAGGTTGTGCAGATAAACAAGGGGGCCAGCGACGAGGAGGTAATGAAAGCCATAGAGGCCGCAGGGCTAGTAGACTTCATGAGGGAGCGCGTCAAGCTTGAGAAGGCCTTAGCCTGAGGCCGGTGTTGAGTTTTGAGCTCAGATGTAACAAGGCTTGGAAGGGAGTTTTTGAACTCTGTGAACGCCTTCTGCGGCCACAGCGCTGAGTGGCTTGAGAAGCTTCCCGAGGACACGTCGCCGGACTACGGGACGATCCCTACAGCAAGGCCATTGCCCCAACATATAAGCTACGGGGTGGTCAACATTGACAAGCCCCCAGGGCCCACAAGTCATGAGGTGACGGCATGGGTCAAGAGGATCCTGGGGGTGAAGAGGGCTGGGCACGGCGGGACCCTTGAGTCCAGCCCCATGGGGCTGGGCGGGGAGATCCCAAGGTAACGGGCGTCCTACCGATAGCGCTTGAAAACATGACGAAGATAATGGGCTCGGTCGTGCACTCGAGGAAGGTCTACATCTGCGTCATGCAACTTCATGGCGACGTCAGCGAGGACAGGCTCAGGGAGGTGGTGAAGGAGTTCACGGGGCTGATATACCAGAGGCCCCCTGTGAGGAGCAACGTCAAGAGGGCCCTGAGGGTGAGGAACATATACTCCATGGAGCTCCTCGAGGCCCGGGGTCGGCTCGCCCTGCTCAGGGTGGAGTCGGACCCCGGCACGTACATGAGGAAGCTATGCTGGGACATGGGACTTGTCCTCGGCATTGGGGCTCACATGAGGGAGCTCAGGAGGGTTAAGACGGGTCCCTTCGACGAGGACCACGGCCTCGTGACGCTTCAGCAGCTCTCCGAGGCGGTCTACAGGTTCAAGGTGGAGGGCAAGTGCGACTACCTCAGGAATGTCGTAATGCCAGGGGAGTTTGCCGTGTGCGAGCTACCTAAGGTGGTGCTCAGGGACAGCGCCGTTGAGAGCGTCGTGAACGGCGCACTGCTGGCCGTTCCAGGCATATCGCTGCTCACAAGCGACGTAAAGGCGGGTAGCCAGGTCGCGATGATGACCCTTAAGGGTGAGCTGGTAGGGCTTGGCGAGGCTGCGATGGGTGCTGACGAGATAATGAGGAGCGAGAAGGGGATAGCAGTTAAGCCTAAGCGCATTGTGATGCCACGCGGCGTCTACCCACGTATGTGGAAGTCTGGCAAGGCTTAGCGGCCGAAGCCGCCTTAACAATAACACGACAAGTCATTGATGTGTAGTCCTCGAGCTTTGCCTGGCAGCGCAAAAGCCTTCACCGATGTAGTTAAACTAAGTGAGAGCTCTAAAGCCATGTTATGCTCACTCAAGGCTTGGAACGACTGCGAATAGATTTAAGGCGCAAGCCTTACTATTTGCAGCGACGCCGGGGTGCCCGAGCGGCCCAAGGGGACGGGCTGGAGACCCGTTGCTCCACCAGGGGCGCGTGGGTTCAAATCCCACCCCCGGCGCGTCTAGCGCTTAGCGACTTCAGGCGACATAGCATCTCATGTGCAACAGCTCAAATACTTTCAGCAAGCCTATATGAAAAGCTGGGACTCGGATGCCCAGCTATGTATACGGGGAGCCCTATAAGGACCTGGCCTACAAGATTACCATAAGTAGGCCCGAGAAGCTCAACGCTATAAATGACGAGATGTGGGATGCGCTAGCTAAGGAGCTCGACCGTGGCTGCTCCACTGAACTCAAGTCAATACTTCTGACAGGCACCGAGAGCGCCTTCAGCTCAGGTGATGACATAGACGCTATGTACAGGCTTTACACGCCCGAGGAGGCGAAGGGCTTCTTTGAAAAGATATACAACGTGTTTACTGCCATGAGCAGCTGCCACAAGCCCATAGTATGTGCCGTTAAGGGCCTCGCAGCCGGAGGGGGCGCCGAGCTCCTGCTGGCCTGCGACATAGTAGTTGCAGCAGAGAACTCCTGGATAAGCTTCCCCGAGGTGGCCCTAGGCCTCATACCGCCCTTCCTGCTGGGCGTGGGCACAAGGGCCCTCGGCTACAGGAGGGCTAGGTACCTAGCTATGTCGGGCAGAAGGCTATCCGCGAGTGAGGCGGCAGTCCTCGGCATAGTTGACGAGGTGGTGCCTCAGTCGGACGTTGATCAGACCGTAGATGACATACTCAGCACGCTGGCCTCTTTCCCAGACGAGGCGCTTGAGTCAATAAAGAAGTTCACACAACGGGACATAGACGCTAAGGCCGTGAGGGAGGTCATTGACAGGCTGGCTGAGCTAGTACTGACGCGCGACGCTAAGGAAAGGATGGAGCTCTTCAAGTCGAGGAAGCTTAAGCCAGCCGCTGTGAGGGGCGAGCGCAAGGCTCAGTAGGGTGCTATCTGACCTCCTCCCCGCCCTGAAGGGCGGAGGGTTCCCCCATCTGTTCGGGCTTACATCTGTCACCTGGGGGGCAGTCGGGGAGGTCAGAGATCCCCCCATCTTGCTAAGCGCCCTCCCCTCAATGTTAAGCACAGCTATAGTGTCCCTGTCGGCCTCAAGGCCGCACCTGGGGCACCTGAGCCTGCGGTAGCCGACCTCCACGAGCTTAGTACCACACCTTGGACACGTTGAGGACGTGTCAGCTGGGTCAACTACGAACAGCGGCACGCCGTTCTTTTCAGCTTGCCAGTCAATCCAGAACCCTAGCCTCCTGTAGCCGAGCGCTATCAGGGCAGTCCTGTGGTCCTTTGGGAGCCTCCTTAGGCTCTCTATCAGCCCCGTTAGGTCCTCCCTGGCTACCGCCAGCTGGCTTTGCTTAGCCAGTGATATAATCATGTGGGACGTCTTCCTGGCCCAGTCCTCTATTATGTTCTTTGCCTTCCTGCGGAAGTGCCTTATTCTCCTCCTTACACCGCTCCTCCTGAGCCAGGCCCTGTACCTTGAGGAGGAGTACTTCACTTGAAGCCTTTCAGCGAGCCTCCTGTAGCGCAGGGCCCTCTCAACTGGCGTCTCTATCCTTACCTCAACGCGTGAGTTGCCAACGACTATCTGCCTCTCATTTATATCAACGGCAAGCATGCCCTTGGGGACGTACTTGGCTGGCCTTGGCACACGCTTGAACACATAAAGCGTAAACTCGCCGTCCCTGAACACAAGCCTGGCCTCCCTGTTAGGGAAGTTATCGTACCTCCTGTCCCATCCGATTACTCTGAGCCTGTAACTCCCTGCCAGCTCCACATAGCCGCCTTTGACCCTGTAGCCCAGTTCGTGCGTCAGCCACACGCTCAGGCCCTTTACTGTGGGCATACTGCCCCTTTTCGGGTTCTTAAGCCAGGACCTGGCTATGGCTATGGCCTCCCTGTAGCAGTCCTGGGCGACCCTGGATGGTAGGCCGTACCTTTCCTTTAGGTCTTTGTAGAGGAGCCTGTGGGCCTTGGTGAGGCTCAGGGCCCTGCTTGCTATTACTGTCCTTACCGAGTAGTTGAGGGCGTCCCTGTACCTCCTCATGAGGTCCAGTATGGCCTGCCGCTGCTCGGGCCCGGGGCTAACCCTCATCATAACCGTCAGGGTTAGCTCTCCCTCACCGCCCGCAGGCATTTACTCCACCCTGTTCTTCTGAATGTCCACCTTCCTCATACAGTTGGGGCATGTAAAGCCTCAGGAACTCAAGGAGCTCATCACCGCCGCCCTCGGGAAGGGCCCTCACCCTCAAGGTCTCGATGACTGCGGGCCCTTCACCCCTCACTGGGCAGCTCACCCACGTAACCATATGATAGAAAAACTTATAAGCTTTTCTATCAACTCTAGCTTTGGATGATAGCATGGCTAAGTTCATATACGTCGAGAGCACTGTGATAAGGTACAGGGGCGGGACCGTGGTCCTTTACCCGCTGGCCAAGTACCAGCCCGAGGTGAAGCCCCTGCACGGCAGGAAGGTGCACGTGATAATAATAGCGGAGGAGTGACGTTATTCCCTATAAACCTATATGAAAGTTGTATGAAAGTTGAAACAGCTACGCAGGGCGAAACGCGTGATGCGCGAGAAGGAGCTTGTTATGCTGCTGGCCAGGGAGGCTGGGAACGTTGATCTCCTCGACGTCGACGCCTGGGGCCCTGACGGAATTGTAGTTAACATCGATGGCTACACCGCCTCAAGGAGCAGGCTTCCATTCATGAGCTGGGAGGACTGGGGGTACAAGGCCACGGTGGCGGCCGCCAGTGACGTCATAGTGGCCGGGGCCAGGCCCGTAGCCATAGCCTACAGCGTGGGCGCTGAGTCAGCCGACGTCCTGGTCTCTGTCGCAAGGGGGGTGGGGCTCGCGGCCTCTGAGATGGGCGTAAAGGTCTACAAGGGTGACGCCAACAGGCTGGGCGGTGACGCCTGGATAGACGTGGCTGTCGTCGGCCTGAGCGACAGGCCCGTCAAGAGGTCCGGGGCGAGGCCGGGGGACGTGGTAGTCCAGGTAGGGTACCTAGGCTATGGCGCCGTCGCCTCTAGAGTGCTTGAGTCAAGGCTTGACCTCAGGGACGCGCCGAGGGAGGCCATTGAGAGGGCCAGGAGGCCCAGGCCGCTGAGCTGGGCCGCCGACCTTATAGCGAGGTATGCCTCGTCGGCCTCCGATAACAGTGATGGCTGGGCCCTGACGCTCTATAACATAGCGAGGGCAAGTGAGGTCAGGATAGACCTTGATGAAGTCGTCGTGGACCCGGCCCTGAGGGGCCTGATCTCTGAGGAGGAGGCCTTGTACAGCTGGGAGGACTATAACCTGGCCCTCGCGGTCCCCAGGGAGTCGCTTGACGCCCTAATCAGGGCGTGCCAGCCCCACTGCTGGGCCGTAGGGCGCGTCAGCGAGGGCTCTGGCGTCTACCTCAGGGGGAGGGTGGTGGAGGAGAGGGGCTGGTCATGGTGGTGACCATCAGGGAGGAGAGGGTTAGGCGCGTAGCTGACGCCGTGAGGTCCTTAGGCCTTGAGGCAGTCCTGAGGCTTGAGGAGCTCCTTGACCCCCAGTACGCCGCCCTTCAGAGGCTAGCAGATGCCGTTGGGCGGGGCGCCGCTGCCGCCTACGCCGTCCTGGTGGCGGCTGTAAGCTACAGGCTGGCCATGAGGGGGGAGGAGTGGTGGTCCTGCGCCTCCCAGCTCCTCTCGGGCTACCCGCCCCCCAGGGACGTCGAGTCCCTCAGGGCCAACGTTGAGAGGTTCCTGGCCGAGTGCAGGGGCTCAATAATAGCCAGGGAGGCCAAGGTGTCAAGGGTCAGGAGGCTGGCGGCTGGCGCCAGGGACCTGCTGAGCCGCTTGCTCTCTGACGCCGACCTTCCCATGAGGGAGCCAGGGAGGGTCCTTGAGGGCGTGGCGAGGGCGCTGGGCTCCGAGAGGGAGGCAAAGACCGTGGCCTTCTCTGTAAAGATGGCCTACTACGCCGCCAGGCCGAGAGGGTCCATGAGGCCCCTCAGCTTTGACCTCCCCATGCCAGTTGACGTGAGGGTCGCGTGCGTAAGCGTCACCTCGGGCATCGTCGAGGTTAAGGCCAGCTACAGGGAGCTCGTCAGGGAGCCCAGCCCAGCCCAGCAGGCCTGGGCCGAGGTCTCAAGGCTGAGCGGGGTCCCGACCCCTCACCTTGACTCCCTCCTCTGGGTAGTCGGGTGGGCGCCGAGGGACCTACCTCAGGCCGAGGCCAGGGCCGTGATAGAGAGGAGGCTGAGGGAGGCCTCAATACCTCCTGAGGCCGCGAGAACCGTCGCAACCGAGCTGACATACGTGCCCTGCCGCTGAGCCATGAACCCTTAAATCCGATACCCTCATTCACCGACAGGGCGCGTAAGCATGGGCGTCTACCAGTACAGGGACATGAAGAAGTCCAGCGGCGGGCTGAGGTCGCTCCCTCACAAGAGGAAGAGGAGGTACGCCATGGGCGAGCCCTACGTGCCAACCGTGCTGGGCGAAAGCTACGAGGTCGTTAAGAAGAGGGCGAGAGGGGGCAACGTGAAGCTCTCGGCGAGGACTGTGAACGAGGCGATCGTAGCTAACAGGAAGGCGGGCGAGGTGAAGAAGGCCAAGATCCTTGCCGTGGTTAGCACGCCCGCTAACAGGGAGTACGCCAGGAGGAACATAATAACGAAGGGCACGATCATAAGGACGGAGCTCGGCCTAGCCGTGGTGACCTCAAGGCCTGGCCAGGACGGCCTGGTTAATGCCGTCCTCCTAGAGGAGCAGGCGGGGCAGGGCTCCTAGCCCTACTCGTCCTTGACGTCGTTTACGTTAGAGGCCTCAGACCCCGTCCTTAGAGGGCAGGCTGTGCTAAGGTTTTTATGAGATAGTGAGACCCAGGGCGCGGGCGTCGCGAGATGTCCGTGACGTACCCTGCCTGGCACTGGATCCACGAGTGGAGCACGCCTGGCACCATCCACCTCCACTCCGTCAAGAGCGTCTACGCCTTTGGCAGGACCAGGTACCAGACATACCTCGTGGTCGAATTTGATGACCTCGGCAAGGCGCTAGTCATAGACGGCAAGGTTCAGTCAGCGGCCGTCGACGAGTTCGTTTACCATGAGTCCCTGGTACAGCCGGCCATGCTGGCCCACGGGTCCCCGAGGAGGGTCCTGATACTAGGAGGGGGCGAGGGAGCTACGGCGAGGGAGGCCCTCAGGTTCCCCAGCGTCGAGAGTGTGGTCATGGTCGACATAGACGAGGAGGTGGTGAGGGCCTGCAAGGAGCTCCTTCCCGAGTGGCACAGGGGCGCCTTCGACGACCCCCGCCTGCAGGTGGTGATAGACGACGCCGAGCACTACCTTAGGTCGAGCGGTGAGAGGTTTGACGTAATAGTTGCTGACCTAGTTGACCCGCAGGCCGGAGGGCCCGCCTGGAGGCTTTACACGAAGGAGTCCTACGAGCTCATTAAGTCAAGGCTTAACCCAGGAGGGGTCTTCGTGACCCAGGCCACGAGCCCGGTCCTGACCCCGAAGGTCCACGCGACCATCTACAACACTGTTAAGGCCGTCTTCAGGCACGGCACGTCCTACTACGTCTACATGAGGAGCTTTGAGGGCGTGTGGGGGTTCGTAATGGGGTCCGACGACGTCAACCTCGAGGCCCTGAGGGACCTCGACGTTGACCAGAGGCTCAGGTCGCTGAACGTCAGCGGCAACAGGTTCTACGACAGCGAGTCCCACAGGAGCATGTTCAACTTGCCCAAGTTCATAAGGGAGGCCCTAGCGTCAACCAGGGAGGTATCAACCCTTCAGAACCCCGTGTACGTGCCCGCTTGACCCCTTCCGCTAAGCCCTCACCCCTATTTTTCCTGGCAGGGTCCTCAGGGGTCAGAATGACCATAGTGTCGTTCATACAGCAGGTGACCCAGGAGGTCACGGCTGCCGCCTGGGCCCTCTTCGTGCTCACGTGGACGATAGGCTGGACCCTGAGGGGCGCCCCGATACCCCTTAGGGGGCTGAAGAGGGCCGGGGCGAGCTTCATCGAGGACTCCATATGGGCCGCCCTCTGGCTTGCCCTTGGCTCCACGATATTCACCTTCATAGTGTACGTAGTTAAAGTGGTGACGGGAGGCCCATGACGTACCTTGGGGACCTCTTCGAGATAGCCCTGAAGCTGGCCCTCCTGACCTTTTACCTCGGCGCCCTGGTCTACGCGCTGCCAATACCCGTAAGGGGGCTGAAGAGGTGGGGAGGGGTCCTGATAAGGGACTCCCTGTTCTCCTTCGCCCTGGCCCTCTCGCTCGGCGCCCTCACGGCCTTCGCCGGCGGGCTGGCCAGGATGATGGGCGGCTCATGGGCTTTCTTCGACCAGTGGCTCACAAGCGGCCTCGAGCTGGTCCTGTCGCTTAAGGTCGCCGTCTCAGCTGTGTCATCCCTCACCTCTTACATACCGGCCGGGTCGGCCCTCAAGGCCCTCCTGGGCCCCTTCAACGACGCCCTCACGGCAGACCTCCTCTTCCTTGTGACCCTCTTGGCGATGGAGTTCATAGTAAAGACGGCTGGGGCCCTCGTGGCCCTGATAGGCCTCGTGCTCTTCTCCCTGCCCTTCAGGCTTGGCAGGGAGGCAGGCGCCTGGTTCATAGCGTTCGTCCTGGTCTTCAGCGTTGGCCTCCAGGTCCTGCCAGCGTTCGTGTCATCGATAGCCGAGTCGCCCCAGGTCAAGGTCTCGCCGTCGGGAGCCAACTGGGGCGTCACCTATGTAACCGCTAGGGTTCAGTCCGCCTACGGCACTCCCCTGGGCGACGCTGTCCTGGACCTCTACGTGATGAAGAACGGGTCGCCTGAGCTTGTGGCCCAGTACGTGACTGACCCGCAGGGGGAGCCCATAGACCCTTACGCTGGCCAGGCCGGGCTCGTATCGCTTCCCAGCGAGGTGCCCGTCTACGCGTACGTGGTAGATGACGGCGTCGAGTCGCCCCTTGAGCCCTACCCCTACTCGGCGGCCAACTTCAGCGGCTCGGTGACTTTCACCTCGCCCTACATACTCTACTCCGACGGCCAGAACGTCATAGCCTTCACTAACCAGCCCAGCCTTGTCAACGTGAGCCTGACGAGCTCAGGGGCCGTGGCGCGGCTCAACCTAAGCTATGGCGGGATCTTTGAGGTAAGGGCGCCCTCGAACTGCTCCGTGAAGGTGAGCTCTACGCAGGGGCTCGGCACGAGCTCATGGAGCTGGGACGGCATAAACGGCGACTCCTGGTACCTCCTGGGCCCTACCAACGCGACAGTCCAAATTAACGTGGGCCGCTGCCAGCAGGTCAAGGTCAGGGGGGTCAATACAACTGATTACGCTACTGACTTCTTTGGCCTCGGGGGCCTCTCGGTCAACTTACTTGAGGACTTCATAGTCTACTACTTTACGGTCCCCCTTATGTATGTGGCCGTGCTGACAACGATGACCTACGCCCTCGCCAGGCTTCTTGGTGGGAGGAGGGGCATACTGCCGAGGTTAGTCTGAGTTGGTCTCCGCCTCAATGGCCTTTAATGTCTTCCTGGGCGCGGTGGCCGTGGCCACCGCTGCCCTTATGATAAGGAACCTGAGGTCAGCAGGTGAGCTGTCCCTGCCCGGGCTGAGGGGGGAGAGGGGCAGGGGACAGGGGGCGGAGCTGGCAGTCTACGTGGACGGCAAGCGGCTCGTCGGCGTCCCCTACGTAGCTGAGGAGCTGCCCAGGGAGGGCCAGGACCTGACCCTCAGGCTGGCCAGGCTGGCCAGGTCCGCCAGGGTCTCGGTCACCTTCGTGAGCAGCATGTACTCCGTGAGGAAGAGCTCTGTCCTGAAGCTCCTCGAGGAGGAGCTCAGGAAGACCGAGTTCGCTTACACCGCGACCAGGCACGTCAAGTACAGGGAGAGGCTCGCCGAGCTGGAGGAGCTCTACAAGGACGTCATGAGGGTCCAGGTCCCGTATGTGGGAGGCTTTGCATTCATAGTATGGGTGGACCCCAACGACAAGGATGCCATCTTAGGCGCTGAGGCCTTCAAGGAGCTCGTCGAGGCCGAGGCCAACGTGAGGGTGAGGAGAGCGAGGGCTAACGAGCTCGAGGCCCTGCTCACCTCGTCGAGGCCTACCTGGTTCAGCCAGGAGTCGTGGGGACCCATAGTGGTAGGCCGTGACGTGATAAATGACGAGATTGGAGTCGTAATAGGGGAAGAGGTTGAGAGTCCTGGCAACCTGGTGATCCTTAGGTGGCCTGACGGCTTCAGGGTTCACCTTGGGGCCTTCGGGCCCACCGGGAGAGGGAAGACCGTCTTGCTCGCAGGCCTGGCCTCGCAGCTCGTCTCGCTCTCGCACACGTTCGGCGACCCAACGGCCATTGTCGTCCTGGACCCCAAGGGCGACCTCGCTGACTTGTTGAGAGGCGTCGCTGACTCATACATAACTCCGTCCCAGGGCTCCTGCGTCCCCATAAGAAGAGTTGACGGCGTCGCTGAGAAGCTTGTGGAGAGCGCGAGGGAGACCGGGGAAGGCGCTGAGGTCCCGCTGTGCGTGGGCTCAGGCCTCAGCCCAGCGGGCCTCGTAGTCTACGACCTAAGGGGGTTACCCAATGAGCTGAGGAACGTCTATGGGTCCCTGATAGTGAGCTCGCTGGCCCTCGAGGCCAGCGAGAGGGGGCTGAGGGGAAGGGTCGTGCTGATCCTTGACGAGGCCTGGAGGTTTGCTAAGGGCTCAGCTGTCCACCTAGAGTTCGCCCTGAGGGAGGGGAGGAGCAAGGGCCTCTACGTGATCTATGCCACCCAGCTGCCGGCAGACGTCGGGAGGCCCATAGTTGACAACACTGGCTATAAGCTCGTCTTCGGCGGCTTCACGAACACATACGTCGAGATGGGGGCCCAGCTGGGCCTCGACAGGCCTGAGCTCCTTAGGTCGCTTCCTGTAGGCGAGGCCCTGATGGTCGACGAGGTCGGCAGGGCAAGGCACGTTAAGGTCCTGGACTTCTCCAAACCGTTTAAAAACCTCGCCCGCCTCGCAGGTGAAGGCGAGGGCGTCAGACCAGATGGGGAAGAGCCTAAGGCAGCAGAGGGCAGGAAAGGGGTCACCGACCTTCAGGAACCCAGACCACATACACCCAGGCCCAGCTAAGTACCCGCCGCTGAGCGACAAGACCCTCGAGGGGGTCGTTAAGGAGCTTGTCCACGACCCAGGCAGGTACGTTCCCCTGGCCCGCGTCGTTCTGGCTGACGGCACCGAGTTCCTGACGCCGGCCGCCGAGGGCACCTACGTGGGCCAGAGGGTCATGGTGGGGCCAGACGCCGAGCCCTCCTTCGGCAACGTGCTGCCTCTCTCCAGGATACCCGAGGGCACCCCTGTCTTCAACCTAGAGCTCAGGCCGGGGGACGGGGGCAGGATCGCCAGGAGCTCAGGCAGCTACGCGATAGTCCTGAGCAAATCGGACTCCAAGGTCAAGGTCCTCCTCCCGAGCAAGAGGGAGAAGGAGCTCGACGGGAGGTGCAGGGCCACCGTAGGCGTCCCGGCGGGGTCCGGCAGGCTTGAGAAGCCTCTGCTGAAGGCAGGCGCCAGCTTCTACAAGTACAGGGTCAAGGGCGCCAAGTGGCCAACGGTGAGGGGCGTGGCCATGAACGCCGCCAACCACCCGTTCGGAGGCGGCTCCCACCAGCACGAGGGAAGGCCTACAGCCGTCTCCAGGAACACGCCTCCAGGGAGGAAGGTAGGCCACATAGCCGCCAGGAGGACAGGCAGGAGGAAGCGTTAGCCCTGCCGCCCCTCCAGCTCTGCAACCTTCCTCGCTATGGCTATGACCTTCTGGGCCACCTCCTCAGCGCTCCTGCCGAACACGAAGGCCCCGGGCTCCTTGCCGAAGTCGCCGTAGTCGTAGATCACGTCGACGGGTCCCCCTGACCTCTCTAGGGCCCTCCTAATGCCCCAAGGTATTGACCCTCCCTCGGCCTCCTTGACCTCCCTAGGCTCCTCGCACCTGTCATAGTATGAGGTCCTGAGCCCCAGCGAGCGAACGGCCTTAGCTATTAGGTCGTTGAGGGCTATGTTGGCGGCCGCCCTGTACTCGGGGTAGAGCTCCATGAACGCGAGGAGCGCCCTGGCCACGTGGCTTGAGGCGCCGGGCCTCGGGTCGCCGTGTATCACCAGCCTGTCCCTGAACCTCGTTATCCTCCCTGGCACGGCAATTACGTCATCTGTCGACCTTGAGTACGGGGACTCTATGGCCACCCCAAAGTTCATAGAGATCTCTGGCACCAGCATGCTGACCTCACGCTCGTTCAGCTTAAGGGCCTCCAGCGCCCTCTCAAGCTCCTCTATTGCCAGGTACCTCTGGGCCGGCACGTAGAGCCAGGCAACCGGGTTGACCGGGCCGTGGCCCTTGCCGAGCCTTAGGCCATAGTCTATGGCAACCGTTACGAGCTCCTTGGCCTTGGCCACCGCGTCAGGCACGCTCAAGCCCTTGGCCAGGAACGCCGCTATGGCGGCGGAGAAGGAGCACCCAGTCCCATGCGTTGTCGTGGTTTCAATCCTCCTGGCCCTGTACTCGTAGAAGTCGCCGTTATAGTACATCACGTCCACTGACTCGGGCCCCGAGAGGTGGCCACCCTTCACTACAACCGCCTGGGCCCCTGTCATATCAGCTATGGCCTTAGCTGCCCTCCTGGCCGAGTCCACGTCAACGACCTTAACCCCTGAGAGCCTCTCGGCCTCAGGAGCGTTAGGGGTCACAACGGTAGCCCTGGGCAGGAGCTCCCTAACTAACGCCTCTATGGCGTCATCCTTGAGCAGCTGGGCTCCGCTCTTAGCAATCATCACAGGGTCTACCACTAACGGGAAGTCGTAGGACCTCAGCTCGGCGGCCACGGCGCTCACTATCTCCCTGTTGCTCAGCATCCCCGTCTTAGCGGCGTCAATTCCCATGTCCTCATGGACGACCCTTATCTGAAGCCTCACCATGTCAGGCGAGACGTCATAGATGCCGGCCACCTCGTAGGTGTTCTGGGCCGTGACGCTGGTCACGGCCACCGTGCCGTGGACGCCCGCCACCGCAAAGGTCTTCAGGTCGGCGGCTATCCCAGCGCCTCCCCCGCTGTCAACGCCCGCTACGGTCATGGCCACAGGCAAAGGCTTACCCGCCCTCATGCCCCCTCACCATCTCAAGGGCCCTGAAGAACAGGGGCCAGAAGGGGTCCTGCTCAGGCTGCCGTATAAGCCTTTCAGAGCCGTCATCAACCAGGTAGACTCCCTTGCCCTCGACGACCTCGCCTATGACCGCGGCCTCTATACCCCTTGACCTGAGGAGCTCCAGGGCCCTGTCCTCGAGGCCCCTCCTGACGGCGGCTATCAGCGTCCCCTCGCTTATTGACGCGAAGGGGTCCACCTTAATCCCCGTGAGCTCCGAGAAGGCCTCTAAGACCTTCATTACGTCGTCCCTTACGAAGAGCTTCTCCCTGAAGACCCTTATGGAGACCCCGCTCGCCTCAGCTACGTCGTTGAGCGCTCCCCAGACGCCGTACTCGGTCGCGTCGTGCATCGCCGTCACGCCGTCCCTTAGGCCAAGCTGGGCCAGGGTGAGGGCGTCGTCGACTACCGACTGAAGCCAGAAGATCTCCTGGGCCCTCCTCGCGAACTCCTTGCCGTAGCGCCTCTCAAGGACCTCAGGGAACATCGAGGCCAGTATGCCCGCGGTCTCAACGGCGGCCCCCTTAGTCATTATCACGACGTCACCAGGCCTCGCCATGGCTGGGGTCACGAAGTGGTCCCTCTTGGTGACGCCGACCATGACAGCCCCTCCTATCATGGGGTAATCAATTCCTCCGTACCTCCCCGTGTGGCCAGCCACTATTGTAATCCCAAGCCTCCTGCACTCGTTATGTATTGCCCTCCAAAGCCTCTCGAGCTCCTCGTCAGTCATCCTTAGGGGCAGGTTTAGGTCAATGAAGAGGTACCTCGGCGGGACCCCTGAGACAGCCACGTCGCTGGCCAGTATGTGGACAGCGAACCAGGCGCTCTTCTCCCACCCGTACTCAGGCACTACGTAGACCGGGTCCACCTCGAATATGAGGTCATAGTCACCGACCCTCACGACCCCAAAGTCGACGCCAAACTGAGGCCCTACTATTACTGAGGCGTCCTCAGCCCCCAAGTTTGGAAATATGACCCTCTCAAAGAGTTCCCTGTTCACCTTACCTATGACTGGCGCTGCCATGAGGCCACCTCATTACCACTATAAGTAGTAACAGGGCCATTAAAATGCCTTGCTATAAAAGTCAAAGGCTTTAGCTCAATGCTATGAGCCCGCTAAGGGACAGACCTCTGTCAGCGCCTTACGTAGCTGTTTCAGCTTTCATATAGGTTTATTAAGTTGTCACGGCAATAGCATATACAGGAGGTACGTAAAAGAGCGCTCAAGATGTGGGGCCCCTGGGGTGGCCCTGAACGCCCCCAAGCCCGATGAAAACCCGAGCGGGATGCGGGGGAACAGGGATGAGGCGATGACCGTAAACAACATGAACCTGTATGGGAGCTGAACCCCCGTTTAGATAACTTCCTTTAAAGGCCCCTAACATTACAGCGAAGCGCCTTGAGGCCAAAGGCGCTTTACGTGAGCTCCAGCGTCGGCCTGGGCCACGTGACGAGGGACTATAGGCTCTCCCGCCTCCTTCACTGGGCTGACATCACGTGGCTCACGGCAGGCAGAGCGCTTGACTACCTGAGGGCGAGGGGCGAGAGTGTTCACGAGCTGTCATATGAGCTGAGGAGCCTGGGCGACTCGCTGATGAACGTAATAAGGGGCTGCAGGGTAACTTACTCGCCCCTTGGCCTCCTGAGGCTCTACAAGGACCTCAGGCACAACGCTGACCTGGTCAGGGACCACCTTGACCTAGAGGCCTATGACCTGGTTATAGGCGATGAGCCCTGGGAGCTCATGATGAGCGGCCTGAAGGTCCCTGAGAGGTCTGTCCTGATAACCGACATAACGTCCCTGGGCAGCTCAGACAACTTCATAATGAGGAGGGTGAACTCCTGGATCAGGGCTAAGTTCCTTCAGTTCAGGCTCAGGTTTAACGTCAGCCTCTGGGACAGGGCCAAGGGCTTCCTGTCGCCCGGCCAGCTGGCGACCCATGAGGCCTACCCGACGCCAAGCGACGGCGGTCTCATCGTGATAAACCTGGGCGGCACTGACGCAGGGAACTCGGCAGCTGAGGCCATATCAGCCCTGCTCGAGGCCAGGGGGCTCAGGACAGCGATAATAGGCGGCCGCAGCTTCAGGCCGAACCCTGTTGACATGATAGCTGGCGCGAGGGCCCTCGTCACACTGGCAGGCTACTCAAGCCTCGTGGAGGCCTCGATGCTCAGGAAGAGGGCCGTCATACTGAAGATAGGCGGCCACTTCGAGCATGAGGAGAACGCCAGGGTCTTCGAGGGGAGGAGTGGGTACAGGGTCCTGAGCTGTGACAGGGCGACGCCAGAGGAAGTGTACAGGGCGCTAAGCGAGGTCCTCGGTGAAGAACCTGACCCGCCGGCCGTTAATGACTCAGCGCAAGAGATAGCGTCCATGATAAGGAGGCTGACTAAATAATGGCGCCAGCCTTAACTGAGCGGGCTTATGCTAAGGGATTTTAGTTAAGTCGACGCTACCAGCGCGGTGCTGAACTTGGGGCTGACCGAGCAGGACCTCGTGGCGGCCTTCTATGAGATGGTTACGACCGCCGCCACGAGCATCCCTGAGGACGTCTATAGGGCCCTGAGGGAGGGTTACGAGAGGGAGACCGACCCCATCGCCAAGAGGCAGTTAGGGGCCATACTGAAAGATATAGAAATCGCTTGCAGCCACAAGGTACCTATATGTCAGGACACCGGCACGCCCTACTTCTTCTTCGAGATGGGGGAGAACTTCCCGCTCAGGCTGGGCGCCGTGAGGGCCGCCGTGGAGGCCGTGAGGAGGGCCACAAAGGACGGCTACCTGAGGCCTAACGCCGTGGACCCCTTCTACAAGAAGAACAGCGGTGACAACACTGGCAGGTACATACCGTGGATACACGTAGACCTGGTCGAGGGCGACCAGCTGAGGGCGTGGTTCATGACTAAGGGGGGAGGGAGCGAGGCGCCGGCCACGCTGATAATGAGCGAGCCCATACTGGGCTTCGAGAAGCTGAAGTCAGGCGTCATAGACACCATAGTCAAGTACGGCCCCCTGCCCTGTCCCCCTGTCATAGTTGGGGTAGCTGTGGCCGCAGGGGCCGACATAGCCCTGACGCTGGCGAAGAAGGCCCTCCTGAGGCCCGTAGGCGAGAGGAACCCTGACCCCAACATAGCTAAGCTGGAGGTGGAGCTGCTCAACGCGCTCAACAAGCTAGGCCTCGGCCCCCACGGCTTCGGGGGAGGCGTGACGGCCCTTGACGTGAAGATAGACTACGCCTACAGGCACCCGGCCACGTTCGCCATAGGCATAGTAACTAGCTGCTGGGCCACGAGGAGGGCCTCGGCCATAATAAGGCCTGACGGCAGCTGGGAGCTGACAAGTAAGCACATTAAGTACGTCGGGGGTGGATGCGCCCTATGAGCGCCAGGGAGTTCCACCTCAGGACCCCGCTCTCGGACTCCGACGTAGAGAGGCTCAGGATAGGCGACATAGTCTACCTCAGCGGCACCGTCGTCACGGCCAGGGACGAGGCCCACGAGCTGGCCCTTGAAATACTGAGGTCGGGAGGCCAGCTACCGGTCGACCTGAGGAGGCTCGCGCTCTACCACTGCGGGCCCGTAGCGGTGAAGCAGCCTGACGGCAGCTGGAAGGTCATAGCGGCCGGGCCCACGACAAGCATGAGGATGGAGAGCGTTGAGCCCGAGTTCATAGAGAGGACTGGGGTGAAGATGATAATAGGCAAGGGCGGCATGGGCCCGAGGACCGCTGAGGCCATGAGGAAGTTCAAGGCCGTCTACGCCGTCTTCACCGGCGGCGCGGGGGCGCTGGCAGCTGAGGCCATAAAGTCTGTTAAGGCCGTCCACTGGCTTGACAAGCTTGGCATGGCTGAGGCCATGTGGGTCTTTGAGGTCGAGGAGTTCGGCCCCCTGACGATAACGATAGACAGCACCGGGGCCAACTACTACGAGATGAGGCTGAGGGAGGTAGCTGAGAACGCGAGGGCCGTCAAGAGGGAGCTGGGGCTTCCAGCCGAGGAGCGAGCCCGCCAGTAAGGGACCTCTTCACTAGGGCGTAAGCTAACGACCTGGCAGTCTCAGCGGCCTCGCCTGGCACCCCGCTGAGCCCTATCAGGTGGTCAACCCTGCCCCTCAGGAGCAGCTCCACGGCCTCGCCAGGGCTAAGGCCTCTGCTCTCCAGATAGAACAGCTGGTCCCCCGGCAGCCTGTACTGGGCGGCCCTATGGGAGGCCACGTTAACGTCACCTGTCTCTATCCTCATCATAGGCATCGTGTAGGCCCTCGCCTGCTCGTCAAGCAGGAGCGCCTCCACGATGAACCTTGACGAGGAGCCCGCTGCCTGAGGCGTCAGGATCGCCGTGCCCCTGACGGAGACTAGCGAGGGGCCGGAGGCTACGCCGAGCCCGTAGACGTCGGCGGAGGAGTCCCTGCCCCCCTGAACTGTATCTACCAAGTTGTCAACTCTGGCGGTACCCCATGAGAACGTGAGGGAGGCGTGCGTAAGCCTTGACTGGGCCGCCATCACCGTCTGCTCATCGACCCTCTCAACAGCCGAGGGCGAGGCAACCACAAGTGAGGAGAGGGAGGCCCTGACGCCGACGGCCCTCCTGATGAGATAGGCCGTGGGCCACCTGGGGTCGGGCTCCGCCACTATGAGGACGCTTGCCCTGGCGCCTTCCTTGACCTTCACCTCAACGCCTGTCGAGCCCGGGGCGCCCCTAGGCGCGTATATTATGACGTCAGCCTCAGCCCTCTCAGGTACGTTAATGACTAGGTGCTGTGAGGCCCAGGCCTCGCCCGTTGGCCTGCAGAGGGCCACCCTGAGCCTGCCTCTGGCCTCGACGAGGTGAGCGCCCTCAAGCCTAGCCACGTGCTCGCTGTAGAGTCTGGAGGCCCTTAGGTCAAGGAGCGTCTCGTCAATGTCGTAGTTGTAGTCGGACCCGCAGGGCCCAAGGACTAGGTCCCACTCCCCTCTGGGCCTCTCATAGCTCACCTGGCCCGGCTTGTTAAGGACCTCCTCAAAGCTCCTCCAGTCCGTGTAGTACTTGGTCACCGGCGAGTCTGCGACCTTCTGCCACGGCGTCACCTTTGAGTACTCGAGCGCCCTCGCCCTCAGCTTGTTCACTGCATTTCACCCAACTGAGCCGAGCTCGCTGAACTCGAGCTCTATGACCTTCAGCAGTATGCTTACGGTCTCCAGCGGCAGGCCCCTCAGGACGTCCCTTATGAAGCCGCTCACTATCATGGCCTTGGCCTCCCCCTCCTTCACCCCCCTTGAGGCCAGGTAGAAGAGCTGGTCCTCCCCCAGGCGCCCAACCGTGGCCTCATGGGTGACCTCAGCCGTAGGCTCATCTACCTCGTTCCTCGGCAGCGTGTAAGCCCTGCTCTCCTTGTCAAGTATTAGGCTGTCGCACTGGACGTGGGACAGGCTGTTGGTAGCGCCCCTCAGGACCTTGACGAGGCCCCTGTAGGTGGCTATGCCGCCGCCGGAGCTTATGCTCTTAGATATTATCAGGCTCCTAGTGTTCGGCGCCGCGTGGATCGCCTTAGCGCCCACGTCCTTTATCTTGCCCGGGCCGTTAGCTATGCCTATCGATATGTTCTTCGTCCTGGCCCCTGGCCCCCTGAGCACCGTGGTGGGGTAAGTTAAAGTTATCCTGCTCCCTATGCTCCCCTCGACCCACTCCACGCTGGCTTCCTCCTCCGCTATGGCCCTCTTGTTGTTGAAGTTGACGATGCTGCCGCTCCAGTTCTGTATAGTGGTGAAGTGGACCTCAGACCTCCTCTTAGCGTATATCTCCACCATCCCGTCGTGGAAGCTGAACTTCTTGAGCATTGGCGCAGCGCAGCCCTCTATGAAGTGCATGTAGCTCCCTTCGTCAGCGACTATGAGGGTGTGCTCAAACTGGCCCTCCATCTCGCCGCCTATCAGGAAGAACGCCTCGACAGGGTTGATGACCTTGGTCCCAGGCGGAAGGTAGACGAAGGCCCCTCCGCTCCAGAGGGCGTAGTGAAGGGCTGCGAACTTGTGATCAGCCATGGGGAAGACCCTGCCGAAGTACTCCTTTACGAGGTCCGGGTACCTCTTGACGGCCTCGTCAATTGACAGGAAGATCACGTTCTTTTTCTTCAGCTCCTCCTTCACCCTCGTTATCACGTTCTCGCTGTCGAAGACCGCCGTGAGGCCCGAGAGGACCTTGGCCTCAGCCTCAGGCAGGCCAAGCTTGGCGTAGGCGTCCCTCAGCCAGTCGGGGAGCTGGTCCCAGCTCTCTGCGGCCTCCACCTTAGGCCTCACGTAGGCAGCTATCTCATCGAGGTCAACGCTCTCAACGCCCTCAAGCCAGTTAGGCGCCGGCAGCTTCTCGAAGGTCTCAAGGGCCCTGAGCCTGAGAAGCCTCATCCACTCGGGCTCGCCCTTAGACCTAGAGATCTCCTCGATTAGGTCCCTCGATATCCTGCCCCTTATCTCAACCTCCTTAGGATACGGCATCACCCTGCCGAGCACGCTCCCCTCGCTCAGCTCTATTACCTCGCGTAGCTCCCTCTCCCTCGCCACCCTGACCGGCTCGCCCATTTACGACACCTCCTCCAGGAACGACTCGTAGCCCTCCTTAAGGACCCTCCTGACGAGCTCGTAGTCCCCCTCGGCCACTATGCGGCCCCTGTTAAGGACATACGCTCTGTCAGGCCTCACGAAGTCCGCTATGCTGGCCTGGTGAGTTATCACGAGGATGCCCACCCCTGACCTCTTCATCTCAGCTATGGCCTCACCTATGACCTTTATGCCGTCAATGTCCAGGCCGCTGTCCGGCTCGTCGAAGATGGCGTACCTTGGGCTCATGGCTATGACCTGAAGGACCTCGGACCTCTTCCGCTCTCCCCCGCTGAAGCCCACGTTCACCTCCCTCTCGAACATCTCGTCGCTCAGCCCCAGCTGCCTGGCCTTGGCCCTGGCCCATGAGAGGAACCTGGGGTCAACGTAGCTCAGGTCAAAACCCTTGACCCTTATGGCGTTTATCACGTTCAGGAGGTAGCTGAGCCTCACGCCAGGCACCTCAACAGGCGACTGGAAGGCGAGGGCGAGCCCCTTGAGGGCCCTTTCATAGGCCGGCAGCTCAGTCAGGTCAACCCCATCGAGCTCTATTGAGCCCTTCGTAACCTTGTACTTGGGGTGACCCATAACGGCGTAGGCCAGCGTGGTCTTGCCACTGCCGTTGGGGCCCATTAAGACTACGGCCTCGCCCCTCTCAACTCTCAGGGTTACTCCCCTCAGCACCTCCTTGCCCTCAACCTCTACGTGAAGGTCGCTGATGCTCAATGGCATCTCTAAGGCCCATTTCTTTAACGCAGTTAAAGTTTAAAAGCACGTGTCCAGTACAAGGGAATGAAGGCCTCGCACTTCAGGGCGGGGAGGAGGTCGGTGAGAGCTCAAGTGCTTTTGCACGTGCTTAACTATAGCCTCCGCGCAGCTGACGGTCGCTGATGGCCTCCTAGTGGACAACCTCATAGTCGCTGTAGGCCGCGCGTCTCTGCGTTGACAAAAGGGTCTCAACTAAGAACCTCAAGCCCGGCACATAATTGACTTCAAGGCGGCCCTTAATCGTTTGGATAAATATATAATAATTATACAAACCCTTTTTAAGGCAGCGTAAAGCGATATATCAGCAGAAAAGGCTTAGTGGTGTCAGGCTTGCGGGGCTATAAGGTAGTCCTGACGGCTGAAGGCGCCACCGCAAGCGACACGCTGGGGGCGAGCGTCGCCGGCTTCATAAGCGCCCTGCCCGACGCTTACATAAAGCCCGTCATAAGGAAGCTCTACTTCAGGGTTCTCTCCAAGGACGGCAGGGCCCTGAGGGCCGCCTACGGCCTCGCCAAGGTAGAGGCCTCACTCGTGCAGAGCGGCGTAGTCAGCAGGGATGAAGTAGTTATAGCCAGCCCCTATGAGCTTGAGAAGGTCATAGGTCCTGAGACGAAGGTCCTGGGAATTTACGTCATGGACCCCCTCGGCCTCAGCTTTGGGAGCGGCATAACCTACTGGATACTCAGGCTCGCAGGCCTTCCCTATAGGGGCGTCCCGTTCATAGCAAGGTCCTTCCTTGACGTGATAACGCACCCGGCCGTGAAGACCCACAGGAGCCATCTTAAGGTGGTTGTCGGGGGGCCGGCCACATGGCAGCTCACTGATACGGGCTACCACAGGAAGCTCAGCATAGACCTGGTCTACGAGGGAGAGTTCGAGAGCCTTGGCCCTTCAGTCTTCAGGAGGCTCCTGGCCGGTGAAAGCCTGCCCCCCGTGATATCGGCTCCACCGGCTAAGATCGAGGACGTGCCAACCATACTGACTCCCTCAAATGGAGGAATAGTAGAGGTCACAAGGGGTTGTGGCAGGGGTTGCACGTTCTGCACGCCTAACCTAAGCGGCGCCATAAAGTCGTTCCCCTTCGAGGGCCACATAGAGAAGGAGATGAGGCTCAACATAGAGGTCGGCAAGATGAATGACATAAACTTGCACAGCGACGAGTTCTTCAGGTACGGGGCTAAGGGCATGGAGCCAGACCCTGACAAGGTGATAGGGCTGACCAGGAAGGCCTACAGGCTGGTCAAGTCGTATGGAGATGACTACACTATATCAACAGACTTCACCACCGCAGCGGTCGTAGTCTACAAGCCCAAGTTGGTTGAGGAGGTGGCCCAGTACATAAATGAGGGGGGAAGGTGGACGTTCATAGAGATGGGCATAGAGACGGGGTCGCCTAGGCTGATAAGGAGGCTCATGCCTGGCAAGCCCCTGCCCTACAAGCCAGAGCAGTACCCTGAGATAGTTGAGGAGGGCATAGGGATACTTAACGACAACAGGTGGGTCGTAGTCGGGACGATGATAATTAACCTGCCAGGCGAGACAGAGGACGACGTGATCAAGGGCCTAGAGCTCCTGGACAGGATAAAGCGCCTCAGGGTCATAACGTTCCCGCTGCCCTTCATACCCATGGGCGCCCTCAGGAGGACCTACTTCACCATGCTTGACCGGATGATACTGGACCCCGTGAGGGGTGAGTTCATAGTGAGGGCCCTGGAGAAGGCCTTCAGTGAGGCCGCCAGGGACATGAACCTGGCCGTGGAAAAGATGGAGAACCCGCTCTATAAGGCCGTAATCGGCTGGCTGGGCGAGAGGCTCGCCAACATGCTTGCTGAGAGGTACAGGGAGGCATTGAGAGAGCTGGCTTCCAGGCGGCTCAGGCCCTATGAGCCTCAGGCCGAGACCATCCTCAGGATACAAACGGCAAAACCCTAGTGTTATAAAGGAGCAAAGCCTGCCCTCCTAGGGTTACAACGTGGTACGCGTAAATGAGGACATAGCCAGGAAGGTGGCTGACGTCGCAAGGCTCCTCTACGTGAGGGGCCTCGTTCAGGTCAAGGGAGGCAACGTCAGCTTTTACGACAGGCCTGAGGGGCTCCTGTACATAACACCGACAGGGGTCCCGAGGCACACGATCAGGGAAGACGATATAGCCATTATGAAGATCGACGGCACGGTCCTGGTGGGCACCCCAAGCAGTGAGTACAGGCTCCACCTGTCCATCTACAGGTCTATCGAAGAGGCCGTCGCAGTGGTCCACGCTCACCCAGCTGACGTGATAGCCCTCTATGAGGCGGGCCTCAGAATATCAGCTGACATAATGACTGAGGCGTCGATAAGGGTCGGCTGCGTGACAGATGTGCCGCCCCTAACCCCAGGCTCAGAGGAGCTCGCTTCTGCCACTGCAGAGGCGCTTAAGGCTAGCGGCTGCAGGGCCGCCGTCCTAAGAAAGCATGGCATCGTGACCTACTCCACCCGCGACGTTTATGAGGCCCTGGACGCCGCTGAGGCCCTCGCCGACGCGGCCAGGGTTATCCTGTTCTCACGCCTCATAGGCAGCTGACGGCTCCCCGCCCTAAAGGACGGGGGGCTCTGCGCCCACTGGGGCCTCCCATCACCTCTCAGGCGCCCCCACGGGCGCGGCATCACCGCTCAGGCCCCGCCGTCAGCCTCGGGGAGGCGCAGGCTCATGGCCTGCTAAGCTCGCCTGCGCCCAACTCCGCAGCAGGTGTTGTAGCAAAGGCCTATAAACGCTCATATCTCTCCGCCCTAAAGGGCGAGGCCTCCTCCTTGGGGGTGAGCTCAGCCTCCAGGGGTCCCGTGATACATGGCGTCCCTCCACACGGCGTCCCATATCTCATGCTCGCTCAGGGTTATGTTCTTGATAAGCGCCGTGTAAACCTGCCTGAGGACTGCATGGTGGAAGCTTTCATCCCTTAGGAGCATGTCAACGAGGAAGGAGAGGGCTGGGTCATTCTTTATTAGGTCATCCGACTTGAGCCTATTGAGCTCCTCTATGCTCTCAGACTCCATGCTTATGTGCTTCTCTATGTCCTTTAGCACAGAGGTTGACTCCGCCTCATCTATGAGGTTTGGGTTGAGCAGGAGGGCCGCCATGGTCTCGTAGATCTTAGAGTGCTTGATCGAGTCCTGGGAGACGGCATCTATTATTAACCTCACGACGGGGTTCATCGAGCGGCTGGCGGTGTTGCTAAGGAGCTGGGCGTACTCAAGCTCCCTCTTGGCCTCTTGCCTGAAGTACTCAGCCAGCTCCCTTCTCTTAAGGTGCTCGGAGACCGCCATTTCTCCTTATGCCTCTCAGCAGTCCACCTTACAGGTATAAAAAGGAGCACAAAAGAACCGATGATACCGTGAAAGGGTCCCTCACTTGAGGCTCGTGGATCTTCATGAGGACATAGGGTACTGGTACGCCAGAGGGCTTGACTTCGAGTCAGGGAGCGCGCCCTCAACCCTTGAGAAGCTGAGGGCCCTAGACGACGTAATAGTCGTTGGAGTGATATTCCCCGCTACCGGCAGGCCCAGGTATGACCTGACCCTCAGCACACTGCTCTCGGAGCTCAAGTACTTCCTTAGGCTTGAGAGGGAGGGCAAAGTCAAGATAGTGAGGACCAAGGATGACCTCTCCGTGAAGGGGGTCAAGATCCTCATCGGCATTGAGGGCACAGACGCCCTGACCGAGCCTAACGACCTGCTGTGGCTGTTCAACGCCGGGGTCAGGGTCGTTGGGCTCACGTGGAACTACAGCACCAGGTTTGCGGCGTCCTGTATGTCAAAGAACGACTACGGGCTCACCGACCTGGGCGAGGAGCTAGTGAAGCTGGCCAATGACCTTGGAGTTATAATAGATGTCTCCCACGCCTCTCAGAGGGCCGCCATGGAGGCTGCAACCCTCAGCAGGAGGCCCGTTATAGCCTCCCACAGCAACGCCAAGGGCCTGAAGGAACACGCGCGTAACCTCAAAGACGAGGTGATAAAGACCATAGCCGACAGGGGCGGCGTTATTGGTATCACGTCGATACCTGACACCCTTCCATCGAATGACGTCCACGGGATCGCCAGGGTGGCCCACTACATAGGTGAAAGGTTCGGATGGGAGCACGTGGCCCTGGGCACTGACTTCCTTGGCCTTGAGAGGTACCCAGAGGGCTTCTCTGACCTGTCTCACATACAGGCGCTCACGGGCCTCCTCGGGCCCCACGCAGACCTGGTCCTGTGGCACAATGCCTACAGGGTCATTCAAGAGGTCCTGCCGGCCTGACAAAATGATGTTAAGCCTCGCCCTTACAGGGCAGGGGAGGAGGCCAGTCTGGTTCACCTTCAGGGTTTTAGCCTCACGGGGCCCAGCCTTAACAGGCCTTGAGGAACCCTAAGGCTAAGGGGACGAGGGCCGAGAACGAGCTGGCGAACATCCTCTGGGAGGAGGGGTTCGCCGTTGTCAGGGGGCCCTCGAGCGGAGGAGGCTCAAAGAAGAGGTTCCAGCCCGACCTGGTCGCCGTAAGGGACGGAGCTGTCATAGCGATCGAGGTCAAGGCCAGGTCTGACGAGGGCCCCATCTACATAGAGGCCGAGCAGGTCCTAGGCCTGACAGAGTTCGCCAGGAGGGCCGGCGGAAAGGCCTTCATAGCCTACAGGGCCAAGGGGGGCGAGTGGAGGTTCCACCCGGTTGAGGGGCTTCAGCCGACGGGCTCCTCCTTCAAGATCGAGGACCCCCTTAAGGGCCTGAGGCTCAGGGACTTCCTGGAGCTCATCCTGAGGAGGCACAAGGACCTCTCTGATTACATGCAGGACGGAGCCGTTAAGTCATAGCTTGTTAAATACGTTCCCGGCCTAATACTTAACAATAGCTGAGGCCCCTTAGTTCGTGAGAGGGAGAGCCTGTTGTCCAAGCAGGTAGAGTGCCAGTATGAGGAGGGACCCCTCGGCAGAAGGATCGTAGTTCCTAAGGGCCTTGATAACGTCATAGTCGACGTAACTAACATAAGCGGCGTCGACCCCACCGGGAAGGCTACAATATACCGCGGCTACACCATTGACGACATAGGTGAGCACGCCGACTTCTACGAGGCCGCCTTCCTTTTACACTATGGCCACCTGCCCAACGAGAGCGAGTACAAGGAGTTCAAGAACAGGCTCGACTCCTACAGGGCCCAGATACCTGAGAAGCTCATAGATGCCCTCAAGCTGGTCCCGGCCACCCACCCAATGTACTACGCCCAGTTCGCCTACAACCTCATGGGCCAGTTCTTCGCCCCCGAGTGGCCCCAGAAGGCCTCCTTCGAGTTCCTCGAGGAGCACGCCATGAGGCTGATAGCCCTCACGCCCTTCATATTCGCCGCCGCCTGGCACCTCCCAAGGGATGGCGTCCTGCTGAGGCCTGACCCCAGCCTGCCCCACGCTAAGGACGCGCTCAGGATGATCCTAGGCCGCATGCCAACAGACGCGGAGGCCAGGGCCTTCGAGGCGACCCTCGTGCTTTACATGGATCACGGCTTCAACGCGAGCACCTTCACCGTCAGGGTCGCGGCCAGCACGCTGACTGACATCTACAGCGCTGCCGCCGCTGGCGTGGCCTCCCTAAAGGGGCCGCTCCACGGAGGCGCCAACGAGCAGGCCATAAAGTGGCTGCTTGAGGCCAAGGCGCAGGCGGAGAGCAAGGGCGTGCCCTTCGACCAGTACGTTGAGCAGTACATCCTTGACAAGCTTGCCAAGAAGGAGCTGATCATGGGCTTCGGGCACAGGATCTACAAGATGCACGACCCGAGAACCGACGTCGCTAAGAAGTTCATACTGCAGTTCAAGGACGGCGAGATGTGGGTCAAGGTGCTCGCTAAGGCTGAGGAGGTAATGTGGAGGGAGAAGAAGCTGCCGGCCAACATAGACCTCTACACGGGAGTGCTGTACTATCAGCTCAACATCCCGGTCCCGATGTACACGCCCATATTCGCCATGGGCAGGATAGTTGGCTGGACGGCCCACTACATAGAGCAGTTCCTCAACAACAGGATCATAAGGCCTGACGAGAAGTACGTGGGGCCCACAGGCCTCAAGTACGTCCCTATCGACCAGAGGAAGTAATTTTTAATAAATTATTTTTAATAGTTCTCTAGCACCCTCAGGCTAACGGTCATCCCTACAGTGACGAAGATCACTGCTACGCCGAGCAGTATAGCCCAGTCCTCAACTATATTAAAGCTGTGTAGGCCAAGCAGGTTATACCTAACTATGTCAACAGTGTAGGTTATTGGGTTGAACTTGGCTATGTCCTGTAGCCACGAGGGCATCTGGCTCAGCGGAAAGAGGGCCGGCGAGGCGAACATCAGGGGCAGGTTTACCAGGTTAACTATAGAGAACATTATCTCCTGGTTGTCAACCAAGAACCCTATGGCCTCGAACATGCTTATGAAAGAGATGCTTAGCAGGGCTATGGCGACCCCTGCCTCAACCAGGTTCAGGGCGTTGAAGTGGAGGCTGAACCCCAGAGCTATAGCTATCAGCAGGAGAACGGTCTCGTAGAAGAACGTCCTTATCAGTGTGGCCACCATCTTGGCGAAGAATATGCTTGACCTAGGGGCCGGCGTCATCCTGAGCCTGTTCATGCTGCCCAGCCTCTTCTCAAACACTATGTTGACGCCCCCGAAGACTGCCTGGAAGAAGGCGAAGACGACAAGCATGCCGGTGGTGAGGTAGGAGAAGTAGTCAGTGGTCCCAAACAGCCTGAGCAGCGTCTGGTCGACGTACTGCTTGACTATGGCAGGGTTGACGGCCTGTACGCCTGTGGCTGAGAACATGTTGACGAAGTTCAGGCTCTTGCCGAACAAGGCAAGCCAGGCCACGGGGGTTACTAGGGATATGAAAAATGACCCCTCCCTGCCCACCCACTTCTTGAGCTCCCTCTCCACGAGAACTGCAGTCTCCCCTATCATGATCTCACCGCCCTCATCAGCCTCCTGAACTTAAAGGCGTCAAAGGACTCCTCCTCCCTGAGCCCGTGGCCCGTCAGCTCCAGGAACACCTCCTCCAGGTTCGGCCTCACCACCCTCAGCTCAGCAACGTCGAAGTTTGAGAGCAGCTTTATGATCTGTGGCATGGCCTCAGCTGAGGACTCCACCTTTATGACAACATACCCGTCCATCTCCTTTACATCATTGAACTCCCTTGAGAGGACCTCAAGGGCCTTCGCGACCTCAGCGCCGTTCTTGAGCTTAACGTAGACCCTGTCCCCCTTAACCTTGGCCTTCAGGTCCTCTGGCGTCCCTTCGGCCACTATATGGCCATGATCTATTATAGCCACCCTGTCGGAAAGCTCCTCGGCCTCCTCCATGTAGTGGGTGGTCAGTATTATCGTGACTCCCTCCTTCTTCAGCGCCCTCACCAGGTCCCATATGTGTCTCCTGCTCTGTACGTCAAGCCCTACCGTGGGCTCGTCCAGGAAGAGGACCTTTGGGTCGTGTGCTATGCTCATCGCTATCTCAAGCCTCCTCCTCATGCCGCCGCTGTAGTACATCACCCTTCTCTTGGCGGCGTCCTCAAGCTCCATGAACTTTATAGCGTCCCAGGCCCTCTCCTCCGCTTCCTTGCCCCTGTACCCGTGAAGCCTAGCCATCAGTAAAACGTTGTCAAAGCCCGTGAGCTCGTCATCCGCTGTGAGGTCCTGTGGCACGACCCCTATGACCTTCCTCACCTTAGTCCTCTCCCTCACTACGCTGTAGCCCTCCACGAACGCGTCCCCCTCGGTTGGCATCCTGAGGGTTGCCAGCATCGATATAGTGGTGGTCTTGCCCGCCCCGTTAGGGCCCAGCAGTGAGTAGATCTCGCCCCTGTAGACCTTGAAACTCACGTGATCGACCGCCAGCAGGCTTCCGTACCTCTTCGTTAAGCCCCTGACGTCTATTGAGACCTCGCTCAACAGCGTCACCAAAGGGTTCTTCTTTTAAGAGGTTATATATCTTTATTCAATACTTAGCGTTGTTAATCTTCAGCCTCCTGTAGAGCTGGGCAGCCTCTGTCAGGTGTTTCCTGCCAATCCTCATGTGCTCACCCATCTCAACAAGTATCTCCAGGCCCGCTATGACGGACTCCACAACTGCGTGAGACTGATATATTCTCCTGATCTCGTCCTCTCCCCCCATGTATAACATCATCGCCGGTGGCCTTGAGGTGTCGTAAACGACTATCTCGGCCACCTGGTTAGGCTCTATCCGGGCCTCAGGGAGGCCTACCAGGCTCCTAAGCCTCCTGCTCTTCTCAAGGACGTCACCGAGGCTTTCGAGCGTGTAACCGCCCTTGCCCGTTAGCACCAGCGCCCTCTCGTCGCCATCGATAACGTCTCCGCCGGGGCAGCCCTCGCCCCCTATCGTTACCAGGCCCCTCAGTATGGGCTGAACAGAGTAGGGCTCGCCGCATGAAGGCCTGGCAGCGCCATAGAAGCCCCCTATTCTCCTCGCGAGCTCCAGCGGAAGCGTCGGGGAGAGACTCTCAACGAACACCGTCGTGACCCCCGAGAGGTGAAGCTCGTAGACGCCGGGAAGCGACGCCGTGAAGAGGTCCCTGTCGCTGAGGCTGCTATAGAAGCTCATCCTTCTCCGTATGTTAGGCCTGCTGAACCTTATGGGGTAGGCCGCCACGTCGGCCACGGCCGTTAGGCCTGGGACCACGACCCTGCCCTCGCCGCCAAGTATCAGCGTGGCTCCCTGTATCTCCTCAGACGCCGGCTGGGGGCCCACCTCCCTTATAACACCGTCCTCCACGTAGACGTAGGCATCCCTTATGAGCTCCTTTCCCGTGTACACGGCCGAAGCGTTTATCAGCACTGAGAGAGTCAAGACTTAGCCCAGGCTTCTCTCTGCTACAGGGCTTTTTAACACCCTTTCGGCAGGAGCCCCGCTTATAATGACAAAGACACTTCAAGGCCTGTCCTTAACCTTTACTAAAAACTAATAAAAAATAATGAAATTTCTGCGAAAATGAGAAGTACACAGGGCAACCAATGATGGCAGGGCAACCCTAGGTGAGCGGTGAACCGAGCAGGGTCTACGTGGCTGACCCCGATGCTGTCATAGACGGCACGCTGAGGAAGCTGCTTGAGTCGAGTAAGCTCATGGGAAAGGTGCTCGTGCCGAAGGGCCTGATAAGCTACCTCTACTCAGAGGCCAGGGCCGGAAGGAGCATAGGCTTCACAGGCCTTGACGAGGTCTCAAAGGTCTTTGGGGTCCCTGGAGGCCAGGTAGAGCTTGACGAGTCCATTACGCTGAGCAGCTACGAGAGCCTCAAGGAGGCCGTCAGGGACAGGGCCCGAAGGATAGGGGCCGTCCTAATTACAAGTGACCCTATTCAGGCCATGGCGGCCAAGTCAATAGGCGTTGAAGTCATGTACACCGGGACCCCGAGGGAGGGGAGACTGAAGATAGAGGACTACTTCAACGAGAAGACGATGAGCGTCCACCTCAAGGAGAACGCCGTCCCTCTCGCCAAGGTGGGCAGGCCTGGGAGCTGGATCTTCGTGAAGCTCTCCGAAGCCGCCCTTACGAGGGCCGAGATCATGGAGATGGCAAGAGAGATCATGGAGAGGGCCCTCACAACGGGCGAGGGCTTCATAGAAATAGACCGAGCCGGGTCGACCATAGTTCAGCTGCGCGACTACAGGATAATCATAACCAGGCCCCCTCTGAGTGACGGCTGGGAGATAACAGCGACGAGGCCCATAGCGAAGCTCAGGCTTGAGGACTACAACCTTCACCCCAAGCTGATGGAAAGGCTTCTCTCCAGGGCCGAGGGCATATTGATAAGCGGGGCCCCTGGAGCGGGCAAGACTACGTTCGCCCAGGCCCTGGCGGAGTTCTACGCGTCGAAGGGGAAGGTCGTCAAGACCATAGAGTCGCCCAGAGACATGAGGCTGCCGCCCTCCATTACCCAGTACTCCAAGAGCTACGCCGACCTGAGGGAACTTCATGACATCCTTCTCCTCTCAAGGCCTGACTACACGGTCTTCGACGAGATGAGGGACGATAACGACTTCGAGCTTTACGTGGACCTGAGGCTCGCAGGCATCGGCATGATAGGCGTCGTCCATGCCACAAGCCCTATAGACGCTATTCAGAGGCTCGCGACAAGGGTCGAGCTCGGCATGATACCAAGCATAGTTGATACCACCATATTCATAGAGGCAGGTCAGGTCAGCAAGGTCTACGAGCTGAGCATAACGGTTAAGCTGCCCACAGGCCTCAAGGAGGAGGAGCTCGCGAGGCCTGTTGTTGAGGTGAGGGACTTCATAACTGGGGACCTTGAGTACGAGCTGTACACCTTTGGAGAGCAGGTAATGGTAGTGCCCGTTAGCGCCAGGGAAGGTCGGGCTGATTTAGCCAGTAAGGTAGCCAAGATAATCCCAGGCGCAGAGGCTGAGATCAAGGAGGGAGCTCTAGTGGTCAGGCTCCCAAGGAAGGCCAACCTGACCTCACGTAAGGTCAAGGCGCTGAAGAAGCTGGCCCAGGACGAGGGCCTTGACCTCAGGTTCGTGCCAAAGGGCTGACGCCATTTAATAATTAAATGGGAAGCCCTTCCTCGCTCTGAAGGGGCCAGAGGGTGGAGGCAGAGCTCTTCGAGAGGTTCTCAAGGCAGGTCCTCCTCAAGGGGATCGGACAGGAGGGCATGAAGAGGATTAGGGACTCAAGGGTCGCTATCATAGGCTGCGGAGCCCTCGGCTCAGCCGAGGCCGAGCTGCTCGCGAGGGCCGGCGTTGGCTTCCTGAGGGTTGTTGACAGGGACGTTGTTGACTACACGAACATACACAGGACCCACATGGTTGGCGAGAGGGAGGCCGAGGAGGGGAAGCCCAAGGCTCTGGCCTGTCAGGAGGGCGTGAAGGGCATAGATGGCTCCATAAGGGTAGAGGCCGTAATTGATGACGTAGACAGCGATAACGTGGAGGACCTCGTAAAGGACGTCGACATAGTGCTTGACGGCTCCGATAACCTTGAGACCAGGTTCCTCATAAACGAGGCCGCCGTGAAGACGGGGAAGCCCTGGGTCTACGCAGGGGTCAACGGGTGGTACGGCACTGTCATGTTCATAAGCCCAAGGAAAGGTCCATGCCTTAGGTGCTTCATGAGTCCTGAGATGGCCCAGGACACGTCCTGCGACATAATCCCAACTATCGGGACCGTGACCACCATGACCGGCTCTGTGGCCGCAGGGCTCGCGCTCAGGTACCTGGCTGGCGACGAGCCGGAGCCAGGGGAGCTGATACTGATAGACGGGCGGCTCATGAACATAGAGAAGGTATCCGTTAAGAGGGACCCCATGTGTCCCGTCTGCGGGCTCGGAAAGTTCGAGATGCTCTCAAGGAGGCCCTCCTACGGTGTTGTCAGGCTTTGCGGCTCCAGGGCGTTCAAGGTAAGGCTTAACGGGCCTGTCAACCTGGAGGAGGCCGTGAAGGCGCTTGAGAGAGCTAACGAGCTGGTCATGGCGAGGCCGGGCTGGGTGAGGGTTCTAACAAGGGAGGGGGCCTCCGTGACCATAGTAGGCAGGCTGGTCATTATAGAGAACGTTAAGGACGAGACGGCCGCTGCACAGGTCTACAACAAGCTTAAGAGGGTGCTAGGCCTATCCAGCACGTAAAGGCTTATGTGGAGGCTTAAGTGCCCGAGATGCGGGTTTAAGGGGGAGGAGGGCAGGTATTACCCCTTCTGCCCTAGGTGCGGGGGAGCCCTAGAGCTGGAGGGCGAGCTACCTAAGTATGGAAGGCTGCTGGGCGAGGGGAACACGCCTCTCGTCTACAGGAGGACCAGGCTCGGCGTCCTCGGCTTCAAGCTTGAGTACCTGAACCCCTCGGGGAGCTTTAAGGACAGGGGGACCTCGGTCAGCCTCCAGCTGGCAAGGGACCTAGGGTACAGGTGCACTGTTGAGGACTCGAGCGGCAACTCAGGCATCTCGACTGCCACATATGCGGCCTACCTAGGCCTTGAGGCCACTATAGCGGTGCCCGCCTCTGCCCCCCAGGGCAAAAAGGAGGTCCTGAGGTCGCTCAGGGCTAACGTCGTTGAGCTGCCCACAAGGGAGGAGGCCGCCAGGTTCGCCGAGGGCCTCTCATCAAGGTGCTTCTACGTGTCTCACTCAAGGAGCGCCGTCTTCCTTGAAGGCATGAAGTCCGCCGGTCAGGAGCTGCCTGAGGACGTGAGGTCAGTTATAGTGCCCTCGGCCAGCTTCTCCCTGCTGCTTGGAATATGGAGAGGCTCGAGGGGCAGGGTGAGGCTTTACGCTGTTCAGGGCTCCTCTAATCCCTCCCTAGCCAAGTACCTGAAGCCTTTAGCAGTAGGCAGGTCCTTAGAGTCAAGGCTGGCCGACGGCCTCGTCCTTAGGGACGCCCCCAGGGCCCCCGAGGCAGCTAAGGCCGTAAGCGAGAGCGGGGGCGGCCTCGTTGTCGTCTCTGACCCTGAGATAGCCGAGGCTACAAAGGAGCTCTGGAGGATGGGCTTCATGGCAGAGCCCACCTCGGCTACTGCCTACGCTGCAGCAAGGCTGCTCAGGGAAGCAGGGGTTGACGTTGAGGGAGCTGTACTGATGTTGACGGGCAACGGCCTGAAGCTTTACGACCTTATCTCTAGGCTGTAGCGCACCTTCTCCTGAGCTCCTCAACGCAGACCTCGATGCAGGCCCTGAAGTCCTCAGGCCCCACGGACTTCTCGGCGCAGGAGTCCCTGCAGACCTCAACAACGTGCTCCCTGACGAAGGGGTCGCACTCTATCTGCGGGCCCAAAGGCCTCTCACTCGGCTATCCTGCCCATGGACTCCAGCTGCTTAGCAACGTCATCGAGTTTGAGCCTGAGTAGCGTCGACCTCTTTATGTAGCCAGTTCTCTTGTCCCACCCGAAGGCGTCATATGCCTCATCGATCAGCCCCTCGGGGTTCTCGACCTTCAGGCCCTTGGCCGGCCCTGAGAGTATGGGCGTCACCATGCGCTTCGGGAGCCTGTCGTGCTCCCTGGTAAGCCCTTCCCTAACGTTGAATGCCTTCTTCAGCTGCCACGTCCTCTCGCCAGCCTCCAGTATCTCCTGGGGGCTCACCTGGATCCCCGTGAGCGTGGTGTAGAGCTTTGCCAGCCTCCTGGGGCTCAGGACGCCGCTCTCCGGGGCCGCTGAGTAAAAGATGCAGTAGCCCAGGTTGTTGAAGGCCTCACCGTAGGAGGCTAACACCTTGTAGGCTATGCCCTTGCCAACCCCTGTCTCGGCAAGCCTGTCGGGGAGAGGCCAGGGGAGGCCGAAGTCCTTGAGGCCAGCGTCCACCTGCATCATGTCGTAGGATGGGTAGATGGGGTGGACGTGGCAGGCGCCCCTCGGCATCACGGCGTACTGAATTGCCAACAGCTTTGACTCGACCCTTGGGTCGTGGGCCGGCAGCTCAAGCCCCTTGACGTGGTTTACTAGGTCCTCCGCCTTCCCCAGGGCCTTGGCGGCCCTGTAGCTGCCCTCTGCCAGTACGTCCCCGAAGCCCCTCCTATGCGCTATCATGTCAATGAGCTGAAGGTAGGTCTCGGGGTCGTCCCACTTAAGCTCAAGGCCCCCTGTGTCCTGCTTAGTTATCAGGCCCTTCTGATAGGCCTCTATGGCCCATGATATGGTGTGGCCCAATGATATGGTGTCGAGGCCGTAGTTGTTGGCGAGCCAGTTGACCCTGATCACCACCTCCATGTTATCTATCATGGGCATGGCGCCGTTCATGTCAGTTGTCTCGTACTCAGGGCCCTCGCTGGGCGGCGTAGCGTAGGGGCCTGCCGCCACGTAGCTGTACCTGGAGCACCCTATGACGCAGGAGTGGCAGGCCCTCCTCTTTATCATGTAGTTCCTCTCCAACGCCTCATGAGATATCTTGTAGGCCCCCTCAAAGTAGCCTGTCCCGAAGTTGGCCGTGGGGAGGGCGCCCGCAGCGTTAAGGCTCAGGAGTCCCCCGATGGTCCCGTGCTCGCCCATCGCCCTGTTGCCGGGGTCAGACTCTATGGCGCTCTGTGCCTCAAGAGCTGCGGCCAGGAAGCCCTCAGGGTCATACACCTCTATCCCCTCGCCTCCTGCCGCCACTATGGCCTTCAGGTTCTTCGACCCCATGACCGCGCCTCCGCCGGTCCTGCCAGCGGCCCTGTCGTAGTCGTTCATTATCGCGGCGAACCTGACCAGGTTCTCCCCGCCTGGGCCTATGGTCGCCACGGAGGCATCCCTAGCGCCCGTGTCCTCCCGGAGCGCGTCAGTGACCTCATGAACGGTCATCCCCCAGTACCCCTTCGCGCTCCTGATCTCAGCCCTGCCGCCCTCAAGGTAGAGGTAAACGGGCTCCTGCGCCCTGCCAGTTATCACAACCATGTCGAAGCCGCTGTACTTGAGCCAGGCCCCGAACTTGCCACCTGACCTCGTCTCTCCCCAGGCGCCCGTCTGAGGCGACTTGAAGGCCCAGTAGATGTTGCCCGAGCCGGGCGCCAGCGTGCCGGTCATGGGGCCTGTCGTGGCTATCAGTACGTTATCAGGCGACAGCGGGTCGACACCAGGCCTCAGCTCGTCCCAGAGGACCCTGGCCGCATAACCGAGGCCTCCTATGTAGAGCTTGACGTAGTCCAGCCTAAGCTCCTCAACTGATGCCCTCTGGGACGTCAGGTTAACCTTCAGGACCCTGCCCTTGTAGCCGTACCAGGGCAAAGCGAGCCCCCTTTGTGAGTCCCTGGCTCCATTATATTAACCCTCTACTATTCAGGGCCCAACGGCTGAGGAGGCCTTGCAGCAGACGCTTTCCCAGCTGCTTGAGGAGCACCAGCTGATAAGGAAGGTCGCGTCGGCCCTCGAGTGGCTCTCGCTGAGGTTCGGCTCCTCATCACTTGTCGATGAGGACTTCCTGGCGTCCCTCAATGTGCTCCTGGACTACATAATCTCATGTCATCACTCCAAGGAGGAGGCTATCCTCTTCCCCAGGCTCACCGCGCTTGGGGGCGATCTAGCAGACCTTGTGAAGAGGGCGCTTGAGGACCACAGCGCCTTTGCATCGCTGGCCCAGAGGCTAAGGGACGGCATAACGGAGGGCAGCCTCAGCGGGGCCTCGGAGGCGGCGAGGGCCTTATCGTCACTCCTTAAGGATCACATCGACTGGGAGGAGGCAGTACTGTTCGCCCAGGCTGAGGTCGTGCTTAATGAGAAGGCCAAGGAGGAGATAGCCGAGAAGCTGACGACGTTCGGAGGACCCTCCTGCTCACTTAATAAAGCTGAGGCGGAGGTCGAGAGGCTTTACTCCTCAATAACAGGTGGCTGACTTGTCCAGGGAGGCTACAGCTGTTGTGCTCATTGACAGGGCCGTCTATTCCATGCAGTGGTTTGTCCTAGCCCCTGCGACAATAGCGATAGTTGGCACATCACCTGGCTGGGTCTCAGGCCTGTTGCCCTTGGCGTTCATACTTGGGGCCGCCCTGTCCCAGCTCATCGGAGCCGAGGTGGCCTCATCACTTGGAGCCAGGAACGCCTTCCTGATAGGCCTGTCAATAGTCTCCCTGGCGGACCTGCTGGTAGCCTTCAGCCGAGGGGTAGTTGACGTCATAGCCCTGAGGCTGCTGGCAGGGCTCGGCGCTGGCCTCTTCTTCTCGCCGGCTGGCTACATGCTAGTCTACCTCGGAGGCATCGGCACCTCAGCAATTATGGGCCTTTACAACATGGCCTTTGAGCTCGGGGGCGCCATGGCCCTCGCCTGGGGCCTCGTTGATGGCCTAGTCGGGTGGAGGCCCGGTACAGCAATAGCTGGCGCTATAGGCTTAGCCCTAGCGCTAGTATCGCTTGTCCTTATCGATGGCAATCCAAGGCCTTCAGGGCCCAGGGACCTCCTAAATCTGAAGTGGCGTGAGGTACTCCTTGTGGGCCTGGCAGGCGCCGGGGCCTTTGGAGCGTCGTACGCCTTTGGCTCGTACCTGCCTACTTATGCCGCCAAGGTCTTCAGGGCAAGCCCATACGGCAGCGGCGCCCTCACAGCGCTATCATTCATAGGCGGCGCTGTTGGTGGACTATCGCTCCTGTTCCTCGACCTGGGGTCAGGGCAGCTGGCCGCCGTGGCCTCCCTGGTGGCGTCATCGTTAACTTATGCCGCCCTCGTGGTGAGGCCCTATGGACTTTTCGTAGTTATGTCGATAGTTAACAGCTTTCTTGTAAACTGGACATTCAGCGTCTACTACGCTCATGTGGTCGAGAGGTTTGGCAGGGACTTCTCGACAACCTCCCTTGCCGCTATGAACATGATCAACATGATTGGAAGCCTCTGGGTTTACCCGCTCTCAGGCATCATAATAGCTAGTGACCCTCTCCTCTTCCCGGCCTTCCTGGCCGCATCCTCAGCCGCCCTGTCCTTCCTGCTTCTTATTAGGCCTCGCGACGCTAACGGTTGACTATGATAACCATCGGCCCAGCAGGAAGTCCTTAGGAGGCAGGTGGTGGGCCCGGCCGGACTTGAACCGGCGACCTCCGCCGTGTGAGGGCGGCGTCCTAACCAACCTAGACTACGGGCCCACCAATAGCATCACGGCCTTGTGGGTTTTAAGGGTTTCCTTGAGCTGCCCGCCTTGGTACGGTGAAGGGCCTGAGGCCCGCCCTAAGCGGATAGAAGAACCTGAACCTCCCTCCGCACCTAGGGCAGACGAGAAGCCTTCCTACGTAGTTCCCAAACCTCCACGGCGCCCTGGCCAGCCTGAAGTCGCCGACCCTGCCCTTGAACCCGCAGTGGGGGCAAGTGAGCTCGTCGGAGAAGCCTGCAAGCGAGTCCCTCAGCAGGCCGATCACCGCCTGGAGGTCCGTCATGGAGTCCACGAGAGAGGCCAGGTCGCCCCTGCCTATGTAGCTCAGCCACGAGGCTATGTGACCCTGCGAGAGGTGATATTCAACGGCCTTGGGGTCAGCCAATGAGAGCCTCTCAAGCTCCTTTAAGAGCTCAAGTTCATCGTGAGCCTCCCCTATGACCCTGTCATAGGACCTGAAGTAGAAGGGCTCCCTCTGAGCGACGGGCCCTCACCATTGACCCTGAGGCTGCTGGTATACTTATATGTAAACTTGATGGTGGGAGGACAAAAGGATTTAAACCTTATAGCTCAAGACGATTCTTTGCCGCACCAAAAGGGGTGACGTGTTTGGCTATCGCACTGCTAACCAACGATGATGGCATTGACAGCATTGGCCTCAGGCGCCTCGTCAAGGAGGTCGCTGCAAGGGGGCTTGAGGTCTATGTAGTAGCGCCCAAGCATCAGGTCAGCGGCGCTGGTAAGTCCAACTCCCGCACGGTCAGGGTTGAAAGGGTCGAAGTTGAGGGCGCGAGGGAGGCATGGGCCATAGACGGGAAGCCAGCGGACGCTGTAGCCATAGCCGTGAAGGCCCTGCTGCCCAGGAAGCCTGACGTGGTAGTCAGCGGCATCAACATAGGGCCTAACATGGGCCTTACGGACTTCTTCACGAGCGGAACCATAGGCGCTGCCATAGAGGCAGCACTGCTTGGCATTAAGGCCGTGGCTTCAAGCTACGCGGCGCTCAGGGGGCTGAGCGATTCTGACGAGCCATACGTCAGGAAGGCCGCCATGGTGACCGCCGAGGTAGCTGAGCGGTTCCTTGAGGATGAAAGACTAAAAGACGTTGACGTACTTGTGCTCAACTTCCCCAGGGGCGAGCCAAAGGGCCTCGTCGTGGCGCCCATGGCCTTCATGACCAACATAGAGGTCTACAACGGCGAGGAGGAGAACGTCTACCACGTGCTTGGGTGGAAAACCGACGACCTCGAGGAGGCCTATGCCGGAGGGGATGAGGGCACCGACGTGTATTACGTTAAGAGAGGCTACGCCACGGTGACCCCGGTCTGCCTGAGGTGCCTTGCCCTGACCACGGCGGAGAGGAGGCTCATTGACATGGTCAAGAGGGCCCTTAACGGGCTTGTTGAGTGACGCCCTTCAGGCAGCTCCACGCTGATGACCACGGGAGACAAGCCCTATAGGTCAGTATCGAGGCTATCACAAGCTGAGGCCCTGACGCTACCCTGGCAAGTTCCGTAACAGGACACTCATCGTCGCACCTAAGCCTTAAAGAGGCGCCCAACGCGTTAACCTCTACTTCCTTCCTTCCAGTCATGTTGACCCTGACGCCGTTGACCTCAGTTACATAATGCTTCAGCTTGGAGTTCAGCAGGGCCAGAGAGACGTCCTTTGCCGCCTTGCCCCAGGCAAGCGCTAAGGAGGCCATGTCTGATGCGATCCTTGCCTCAAGCGTGAGCCCTCTGGCCTTAGCGCTGGCCTCCTCAACCATCACGGCCGAGACGCCAGCCTCTGAGGCAAGCGACGTCAGGAGAGCCACGGCGCCGCTCGTGTCGGCGTCCATGAGCTCAACTACGTTGCTGAGGCCTATCATCTTAGGGGCCGCGTATGGCTTAATTGACTGAAGCCTCAACAGGGTCTCAAGGAGGCCAGGCCTGGGGGTAGGCAGGGCCACGGGGTCAAGCACCGGCCTTGCCCCGCTCTTCTCGGCCTCTCTTAACACGTCCCCCAGCCCAGGAATATCATCATCGTAAATCAGGACTACTACCTCTTTTGAGCTGGCCCATGAGAGGTCCCTTGCCGCCTCTGAGGCGGTTACGCTTAACAGTAAGTCGTAGTCCTCAACGTCCGTTCTCAGTACCTCTGGCCTTGCGTCAAGGCCCAGCCTCAGCCTGGGGAACAAAGTCCTGAGGTCCTCGGTAAGGGTTCTCAGCCAACCCCCTTCCCTATCAAGCGGCGCCAGGACCACGTAGTCAGCTCCATCGGCTACCAACGAGGCTATGACGGTCTCTAGCTCCTCCCCTGCTAGCCCTCTCCTCACAGGCACCTCAGATATTACTGTGATCGGAGGGGGTGTGACAGGTATACCTGTAAGCCATGACTTCATCTCGCGAAGCCTCCTCTCCGCGATCTCCTGAAGCAGCTCAGGGTTGGCCTTCTCAAAGGGCTGGGAGGGGCTCAGCACGTCAATGCCGTAGCCCTTGATTACATCAACGAGGAGCCCGAGGCCCTCAGGCCCCTTGAGGACTTTCCTTCCGTACTCGCTTAGGTCCCACGGGTAAGTGCCTGGAACTATCACATAGTCATACCTGGCGGCCTGCCCTGACAGCGTCCTCCACAGCCCGTCGGGTGGCGTGAACAGCAGGCCTCGAAGCTCCATTACGTCTACCTGAAAGCCCATGGCCCTGAGGCCTGAGGCCGCGACCTCGGCCTCGAGGGGCGACGAAGTTACCAGCAGGAGGCGGGCTCCTCCAGAGCTCATATCACCAACAGCTCCCTCTCCACAGACCTGCCCTCAAGGCCTAGCTGCCTCACGTCGAACTCAGCGCCGTTGCCAAGCTCCACAACGTCCTTGCCGATTGCAAGGGCCGCGGCGACCCTCCCTATCGAGTCCCCCTTCATGACGCCGCTGCCGCTCGTGCCCGCCGCTATCACCAGGTCGCTCTCATAGGGCTCGTACACTATTGGCAACCCGTCAAAGCTCATATCGTAATGTCCGGCCCACGCGGCGTCAGGGTACCTGAGCTGGAACTGGGGCAGGTAAGTGCCCAGGACCGGGAGTATGCCGTATGTGTAGAACCTCTCCTCAGGCTGTGGGTTCTCCTCCAGCGCGAACGGCCTACCCAGCTCGTCAGACATGCCGACCCAGAAGGTGTTCTCAAGGGGGTTAGGCCTCACGTAGACCCCCTTCGGGAGGATTGTAAAGGGCATGACGCCAAGGTCGTTGAGGCCGCTAGCCCTCAGCAGGGAGCCCAGCTGTCCCTCGGCCTTAATTACGAACAGCTGCCTCTTCTTGGGCCTGCTGAAGGAGTCGAGCCCCACGGGGTTCAGCAGCCCGGGGCTCCAGGCCCCGAGGGCCGACACAACCTTCTTACGGGCCTCCACCTCCCTGCCGTCCGCAAGCCTGACGCCCTTGACCCTCAGGTCCTCCCATGGGAACGGCTCCCCCTCTATCTCCAGGGGGCTTCTCGGCCAGACCACGAACTCCCTGACCTTGGCCCCTAACGCGAACTCGACGCCCATCGACTTAAGCTTAAGGTAATAATAGTCAACGAGCTTCTCTACATCTAAAACGCCGGCCTCCCTGAAGAGGTAACCGCCCTCAACGTCGCTCACGCCCAGCATCCTGGCCTCCTCTGACCCGCTGAGGGAAACCCTCATGTCGAGCGACTTCTCAAGCCTGTCCTGGCTCACCTCCTCAACCTCGACCCCCTCGCTCGCCGCGACCTTCACCCCCTCTTTGATCGTCGGCTTAGTTCTACCGTCAACTACGAAGAGGTAGCCCACCTTCAGGGCCGCCAAGTTAAAGCCCTCCGACTGAACCTTTAGGTAGAAGCTTATGGCGCCCTTCGCCAGCCTGAGGTTAGTCCTGTTCGTGAAGGCAGCGCGGAAGGCCGCGGCGCTCTTGGCAGTGTCGCCGGCGCCCACGCTGTCCTCCTTGTCTATCACGAGCACCGTGGAGCCGGGGTCCATCCGCTTTATGTGATAGGCTGTGGCCAGGCCAACTATGCCAGCGCCAACCACCACATAGTCGTACACGGCGCCTCTCAGACATAGGAGGCCAGGGAGATCATTTAAATAATACCTAAGGGGTGAGGTCCCACTTATTTCCTTATGGTTAGGCCGACATCTTAAGTAAAGGATATTTCATTTAGTTGAAGATTAAGTTAGTGAGAGTGCAAAGGGTGCCTGGGCTCACGCGGTCTGACGTCATAGCGTGGGCCAAGGAGGCCGCCAGGCTGGCAGGGCTGGAGCCCTCGAAGATAGAGTTCGAGCTGCTCAAGCTGGGAGCCAGGTCACCTGAGGAGACCTACAGGAAGGCCCTTGAGGCCTTCGCCAGCTGGGGCCTCCTGGACCCCACGTGGGAGGAGGCCGCCAGGAGGCTAGTCCTAGCGAGGATATATCATGAGAGGGGCCTAGAACCCCCAGCCAAGCTGGAGGGCATCGAGGCCTGGGCAAGCTGGGTTGGCCTGAACCTGCTCTACGAGAGGTACCTGATAAAGAGGGGGGAAGTAGTCGTTGAGAGCCCTAATGAGATGCTCGAGCGCGTCGCCTCCTTCGTGGCAGGCGCTGAGCTGGGCCTAGGCGGGAGAGCTGACGAGGCCAAGCAGGAGTTCTATGACCTTATGTCGACAGGTCGCTTCATGCCAAACAGCCCCACACTGATGAACTCAGGCACTAAGTACCATCAGCTCGCAGCCTGCTTCGTGATACCGGTGGATGACGACCTCGACTCGATATTCGGTGCCCTCAACTCGGCTGCGTGGGTCTTCAAGACAGGCGCCGGGGCAGGCTTCGACTTCACGCCGCTTCGGGCGAGGGGGACAAGACTGTCCTCGGGCGGCGTGGCCAGCGGCCCTGTGAGCTTCATGAGGCTCTTTGACCAGGTCGCTGACGTAATAAAGGAGGGGGGCAGGAGGAGGGCAGCCATGATGGGCGTCCTCCACGACGTTCACGCAGACCTGCTGAGCTTCGCTGAGTCTAAGCTGGGCGGAGGGCTTGAGAACTTCAACATAAGCGTGGGAGTCCACGACGCTTTCATCATGGCGGCCCTCGAGGGACGCGAGTGGAACCTCTACGACCCCCACGAGTGCCCCCAGTTAGTGGGGCTCCTGAGCAGCGACCTGCCCGACCTCTGGAGGAAGTGCGCCCCCAAGGTCACAGTAAACGCCGCTGAGGTCCTGGACAGGGCGGCCAAGGCGGCCTGGGAGGTGGGCGACCCCGGCCTGGTCTTCATAGACACCATAAATGAGCACAACCCAACGCCCCGCCTCGGGAGGATAAGGACCACCAACCCCTGTGGCGAGACCCCCCTGCTCAGCTGGGAGGCCTGTAACCTGGGCTCAATAAACCTCAGCAAGTACGTAGTCAACGGGGGCATAGACTGGGACCTGCTAGAGCATGACGTGAGGGTCACGGTCAGGTTCCTTGACGACGTTATCGAGGCCTCCTGGTACCCTAGGCCTGAGATAGAGAAGGCCGTGAAGCGCACCAGGAAGATAGGCCTCGGCGTCATGGGCTGGGCTGACATGCTGGCCCAGCTCAGGGTCCCCTACGACAGCGACTCCGCGCTGCTGCTTGCTGACAGGCTGATGGAGTTCATCGCCTACGTGGCCAGGGACGAGAGCAATAGGCTCGCCTTCGAGAGGGGCCCCTACCCTGAGTTCCCCGGCAGCATCCACAGGGAGGGCAGGTTCAACTTCGAGCCCCAGGTCTCCAGCTCGCAGATATACGATGAGGGCAAGGCCTCCGAGGACGTGCTGAGGATCGTTGAGTCAAGGCCCAGGCTGGACTGGGACAGGGTCAGGTCAGAGATGCGCGAGGGCACCAGGAACGCTACGGTCACCACGATAGCTCCCACGGGCAGCATAAGTATAATAGCCAACGCCAGCAGCAGCATAGAGCCCTTCTACTCGCTCATATATGTAAGGCAGAGCAGCCTCTTCTCATGGATCGAGGTGAACAGGTTCCTCAAGGAGTGGCTTATTGAGACGAACAACCTGAGGCCTGAGAGGATCAAGGAAATAATAATGCATGGGGGCTCTGTCAGAGGGCTTGACTGGGTCGACAAGGAGGTCCAGGACGTCCTGGGCACAGCGCTCGACATAGACTGGAGGTGGCACGTCCGCATGCAGGCGGTATTCCAGAGATGGGTCGACAACGCCGTCAGCAAGACCGTGAACCTAAGGCATGAGGTGACCCCTGAGGACGTAAAGAACGTCTTCCTGGAGGCCTGGCGCCTCAAGTGCAAGGGCATAACGGTCTTCAGGGACAGGAGCAAGGGGGTGCAGGTGATGCAGGTGCCCGCTGACCTTGACCAGCTCATACGTGAGCCGCCGGCCATGGGCATTAAGATCAAGGCCAAGATGGTCCCAGGAGTCATAAGCGCAGGCAACACAAGGGTAGTGACCGTGAGCGAGGAGTACGCGGGTGGGTGCCCGACCTGCGACCTTTGATCAGGATTCTTGCTTAGGGACAGCCACTACAAGACGCCTGTTCTTGGCCCTCGCCTCCACAACGCCTAGCCTTATCAACTCTCTCAGCAGCTTCCTGGCCACGGAGACCTTGACGCCAAGGACTGATGAGAGCCTGTAGGGCGTAACGTACTTCATCTTCTGGACCTCCCTCTTGGCCCTGTTGACGAGCTCAGGTGTCACCTCGAGCAGTGGAGCCGAGGCCTTGGCCTGGGCCCTCTGCTGAGGCCTCTGCTGCTTCTTCTCGACTGCTTTCTCAGCCTTCTCAGGCTGTCCCTTTGAAGACAAGGTCCTCACCGCCAGGGGTCCCTAAGGAGGCCGAATTAAAAAGGCTTGGCTCAGAAGGATATCGTAGTTCCCCCTCTCGTAGTCCTCTCCTGCTCGCTGGTCATGAAGGAGCCCAGCTCCCTGAGCCTCGTGAGTATCGGGTTGAGTTTGTCCTGTTTTGAGTAGATCTCAAGTGTGTCCCTCATGCTCCTGGTGTGCTGAATGTCCAGCTCCAGCAGCTCCTCCAGTATCCTCACGGTCTTCTCCCACACCTCCACAAGGAGGTCCTTGGGCGCGTTGGTCGTTATGAAGGGGTCCTGGAGCCAGTCATCAAAGGCCTTGAGGGTCCTCATCATGTGGCTGAAGGCGAGCCTTGTGTTAACTATTATCTCGAGCCTGTCCGACTGCGCCACCCTCTGCTCGTTCTCCCTGAAAGTCTGAAGCACGCTCTGCTGCATGGCTATCCACCTGTCTAAGTTCTTCAAGAAGTCCGACAGGTCAGCCCTGTACTGGGACACGCCCTGCACCTCGCTGAGAGGCAGGGGAGAGGCGGGCCTATTATTTACATGACTAAACCCCTAACGGAGTCAGCCTTTTCTTCCCGATACAGCTCGCTTAGCAAGGTGTCTGTCCCGCTTGAAGGGCTGGAGCGGCCAACTTTTGTGGGTCGACCTAAGCAGGCAGGAGTGGAAGAGGGTAAAGTACCCGGCCGAGTGGGCGCTGATGTACGTTGGCGGCAGGGGCCTCGCGGCCAGGCTCCTGTGGGAGTACATGCCTGCGGGGGCTGACCCGCTGGGGCCTGAGAACCTCCTCATCATGGCCGTAGGGCCCCTCTCTGGGCTCCCTGGTCCCAGCACCGGCAAGCTTCAGGTGGCAGCGAAGAGCCCCCTCACGGGCGGCTACGGGGACGGCAACGTGGGGACCTATATGTCCATAGAGATGAGGAAGGCAGGCATTGACGCCATAGTGTTCAGCGGCGCCTCAAGGCAGCCGGTCACCGTGGTCGTAGAGGGTGACAGGGTCAGCTTCGAGCCGGCTGATGACCTTTGGGGGCTTGACACCTGGACGACAGAGGAGAGGCTCAGGAAGAGGTACGGCAGGTTCGCCGGCATAGTTGAGATAGGCCCAGCGGGGGAGAACCTCGTGAAGTTCGCGACTATCATAAGCCAGGAGGGCCGCAGCGGCGGGAGGCCAGGCATAGGGGCCGTCATGGGCTCAAAGAAGCTAAAGGCGGTAGTGGTGAGAGGCCCGTCCAAGGCAGACCTTTACGATGAGAGGTCCTACAACTCGCAGGCCGCCAAGGCCCTAGTGGAGATCAAGGGGAGGCCAGGGTACCCCTTCTGGATGAGGCAGGGCACCATGGCCACTATTGACTGGGCCCAGGAGACCAGCGTCCTCCCGGCCTATAACTTCAACGAGGGCGTGTTCGACGAGTTCAAGGGAATAGACGGCTTCACCATGGAGTCCATGAAGACCGAGCAGAGGGGATGTCCTAACTGCAACATGCAGTGCGGCAACGTGGTCCTCGACTCAGCTGGCGTGAAGAGCGAGCTTGATTATGAGAACGTAGCGCTGCTTGGGAGCAACTTAGGCATCGGCAGACTGGCCGACGTGGCCTTCCTCAACAGGCTCGCCGACCAGTTCGGTATGGACACTGAGAGCCTCGGGACAACCCTGGGCTGGGCCGTTGAGGCCTCCCAGGAGGGCTTCCTGAAGGGCTATGGGGCAAGCCTGGAGTGGGGTGACGTAAAGGCCTTCACCGAGCTGACGAAGGAGATAGTGAACAGGTCGACGCCCCTCGGCGACCTCCTGGCAGAGGCCAGCTCGGGCGCCTGCAGGAGGACCGGGGGCTGCGAACTCTCTATGGACGTGAAGGGCCTGGGGGTGAGCGCCTATGACTGCCACGCGGCGCCCGGAATGGCCCTCTCCTTCGCCACCAGCCCGATAGGAGCCCATCATAAGGACGCATGGGTGATAAGCTGGGAGATCCAGCACGACAGGTTCTCATATGGGAGGGAGAAGGCGGCCAAGGTCGTAGAGCTCCAGAGGATCCGCGGCATGTTTGAGAGCTTCACAACTTGTAGGCTCCCGTGGGTCGAGGTGGGCCTGAGCCTCGACCATTACCCGCTGCTGCTCTACTACGCTACGGGCGTCAAGTACGCCTGGGACGACCTGTATGCGGTGGCTGACAGGACGTATGCCCTCATCAGGGCCCTCTGGGTGAGGGAGAAGGGAGGTTGGTCGAGAGATTATGATATGCCGCCCGTCAAGTGGTTCAAGAAGCCTCTCACCAAGGGTCCGCTGGCCGGCGCGAAGCTAGACTATGACAAGTACAACCAGCTCCTCGACCACTACTACGAGCTAAGGGGCTGGGACAGGAACGGGGTACCAACTAGGGACACGCTGCATAGGCTGGGCCTTGACTTCGTGATACCGACCCTTGAAAAGTACGTCAAGCTTTCTTAGGGGGAGGCACGTAGAACCACAGCTTGCCCATGTGGTAGTCCCTTATTACAGACCTGGCGGCCTCCTCAATGTTCGGCTCATGAGTGCTCTTGTATATCCATGAGCGCTTGAGGGCTATCTTCTCAAGTATGACATAGGGGTCCCTGTCCTCTATTCCGTAGGCGTCGATAATGGCCCTGGGGTTATATTTCAGGGCCCTCTCAACCAGCATGACGGCTGGCTTCACGGGGTCGCTCATCTCCTCCGGGCTCCTCCCCCTTATCGCGGCCTCCAGGGGGTCTCCTCCCACAGGTATTGTGCCCGGCGTGTCGATTATGTAGACACCCCTGGCGACCTTGTAAAGGGTGTAACCCCTTGTGTAACCTGGGCTCCCAGGGACCTTGCTCGTTGGGGCGCTCTTGTAACCCTTCAACATATTTATGACGCTTGACTTGCCTGTCTTAGGGTAACCTATGACGGCAAAGATCGCCGTCCCCTTGCCGCCGACCTCCCTCATGACCCTCAGCAGCTCCCCCTTTCCCGTGCCCCTAAGGCTTGATATAGCGACGACTGTCAGGCCCATTGAGCTAAAGTACTCAAGCCACCCGCTGACCGCCTCCCTTGGTATCAGGTCAACCTTGTTTATTACAAGAATGAGCTTCTTCTCCATGGCCTTCGCCATGTGCTCAGCCCTAGGGCTCCTCGTGCCCTGCGGGTCGCGGGCATCAAGGACCTCTAGGACCGCCGTGGACCTCCTGATGATCCTGGCCAGGGTCCTCCAGTCAGCCAGCAGCATTACTGTTCTCTTCTAGTTTATCTTGCGTTACCGCTTAAAAGTCTACGGATCCGGCGCTAACTATTGTCATCAATCGCTCATCTGAGCTTAAAAGCTTTCGCGTAAAGTTCAAATAGGCGCGTTTTAGGGGGTTAAGCTTATGTCTAACCCTCAGCCCCCAAAGGCCCCTGAGGGGGGCAAGGCAAAGTGCCCTCCTGAGAGAATAATATATGACGCTAACACAGGTGCCAGGATATGCCTTGACACAGGGGAGATCGTAGAGGAGCAGGTCATAGGCGACGAGGCTGAGTGGAGAGCCTATACTCCTGAGGAGAAGGCCAGGAGGACAAGGGTCGGGGCTCCTCTGTCGCTGGCCAGGCCGAACCTAGGCGTTGACGTGTACCTTGGGTCGCTTCACGAGGGGTCAGGCAAGAGGATCAGAGGGCTGAGCAAGAGGATAGAGGCCCTTAGGCTGCAGCGCAGCTACAGGCTAGGCAGGACGCTCTCAGGCATTGAGAAGAACATAAATCAGGCCCTCAAGATACTTGACGATATAGCCAACAAGATGGAGCTGCCTGACAAGGTCAAGGAGGCCGCCTCAAAGCTCTACAGGGACGCAACCGAGAAGGGCCTGACGAGGGGCAGGAGCATAGAGAGCGTCGTAGCCGCCACCCTCTACGCCACGTGCCGCGTGCTCAAGATCCCCTGCACAATTGATGACATAGCTAACTACCTGCCCTCAAAGGGCGCTGACGTCAAGAGGGATATCGCCCGCTGCTACCGCCTGCTCGTGAGGGACCTAAGTCTTGACATACCTGTTATAGAGCCTGAGCTGTTCGTGAACAGGATAGTCAGCGCGCTCGGCCTCCCTGACTACGTTGCAGTTGAGGCCATAAGGGTCCTAAGGGAGGCCAGGGCTAAGGGCGTCACGGCCGGCAAGGACCCAAGCGGTCTCGCCGCTGCCGCGGTGTACCTAGCAGCCCTCAGATACGGCCTTAGGAGGACACAGAAGGAGATAGCGCACGTGGCCGGCGTCACAGAGGTCACCGTAAGGAACAGGTACAAGGAGCTGGTCGGCGACGAAGTTAAGAAGGAGGTCGGAGCCTCTAAGTAGGCTAGCTCTCCTCAGCCGACCTAGTCCTCATTATTTTTGGCTTACCCATTATCAGCCAGTACTCTATCTGGGCTCCAGGCTTGAGCCTCTCCATCAGCTCCGGGTCGTCCTTTGGCTTCTCCACCTCAATTGTGTCATAGGTCTCAAGGTCCATGAGCTGGACCGTTTCGCCTAGGTCCGCGAGGACCTGGGCGTTCCTCTTCTCGATGATGGGTACCTGCACCTGGGTGTCCACAGGGGCCACGAGAGTCCTCTTCTGGCCGGTGAAGAGCCCTATAGCGACGACGTGGGCCTTGGCGCTGCCGTGCTTCCCCGTCTTGGCCTTAGTTATTTCGACGACCCTGCAGGGCTCGCCGTCTATCACTATGTAGTTGCCCTTCTTTAGGTCCCCTAGGGTGGCGAACTGAACGCTCAAGGTACTTCACCTCTTGGTCTATGGCACGGATGGCTTAAAAATATTCCTAGCTCAAGCTAGCCTCTCTATGATGAGGCTCAGGTAGCTCACGTTTCTGTTACGGAACTTCGTCATGCCTATGTCCGCGCTGACCACCTTGACGGCCTCCCCCATCCTCTCCTTAACTGCCAGGTACGCGTCCACGAGCTTACAGACCATGTCCTCCATAGCGTAGAACTCCACCTGTGAGAAGCCCTTATTGAACTCTAAGATGGCCCTAAGCGCATAGTCCTCAGCCGTGCCCTGCTCCTCGACCACTATCCTGCTCCTTCCCTGCAAGCTCCATTCCCCCTCCTGGCTAAGCCTGATCAGAATTTTAACTTAAGCTCCCAGGCCTCATAGGGAAAGCGTGAAGGCAATAGTTGTGGGCTGCGGCGCCGTTGGCACAGTCCTCGCAGTGGCCCTTTCCCTGGGCGGCGCTGAGGTGGTAGTTGCCTCAAGGAGGGCTTCAGGGTGCTCACAGAGAAGGGCTGAGGCAAGGGGCTTGGGAAGCTCAATGGTTAGCGTCTGCGGCTGGGCGCACCTGCCTAAGGAAGTTGACGTAATGGTGTTTGCGACTAAGGCCTATGACCTCCCTTCAGCTGTTAACGCTGCCAAGGACCTGGGCCTGAGGCCGCGCCTAGCGGTCTCCGTCCAGAACGGCCTTGGATCCCTTGAGTTGATTGAGGAGGCCTTCGACTCAGCGGCCGGCATGCTCATCTACTTTGGGTCAACGGGCCTCAGCGAGTGCTCAGCCCTCTACACGGGCGGGAGAAGAGTAGTTGCTGGGTGCCGAAGGAGCTGTGATGAGAATGCCCTGAGGGAGCTCCTTGACGCTATTGCGTCAGCTGGCCTCTCCTTCGAGAAGGTATCAAGGGACGAATTCGAGGGCGAGAGGTGGCTCAAGCTGGCAACGAACGCCGCGATAAACCCGCTCACCCTGATCGCGTGGTCGCGTAACGGTGAGATAGTAAGGGATGAGAGGCTCAGGGCACTGGCCTCAGCCCTAGCTGATGAAGTCGGCAGGGTCGCGAGGGGCCTCGGTATAAGGCTTCCTGAAGACCCGGTAGAAGCTGCCCTGAGGACGGCCAGCGATACCTCAGCGAACTGCAGCTCCTCGGTTCAGGACGTCGCGGCTGGGAGGAGGACGGAGCTCAGGTACATTAATGGGGCTGTTTGGGAAGCCTCGCTTAAGTTAAATTTTAGGGCATCCCTTAACCTATTCGCTTACCTAGCAGGGGAGGCGGCCTCTGCATGGCTGAAAGGGAGAAGGTCACCGTGCGAAGGGTAGCTCAGATGAAGGGCAGGAAGAGGATAGTCATGGTGACGGCCTACGACTACCCTACCGCAAGGGTCGTTGACCAGGCAGGAGTTGACATAATATTAGTGGGTGACTCCCTCTCGATGACCGTCCTTGGCAACCCCTCAACGCTGCAGGTCGACATGGAGACCATGCTCAGGCACACGGAGGCCGTTGCCAGGGCCTTGCCAAGGGCGCTGCTTGTGGCCGACATGCCGTTCATGAGTTATGAGATGGGCGGAGCCGAGGCCGTCAAGAATGCAGGCCGGTTCCTCAGGGCGGGGGCTGACGCCGTTAAGATAGAGGGAGGCGAGGACTACGCTGACATAGTTAGGTCCTTCGTTAGGGCGGGCGTCCCGGTCATGGGCCACATAGGTCTGACCCCGCAAAAGCACAAGCTCCTGGGCGGTTACAGGCTCATGGGCAGGACGGCCTCTGAGGCCCTTCAGATAATAAAGGATGCCATAGCCTTGGAGGACGCGGGGGTGTTCTCAATAGTTATTGAGCACACCGCAAGCGAGGTCGCGGCCGAGGTCACTAAGAGGGTCAGCGTTCCCACCATCTGCATAGGCTCAGGGCCTCACTGTGACGGCCAAGTGCTGGTTCTTCACGACATACTTGGCCTATCGGAGAGCCCGCCGCCGTTCGCCAAGAAGTACGTCGACCTTGCCTCCGAGATGAGGGCTGCCATAGCCAAGTTCAAGGAGGAGGTAGAGGGTGGCCTGTTCCCCGAAGAGGGAAGGTACTGGAGGATGAAGGAGGGTGAGTACGAAAAGGTTGTTGAAGCCTTGAAGAGGCAGGTGAGGCCTGGCGAAGGGACCTAGACGCCAACATTTTCAGTTACACAGGACCGCTTGATAAGAATTGGCTTCGTGGCCTAGGGCTCCACTAAGGGCCTCCGAGGTTTAAAGCGAAGCCTGCTTCCTTAAGTCTCTGTGTTATCTCCTCCTTTACGCTCACCACGAACTCAGAGGCCTTCAGATCGCCCTGCTCTATCTTGTCAAGGCCTTCCTCGAGGACCCTGCTGGCCTCCTCCGAGAGCAGCGGCGCGAACGGTGACGATGTCAATATGTCATAAACCCTCATGCCCAGGCTCGTGGGCACTATGAACTTGGCCTTCTTGGTCTCAATGACATACCCATGCCTCATGTTAGCCTCTAAGACCTTCGCGTACGTGCTCGGGCGGCCTATGTTCTTCTTCTTCATCAACATCACTAGGTCGCCGCTCCTGTAGAGCTGTGTGAGGCTCCCCTTGAACGTCTTCACCCCAGAGAGCTGAACCCTGTACTCTTTGCCTACCTCCCTGGAGACCCAGGCCTCAAGCCTTGGCCTGCTCACGAGCGTGAAGCCCTCCTTAACAACCCCAATAACCGCCTCGACCTCGCTTGTGAGTGACCCCAGCGACAGCTTCACGACAGCCTTCTCTAGGACGGCAGGGGCCATCTGGGACGCTATGAACCTCTCAAATATCAGCTGGTAAAGCCTGTAGTGGGCCCCAGTTAGCTGCATGGGCACGTTAACGGAGCCGTCAAGTATGGCCCTCTCGAGCTCCTCCGCTGAAAGCGGCCTTGTAGGCCTTATCGCCTCGTGAGCCCCGCCCGCGCCCCACCCCCTTGGCTTGAAGTACTGGCCAAGCCCGTGCGACTCCAGGTACTGCCTGGCCACAGCGATTCCGGCGTCAGATACCCTTGTCGAGTCCGTCCTGTGGTATGTTATAAGGCCTGAGTAGAACAGGTCCTGAGCCAGCTTCATTGTTAAGGGGGCCGAGAACCCGAGCCTAGCCGAGGCCTCATATATCAGCTCGTCTGTCGTGAAGGGCGGCAAGGGGTTGACCTCCTCCGTCCACACCTTCTCCGTTACGGCAGCAGCCTCGGCCTCCTGGGAGGCCGCCTCGGCCTCGTCCCGGTTCCTGGTGAAGAAAGTCACCGGGGTGCCAGAGGGCAGGAGGGCCCTTACCTTGAAGCCCATGCCCTCCTTATACTTCCTATACCTCTCTATGACCCAGCCCAGGACGGGCGTCTGAACCCTCCCAGCCCCAAGCCAGTTCTTGCCCAGCTTGTACCAGAGGTACTGGCTCGTGATGAAGCCTATCCACCTGTCATCAATTCGCCTGGCTATCTGCGCGTCGACAAGCCTCTCGTCAATCTTGCCAGGGGACCTCAGGGCCTCCATAAAGGCCCTCGGCGTGACCTCGTGGAAGGCGCTTCTGTACATGTTCTGGTTGTAAGGCCTCAGGGCCAAGTACAGGTCCCACGCGATCTTCTCGCCCTCCCTGTCGGGGTCGGTCATTATGATGACCCTGTCAACCTCCAGCGCCACTTTCCTCAGGGTCTCAACTATGCTCCACGAGTCTACTATGGCCCTTGAGCCGCACCTGGGGCACTGGTCGACCTCCTCGGTGAACTGGTAGCCGCAGCTTAGACACCTCTTTACGCTCGAGTAGACGGGCTCCCACAAGTCCCCCTTGAGCCTGACCCCAAAGAGGCTGCCCTCCTCAGGCTCTACCGAAAGGTCGTAGACGTGGCCCTTCGAGGCTGTGACAGTAATCAGGTGAACAGTGTTCGTAGTGTTGTCAACTACTGTTGTCTCGTATATGTTAAGGGAGCCCTCCCTCCTCCTGGCTGGCTTCCCCCAGAAGTTAGCAATGGTCCTGGCCTTGGTGGGCGACTCGACCACTATGAGCTCCGTTATTATGTTGATCTTCTTAGCGGCGGCCTCAGGCTCCTTCCTGCTGGCCTCGAGCTCCTTCTCAACCGACTTGAGGTCAAGGGAGTTGAACGGAACAAACTGGGCCTGGCTGAGCCACCTGAGCCTGTCCTGAAGCGCGTCAACGAGCTCAGGTATCCTGTCAATTATAACTGAGAGCCCCCTCGTCATGGAGCCGTGGAAGAGCCTGCTCGTCCTGCCGCTGGCCTGTATATAGGAAGGCACGTCCGGCGAGTAGAGCCAGAGGGAGCCTGACTCCCTCCTTATCACCATGGTCCCTATCCTAATGGTCTGTCCCTCTGACTGTAGCAGGCCCTCCAGCAGGTTGACAACCCCCTCTGAGGCCTCGAGGACTAGCTTCTTGAGCTCCTCTAGCCTCCCCCTGGCCTCGAGCTGCCCCCTGATGACCGCCGCCATGATACGTGAGTCAACAGTATATGACCTGAGCAGGGCCTCAAGCCTCTTCCTGTAATCCGAGAACGACTTGTCCTTCTCCTCGGCGAACATGAGGGCCCTTAGGAGCCTCCTAGGCGACAACAGGGCGGTCCTCAGGTCAAGCTTTATGGCGGGGACCCCAAGGAATAGCGCGTACCTTATTACCTCGGGAAGGTCAATACCCCTCACCAGCGCGCCGTACCTTGAGGCCACCCCGACGGCTACGTCTGCCTCACCTGAGATGAGCTTCTCAACGGCTCTCCTCGGGTTCGAGATGGCGTGTACGGCCCTAACGCCGGCCTTATTTAAGGCCTCGGCGACTACCTTAACCATTGACTTGCCGTAGGCCTGCGACACAAATATCAGCCCTCCGCGACCGAGCCTCTGCGCCAGCTCGATGATCGACGCCATCGCGTCATCGGATATCAGGTAGGAGTCTATAACGTTCCTCAGGTAGTCAGTTCCGCCGCCTACCTCAAAGCCCAGGAGCTCCCTGAAGACCAGGTGCTTTACGCCCCTTGGCCTTCCGGTGGCTGACGCTATGACGAGCTGGCCCTGCTGCGCCTCGCCCTGCTTCAGCTGCAGCTGTAGGCTCAGGGACGCTATTTCCTTAGTCAGCTGCTCCGCCCTTTCCCTGTGGCCTGCCTTAAGCGCGCCCGCCAGGTCAAGCCTTAGCTGGACCAGTCTGAACGCCGTAGAGATGGCTTCCTCGCTGAACCCTAAGAGCATGAGCGTCCTGTCTATGTTCTTGCTGTTCCTCAGCAGGCTATCCACGTCGTCTACTATAGCCAGGTTATAGGGCGCCGCGGCCCTCAGGACGTCGAAGTTCCTTACCATGAAGCCAGGCGTTATGACGAGGACCAGGTAGTCCTGGCCCTTTATCCTCTCCATCATCGCCTGCCTGTCCTCAGCCCTCATGGAGCTGTAGTAATAGGCGACGGAGCCCGCCCCGACTATCTTTGAGACCCTGTCGGCCGTCTGGGCTACCAGGTTCTCCGTGGGCACCAGGTACAGGACCCTCCACTTGTCCTTCTCAGCCCTGTAGGCCGCGTACGCCATGAGGAGCGTGGTCTTCCCGACCCCAGTTGGGGCCACTATTGAGAAGCTGTCGAGGAGCAGCAGCCTCCTGGCCCAGCTCCTCTGGGCGCTTGACATGGCGAAGCCGTACTTGTCCTCAAAGTAGCCTGAGAAGTCCCTGAAGTCCCTCTCGAGATAGGAGAGCTCAAGGTAGCTCCCGTACTTGCCGAGCTTCTGCAGCGCCTCTCCTATGCTAATGGGGTCCGCCTGCTCGGGCTCCTCGGGAAGGCAAGCGGAGCACGGTAGGCCCTTAGCGAGCCTGCCAGCCGTTATCTCGCCATGGCAGTTAGGACAGAGCCTTCTGAAGACGGCCTCTATCCTTGGCACCCTGGTCCTCCTCAGCTCATTTAAGAAGGCTCAGCAGTCCTACAGTATTAAGGCTTGCAGGGGTAAGAGGCAGCTATCACTAGGTATTACCTTGGGGGCCGCCGCCTATTGAAGTCCAAAGGGATGAGAGCCTCCTGAAGTAAGGCTCAGCCTGGGCCTGGTCCTCAACGGCAACTGCAAGGGGCTCGCCGAAGGGCTCATTAACAATAACCATCAGGCCCACCCTAGAGGAGATGCTGTCAAGCAGGGGCAGCTGGGTGACCTTTACTGGGATGCCTGTCTCCGAGATCCTCTCAACCAAGGCCCCTTCCACGAGGAGGACCCTGAGGTCACCTATGTAACTTAGTAGCGCCTTGATTATCTCCTCGCCCAGCCCGTCCCTAGCCATAACGGTTGACACGGTTATGTATGCTACAGCTGAAGCCTTGAAGAAGTCGACGGCCGCCGACACTATATTATAGGCCCCCTTAACAATAACGTACCGAGGCGCCCTCTGCTTGGACCCAAGCCTTTCCAGTGCCTCAGCAAGCTCAGCGATCTCCCTGGCCCTCCTCCTGGAGTCCTCCTCAAGCCTTGCTATGCTCGCCGCCGCCAGCGCCCTCGGGCTTACGGCCCTGTACCACCCGTTGGGGTCCTTATAGACCATGCCCTTGCTCTCGAGGACCTTCACGATGTCATAGATCCTTGGGAGCGGGACCCCGCTCATTACGCTTGCCTCCTTTGGGTCGCTGGCGCCCTGGAGCATCGCGATGTAGAGCTTGGCCTCATAGAGGGTCAGGTCCAGGGCCTTCCTCAGCCGCTCTACCAGGGCCTCCTGCTCTATTGGCAAGCCCAGCCCCATATAGAGGGGGTTCAGCTCTCATATAGGTTCATGTTGCCTTACGGTCATCGCCTCATCCCTGTTCCCCCGCATCCCGCTCGGGATTTCATCGGGCTTGGGGGCGTTCAGGGCCACCCCAGGGGCCCCACATCTTGAGTGCTCTTTCACGTACCTCCTGTATATGTTTATCGTAGCAATGACGTCCCTGTCACCCTCAAGGCCGCACCTGGGGCACCTGAGCCTGCGGTAGCCGACCTCAACAAGCTTAGCGCCGCACCTTGGGCACCTCGAGGACGTCCCTCGGGGGTCTACCTTAGCGACCCGCAGGCCTCTCTCCTTTGCCTCATATTCTATGCAGAACTGGGCCCTCCTGTAGAACCAAAGCGTAAGCCTCTTGTTGAAGTCCCTGCCCCCCTTCCTGTCCTCCCTCAGGCCGTTAAGGTCCTCGAGGACCACCGCGGAGCGGTACCTCAACGCCAGCTCAGCAATTAAGTCCCCCGCCCTGTGGGCGTAGTCCCACGAGATGTTCTTAATCCTCTCGCCGTGCCTCTCAACGGCTCTCCTGACGCCCTTGACGAACCTCCACGACCTAGGGTACCTCCTCTGTATCCTCTCAATCCATATCCTGTGCGTCAGAGCCTTCCTGAGAGGCGTCCTGAGCCTCCTCAACCTAACCAGCTTGCCGTTAAGCGTGAACACGGCAAGGGTTATGTTGTCAAAGTTCAGGTCAACGGACATAATTGTCCTGGGCTCCGCTGGCCTAACGTCCCTCCTGAAGTACACTGTGACCCAGAGCCCGCTTCCATCATACCTTACTGCCAGCTCGTAGTTCTCCCAGCCCCTGAACTTCTCAGCCCTCTCCTTAGGCGCTATCAGCCTTAGCCTGGCCTCACGCCCTCTGTGAAGCCTCAGCGTCAAGGTCATATCGTCCAGGTCCAGCCTGTAGTCGTACTTATCTAACCTGGCCGTCAGCCTCCTAAGGGTTGGCCTCCTGCCGCCTTTGCCCTTAGCTGACCTCACGATGCTCTTAGCGTAAACGTATATCTCCTTGGCGTGGTGCGCCCTGAAGCCCATGGAGACGAGGTCTTTGTAGAACAGCCTATGCAGCGTGCCTATGGAGAGCCTATTGGTGCCCCAGGTCCTGTCCACTATCGCCTGGACGGCATCACGGTAGAGCCTCAGGAACTCAAGGAGCTCATCACCGCCGCCCTCGGGAAGGGCCCTCACCCTCAGGGTCTCGACGACTGCGGGCCCTTCACCCCTCACTGGGCAGCTCACCCACGTAACCATAT
>Ga0081474_127241_pt1 | contig 109350 bp, 117 predicted proteins | sample OneHunmetagenome_2_FD_70978 | JGI IMG/M metagenome (GOLD analysis project Ga0081474, IMG submission 70978) | Ferrous microbial mat communities from One Hundred Spring Plain, Yellowstone National Park, USA v2 (version 2) | ecosystem: Environmental > Aquatic > Non-marine Saline and Alkaline >... | reverse complement strand
TTTAAATCACCCACTATAAATAAATGAGATATTGCATTTTTGTTATCGCTACATCCAAATTTTTCTATGTATGCATTATTTTTACTTAATAACGAGGTTAGTTCTTTCTCCTCAACATGCTTTATTGCAAATACTGCAATTGGTTCACAAACTCTTGTTAAGTAGTTAATATGTCAAATGATATTTGTTCTTATTTTTATTCAAATGCCTACTTATATGCCTACTACAAGATCTTCCACATGATCCAACATACGCATAAGCACTCTTCCTTATTAAAACTCCATACCCTTAGTCCTTACAATAACATCGGTCTTGCATTCAATTAATAGAACGTAACTTTTCATAGAACCGGTCTTCTTCTTAAATGTTTACCCCCTTGACCTTTAAATCTCTCTTCCTCCCACACATTTCCTCTTTCATGATATCCTCTTTCCTCCCAATATCCGTCAACATAATCCTTTATGAACTCAATTTCTGTTAACCACTTTGCGCTTTTCCACGCATATAAATGAGGAATTATTGGTCTAGCTGGAAAACCATGCTTTAAAGGTAACTTTTCCCCATTCATAAACAATGCGACAATTACATTATCCTTTAATACATCCTCATAGGGTATTATTGATGTATAACCGTCTAGACTGTAGAACATGACCCAATTCACATCCTTTTTCACCTTAGCAGTCTCAATCAATAATTTAAATGGAATTCCCTCCCATTTAACGCTCTTTATCGACCAACCAGTTACACAATGGAAATCCTCGATTATTTCCCTTCTTGGCAATTTCATTAATTCGTCATATGTAAATGAGAGAGAATTCTCTACCTCCCCACTTACTTTTAACCTATATGATTCTAAGTTAACTTCTGGTATACCAAACTCAGCATAGACAATAAAATTCTTTATATATTTTTGATTTGGTGGTTTCTGAACTTCTTCCATAATTATTGTTGCAAAACTACGTTTAAAAAATTGTGTTAGAGATATTTAGTCATGAATTCTTAATCGCGTTTAACTCTCTCTTATACGCGTCTATAATACCATCGTATGTAACAATTCCTAAAAGTTTCCCCTTATCCACAACCGCAACCCATCTAGCTTTGTTAGTAGCCATTACCTCCAACGCATGTTCCAATGTGGAGGTTAAGGATACTGAAGGAGAACCTCTGGTTATATATTTTCCCAGCGAGTCTTCAGGGTTAGCCCTTTCCAAATCTCTTAGATACACTACTCCAAGAAACCTATTATCGTAATTTACCACGGGTAGGCTCATGAAATTATTCTCAAGCATTATTTGTATAGCCTTTCCTACTTTATCATCAGTGTAAGCCTTAATATCTCTCAATTCACACTTTTCCACACGTACGGTCTCCATTAATGGAGTTTCATATTCAGCTTTGTGAGCTGGAGAGTCTCTTCTGGTTGGCAATTGAGAAATATATATCGTATTGTTTCCGGAAACTAAATAGGAAATTGCTACGGCAATCATGGCTCCAGGCAGTAATTGGAGACTTGAGGTCATTTCAGTAACCATTATTAAAACTGATAATGGGACCTTCCCTGCACCTGCAAAGAAGCTCATCATGCCAATGATAACAAATGGGGCTATGGTAGGTACAATGTTTGGGAATAAGTAATGGAACAATAACCCGACACTTGCACCTATATATGCCCCTATAAATAAACCGGGAGCAAAAACTCCACCACTACCTCCAGAACCTATAGAAAACGAAGTGCCTAAAATCTTTAAAAACGGTAATATTACTAATAATATGATTGTAGGGATAAGCGGAGAATATAATGTGAAAAACTTTTCATACTCAACCAAGTTAATCCAGCCATAACCTGTTCCAAGAATCTCTGGGGCCAATAATGCAATTAAACCAGTAATAAGTCCACCTATTGCTGGCTTTACATGATTAGGTATTCGTAATTTTTTGAAAAGTGAATTAACTCCATAGAAGGTTTTAGGATATAGTATTGCCATCAAACCAGAAACTAGTCCTAGGACCGCATACATTGGCAATCTGAGCGGATCAAAAGTACCAGTATAATAACCAAATACTGGAGTGAAACCAAATATGCTTCCGAATATGGTATAACCTATTGCTGAAGCTACTAATGCAGGATATATTACTTCTGGCTCTAGATCCCTTCTATATAGGATTTCAGCTGCTAAGATTGCACCTCCAATTGGTGTTTTAAAAATTGTACCTATTCCAGCTCCAATCCCTACTGCTAAGGCCCTTCTCCTATCCTCTGGACTGAGATGGAGTAAATCAGCAATAACTGAACCTACGCCAGCTGAAAATTGCGCAGTTGGGCCTTCTCTTCCTGCACTACCACCAGAACCTATAGTAATTGCTGAAGCTATTATCTTAACTGGGATAACTACCCATCTAACCTTGCCTTGAAAATAATGATAGGCCTTTATTGCAGCATCTGTACCATGTCCCTCAGCTTCCGGAGCGAATGTGTAGACTATTATTCCAGAAATTAATCCTCCAATTGCAGTAGATATGGGTATAAGAAGATAATTTCCAGGATGAAAGATGAAATTTAATGTTCCTCCCTCGCCAAGCGGTCTAGGATAACTCATTCCAATAAAATGAAACAGAAATATATCTTCGAACAAGTGTAATAACAAATAAAATGTAGTCGCAGCCAATCCTGCTACAACACCTAAAAATATTCCAAGGATGAACCACTTCTCGAAATAAGGTAATGAGGATAAGTTCATACAATGGTGTAGAAGGGATACGAACTAAAAAATTTGTCTAAGTATGGAATGAGTACCATTATTCTCAATCTACGTTTTTTAAGTCTATAATTACATTCAATCCTAAGTAAAGTTTTTTAATATCTTACAAACAGATTTATATGATACCATATGGAACAAGAAATTACAGAGAATATTAAAGAAATAGAGGAAAAGGTAGATTATAATATAAGACTTTACAAGGAGATTTATAGGGAAAGTATAGAAAATCCAAGTAAATTCTGGAGTAAACTAGCTGAGGAATTGATTGACTGGTTTGAGCCCTGGAAAGAAACCTTTACGCAAGAAATTCTTACAAAGTGGTTCGTCGGGGGAAAATTGAATGCTAGCTATAATGCAATCGATAGACATTTGAACAGTAGTAAGAAGTTTAAGGCTGCGATAATTTGGGAATCCGAAAAGGGTGAGAGAAAAGTACTTATTTATCAAGATTTATTTTACGAGGTAAATAGATGGGCCAATGCGTTAAAGCAATTAGGTGTACAAAAAGGTGATAGGGTTACAATTTACATGCCTTTAACCCCAGAAGGAGTTATATCAATGTTAGCTTGTGCGAGAATAGGTGCAATTCACAGTGTAGTCTTTGCAGGTTTTGGTTCACAAGCATTAGCTGATAGAATTGCGGATGCCCAATCGAAGGTTGTAATTACTGCAGATGGGTATTATAGAAAAGGTAGGCTGGTAGAGCTTAAGAAGACTGTTGATGGGGCACTATCAAAATTACAGAATAATCCAGTAAAGAATGTTATAGTATTTAGGAGAAGTGGAACAGAAACACCATTTAAAGAAGGAAGAGATATATATTTCGATGAAATAGGGAAGTACAGATATGTTGAACCAGAACCAGTAGATGCTAGTCATCCGTTATTTATCCTTTATACTTCTGGAACTACAGGGAAACCTAAGGGTATAGTTCATTCCACTGGTGGATATTTGGTAGGTACTGCAGCCATGTTGTTATGGAGTTATGGGTTAAGTCAAGAAAACGACGTGTTATTCAATACTTCAGATATTGGATGGATTGTAGGACATTCATACATTACTTACTCACCGCTCGTGATGGGTAGAAGTGTGATAATATATGAGAGTGTACCCGATTACCCATATCCCGATAAATGGGCTGAGCTAATTGAGAAATATAAGGCTACTACTTTTGGTACTTCTGCGACGTTCTTAAGGTATTTAATGAAGTATGGTGAAGAGTACATTAAAGGTCATGATTTATCCTCACTTAGAATAATGGTGACAAACGGGGAACCCCTAAACTATGCTCCATGGAAATATGGGTTAGAAGTAATAGGTAAGGGTAAGGTGTTCATGTCACACCAATGGTGGCAAACCGAAACTGGAGCGCCAAATCTTGGTTACATGCCAGGATATCCAATCTTCTTAACAATGAAGTCTGGACCCGCATCTGGATTCCCATTGCCAGGAAATAAAATAAAGGTAGTTGATGAAAACGGAAATCTTGTCAAGCCTAGAGAGAGAGGTTACTTAATAATGGAACCACCATTCCCACCATCAATGATGATAGGTATGTGGAATGATGAGGACAATGAGAGAATTATAAAGACTTACTTCAGTAAGTTCCCCAATGTGTACTATACTGGAGACTTTGCCATGATAGATGAAGATGGGTATGTATGGGTATCTGGAAGGGCAGATGAGACGTTAAAAATAGCTGGACACAGAATAGGAGCTGGTGAAGTAGAGTCAGCAATAACTTCACACCCAGCAGTAGCTGAAGCAGCTGTAATAGGTATTCCAGATCCCGTAAAAGGAGAGACCGCTCACGCATTCGTTGTATTAAAGCAAGGATATCATCCCGGCAATGAATTGGCTAAGAGCATAAACGAACATGTAAAGAAGGTTATGGGACCAATTGTAATATTAGAGGTACATTTTGTTAACGCGTTGCCTAAAACTAGGTCTGGTAAGGTAATGAGAAGAGTGATAAAAGCAGTTATGATGGGCTCTGCTGTGGGAGATATCTCTACATTAGAAGATGAAGCTTCAATGGAAGAAATTAAAAAAGCTATAGAAGCGTTAAGGAGTCAGTTAAACCCATGAAATTATTGTCTTTATTTCTCCTCTAGGTTTTGTATATAATACTTCTGAGGCCTCCTCCGGCTTAACTACTCTAGTTATCATTTTATTTAATACATTTGGATATCTATATTTCCAGATTGTAAGGTAATTTACACCCTCTTCGAAGTCCCTCTTACTAGCGTTAACGCTCCCAAACAATAAAACGTTATTTTCAACAAGATATGTTATTAAATCAGCATTTACCTCAAACTTCTCTCCACCAGTAGTGCCGAACAATATAACAGCTGAGTTTTTGTTTAACTTATTCATTAAAGGAATAAATGCTGATGGATATCCAGAAGTGTCAATAAGTACATCTATTACATAAGGTAATTGACCCTTAGTAGTGTTTATAAATTTAGCGTTAATCTTCTCTATAATCTCAGCCTCAGTGGGAAAAGGATCTCTCTTATTTAAAACGAATGTGTTAAAACCTTGAACGGAGAATATTAGCGAAAAAAGGAGACCTATTGGACCAGATCCCACTACTGCAACGTTTTTACAACCATAACTGCCATCCTTACACCACCATATCATTCTCCTTTGCGTTAACATTAGCTCATTATAAGCCTTTACTACATTGGAAAGAGGTTCGAGCAAAACTGCGATATCAACTATTTCATACGGTATTCTAACTAAATAACTTGTATTATCTATATAAAATTCTCTCATAAAGCCATCTAATCCTCTTATGCCAGCTTCCACGAATTCACCTGTTTCACAAAAATCTTGCCTTCCGGCTAGGCAATTGGAACACTTTCCGCATCCCCTTCTAACAATCGAAACAACATAATCCCCTTTACTTAAACCTTGTACATTGGATCCCTTATCGATTACTTGACCTAGATTTTCATGTCCTAATACTAGACTGTTTTTCCCTGTGGGTGGACGTGAGAATTTAAGTAAGCCAGAAACAATACCACGATCAGTTCCGCAAATACCATTTGCTATTGTCTTAATTAAAACTTCATTTCCATTTAATGATCGATCTATATCACTTATCTCTTTAACTTCTACTCCTTTATTAGGTGGATGAACAACTAATGCCTTCATAGAAATATAGCTACAGCTAGATTTTTAAATCTAAGAGAGCATCTATGAATCTTTCAATTATCTAAAATATACGTTCGGTTATCTTACGTATAAAACTGTAAGCATCCAATATTTATCATGACGTTATAACTGAAAGCCTTGATAAGGAAAGTCATCAATTTTTTCCTAATACTTTATTAAAATTTAGTTTTTATTAATAATTAAATCTAAATATCTAACCTTTCCTGCGTTGAGGGTTTTCCATCATCTATCTGGGTTTAATATCTAAGGACCATTTATTTCATCTTGAGATTTTCCACCAAATTCATCATACACACATATTTATAAAGTAAAGGTAACAAATAATAAATGTGAATATAGAGACTTTAATGATAAGAAATCCACCAATATTATCCAAAGAAGATAGATTAGGTTTAGCGTTTAAGAGAATAAATGAGGGAGGTATCGGTAGAATAATTATAGCAAATGAAAAAATAGAAGGACTGTTAACCACTAGAGACCTCCTATCTACCGTAGAATCGTATTGCAAAGATAATTGTAGCCAAGGTGATCTCTATCGTATTTCTACTACTCCAGTAATAGATTATATGACCCCTAATCCCGTTACAGTTTACAATACTACCGATGAGTTTACTGCATTAAACATAATGGTTACAAGGAATTTTGGATCATTGCCAGTTGTTGATATAAACGATAAACCAGTAGGAATAATAACAGAGAGAGAATTTTTACTACTCTACAAGGATCTGGATGAGATCTTTCCCGTAAAGGTTTTCATGTCAACTAAGGTTAGAACTATTTATAAGGATGTGAGATTGGATCAAGCAGTTAGATTGATGTTAAGAAGGGGATTTAGGAGATTGCCAGTCATTGATGATGATAACAAGGTAGTTGGAATAATAACTGTAGTTAATGCTATTAGACAGTTAGCTAAAGCAGTGGATAAATTAGATCCAGATTACTTCTATAATAAGGCAGTGAAGGACGTTATGGTCACAAACTTAGTGACTATTGATGAGCTAGCTTCAGTGAATAGGGCAGCCGCAGAGATGATTGTAAAGAGAATAGGCTCGCTGCTTATACTGAACAAGGATAATACTATAAAAGGTATAATTACTGAGAGGGATTTGTTAATAGCTGTACATCATATTCTAGTTATGGAGAAATTTAAGGAAAAACTTTAAACTATTTTCGATTTAATAATCCACATGAAGGAAATAGTTTTCACGGATAAAGCTCCTAGGCCAATAGGTCCATATTCTCAAGGAGTAAAAGTAGGAGACGTGCTTTACGTATCTGGACAAATCCCAGTAGATCCTAATACAAATGAAATAGTAGGTAAAAATATAGAAGAGCAGACAATTAGAGTTATCGAAAACATAAAAGCTATTCTAGAATCAGCTGGTTATATGCTAGATGACGTTGTAATGTCATTTGTATATCTAAAAGATATAAAGGATTTCCAAAGATTCAATGAAGTTTACTCAAAATATTTCAGTAAAAGTCCTCCCGCTAGAGTTACTATAGAAGTTTCAAGATTACCAAGAGACGCATTAATAGAGATAAGTGTTATAGCTCAGAAGGGTTAAGAAAAAATCTTTTTCAATAGCTTTTCTACATGTGGGCACTCTAGATCGAATAGATTATGATTCCCGTGTTCAACGCAGCTTGCTTGGATTGGTTTACCTTCTAATAGAACAACGCTAGCTTCGTCGTCCTCCCATATCGTATATGCTAGTCCTTCGAACACTTTCCTAGCCATTGGCTCTATCATTCTTTTTCACCGACTCTTTTATTTTATATAACTGTCATCAATAGCTTATAAGCTTTTCTGCTTCACTGTTCGAATTATTAATGTCTATGTTATAATCTTCAATCAAAATTTCTTCCAGTTTCCTGTTTATCTCTAACATACCAACTTCGCCCTTTAGCCCACTCATTATAAGGTCCTTAAATTCCACTGGTACATAATCAAGTCTTGGTGCTGCTTTATGAAAATCGTCCAAGGCTTGTTTTCTTTTCTCTGGATTCTTTACTGCTTCCTCAATTTCATTTTCTAACCATTCTGGGTATGGAAAGTTATTGGTTAGAGATACGTAAAGGGATACTGTAAACGAGTAAACGTCGAACATAGTTTCGGCTTTATTCCCGAATCTCTGTAAGGGATGGGCATAATAGGGAGTATAATGCATTACTGGAGTACCTATTTTTACCGATGAACCTAGATCAGATAGTTTAGGTACAACTTCAAAATTAAGTAAAGAATTTAGCGCATCTTCTCCGTACCTAGGTAGCTTCTTATTGAACAGAATATTAGATGGTTTTATGTCACAATGCGTATACCCTTCCTTATGAACTTCGATAACGGCTTTTGCGAGTTTAGAGAACACGAATGCAACTACTTGAGGCCACTTGACGGAATGACGTAATGCAGAATACTCTTGATCGACTAAGACTGACCTTAAGTCACCCCCTTCCATATATTCCATTATTATTGCGGGTGGAGAACTAAAGTAATCTGTCCAATTCTCATCTAGAAAACTAGCAAATATTTTAACTAAGTATTCAGATCTCTTCGAAATTTCTTGCATTTTAGCAACTTCATAAAGCATTTCTATAAAAGTATATTCCTTCTTCATCACTTTCATAGCATACTTCCTACCATTCCTCTCAACTAATAATACATAACCCATACCACCATTTCCCAACAATTGTTTTACTTCGTATCCATAGAGCACATAACCTAACCAAGCTGCAGCATCAAAGGGCTCTGGTACGTAAAGCTTATACGATCTAATCTTCATACACGCATCAATTATCCCTTCCCTACACGCATAGAGGAACTCTCTTTCAGCTTGAGATGGGGCATTTAAACCCTCTAAAGCTAATCCTTTTATGTATGCGGAACCGGCATTCCGCTTAACCCTTTCCGCCTTCTCAATAACCTCTAATGCCTCCTTATATTTCTCACTACTTATAAGAGACCATGCGTATAGCAACAGATTATGGAACGTAGGTACTCTTTTAACAGCTTCCTCGAAGTATTTTACAGCATCATCAAACTTCCTCTTGTTAACGAAATACCAGCCTAATTCAATAAGTGGTGCGTCATACGTTGGTAACATCTTAACAGAGTCTATTAAGAGTTTCACGTTTCCCTCTTTCTTATACTCCTCAATAATTGAGTTTACCTTACCTCTGATCTTATTCTCCAACTCCCTATACTTCTCTTCAGACAGAAATGAGTAAATCTTTAAGGCCTCCAATTCCTCTCCTATTTTCTCCATACATTGAGCTACTGCTAAGGAAACCTCTGGGTCAGAAACTCTCAGTTCCTTATAATATTTTACTGCATCCTCACATTTCTCAAATTTGACTAAAGATAAAATAGAATGATTTACTATGCTAGGGTCATTCCTAAAATTGTCTAATGCATATAGTGCAACCCTATAGTCCCTTTCTATAGCTTCTATTATCTCAGTTTTAGAACCTAATGCTATAGGTATCCCATGTATAATCATGTATGGAAAGTTTAATTTAGGATTAGGGACATTTCCAAAATATGCGTATATAGTATTACCGTTTTCAAACAAATAGATATTCAAATTATCTATTTTTTCCTTCAATATTGCTTGTGTAACTACACTGAAGTCACTTACTCTCACCACCTTATAATCGTATAAAACTTTTACCTTACCTGCGTCATAAATAACACCGTAACCTATCACGTCATCTCTAGTCTTTATCTTACCATCAAAAGGCCTAATTATACCATCAACGTATAAATATTTCTGATCATCTAACTGTAATACTAACTGCACATTAACTCTGTTTAAAGGAATATCTTAAGTAACTTAAATCATATAATACCTCATGTTCAAAACGAGTTCATGTTATAGCAAGATTATGGACACCACACTTTTTATATCTTTTAAAACGGTTTCTATTCATTTCAAAGTTTCCAAGTTATTTAGATTTGGAAATTCTCTCATAATCCTCGTCACTTAAATTCCATCCTAAAGCTCCCAAGATCTCATCAATATGATCTTTACTCGATGCCTTAGGTATTGGTATCGATCTCCTCATAAGGTAGTTTAATGCCACTTGAACAGAAGTTCTGTTATATTTTCGTCCGATCTCATCTAATATCTTGTTGTTCTTGATATTTCCTCTAGCGAGAGGAGAATAGGCTATTACTTTTATATTATTCCTTTCACAGAACGGTATAACATCCTTTTCTGCGCTTTTATTCTCAACATTGTACTCTATTTCATTTGCAACTATTTCATATTTTTTAGTTAACGACATGGCCTCTTCTAAAAGTTTGACATCAAAATTGCTCACTCCAATACAATTTACAATGCCTTGATCTACCAATTCCTCCATTGCCCTTATACTTTCCTCTAAAGGTACTGAAGAATTTGGCCAATGGATTAAATATAGATCAATATACTTTGAGTTGAGCCTTCTTAGACTATTTTTAGCAGATCTTATTAAATCATCATATCTCAAGTGATTAGACCATACCTTGGTTATAATGAAAATTCCATCTCTATCTAAATCTTGTATAGATTTTCCAACTAGTTCTTCAGAATGCCCTCCACCGTACATTTCCGCAGTATCGATAACGTTTATTCCCTTACTTATTACATACTTTAATATCTCGATATAATAGGAATCCATAGAATAATCTGGATTCCAGTAACCTCCGCCAATTTTCCAGGTCCCAAACCCAATTTGCGATATCTCTTTGTTACATAACTTCATAATTACCTCACCTTATCCACTATAACTTGAATCACAGCTATTTTATTCTCTTTTCTCACTTTCTCTAAACCCCTTATTAAGGCAGACTTAATCTCCCAAGGATCCTCAACTAGTTCATAGTAGCCATGAAAAGCTTCAACAGTCTTTCCGATCTCGAATCTCTTATCAAAATCTGCTCCGGGATAGTACCTTTTACTTTTTGCCAAACCCTCAGGGAAAACCTCATCTACTGCCTCAGCTGACGCTAACCAACCACCGTTGTCAAAAATCACAACCATTGTAGGATACTTTGAGGACACGTAATAATAGGCTTCTGGAACGCCAAATATGAAGGAACCATCACCTGTAGTGATAAGTACGTCCTTATTAGTAGCCATTTTATACCCAACTCCAGCTCCTAATGCAAGGCCTAGATAACCTATGGATAAGTCAGCAAAATAAGAACCAAATTCGTTTAGCTTAGCATATCTAGGATTAAACTGATATTCATTAAATATCGCTAAATTATACTCAGAAGCAACATTCCCGATTTCATACGATAAGTACTTAGGATGAATTGATTTCCTATCTTTTAACCTCTCAATCTCTTGCTTCTTATATTCTTCCTGCCTTATCTTTAGCTCTCTAATTTCATCATAGCTCTTTGCTCTTATTGAGATATAATCAAAGAAGTTGCTGGGAATGGATTGTATACATAGATCACATCTAAAACCGTAGTATGGAATATAAGAATATGAAGGTTCTACATCAACCTTAATTATTGGGATATCTAAATCAATTTTCTTAGGAAAATATGGCACTTCAGCCTCCACTACTAATAATAAATCAGCATTTCGTAAATCAAATCTATCCAAGGCCATTGCCCCATTACTGGGATAATTCAAAACCTCCCCAGCATAATTGAGAACTGGAATATTGTAACTATCTGCAAATCTCCTTAGGGACTCAAACCATTCTTTTCTCCTTCCAGCCCTCCACGTGATAATTACCGGTCTTTCAGACTTTTCCAGCATCTCCTTAGCTTTGTTGATTTTCTCTGGCGAAGGTGCGGGTTCATAATAGTCCATTGGTATTCTCTTAACTTCATTAACTTCTTGAATGCTTACCTCTCTTGGCAATACAAGATATACTGGACCTCTAGGTTCACTCATCATTATCTGGATTGCTCTAGATATTGCTGCTGGTATCTGATCAGCCATCCTAATTTCAAAATCATACTTAACATATTGCCTTACCAATTCTCCTTGATCCCTAGCCTCTTGCGTCCAATGAATTCTCAAGTTCCTGCTTGCAGTACTACCTTTCTCAGTATATGGACTCCTTCCCGCAATAACTAAAAGTGGTATTCTAGAAGTATACGCACTCATTATACCTCCTAACGCGTTTGCAGTCCCGGGTGTAGTGTGAACTGCAACTGCACTTAGCTTATTGCCCAGTGCATAACCTATTGCGGTCGAAATTGCGGTAATCTCGTGGGGTACTATTTCAAAATCTGGCAAGCTAGGATCTTCAACTTTAGCCTCTATTAATGAAGCGTAATCCGTGCCAGATACTATAAATATCTTATTAATTCCACTTTCTTTAAGCAGAGATAAGAATATCTTTCCCGCATTCATATCTTGATATTTTATCATGAATATAAAATACTATCTTTTACTCCAAAGAAAATATTAAATGGTGTTAATTTATTGTTTACGATAAATGAATACTCTGCCTTGTTACTTTAAGAATTTAGGAAAAATTAATATATTATAAGTTCGAATTTTAAACTATGAGTAAGAAAGTAGACGAGTTAGTAAAAGAGGATCAAGAATATTTGATGCAATCCTTTAGGAGATGGTATCCATTCGCCATAGACCGTGGTTCTGGTGCTATAGTCTACGATATCGAGGGAAAGGAGTACATAGACTTTAACGCGGGGATAGGAGTAGTAGCATTAGGTCACAAAAACGAGAAGATCATTAGTGCAGTAAAGGAGCAAATGGAGAAGTTTTTCCATTATAGTCTTACAGATTTTTATTATGAAATTGCAGTAGAAGTAGCTAAAAGATTAAGCTCCTTAATGCCATTCTCAGCTAAGGTATTTTATACCAACAGTGGTACTGAAAGTGTTGAAGCGGCAATAAAGATAGCTAGAGGGCATACGAGACGACAATGGATTATAGGTTTCATTAATTCCTTTCACGGAAGAACTCTAGGTTCCTTAGCCTTTACCTCAAGTAAAGCTATCCAAAGGAAGTCCTTCTCTCCTCTTCTACCATCGACGTATTTGATCCCATATCCAGATAAGAGAGATCCCTTATGTAAAGAGGATTGCACTGAAACGTTATTGGGATTTATAGAGGACTGGATTTTCAAGAAGGTAGTTGATCCTAATGAAATAGCCGCTTTTATTGCTGAGCCTATACAAGGAGAAGGTGGGGTTATTGTACCTCCTAAGGATTTCTTTTATAAATTAAATAATTTACTTAAGAAATTTGGAATCTTACTTATCCTTGACGAGGTACAAACTGGAATCGGAAGAACGGGTAAAATGTTCGCATTTGAACACTTCAACGTAACACCGGATTTAGTGTGTTTAGCTAAGGCATTAGGTGGAGGACTTCCACTCGGCGCAGTTATTGGAAGAAAGGAGATCATGGATTTACCTCCAGGATCTCACGCAAACACTTTTGGAGGAAATCCATTAGCATTGGCTGCAGCAAAGGTTATTTTAGAAGAGGTTCCGAAACTTTTAGACCATGTGAGTAGTATAGGCAAGAAAATTATTGAGGAATTGAAAGATACTAGATCACCTTACTTATACGATGTTAGAGGATTAGGTCTTCTCATAGGTGCTGAGTTAAGAAAAGATAATAAGCCATTTGTCGAAGGTCTAGAAAAAGTGTTATATAATTCCTTTAGAAGAGGTGTATTAGCAATAGGTGCTGGAGAGTCTGTGGTTAGAATAGAACCCCCATTGATAATAGAGGAAGATTTGGCTTTAAAAGGTACTAGAATATTAATAGAAGAAATAGAAAAACTTTAACTTCTCTTATCCACAAGGATTAGTACTAACGATAATACTATTAGGATTGCATCAAGTGCTAAGGAGATATCGACATAATAGTTAAATGGGAGTTTCTTTCCTACGAATAATGCTGGTCCTAATCTAGTCTCGCTAAGTAATGCTAAGTCGATGGCATAAAATGCAGTAATTAATGGATAGCTATACTTTATTCCTTGAATTATTAAGACCGCTGCTATTATGGCTAATGCCGACGTAAAACCAAAGAATGTATCGTAAATCATTGTTGCAGTTGAATTAGGCAATATTGCATGTGTTAGTGCCATGTGAACTCCTGCCCATAGTGCAGATAGTATTGCAGTTGTCCATCTTAATGTTAGCTTAGCAATTCCAACTTCTTTTTCCGCCATTGAGTACTTTTTCCACAAAGATATAAATAGAATTTTTCCCAAATCTATTATTGTTTTGAAACATATTTACCAGATGTTAACTACAAGCTAAAAGAGATTTTTAAGGTATAAAATCACTATTAGAATGATGATTTTAACTTACCTTTCAGCACTTGAGACAATATTGGCTGGAACAACGATAGTTTTTGGTGGAATAGTAGAAGGCTATGGATATGGCTTATCACTAGGAACTAATTGGCCATATACGCATGATATAATGCAATTGGCTGCAAAAAAAGATCCTGAGGCAATACACAGAATTTTAGCTACGTTAGTCGGAATTTTTTCTCTTGCTATATTAATAATCCGTCCCTCACTTATATCAATAATTGGATTTGTGTCCGTAGTTTTTACAGCACTTTTAGGTATGGCGACACTATATGTACTAGCTGGTAAGCTACCTTCAATATTCCAGGGATTGCATGACATAGCAGCTTATACGACTTTCGTATCTTATTTTCTCATTATGTTACAAGGATTGGGAATGTTTAAATTGGATATAGTGTCCTTTCTGATTAGCGCGATAGTTCCTCCACACTTTTTATACTTCGTTATCTTCATGGGAGGTGTAGTAACTGGGACTAGGAGAATGAAACTAAAGATAGGCAGACCTTGGGAAAAAGATAAGGAGAGAAACCCATGGTTACAAGCTGCATGGGTAATTCACGGTATTGTGTCGTTAATCTTCATTATTGCTGTAGTCCTACTACACTACTGGTTAACATTAATTTTCACAGCTTTAGAAATAATTGTTGGCTTATGGGTATGGGATTCTAGCAATAGAAATCCATTAAAGCCCGGCATGTCTATTGGATTACATCAACTATTCTCGATTCTCGTGGTAGTGGCAATTATACTGAATAGCATCAGTTGAGGTGCATCCATTCACCTATTCATATTGTTGTGAACTCATCACATCCTTTAATGTTAGACCTACCTTACTATCAGCGGTTAAGTTATAATATTTTTGCATTATTTTTGATATAGCAGAATATATTAATTCATATATATGTGTCCTATTACTATCAAGTATAGTAGATACATAACTCCATGGCTTACCTTGAATAACTTTAGCAATTAACACCAATTCTTCATCTTGAGTCAAACCCCAATCTCTTTCTCCATCCCAGAAATACTTTAATGTTAACATATGTATTCCATCAGCTGAGGATTCATATGGACTTACACCTTGAAGAAATGAGATAGTTTTGTCTAATAATATTGGATTCACATCAACGGTCTTATGAGCAACACTACTTCCTTTTAATATTAACCTAACTACTTCAGGGTTCATATTAAAGTACACATCGTGTAAGGTGTTAAGGAGCTTTTCTTTTAACATATACACAGATATTTTTACAATCTTCGTTGCTATATCACTTATAGGTCTAATAACAACAACTGGGTAATCACCTAATTTCTCATTTTTCTTTGGTGATATATGAACTGGGGCAAAGCCGTTCTTTATCCAGAAATTTAGAACTTTTTGATCAGACATAAAAGAAGAACCTACCCAGTCCATTCCTTTATCCTTAGCCTCTTCATATATCATTTTTAATAGCTCACTACCAAATCCCTTATCTTGAAGTTCTGAAGCAACGGCAATTCTAACAATCCTCCACCCTCTTAATCTAGCAAAATCCTTAATCCTAACGTGCTTTATAATTCTGTCAGGTATTAGATCACCATCAAACGTACCACCTTTTAAAGCAATATCTACCATATTGTCAGAAAGTTCACCTTCTTCAGCTATTTGACAAGCCGCAACGTATGAGTTCTCCCCTATCCGTATGGCCTTTATCTTATGATGAACGCCATCCAACATTATCATTAAGTCATCTGGATTATTTTTGTAGTGAGCTGTTACCATTATTCCGTAAATTGCTCTTAATTTGATATCATCGTTGGCTAGTTCAGATTTATCCACATCTTCATAAATCATTGTATGATTAAGATATTGTGGTTCTGAAGGTTCTGCGTCAAGTAATAACGCGTCGTAGAGCCACTTTTCTATTGGATCTCCATTTGCATATCTTAAAGGCTGTTCTATATTTATCCATTTAACCCTAATCCTTTTACTTTCAATTAATCTTCTTAAATATCTAAGAAAAGCCTTGTTAGAACCCTCATATCCATGTACTGTAGTTACTAGCGCCACCTTTTTCCAAGCTCTTAGCGCTAAATCTATATAATTGATGCCTAAGGCTGCGGCTTCATCTACGATTAAAAGCTCACCATCATCTTCAATCGCTGCGTCCGGTGGAACATACTCTACCTTGAAATAATCACCTCTTAATGTCTTTATATGTCCGGTATCACTAACTTTTACTGACAGCTCTTCACCTAAAACTTTTAAACCTAATTTAGCAAACAACATTACTTGAGATGCGCTAGCTATTGATGGAGCAGTAACTATTACTCTAATGCTTTTCCCTTTTCTTTCCCTAAGCTTTTCTATTAGCCCCGCTATAGATAATCCAGTAGCTGCACTTTTTCCTCTGCCCCTAGCAGCTGTTAAAACTAAAGCTCTTTGCCCTCCACTTAATAAATAAGTGAAATTCTCTATAACTCTGTTTTGATCCTCACTTAGTGATAATTCGTGAATTTCTCTTGGCATTACGGGATTTCTTGGTACTTTCTTCTCTGATTTTAGCATTATGTTACCGGAAAATGGCTTAGAAACATATCCGTTAGCATCAACGATAAATATCCCTTCATGCTCATACAATTTTCTTTTGAACCTCTTCTCATATTCGTCTAAAACTAAACCGTTTCTCACTATTGAAGTTCTAAAAGCCTTATCTTTAGTTAGATTATTTGTATAAATTATTATTAAACCTCCACCTCTAGCAAGATCAACAAGTCTACCTATGTTAATTGGCTGAAAGTTATCTATAGTATCCAATATGACCAAATCATAAGTATTACCTAGGTAATATTCAGCATTAGCGTAATCGATATCATCAAATTTAGAGAAATATTCTTTTATAGTCTTCATCCTCTCTTTAGAACCACTTGCCCAAGGTACGAAACCATACGCTACTGAAGGATCTTGTTTAAATTTAAGAAATAGATTTATAATTTCCTTGACATAATCTAGATAATCCTCCCTTTCTATGTAAACTAAGTTCCTATAATATCTAATATTACCGTCTTCAAATGCCTTTATTATTTGATCATAAAACTGTTCTTTATTTACCATTGCTTACAATTTATACTTCTTCTTTAAAGCTTCTTCTATGTCTATACCTTTTAAGTTAGCTATCGATACTGTCCAAGCTATAACATCCGCTAATTCCTCTTGTATAGAATCTGAATCGTTAGATAGAAGTGCTTCAGCTAATTCTCCTACTTCCTCTACCAACCACGTAAATGTAGCGTAAATGCCCCTTTGTGAATCTTTTTCAAAATACATTTCTTTCATCTTGGACTGTAGTTCCTTAAGTTCCAAGTCCGATTTCCCTCCGCATCACTCTTATCTCATCATCAGAAAAAGTTAGTCTTAACTTAATCTTCTCGTTAAAGTTCTCATCGACAAAATATATGTTAATCCATTTCTTTCGTGAAACATTCTCAACAAATTTAGTATCTACTGAATATTCGACGGTTAGTGGATTTGAAGGATCATCCATGATTATATGCCTAAAAATTACTTCTCTACCCTCCTTATCTATTTCAAATAATACCTCAACATTGGCATTTTTAGGATAATCACTGGTCATGCATACTACTGAATCATTACAGCACGTGAGACATACGCCCTCATTTAGATTATTCTTAACTTCTTCTGGAAGTTCCATGATGGGGATGGATATTTTTATGTTTGCCAAACTATTAAATAATTATGCCTTCCGCAGTAGGTAAAAAAGTCGTCACAACGCAAAACTACATAGCAAGTTACGTAGGAGCTAAGGTTTTAGAAGAAGGGGGAAACGCATTCGATGCAGCTATAGCAATAAGTGCTACCTTATCAGTGGTGATACCACATACTAGTGGTCTTGGAGGTGATGGATTTTTATTGGCCAAAACACCAGAGGGTTTAATAGCGTATAACGCATCTGGCTGGGCTCCTAAGGAATTGAAAGTAGAGAAAATAGACAACGACAGAAGTCCACTTACCGTAGTAGTTCCAGGATTGATAGACCTATGGGAATTCATTTATGAAAATTACGCCTCGAAATCGTTAAACGAATTACTTAACTCTGCAATTTCATTAGCAACAAATGGCTTTATGGTGGGAAGAGGGTTACATCACGCAATAGTAAGTTCATTCAAATTATCAGATGATTGGAATAGAATTTATGGCAATAAAAGGTTTGGAGATGAAATAAGACTCAAGGGAATTGCTAGGGTTTTGAAGGAGATTGCAAAAGATCCTAGAAACTTTTATGATGGAAAAATAGCGGAAGAACTAACTAATGGATTAAGAGAAAGAGGGGTACCAATGAGTTATGAAGACTTCAGTGAATTTCGTGGCGAAATTATTAGCCCAGTAAAAATGAAATACAAGGACTTTACGCTATATGAGTTACCGCCAAATACTCAAGGAATAACTACATTAGAATTACTCAAAATGGTTGAGATTACTGAACTAAACAAATTGCCTTTCAATGACGTAAGGAGAATAAATGATCATGTACGATTAAGTGCATTAGCTTACGCTGATAGAAATAAATATATTGCTGATCCAAAATTTGTGAATGTACCAATAGAGATGTTATTATCAGAGAAATACATTGCAAATAAGGTTGCTGAGTATGGATTCGAGGTAAAAGTAGACGTCACTGGAGATACGACGTTTTTCGCCGTTTCTGATGGTGAGAATGAAATTGGATTTATACAGAGTCTATTTTATCCCTTCGGTTCTGGGATAGTAGTAAACGATATACCATTTAATAATAGAGGCGCAGGATTTTCTGAGGGAAATAACAAACCAGAACCTAGGAAGAGACCCTTACATACCCTTTCTATACTAATGGCTGAGAAGGAAGATGAGAGAGTCTTTATTGGTTGTGCAGGCGGAGATCTAAGACCCCAAATTCACGCTGAAGTATTTGAGTATTATGCGGATTATAATATGGAAATTGATGAGGCCGTTCAAGCACCTAGATTCATGTATTTAGGAAATAAGGTTGTTGCTGAAAAGAGATTAGGTGTTCCAGCCACACAGACAGATTACTATTCGCCAGAGGTGGGGATAGTACAAGCCCTAAAGTATAAGATGGGAAGATATATTGGAGTTGCTGATATTAGAAGTGAAGGAGTAGTATTACCCGTTAAATAACTCGAATTACTCCTTATTAGTCATTAGAAGGTTAAATGGCAATAATTTATATCATTCTTAGGAAACTATTAACGTCATTAACATGACATCTCCTAAACCACTTCTCTTTTTTAGGGACTATACTTTCCATCTCGCCAATCATCTCACATTGAGGGTTTTCTTGAGAGTCTTAGAATTATTTCTAACTGAGGAGAAATTAAAAATCTAGCACGTTAATATCACATCCCGCTTGTTTAAAGGCTAAAAGAAGAGCACCTTGCTCCGGTTCGTGTTCTGCAACTATACTCCTTATATTATTACTGTCTAGATAACTTCTGAAGAAACTGAAATATATTGGTGAGCTGAACATCCCGCCTTTAAGGTATATCTTATCAACACCTATTTTCACCGCCATTTTAACAGCGTCACTAGCAAGTTCGAAAGCCGCACTTTTCAGTATGTTTAAAGCTATTTCATCCCCCTCATTGGCTGCCTCATCTACTATTTTTGATAATGACGCAATCTCTTTAACCTTATGCCCCTCATGATAAGCCCACTTGATGAGATCGTCAAGATTGTTTATATTTAAACTTCTCATGATCTTCTCAGCTATTAAAGTCTTATTCATTCTTCCATCTAACATTTTTCCGAAAGCTCTTAGTGCCTCTCTTCCTATCCAATAAGCTGAACCTTCGTCAGCTATTAACCATCCTAGACCACCAAATCGAACTCTCCTATTACCATCATAGCCAACTATGACGCTTCCAGTACCAGCTATGGCTATAACACCGGGATTTCCTCTAGTTTCAGCATAGAGCGCTACAAAACCATCATGATCAATATAGACGTCCTTTGCAACAAGTCTCAGCGCTTCTGACATTACGTTATAATCATATTTAGAATCTATTCCTGCTAATCCTATATAAGCCACGTCGGGTTTCATACCTTTTGTGGCTAATAAAATAGCCTTGTTAACGTTTTTTACAGTCTCTTCAACACCTACGTTATGAAAATTTGCAGGCCCAGCTAGACCTTTTCCTAAAAAAGACCCACTACAAGTATAGGCTATTGCGCTTGTTTTACTTCCTCCGCCATCTACTCCAACAAGTATCATCAAATATATTTTGTTGTTAAAGAAATTTAAATGAATAGTTTAATGCGTCAAGATAGCTTTTAGGATCTCCCACATTCAACCATTTTTCATCTTCATTCATTTCTAACGCATAAACTTCTTTACCATCTAGCAACAAGTTATGTATTCCATAAGTCAATTCTATCTCTTTACCTTCTTCAACATTAATTTGTTTCAACGCACTAAATATACTAGGCTTAAAAATATAAACCGCTGCTATAGCTAAATTAGATTTTGGATGTAATGGCTTTTCTTCGGCGTCAATTACCTTATATAATTTATGACCATCATATACCCCTTTATCTTGGATAGTTACCACACCGTATCTACTAGGATTTTCAACTCTTCTCACGAAAAGTACAGCATCTGGACTTACTTCATCAAATAGCAATTTAAGCGAATCGTATCCTTTAGTTAGAACGCCATCGTCTGCATGAACGAAAAATGGCTCATTGGATGAGAAGTCCTCTGCTCTTAATACAGCGTCACCAAATCCCTTAGGCATATCTTGGAATACAAAGGTTGGTGTTCTATCGAATAAGTATTGCATTAGTAACATTCCGTTTCTTCCTACTACAATACAAAATTTTTCAATACCTACCTTGTTCAATGAATCCATTATTAAATCTATAACTGGTCTAGTTACCTTACCTCCGTTTTCGGTGACGAATAAAGGAAGTAATGCCTTGGGTAATACACTCGTTATATGTTTCATCCTACTACCTTTTCCAGCAGATGTGATTACGGCTTTTTTAAGCATCAATTGATATTAAAATTTTCACATTATATAAACTCATTGCAAACCTATTCTTCTTCCTCATTTTCCTCTTCTATCATACTTAACGTCTCCGCTGCTAGAAAACCTATTATTATGAATGACATAAAGATATATACTTCTATAGGAGATGCAGAAGATATAGAATTCACTAGCTCAAATACACTGAATATTACAGCAGAAATCCCAATTATAATTTGCAACAGTCTCTTTCTAAACTTTTTAATTGAAATTTTTATTAACGAGAAATTAGCCGCTACGTGTACAAACAGACTTGAAAACAATGCTATAGTTCCTAGGACTCCAAATGCAAGAAATGGATTATTTATAAAATATAAACCTAAAAGTGAAGTCAAAAAGTATAATAGGACTGACAATACCACAGCGTTAGTAGGACCTTTGTAACTTTCAAACTTGCTGAAAACTTTAGGTAAGAGATTAGTATAAGACATTGCGAAGATTGTCCTAGACGTTGCTATTATAAAGCCTAAACTACCTAAGATACCATCGTTTATAGCTGCAAATAAAACAAATATAAACGTAATAAGACCAAATTTATTTTCTATTAGATGCAAAATATCAACATTATTTGCAGATATCTTATAGAATAATAAATGATCACCTATTGCATAAATATCGAATGCAGCTAGCAATCCTCCTAGTAAGATAACTGTTATAATTGCTCTACTGATTGTCTTTTTAGCATCTTTAGCTTCACCAGAAACTGGTGTTATTGATCCATATCCAGTAGGTATACTGGAACCGAATAGAATAGCATATGCTAAAGTTCCTAGGCTTACATGAAAGGATAATGGATTATACAAGTGAAATCCAGTAGAGCTTAAAAATACTATTGCAAGAATAGTCATAATACCTATTTCTAACAAGCTTGTAAAAACAGCGTACTTTGTACTAATCTTTATACCCATTATGGCAAACAAGGATGCAATCGATAATAGACCTAGCCCTATTATCCATGGATTTACCCCTAAAATATGATAGATTATGTACGTAGTTCCAAAAACATATGCAACACCGTATGTAGTTGAATACAGTACATAGAGCCATCCAGTCTCGAAACCTAAACGCTTTGTTAAAGAATAGAATGCGTATGTATAATAACCACCAGCTTTGGTAAATCTTTTTGAAAGTTCATAAACTACAAATCCATTTAATAAGACTAGTAGGGTACCTAAGATAATAGCTATTGGAGCTAAGAAGCCGGCAATAATAAACGCCTCTACACCATATGTCAGAATACTCAGAAAGGGTGCTTGAGAACCCATTGAAAGGAAAACGATATCAATAAAGCCTAAATGTCTTTTTGGTTCTTGGCTTTGTTGAGCTTTGCTGAGTGACGAAGTACTCATCCGAAAATCACTTTTCTACGACTATTATTTAAACTCTTTCCCTTATATAGGTAAAAAATTACTTTAGAATATTTATCTTTTTAACTAGTCTAAATAATGACACTACTACGTACGTATCAGCTACTGGCATGAAATCGGTTACGTAAAAACTGAAGAGAGTGTGATTTCCTAGGAAATACACAATTACAAATCCTATCCACATAGTCCAAGCCCACATTGTAGTGGTTATCATCTTGCTGTCCCTAAATATAAAAGCGAGTGGAGTTGTGATTATCCATAGTATTAAGACATAAGGATTAGTATTGGCGTATAAGTTGTAACCAAGGTAGAAAGAATGAATATTTAAAAACCAATCCCATGGCGTTGAAATTTGAGAAGTTGCCGTTAATGTAATATGACCATTAGTAATGTCCCATGACGCGCTATGGATCACAGTAGCGTCTAGCCATGCTTTGACTCCACCATAATAAGCTATTAACGGTGTAGAGAATAAAACATAAATCAAAATTGGTAATCCTATACCATAGATTGCTCTTTTCTTAACATTATTTGAAATTTCCCCTAAATAGTATAGAAACGGAAATATTAGAACATAAGCTGATTCCTTTGACAACATAGCCAACGCTAACGCTAAACTAGCCCATAATGGTTTATCCTTTAATAGAAAATAAAGAGATAATAGACTAAAGAAGGATACGTAAATTTCAAGAAGTCCTATCCCGTGAAGAGACCACACATTAGGATCTAATGCAATGAGAAGACTAGAAAGTATTCCGGCAAGGTTACCTAAAATTCCATTCCCGACCATTTTTTTAGCAAGAAAATAACCTACTATAAGCATTAAATCGCCTAGAATCCAACTTGGTAATCTCCAGGCTATTGGATAGTACCCCATAAAGTAGATGAAAACTGCCATAATGTACTTAGCTAAAGGAGGATGCTCTGGGTTAATATATGTTTGAATATTCTGCTCATTCGGATACCCTATATTTATCATTGGTGGAGGAGTTACATGAAAGACCAATTTTAACATGTTATAGGCAGCGGTAGGGTACCATACCTCATCTCCTATATAGGAGTTAATGGACGAAAACGTAATTATTGTTTCATAAGTATATACTGAAATAAGCACGACCAATGCCAAATAAAAGAAAAAGTTTATCCATTTTAATTGCATAAACAAGCCTTTACTTCAAAATTTTTAAAGCTTCTCCAATATCTAAATTTTCATGAACAACCTTCGATATTGCTTTGGCTAGCTTATCTGGTTCATCTGCTTGCCATAAATTCCTACCTACAGTTACACCCTTAGCTCCAGCCTCTAGAGCATCTCGCAACATCTTTAAGAATTCCTCATTGGTGTTGGTTTTTGGACCTCCTCTAATTAGGATCGGGCTAAACGCTACGTTTACGACTTGTCTAAATGACTCCTTACTTCCCGTATAGTCAACTTTTAGGATATCAGCACCTATTTCTGATGCTAATCTAGTCACATACTTTACGAGATCTAGTTCTTTTACTGAATCTGGATTATCTTTTGTAACATATAGGGGTTCTATGATAAACGGTATCCCATAATCATTAGCTTCTTTCCTTAAGGAACCCAAAGCACTCAAATTATACCCCTCTACTATATCGCTCCCATAGCCAACTACAAGATACGTAACTACAGCGTCTGCTCCAATATTAATCGCGTCCTTTACTGTATAAATACTCGCATAGTAACCTTCATTATAGACCTTGTATTTTTGCCTCCATACATTCGCAGTATCCAATCTAGCAATTAACATGGGTGAACCTCTTGAGAAGAAATTTTCCTTAACTAGCTTAACCATAGCGGGAGTCATTTGCAAGGCGTCTGGACCATTCTTAGCAATTTTGGCAACAACTTCAATCGGGTTTTCTATTCCCTTTAATGGACCCATTACCAATCCGTGATCTAGTGCCACGACAAATGCTCTACCTTTCTCGAACAACCTAGCCATCCGAATTTCTGAACCAACCATATAAAGTAGATTAAACTCTTTGCTTAAATTCTCTTATAATCGCTATTACTAACCTTCTACCGTATGGGTTAAAAGCGTAATTATATAGTGTAAAGATCGAAATTATCATTATAGCATATATACCCATCGCAAGAAAACTTACTGGCCTATAAACCACTGATAAGGGCAAACTAAGTGCACCTAAGCCTAATGGTACCAGAAATTCTTTAACTGGGAAATTAAACTTGTAAATTTGTCTACAAGCTCTATAGGAAGTAAACAGCATTGAGAATGAATTAATTATTATCCCGATACTCATGAAGGCTGCTAATAAATAAGGTGAGTAAGAGGAGAAGAGGTAAATCAGCAACGTGGAAATTCCTAAACCTAACAATGAAAAAAGCAAATTGGAAGTAGTCAGCTTAAATAGGTGACCTTTGAATTCATTCTTAGATTCTACTGATAGAGTAGGATCAGCCATTGTTATACCTTGATAGAAGATATTATAGAAACCTCTTATGAAATTTGAAAAAGTAAGTATATAGAGAGAGAAAATAGCAGCTGTATACTCAGGTCTTAGTTTGTATAAAAGCCCATAGCCATCTATGTAAATAAGAATTAAAAATAGACTACCTACTATTGAGTAAAGTTTAATGGCATCACTAATTATAGATGGATTCTTATCTTCAGCCAACTTAGCCATTAGACCAGTATATATTGCTTGTGACCAAATCTGGACATTACTAACTATAATGGCAGACTCAAAATATGCTACTACTAAATCTGATTTTACGATAGCCAGAGTAATCCATACTATTGACGCTTCTAGAATATATTGAATATAATTCGCTATATACACCACTGCTTTTCTAACAGCCGAAAAAGCTACCTTAAAGTCAATCTTGAGATTAGCTCTTATGAAGAATAAATTGAATAATATTTGAGCAAGATAGCCTATGCTATAAGCTAGGATTACTGCCAGAATCGAAAGATTAAATAGGAACATGAATACAATCCCCGAAACTAATCTCAGAACTTGAAAGATTAATGCGGAAATTCCAATTATCTTGGGTGTTCTTCCTTGAGCTATTGAATTCGTTACAGTCAGCAAGTAGGTTAAAATAATTAGCGATATTGCAGAATAGAAATAAATAGGAACATTGAGCTTAGTTAAAGAAATGTAGTATGGGACTAAAAGGGCAAAAACTAAACCTGATATAATTCCTGCTATCAAGTTAGTTATTACTATTCCACCAACATTCTTCCTTTCTGCAGAATATCTTGACGTTATTAATGAGAATAGATTTGCGGGTATTGTAAAATAGCCTATTGTGAAAACATACAAGGTTTGCCAAGTAGCAAAATAAATAATACCATAGGGAGGATTCGACAGATACCTTGCAACTAATAACGTGAAGATAAATGAAATAGGCGCCCCTAAAGTCCTTGTTAGTAAGTTAATAATACCTATTCTTGTGACTCTCACACTCTCTTTTTTATCCACATTTTTACGTATTAAAAATAAAGTATTTATAGTCTATCGAGTCAAAAAGATTTGACGCGATCTTAAATCAAATTAACAAAGTTGTTAGCCTTCTAAAATATCATCTATCGCCCGCGCAATATCTCTTATAGATATTATTCCCCTTAAGTTTCCATCATGATCAATAACTGGTAAATGTCTAATATTATATGTCCTCATAAGGCTTAATGCCCCAGTTATCGGTGAATCTTCCTTGATAGTTATAAGGGAAGCAGTCATTATCTCTTCTGCTTTTACATCTAAACTTTTACCTTTTCCAATGGCCCTAACTACATCGCGTTCCGTTATTATGCCAATAGGTTTCCCATTATCTACTACAATTACTGAGCCTACGTTATTATCTGTCATTATTCTAGTTACTTCTCTAAGTACAGTGTTTTTACTTACCGTTACTACATTACTTTTCATATATTCTCTTACAAATTCTTCTTTCATATTTACTATTGTTGATAAAAAAGATAATATAAGTTTAGGTTATGCTCTCACTAATTCCATTTGCGTGTAATGAAAAATAATATAAACTCCCCGCAAGAAAATAACATATGAATTGGGAAGTAGTAAAATTAAGATTAAATATGGCGTTAGCAACTCTAGGAATTGTTTTACTAGGATTTGCATTAGCATTAGCGGTTGCTGATTATGCATTCGGAGCACAATTTGGTGTGGGATTAATGTTATCTATCTTAATGTTCATATTCTTCCTTAACATTATTCAGTGGCTGTTTGGGCCATATATGATAAACTGGGCATACAGAACAGTAGAAGTAACCCCTACTGATCCAGTTTACGGATGGTTATACAGTACAGTAGCCGAAGTTGCAAAGTATAATGGATTTAGAGATGTTCCAAAAGTGTATATCGCTGATGTACCATTCCCTAATGCTTTCGCATATGGAAGTCCAATAGCCGGTAAAAGAATAGCCTTTACATTACCAATATTAAAATTACTAAATAGGGATGAAATAATGGCCGTTGCAGGGCATGAACTGGGACATCTAAAGCATAGAGATGTAGAATTGCTAATGGCTGTAGGTCTAATTCCAGCTTTAATTTATTACTTAGGTTGGTGGATATTCTGGGGAGGAATGTTCGGTGGTGGAGGAGGAAATGGCAGAGGAAATAATGGAGGATTACTTTTCTTAATAGGAATTGCAATGATGGCAGTAAGCTTCGTTTTCCAACTACTCGTACTATCTATAAATAGAATGAGAGAAGCCTATGCTGATGTTAATTCAGCCTTAACAGTACCAGGTGGAAAAGAGAACTTACAATTAGCCTTAGCTAAACTAACACTTTCAATGGATCCCGGGGCATTAGAGAAATTTAAGAAAAAGAGTACTACCAATCAAATGGCTAGTATGCTATTCTTCACCAACGCCATTGAAGAAGTTCCAACATGGAATGCTAGAGAGCTAGTGGAGATTTGGAAGACTACAAAGGTTCCATGGTATGCTGAAATATTTATGGATCATCCACATCCTGCAAAAAGAATTCAATTACTTGAAAAAGTTTCTAAATACTAATCACTCAAACTCGATAGTTGCAGGTGGTTTAGAAGTAACATCATAAAGTACTTCCTTTACATTAGGTATTTTTTGTAATATTTCAGAACTAATTTTCTTTAGGACTTCTTTAGGTATTCTAGCATAATCTGCAGTCATGAAGTCTTCCGTAATTATTGCCCTTATTGCAATGGTGTATTTCCCATTACTCCTTTCATCCAAGGAACATAATACGTGGGTAATATCATATTTAACCAGAGTATCGACAAAGCTTTTCGCTGCATTAATATCACTACACTCAACTTTTGCTATATTGCCATAAGCCCTAACGTCACCCTTAACACCAGTTGCCCTTGCCTTATATAAAAATGCATCAATACCGTCCAAAATTACAAAATTACCATCAGATTCAAAAGAAACCGCAAAGTATTGTGAATAATTAAAGGGATCTAAATATTTTTCAACTATGTCATTAGCTTCTCTTACTACTTCTAACTTCTCCCTAGTCAGTTTTCCAATTGTCCTTACTAGGAGGCCAGGACCAGGGAACGGCTGCCTCTCTGAAATTTCCTTAGGTAATTTAAGATATCTAGCTAGTTCTCTGACCTCATTCTTATATAGGTCTGCCAACGGCTCAATTAATGTAAAGCCCCATTCTTTCTCTGTATCTATACCTATTTGAACTAAGACATTGTGCTGTGTCTTTATTCCGCCTTGTGTTTCTACCCAATCGGCTGCTATGGTTCCTTGCATTAAATACTTTGCATTGAACTTTCTCATTAATGATGAAATAGAAGAATAGAACAGTTCTCTAAATTTCTTCCTTTTCGCTTCAGCTTCTTCCATTCCCTCAATCTCAGAAGTGAATGTCTCCCTCTCGTCCACTACGATAAGGTTAGGTAAGACATTACTTAAATAAGCTTTAATTTTCTCAGCTTCATTTTTCCTTAAAAATCCAGTATCTATTAAAACGGGAATTACTTTGTTACCCAACAAATTATAAGCCAGAACTGCAGCTGTAGTACTATCTACACCACCACTTACTGCAGCTAAAACTCTCTCATTACCTACCTTCTGTTTCAGCTGTGGTCCTATTTCCTTAACGAACGAAGCAGGATCAAACATTAGTTAAGACTAAAAATTCATTGCTTATAAATTTCGACTATTTCGTCAATATGTAAATATTTCCTTAAAAATTGCTCTACACGAATTGCTTGTTGTTGGATCTCGTCTACCATTGATAGTGAGTAAATATTAATATTAAACTCCTTCAGTAATTTTTTCATTCCTTCAGAAAATAAGCTTCCGTGTACACTTAAGCCAATAATACTATCCTTTCTTGCCCCATCCTCAACACTTACTTTTTCACCATTCCTCACGGTTATTTTAAGTAAGGGCTTTTCGTCCACATACTTTACTACTCCCCTTCTAATTTCATAACCATCTATTTTGCCATATTCTGAAACACCAGAACTAATGGAAACTACCTTAGCCTTGCCATAGTGTATGTTAACATCAAATACTCCTAAACCCTCATATTCTATAGGATATCCCGCCTCAATTCCATAAGGATCTATAAGCTTTTTACCTAAAATTTGAAAACCACCGCAAATACCTAAAATTCCCCTAGTCTTTTGCCTTAGATATTCCACGAACCCATTCTCTACCAACCATTTTAACGATTCTAGAGTATTCCTACTACCCGGTAAAATTACCAGATCAGCCTTCACAATTTCTTTAGGCTTTTTCACAAAGGATACATGAGCATTAGACTTAGCTAAGGCATACAATTCGTTAAAATTGCTCATATAAGGATAGGCTATTATGGCAACTTCAACATCACCTTCACCAAAATTGTAAATATTCATGGAGTCCTCTGGCATTATCGGGACTTCGCTGAGAAAAGGCAAATAACCTAAGTATTTCATACCTGTTTTCTCTTCAAGCCATTTTATAGCATCATACAGAAACTTTTCATCTCCTCTGAATTTATTAATAATGAATCCTTTCAATTTCTCTCTGATAGATTGGGGAAGCATCATATAAGTGCCATAACCAGACGCAAATGCACCTCCCCTATCAATATCTAATACTAGAATTGCTGGAATTCCCTTATCTTTCATTACTTTTATTGCTGTAATATCCTTTTCAATAAAATTTGGTTCTCCTATGCCTCCAGCTGCTTCTATTACAACATTACTTGATAGGAATTGTGAGATTTTTTGCCACAACGTGTTGGTTGCTAAATTATAATACTCATTGCCACTCATAATACCAAGTGAGTTTCCCATAAAGATTACTTCAAGGCCCTTACCCATTGGCTTGAGCAAAATTGGGTTCATATGCCTTTCTGGTCTTATTCCAGCCCCCCATGCTTGGTAAGCTTGTATGAAGGCTATTTCTCCACCATCCCAAGTTGAAATGCTATTTAAAGACATATTCTGAATTTTAAGTGGTTTTGCATTTAGAATTCTAACTAGTCCAGTGGTTACAAATGACTTACCTGAATCACTCATGGTTGAGGCTACTATTATTGACACTTAATCATATCAACTTGGCCAATAAATAAATCCACATGCGATTAAAAGGAGTACTTGCATTATTCTCGTTTTTTACCGCAATACCAATAAAGAGCAATGCGTCTTTGGAGGAAATTGCAGAATACTCCTACATATCGCCACTAATTATTGGCATATCGTTGGCATTAATAGAGAGTGCAGTGTATGTTCTCTTATATAGAATTCTTGAAGCTCTTGCTGGGATAGTATTGTTAGGTGTAGTAGAATTGCTTAGGGGATTTAATCATCTAGATGGTTTATTGGACTTAGGAGACGCATTGATGATAAAAGGAGATAGGGAGAGGAAGATAAAGGCATTAAAGGACGTTGAAATAGGTTCTGGAGGAATAGGTTTACTTTTAGTATACCTATCAATTCAAATAGTGGCTTTATTAAAGCTAGGCTTCTCATTCTACACTATATTCCATCTGATATCATCTAACGTACTCTCGATGACAATAGGGCTTTATATACTTTCAACCATAAGTCCAATTCCAGAAAGTAATCTTGGGAAAATCTTTCATAATAAATTGAAAGGAAAGTCTACGGTATTACTTTTGGAATTAATTCCGTTTATTTCATTATACAATATAATAGTTTTCCTAGTGTTCTACATGATAATGCATAAGATATGTAGATCGCTTGGAGGTTCCTCAGGTGATATAGCCGGGGCTTCAATAACTCTTTCCTTTCCACTATTCCTATTAACCAATGAGATAACCAATTTAAATTACTCACTATTATCTATCTTGTGTTATTTGTTCTTGCACTTGCATTGATATGGGATCTAACAATTTCAGAACCGCCTATTTACATACATCCTGTAGTTTGGACTGGAAAAATATCGGAAGCACTAATCAAACCCTACAAGGGCTATTCTTACGGAGTTCTCTTATGGATAATGTCGGTTTTACCCCCATTATTTATTTTCGTGTACTTACCAGTAGAAGCACCAATTCCAATTTACCTTAATCTAATAATCTTAGCGTTTTCGTTGAAAACGACATTTTCGATTAAAATGCTCTACGATATTGTAAAAAAGGGATCAAGGTTGGATGAGCAAGCTAGGTATTATGCACAACAGATTGTCAGAAGGGATTTAAGTAAAAGTGATAAAGGCCATATAGCTTCTGCATTAATCGAATCACTATTTGAGAGCACTGTTGACGGGATAGCTTCTCCAATTTTCTGGTTTCTTATCTTTGGAATTTTCGGAGCAATGTTACAAAGACTTGCAAATACAATGGACAGCATGGTAGGATATAAGACTCCGGAGCTTAGAAAAGAGGGTTGGTTCTCAGCTAAAATTGACACTATACTCAATTACATCCCAGCTAGGCTAACTGGAATGATAATGCTTACATCTGGTTTTATCTTGGGACTTAACGTGAAACAAGGATGGAAAACACTTAGGGAGGCAAAAATGGAAAGTATAAATGCTAAATACCCAATAGCTATTGCTGCAGGTTTACTAAATGTAAGTTTAGAAAAGGTTGGTCACTATAGAATAGGCAATGGAAATTTGCCAGACGAAAAAGATGTTAAAAATGCGCTAAAATTATTTAAATTAAGTTTAATCTTGTACTTTCTCCTCATCCTAACTATATATTATTACCTTTATGGCATTTCCCTCCTTAGCTACCCTTACGGCCTCATTGAACTCATCTAACGGGAATCTATGTGTTATCAGCTTAGTTACATCAATCTTCTTGTTAGCTATTATAGTCAGTGCTTCCTTTGTGTCCTCCTCTACAGCAGCATTGCTGGGAATTATTGAAATTTCGTTATTTAAGAGATCACTAATGTCATAATTAAGTATCGTCCCCTTATATGGTACTCCAAATAACAAAACTCTACCACCCTTTCTAGTAGCATTAAGACCAGAGATTATTGCAGAGGGAGATCCAGAGGCAATTATAGTAACATCCGCACCTCTTCCATCAGTTAATTTCTTAACTTCATCAACCACACTAACTTTCTTCACATTAAGCGAATAATCAATACCTACCTTATATCCAAATTCGACTCTGAACTCACTTACATCTGATGCTATAACGACTCCCGCATTATTTACCTTAGCCATCATTGCGTGTAATAATCCCATAGGACCTACTCCAACGATAAAAACTATATCATCCTTGTTAATCATTACTCTCCTTTGCGCTCTAATAACGGTAGCCAAGGGTTCTATAAATGCCCCTTCTTCAAAGCTCACATTGTCTGATAGCTTTAATATTCCGCCTCGTACAACATTCCAAGCTGGAACTCTGAAGTACTCCGAAAATCCACCAGGATCTAAGTTGGTTTTTCTATAATATGGACACATGGTTGGACTTCCCTTTTTACAATAGTAGCATTCATAACATGGAACGTGATGGTGTGCAAAAACCCTATCTCCAGGCTTTAACCAATCAACAGTGGATTCTTGGATTATTCCAGCTGGTTCATGGCCTAATATTGGTTGCGATGCAGTGTATTGTCCACAAATCTTCTCTATGTCAGTACCACACAATCCACAAGCCTTCATTTTAACTAATACGTCACCTTGCTGTAATTTAGGTAATGGCAGCTCTCTTATTGCGACCTTTCCATTTTCAATAACTACGCTTTTCATATGTGAGAATTCCTCCACCATTTTAAAAAGGAATATATGGTAATACTTACGTTATATTAATTGTGGATTTAATTATTACTTTCGGTTTACTCACACTGGTTATTTTGCTTGAATTCGTCGTAGTACCAGCAATAGTGCTTAAAAGAGTAACAAAATTTTCCACCCTTTATGATTATCCTATATATATTGTAAACTCTAATGAAGTAAATGCGTACTCTCTGAACTCGGTTTGGGGAAAATTTATCGTTATAACTAGGGGATTGGTAAATGAAGAAGATGAGGAGCATGTTAGAGCAGCTATCATGCATGAACTTGGACATTTAAAGCTAAATCATCACGTTAAAATGAGCCTTTATATTATTTCGGTAATCATAGCCTTCACCTATCTTCTTAATTTAAATTTATTTGTATTGATTCCTTTTGGGCTTTTCGCCTTGTTTATGCAAAGATATTTCCAGAGGAGATTTGAGTTGAGTGCGGATAAGTTTGCCTTGAGGTTTACCAATAGAAGATTATTAGAAGATTTAATAACTAAATATGATGTGAAAGAAACTACGTTTTTATCTACACATCCAAATATTCACGTAAGGCTTAAAAACATCGACCAATAGATTAATTTGTGTACGTTGGTAAACCCATCAAGCGAATTGAAGATCCTAAATTCTTAACCGGAGGCTCAACATACGTTGATGATATAGAATTTCCAGGAACGTTATTTGTGGCATTTCTTAGATCTGTTAAACCACATGCAAAAATAAAAATAAAGAAGAACCATAACGGCATATTCACCGGTGAGGATATAAATCCGGGTAGTGATTTTCCCATACCGGTCGAGGAGACTACTTACGTTGGCCAACCGCTAGCAATGGTGGTAGGAAGAGATAGATATGAGGCTTATGACTTATTAGAAAGTATAGAAATGGAGTATGAGGAATTACCTTACGTTATTGATCCACAAGAGGCTTTAAAGAATGATGTAAAAGTTTACAGTAAGAAGGAGTCTAATATTTACGAGTATAAGAAATGGGAAGCGGGAAACGTTGAACAAAGTCTTAGAGAAGCTGACCTAGTAATTAATGGAGAGTTATATAACCAAAGAGTAATAGCGAATCCCTTAGAAACAAGGGGTGTCTTAGCTTACTTTGATGGTAATAGATTAAATGTATGGTCATCTACCCAATCGTCCCATTATCTAAGAAGAAACCTCATAAATTTTCTAGGAATTGATAACATAAGAGTGATTCAGCCTGATGTGGGAGGAGCGTTTGGGAGTAAAATTATAGCTCATCCGGAGGAATATGCCATATCTAAGCTAGCCTTAAAATTGAAGAGGCCACTAAAATGGATACCCACGCGCTCCGAGGAAATACAGAGCGCTGGTCATGGAAGAGATAAGAGATTAAGGTTTAAGGTTGGAGTAAAGAGAGACGGTACGATACTAGGTATAGAGGGTACTTTAATTGCTGATTTGGGTGCGCCTTATCCAGACGCAAACGATGACGAAATAGGTAATGTTCACAGTACAGTTAGAATGATGTTGGGACCTTATAGGATTCAAAACATAAGGATTGAGCATTACGCAGTAAACACCAATAAGGCACCAACTCAGTCGTATAGGGGAGCTGGTAGGCCGGAAGCCACATATTTTATAGAGAGAATAATTAACATAATTTCGTTGGAACTAGGAAAGGATGAATTTGATATAAGGGAAAAGAATTTGATTCGAGAATTACCATACAAGAACGCCTTAGGTATAACCTATGATACCGGCGATTATGTGGGACTACTAAATAAAGCAAGAGAATATTATCAGAGGTTGAAAAATGAAGCTAATGTGAATGAGTGCGTAGGTTCAAGCATGTATGTAGAGATAACAGCATTTGGTCCTTGGGAGACAGCTAGAGTTCTAGCTAAAAGTGATGGAAAAATTATGATAATAACTGGTAGCGGTCCACATGGACAAGGTGATGGAACTGCCTTTGCTCAAATAGTAGCTGATGTTTTAGAGGTAACAATAGAGAACATTGAGGTTAGATGGGGAGATACCGATATAATTTCAGATGGAATCGGAACTTGGGGAAGTAGAACATTAACAATTGGAGGCTCAGCGATATATAAGGCTGCCGAAGAATTAAGGAGAAGACTAATTGAGGTTAGCGCAAAAATGCTAAATGCAGATACGGAAGAGATAGAATATAAAAATGGCGTACTTTTTCATAAGAAGAGTGGTAAGAGTGTTACTATTAAGGAGGTAATACAGAACGCCTATTCAATGGGATACTCCTTAGATGTAACTTATGTCTATAACGTGGCTAAACCAGGTTACACTGTACCCTATGGGGTTCATATGGCATTAGTTAAGGTAGATAAGGAGACTGGAAGCGTAAGAGTGAAAAAATATATCGCACTTGACGATGTGGGAAAAGTTGTAAATCCATTACTTGCGGAAGGTCAGATAGTTGGCGGAGCGGTGCAAGGGATAGGGCAAGCGATATATGAAGGAGCAATATACGGCAAGGAGGGATACTTACTAAATTCAAACCTAACCGACTATGGGTTCCCGACTGCAGTAGAAGTCCCAAGGATTGAATGGCATTACATAGAAAAGGGGTTCTCAAGTCACCCTACTAATTCTAAAGGAATAGGCGAGGCTGGAGCTATTGCATCAACTCCTGCAGTAATAAATGCGATAGAAAAGTGTACCGGAAAAAGAATAGTCAACATTCCTCCAAAACCAGAAGAGGTTATTTAATTCATGCAAAGGCATATTATGTCATCTAAGGATGCTAAGATCTTCATTAACAAGATAAAAGAGAAATATAATATTGACATTTCAAATGCAAAATTAGAGGTAGGCAAGGAGAAAAAGGAAACGTGGTACTATGTAAACGATATTTTAGCTTTCTTTGACGACTTGATTCCCACACTTTGTGCAATAATGAAACTAAAGATCAGTCTCCCTTACGTAATTATAGATGAGGGAGCTGTAAGAGCGGTCAGTAAAGGAGCTGATCTTTTCGCCCCTGGTATAGTAGAATATGGTTGCGAATGCAAAGAGAATGATATTATTTTGGCTAAAACCAAGACAAATCAACCTGTTGCCGTACTAAGAGTTTTAATGTCAAAGGATAAGGCTCTGGTTGAAAAGAGGGGAAAATTCGCTATTAATCTCCACCATGTAGGAGATACGATATGGGAGATGTGTAATGGCTAACTTTTCTATCGTTATACCCACTTATAATGAAAGGGACAATATCGTAAAATTAGTTGAGGAGATAAAAAAGATAGTACCGTATACCTCGAGGATCCTCATTGTAGACGATAATAGTCCAGATGGAACTGCATTAATATTGCAAGACTTAAACATCCATAATCTAACTGTGTTAGTAAGATATGATGAAAGGGGTCTGGGATCAGCAATAAGATATGGAATTAAAAAGGCAATAGAACTGAAATCAGACTTCATAGTTACAATGGATGCGGACTTTAGTCATGACCCAAAATATTTACCAGAAATGATGAAAATTGCCTTAAATGAAAATTACGATCTAGTCATAGGTTCTAGATATGTAAAGGGGGGTGGGATAGAAAATTGGCCCTTTAGTAGGAGAATTATAAGTAGGGGAGCCAATTATCTATTTAAGTTGGTATCACATTCGCCTATTAACGATAATACCTCAAATTATAGAATATATTCACGTAAAGCAGCGTTATTGGCGTTAGAATGTGATACCACAAACGGCTATGAATTTCAAATATGCTCCATATTCAAGATTATAAGAAATAATCTCACGTTTAAGGAGTATCCCATTATTTTCGTAGATAGGAAAACTGGAAAAAGCAAACTAGATTTTAGAGAAATTTTAAATTGGTTCCTTTATATAGTTAAGCTTTCCCTTTCTTCTTGAGTTTTTCTAACTCTCCTTTAATCGCTTCTATCTCCTTCTTAAGTAATGTTATCTCGTTCTCATGATTCTCCAAGGTTTTTAACAATTTCTCGCTGTCTGGATGTTCTACCTTATGTTCCTTAAGTCTTATATTACCATCTTGATCCATATCAACTAGTCCTAGTCTTTGTAGTTCTCTAGCGTAACCCTTGGCAGTCTTTGGAGATACTTTTATTTCTAGAGCGAGATCCTTTACATTTATACTACCCTTGTTTTTTAGAATATTTACTATATCTTGAAGCCTAGGAGTAAGTTCCATATATAATAGCTAATCATAGAATCTCTTTTAAATATAAAGTCATATCAAATTAAGAGAGAATTGACACTACTACTAAAAGAGAATGATGTAATAAATTTACTGGATTACAAACAAATTTATGAGTCATTATTAAACGCATTTTTACTTTTTGATAATAAACTAGCAATAAATTTAGAAAGAAGTAGAATATCATTTCACGGAACTACTCTTACGTTTCAAGCTGCAGCTATGGAAAACTATATGGGATACAAAACTTTCATTTCAAGTAGCCATTTAACGTTCTTATATGATACCGCCGGTAATTTCCTAAGCATAATAGAGTCCGATAGGCTCTCACAAGTTAGAACTGCTGTATTGTCAATACTTGCAACAGACTATATATATGGAGACTTCTCCTCACTAGGAGTAATTGGTTTGGGAAAGTATGGTCTAGCAATTGTAGAGATTGTAAGTCAACTAAGGAAAGGAATTAAAATTAATATCTTTACCCCCTCCCAACAAAGAATGGAAAAAGCTTTAGCCATATTTAGGAGTGAAGGTATAGATGTTTCGCCTAAAGATTCTATTAAAAAGATTTGTGAAGAAAGTGAAGTTATAACAACAATAACTAAGGCTAAGGATCCATTTTTGAAATTAGAATACGTAAATCATAAAAGAATACACATTAATGCAATGGGTTCTAATATACCAGAAAAGATTGAGATTTTCCCAGAGGTAATAAAAGCGTCAAATTTGATTGTAGTTGAAGAATTAGAGCAGAGTTTAAAAGAATCTGGAGAGTTGGTCATTGCAAAGAAAATGGGAATGCTAGATATGAGTAAGATAACTCTCTTGTCGTCAATACTATCTAGAAGGATTAATGTAGCCAGAGAGGGAATAACAATCTTCAAATCTGTAGGTATAGGTCTTGAAGATTTAGCAGTAAGTAGACTTATCTATGAAAAAGCTTTAAGCAAGGGTTTAGGTACTGAAATAGAGGTAAAAGGAGTTTGGTATCGAGAATCGGAAAAGAAATAGAGATTTCACCAGTTGAATTAGGATCGCAAATAGCCAAAAGAGTTAAAATTAACATGGCCAGCGGGACGCCAGATCCTAGTAAAATGCCCTTAAAGGAAATAGAAGAAGCGTATAACGAAGTTCTGAACGAACTAGGTTCGAAGGTATTATTTTACCCTGGAGCTGGAGGACAAGACGAACTTATAAGAGAAATAAAAGACAAATTCCTACCTCTTTTAAACTTGAACAAGAGAAAAGGTGAAAGAATAGTTGTTACAAGCGGAGCACAACATGCAATGGAATTATTAGGCAAATACTTCCTAGAGAACGATGTTATAGCTGTTGAGAATCCAACCTTCATAGAAACTTTTAACGCGCTAAAATTCAGAAGTTCATCTGTAATTCCAATATCGTTAGATTCGTCCGGAATTAACGTTAATGAACTCGAAACCCTACTGAAAATTGTTAAAATTAAATTGTTATATGTTATTCCAAATTGTCACAATCCAGCTGGAGTTAACATGTCCGAATGTAAAAGAAAGACATTAGTAGAACTGGCCGAAAAATACGATTTCTACATTATAGAAGATGATCCATATAGGCCAATAGCTGGAGAAATTCCAAATCCAATAAAGAACTACGACAATACCGGTAGAGTAATATACGTAAGTAGTTTCAGTAAAATAATAGCACCGGGGTTAAGAGTAGGATTTCTCGTAGCAAAGGAAGATATAGCTGAAAAAATTAGCTTAATGGAACAATTGGACTTCTCTACATCAACCATAAACCAATATGTAGTAGCCAGATTGCTAAGAAAAGGGATTATAACTGAGAGATCAAAGGAGCTTTATGAACATTATAAGATTAAAATGAGAGCATTAATAGACTCCCTTAAAGATAAAGGATTAGACAAGTTTAACGAGCCTAAGTGTGGTTTCTTTCTTCTCCTGGATGTAGGTAGAGATAGTTGGAACGTTTTCCATAAGGCCGTGGAGAAAGGTCTAAGTTTTGTTCCAGCAAAGCCTTTCTTTTTAAGGGGAGGAGATACAATGGTTAGACTAAGTGTTTCAGTGGCAACTAAGGAAGAAATAATTGAGGGAGTCAGAATCCTTAATGAAGTCATAAGAAACAGTTAGCCAAAGACCACTTCTTCTACCTTAGAAATGAAATCCTTTACTTGATTCTCATAAAACGGAATGTCGTCTTGATCCACATTCCCACTTAAATAGCAATCATAATGTAATGTTAACCCTAAGCTCCAATAATATTCTACCCAATCTCCTAATATGTTAGATAATTCCTTTACAACCTCGTTTCTTGGTTTATATTGTAAAGAGAAGTAATAAGTGAGGAGTTTTATTCCAGCATTTATTGCCTCATACAACATTTCGCATACTACTATTGGAGAATTAACTGTACTACTGAGATCATAATAGAATTTTGATGTTGAAATGAAATATGTGTAGAACTCCTTTTTAGGCTCATTTACTGTTTCCACGATATTATACTTGTACTGTATTATTTTAAAAAGTAAGCGTCGCGCTACTACACTTTAATAACAGAGAATAAGGAAAAAATATATGAAATAGAATGAAGTTAATTTACTTTTCACTTATCTTGACTGCAGTATCTCTATTGGTAGGAAGTATAATGCTATTGAATTTTGTACCGCGAATTTTCACAGTTGGTACATTAGTTATTGTGGTATTTCTAATTATATCTTTATTTTTGATTAATAAATATAATTTTTTAAAATATATATTATTCATTTTAGCAATATTAGCTATTATTATCTCATCTTCTTCCGGAGCACATATACAAGCTTTTAGAGAGTTTGGCCAATCGTTATATATCACAGCACTGGATATTTTAATGATCTTGGGTTTCTATGTAGGGCCCATCTTATATATAATAGCACTCCTTAGAGATAATTTAAAAAGGTAAGATTACTATAATTTTACTCTGTGGAAATTATAGATCCGCATGCGAGAGTAGCAGATTTGGTAGGACTCTTGTACTCTTTGGAAAACACGTTTAATGGAAAGACGGACCTATATATGTTAGAAAAGGAGATGGAAGTAGATTTGGACGATCTAATGCCAATAGTATATACAGCAAATTCCTTAGGTTTCATAACAGTAGGTGAGGGAGACATAATAATAACTGACAAAGGTATGGAATTCCTTAAGTCAAATCTCAAAAGAAGGAAGGAAATCATCAGAGATTCCATAAAGAAAATTGAACCGTTTAAAACTACTCTAGAATTGAAGTATTTTACAATAGAAGAATTGAAATATATTCTTGAAAAGAAAGGAATCCAAGTTTATAATAGCCCAGAGGGTCTTTACGATTTACAAATAACTTTAGTGGAATGGGGGGTCTATTCAGGATTACTGAAAAAGGAAGGAGACAAGTTTATTGTAGTTACGACTTAGCGTAATGCTAGAGAAGTATATAAATATATTAAACAAGAAGAGTCTTATGAAACAAGAAAAGGGAGAGGAACTCGTTCATTATATTCATGAAGCTGACACTTTTAGGACTAAAGTCTTTGGTATACAAGATGGTCTAATAGGAGTAGGTGCAATAGTGTTAGGAGCTGCCGGATTTTCACACGACGCAATTGCAGTATTGGTAGCTGGTTTAATTGCAACGATTGGCCAAGCGTTTTCAATGGGTATTGGAGAGTATATAAGCACAAGAGTTAGAATGCAAGTAATTCAGAACGAGATAAGAAAGGAAAAATACCAGTTGAGAAATTTCCCAGATATGGAAAAACAAGAGTTGGTTGAATTTTATATTAAGAAGGGCTTCAATAAGGAGGTTTCAGAAAAAATAGCAGATTACTTACTAAAAAATGAGGATGTAGCCTTAGAAGAGATGCTAATGCATGAACTTAAAGTATTTCCAGAAGAATTCGATAGCCCAATTAGGCTTGGCTTCCTCATGTCCTTTTATTTGATAATAGGAGGCCTCATACCAATATTACCATTTGCAATAGGCGCCTACTTTAGGCAATCCGAGTTCAACTTTGCGTTAATCACATCAATATTACTAGTGATTATAACTCTTGGAATATTTGGCGTATTAGGCACTAAGTACACTGGATTAAGCAAACATAGAGGAGCCCTAGAGCAAATAGGTACTGGACTAATCGCACTTATGGGAAGCTATGTAGCTGGAATGGTATTAGCACACTTTATACCTGTTTCATATTTACCTTAACCTTCTCCTGCACTTAATAAATTAGCTAATCCTCTAGGTATCCTGGCTGGCCTATTATCCTCCTTAAATAACTCTTTTCTTCTTGCTTCCAATATTAATGGCTCTAAATTTAAATACTCAGCAGCAGTAGTCACTCTTACGCCTAAGTCCTTAGCGATATCATAAACTGGTTTTAAAACTTCAGCGTAGTTAATGTCCCTTAGGACGTGATGATCAATAATTACTGTTTCAAGTCCATTCTTGACTATTTCCTCCATATTCCTAATTGACTTTTCTAGTTCTTCTTCTTTTAACACCCTACCTAAAAGATAACTTAGAGGGCCATCAATTATAATAGTTTTTGGCATCTTTTCCTTTGTGAACTTTAAATGTACATCTTTTGGGGCTCCTTCTATATCAGAAGTAAATATTACTGTCGAGTCCTTATCACTTATCGCAACTTGAATTACATAGCCTAATCTTTCATCGGCACCATGTGGAACTGCTGGAGAAAAGGAGATAGTAGTATGACCAAGCTCTAATGTCTTACCATCTGCTATTTCTATTTTACTTGGTTTATCTTTTATAGATCGCAGGAACCTAGGAGCCCTCCTATATTTTTGGCTATTATTTATCATATTTTGAGGATCTTTTATAAATACTAACTTATTCTTGTAGATATCCGTTGGTATAACGTATCCAGGGTCATGATGATCATAATGATAATGAGACACTATTATTACATCAACATCTTTTGCAACATCTACTAAAACCTTAGCCAATTCCGTTAGTCTATCCACTTCTCTCTGATGAGGTGGAAGATTATATCTTCTTGGGGCTAAGGAAATAGCAGGGTCTACTAGAACTCTAAGGTCTTTAGTTTCTATTAAGGTTGCTTGAGATCTTACACCTAAACTTTCAAACGCTATTGGTGTAATTTTCATTTAAAAATACCTTTATCTTATATGCGATTAAAATCTAATAGTAGAAATGTCTAGTGTAATTTCCCTTAAATCTTTCCTTACGTTTTCTATGTCCATTTTAGTCATCCTGATTCCGTAGTTGGTCCTTTTCTTTTCTATATATTTACCTAGCCCATATATCGTAAACCCAGATATGGTAGTTATGTGAAATGGGTCGTCTAGGCCAAGAGCTATAAATCTTCCTACTCCTTGAATTACTCTACCCCGTGGCTCATAATCGCCCAATAACTCCTTAAACATATATACATTATTGACTTCTAAGATTAAAAGAGATTAGGACATCAGAAGAGTATGACAATAAACAAAAAATATATTATTAGAGATGGGTATGAAAAATAATGCTGGAAATTCTGCTAATAACGTTAAGTGGTATAGTATCTTCATGGACTGTGTATAATGGCATACTATCAATAGTTGGCGTAGCATGGAAACCATTTGAAAGTAAAAATCATAGTGGAATAACCTTTAGTCTGATAGTTCCGGTTAAAAATGAGGAAAGAGTACTTCCTAGGTTATTAGATCGACTTGTAAATCTAGAATATGATAAATCTAAATACGAAATAATTGTAGTGGAAGATGGATCAACTGATAGAACTGTCCAAATCTGTAAAGAATATGAGGCAAAGTATAACAACCTTGTAAGATGTTATAGTCTTCCAAGAGCTAATGTACCAAATGGGAAAAGTAGAGCATTAAACTTTGCCTTAAGTATCAGTAAGGGAGAAATTATCGGTATATTCGATGGAGATACAGTACCAAGATTAGATATTTTAGAGTATGTTGAACCGAAATTTGGGGATAGTAATATTGGTGCTGTTCAAGGAAAGTTAATTCCAATAAATGTAAGGGAAAGTATAACCAGTAGATTAGCAGCCATCGAGGAATTGATATATGAATATTCGATAGCTGGAAGAGCTAAGATGGGTCTCTTTGTGCCAATAGAAGGAACTTGTTCTTTCATAAGGAAAAGTTTGATAATGGAATTAGGAGGATGGAATGAACATTCTCTAACTGAAGATTTAGATATTAGCCTTAAAATTGTAAATAAAGGCTATAGGATTATTTATTCCCCAACCACTATCAGTTGGAGGGAAGTTCCAGCTAGTTTGAGAGTTTTGATTAGACAAAGGTTAAGATGGTATAGGGGACATTTAGAAGTACCTTTTGGTAAGCTTAGAAAGATCGATCTAAAAGTAATAGATGGAATGCTAATAGTACTTACACCATTCTTCATGGTCTTAAATCTTGTGAACTATTCTCTAGTATTAGTATACTCTTCATCCCTATACATTGTCGCAGCCGGCTTAGTTTCTTTGGCCTCTCTGCTTTCGTTAATACTTATAATCTTAATAGCAAGAAGACACATGATAGAGTATTTCTATATGATTCCTTCGTTCGTTTATATGAACTTTATTGTAGCGCTAAACTTCACTGCAATATTTTTAGAGTTAATGAGAGCACCGAGAGTGTGGATAAAGACTGAAAGAAGTACCAAGGTTACGGGGGAGGTTATAGGATGATAACTGAGTTTCTACTAAAAAAGAAATTAGAAGAACAGTTAAGCCATGTAAAGGAAGAGAATACTATATATGTAACAGATTTGGTAAAATGCCCCAGAAAAGTAAAATATGAGAGCGAATATAAAGAGCTCGCAATTTCTCAAGTTTATGCACCTTCAGCTATTTTAGGAGACATATTACATCTTGGCCTTGAAAATTTATTAAAGGAAAACTTTACTGCAGAAGCTGAAGTTGAGACTCAGAGAGAGATTCAAGTTGAAGGTAGAGTTTACAAAATTAAGGGAAAGGCTGATGCAATAATCAAAAATAGTAGCGGTGAAAGTATAATAATTGAGATAAAAACTTCTAGGAGCGATAAAGGACTACCTTTAATTCACCACAAGATGCAACTACAAATATATTTATGGTTATTTAATACAAAAAAGGGGATATTAATCTACATAACTCCAGATAGGATTGCGGAATATGAAATAAATGAACCTTTAGATGAAGCAACAATAGTAAGACTTGCAGAGGATACAATAACGTTAAGGAACTCGCCTAGATTCAATTGGGAGTGCAAATATTGTATATTTTCCGTCATTTGTCCAGCCAAACTAACCTAAAATTAATATTTTTTATCGGTATAGTTAAATTGTGCACACTAGACCAGTAGTAGCCACAATAGCTGGTAGTGACAGTGGAGGAGGTGCTGGATTACAAGCTGATCTAAAGACGTTTACTGCATTGGGAGTTTTTGGTACAACAATAATAACCGGTTTAACCGCACAGAATACAAAAGCAGTAACAAAAGTATTAGAGATACCACCAGATTTCATTGAAGCTCAGTTTGATGCAGTTTGTCAAGATTTACGACCATCTCACGCAAAAACAGGTATGCTAGCTTCAGGTAAAATAATAGAACTTGTGCTAAGAAAGATTAAGGAATATCAAATAAAACTAGTTTTAGATCCCGTAATGGTTGCGAAATCTGGATCGCTATTAATAACGGAGGACATCTCAGAACAAATAAGAAAAGCGATGAGAGAGGCTATAATTTCTACTCCCAATAGATATGAAGCTGAGATAATAGCCAATACCAAGATTAATAGTCAAGATGATGTTATAAAAACTGCAAGAGAAATATATTCTAAATACGGGAACGTGGTTGTTAAGGGATTTAATGGAGTAGATTATGCTATAATTGACGGAGAGGAAATAGAGTTAAAAGGAGATTACATTGGCACTAAAAACACGCATGGTAGTGGAGACGTATTTTCTGCCTCCATAACTGCATATCTCGCCTTAGGATACAAACTTAGGGATGCAGTAATTAGAGCTAAAAGATTTACTTCATTAACAATTAAATACGGTTTAGACTTAGGAGGAGGATATGGACCAGTTGACCCGTTTGCTCCTGTAGAGTCTATAGTAAAGAGAGAAGAAGGAAGAAATGAGCTAGAAAACTTACTTTGGTTCTTAGAGTCTAATCTCAACATTACACTTAAGCTAATTAACGATACTTCTAAAGTAAATGTGGCATATATGACAAATTATAATGACGTGTTAAGTTTAGCTGGGGGGTTGATAAAATATTTAGAGAAAATAAAGATTGACGGACCAATACTTAATAACGTAAGTAATGAGATAACTAAGATCATGAGAGAAACATCTAGTGAAAAAATAGGGATATTATTACCGTTAACTGATAAAATACTAGATGCAGCGGAAAAAGGTAAAATAAAATTGAGTAAAAGTGGTATTAATGGTGACGCGATATTACGGGATAATATGGTATTAGTCGTGGGTAAGGATAAGGATGATTTAATAAGAAAGCTAAAAGAGGTAGTCCTAGGTTGATAGCTGTAGTAGGAAGTTATAACGTTGATGTAATACTGAGAGTAAGTAAAATACCGGAAATTGGAGAAACGGTAATAGCTGATGAGGTATACATAACTCACGGAGGGAAGGGCTCAAACCAAGCAGTATCAGCTTCAAGATTAGGAAGTCATGTTAAAATAATCGCTGCAGTGGGAGATGATAAGCATGGAACGAATGCAATTGAATTCTGGAAATCGGAAAATATTGACGTATCTAAAGTTAAGATAAAGAATGGTATAAACACTGGCACTGCATATATATTCGTTGACAAGAAAGGAAGAAATATCATTGTCGTAAACAGAGGCGCTAACTACAACTTGTCAGAAGACGATTTAAATAATAGTCTTGAGGGCGATATATTGTTAATACAATTGGAAATAAGAGAAAACGTAGTTAAAAAGGCTGCAAAGGAGTTTAACGGAATAAAAATACTTAATCCCGCGCCAGCAAACCTTAAAGATACTGAAATCTTGTCATTAGTAGATATTATAACACCTAATGAAATAGAGTTTAAAGAGTTAGTAAATACTGATGATTTTGAGTATGGCTTAAATGTATTACTAAAGAAAGTAAAAAAGGCAGTTATAGTTACGTTAGGGGAAAGAGGAGCTTTATTAGCAACTAGGGATGGAAAAAAGGTACTTATACCATCTCCTAAAGTAAACGTTATAGATGAAACGGGAGCTGGAGATGTATTTAACGCAGCACTTTCCGTCTATTTGGAAAAGGGATTCGATCTTGAGACCGCAGTTGAATATGCAAATAAGGTTGCAGCACTTTCCGTAACTAAGATAGGAGCTTTAGGACCAAAATTAGATGAGGTGAGAAAATTCCTTGAGGAAATCGATAACGAGTAAAAGAAAAAGTAATAGAAAAGGGAAGGAGGAACATTGCACTACAAGTTTTTGTGATTTGGATTTTGTAGATATAACGGAGCGTGACGACATGTGAAAATAACTTTTATTGGAACAGGTGCTGGTTCTAGCTTAGGGTTAAAAAGGGTTAAATCCAGTATACTAATCAACGATAAAGTACTTCTTGATTTAGGACCTGGGGCTGAGTTAAGACTGGAAGATATGAGTACACATCCAAAGGCCCTCTTTATTACTCATTTGCACGTCGATCATTTTAATGGAGTTTTCGATTATTTAGTCCAAAGGAAAATAAGACAAATTCCGGATTTGGAAATCTACTCTACTAAAGGTTTCTTAGAAGTGCTAAACTCATACATTAGAGTAGGAAATAATATTTCAGCTAAAGTATACGAAAGCGATTTACCCAGAGGTAAAATTGACGATATGGAAATATATTCGATTCAAGCTTGTCACTCGATATATGCTGTTAGTTATATTATAAGTGATGGTAATACCAAGGTATTATATACTGGCGACACTAAAGAGCCTTGTAATACCATTCTAGAAAACGTAAAAGATGTAGATTTGATTATTCATGAAACGACTTGTATGAATGACTGTAGTGCTTGGGGACATACTTCAATCAAACAAATATTTGAATTGTTTAGTAATAAGAGAATTATTGCCACTCATATTCCAGTTGAAATTGAAGAAAAAATAATAAGCTTCGCTAATAATAAAATAATTATTGCTTCTGATGGGTTGTCATTAAATGTGTAGAATTCTGGCTTTTCACACTAAGGCCGAAATTTCAAAAAAATATGTCAACGCATTAATAAAGGCGAGTAGAAATGATATTTTCTCTAAATATGGTAGCCATCCTGATGGATGGGGTCTAAGTGTGTTTCTCAAGAAAAATGATAAGTGGAAGGTAATTTATTATAGATCAGAAGATCCAATATTTGAAGATCCTAACTTTAATTATTTAATTGATATTGCCAAGGGAGAAGAGATAATTGGAATTATTCATGCAAGAAAAGCCGGTAGAAAATTTCTTACTGGAGTATCTCATGCTCATCCCTATTACGTAAGGGCAAACATTTATGATCTCTACTTTGCTCATAATGGTTCAGTTAGTAGAACGAGCTTCAAGGATAATAATAGGCCATTTACTGATAGTTATCTAATTCTGGAGGAGATAAAGACATTGATAGAAAACAACATGTCTCCATTCGAGGCGTACGTAAATACTCTAGATAAACTAAAGGATTACTCTACGAGCTTAAATTCCGGTTTAATTTATTACAATAAGAAAGAAGGGCCATCTCTTTTAATTGGATATTATTACAATAAGAATAGATTATCAAAAGAGACAAATGAGGAGTATTATAAGCTCTATACAGACAATGAAAGATACGTATTTTCGTCTACAATAAAATACTATCTAGGAGTAGATGCAGAAGAACTTATGATGGGAAGTATTATGCATCTTTGAGAAGTATAAATTCTTAAGCATGAAGATTATAATATTAATTTATGAAGGAGAGTCTCATAGAAGCAAAAGTTATAGATTATGGTAAATTAAAGGATATTCAAAAGGAAATTGTATATTACAAGCTCTATGTTGACGCATTAAGAAAGAAAGGGATTAAGGAAAAGGTAGATCCACCTCCTACCTTACCCAAATCTATTGTAACTTCAATACTTACTGGAGGAATTCCTAGAGATGGCCCCCTTCAGATAGAAGTAGTTGACGACGATATGATAAAAATAAAAGAGTATAATACTTTAGTTAAAATAAAAAGTGATTCTAGGCCACCGTTATACGCCATAGTGGAGTATACGGATACCGATGTAAGAGTGTATTTAGCTTATCAAGAGAACCCTAGTATAGTTGGAGTAGACCTAGGTTTACGTCACCTAATAACAATTGTTGCGTTAAAGGATAACAAACCATGGAAAGTGAGATTCTTTAACGAACCTAAACTTATGGAGCAGTTTGCAAATTTCTTAAGTGAAAATCAAGGAATTATTAAGTTAGAGGAAATGAAGACTAATGCTAGAAAAATCCTTTACGAAGCTGTAAGCTTTATTGAAGAATTGGAACCAAAAATAGTCGCAATGGAGAATTTGGAATATTTTGAGACGAAAACGGGTAAAGGATTACGAGCTTTACAGAATATGCTAGAAAACGAGATACGAAAGAGAGGTATTAGATATAGAAAAATAGACCCGTACAATACATCAAGAGTGTGTGCAAAATGTGGATATAAGAAAGGTGAAATACTAGGTTCGCTATTTGTATGTCCAGCTTGTGGATATAAAGCAGATAGAGATTATAATGCTGCCTATAATATAGCACTAAAATGCTACTACACTTGCTAATACTAGATACTCCAATAATTCCTCAAAATATTTTTCTCTTCACTTAGATAATTCATAAACCTAGACTTAACTGTGTCACTTGATTTATATTTTTTATATTCTATTTTCAAGTTTGCAAATCCTTCTAAAAATGCCTTTAAACCTTTTACTAAACCTTTATTATAACCTCCCTCTAAAACTGCATATTTTCTAGTAAATTTATTGCTAATCATACCAAAATTATAAAACGTATACTCAGTAGCGTTAACTGAAGCCAGACCATCACCAACATAAGAGTCAAAACCAGCAGAGTACGCAACAACCACTGGCTTGAAATCGTCTAGAATAGCTTGAATAATTGGAATTAATTCCTCATATAAATCATCACTACCTAAAGGAGGTATCAGTAAGTTGATCTTAGTCCCCTCAGCGTCTTTCCCACCTATCATATCCACAAAGCCGGTACCCGGATAGATGGTCCTAGGATCTTGATGTACATCAATATGCAGAATATCTGGATCATCATAAAAGATTTCTTGCGTTCCATTACCATAATGTACATCAAAGTCAATAATAGCCACTCTTTTTAACTTATACCTCTTAATAGGATATGCTACGCTGTTGAAAATACAGAAACCTAAAGTAGGAGCTCCTAAAGCTCTTCCATTGACTCCAGCGTGATGACCAGGAGGTCTCACTAATGCAAATCCGTTAGTCTCAAAAGCCTTTAATGCACCACCCATCGCATAAAGTGCGGATTCGTAGGTGTATTTGTTAGTATAAGTATCCGCATCTAAGTTCTCTTCTAATTTAGAGTGCTTTTCAACTAATTTAATATAATCTTCTGAATGTACTATTTGAGGATCATCAACCCTAACTGGTTTCTCAAACTTAACCTCAAGTTGATTAATTGCAGATAATGCCTTGTCTATCCTACTAGGGTTCTCTACGTGATACTTTTTTGGAGCGTGATACCTATATATATCGTCATAAACAATAGTTATCATTTAGCCTATCTTTTTATAACACGTCTATTTAAGTTTAGAACATGGATCGAATACAGAGATTACAAAAGGAATTGGAGAAGACTGATACAGATTATCTGATAATTGGAACTACTAGTAACATGTTCTATTTAGTAGGATTTTCAGAGGAACAGATGGAAAGGCCGCTTTTACTTTTCGTCACTAAAGACGACTATTTCATGCTCGTTCCAAAACTCTATGAGCAGCAATTAAAGCAATTACCACTTATCGTTTATAGAGATGGGGAGGATCCATACTCCAAACTAAATTTAAAGGAGAGTTCCAATATTTTAATTGACGATACGACCTTCTCACTATTCACTATAGAAATACTAAATAGGTTCAGGCCTAGAAGAATAGGTAAAGCTTCAGCTATATTGCGAAAGCTTAGACAAGTAAAGGATGATGAGGAAATAGAAAAAATGGAGAAAGGTGTTAAGAAAGCAGAAGAACTTCTTTTAGAATTTGTACCGAATATAAAGGAAAATATAACGGAGTGCGAAATAGAGAGAAAACTAAAGAGCTTCTTGATTGGAGAAGCTGGTTATATCTCATTTGATCCAATAGTGACCTCTGGTCCTAACTCTTCTATGCCCCACTTGAGATGCAGTGATAAAAAGATAAAACGAGGTGAGGTAATAGTTATAGATTACGGAATAAAGTATGAGGGATATTCTACAGATACTACAAGAGTGTTTACATTAGGTAGACCTAATGACACTTTAGCTTTAGAAATTGTAGAAATCGTCAAAAGTGCGAATGAAGAGGCTGAAAAACACGTAAGAGAGGGTATTAGGGCTAAGGAGATTGACGATATTGCTAGAAAAGTTATAACTGATAAGGGATATGGGGTTTACTTTATTCATAGGACTGGACACGGTATAGGAATCGACGTTCATGAAGATCCATACATTTCTCCAGATAACGATGATGTAATAGAGCAGAATATGGTGTTTACTATAGAACCTGGAATTTACCTACCAAGCAAATTTGGTATAAGAATAGAAGACGAAGTAGTAGTAAAAAAAGGATATGGGAAAGTACTAAATACGTTGCAAAAAGAATTATACATTCTATAAATACACTACTAATTTTTTAAATTCATAATTTCTCTTTAAGTGGTAATATAGCATCTATGATCATTCTTCGTGATATTAAGAACAAAAGAAGGAAAACACTTAAAAGCATTTAGATATATCTTTTTGAAGGTGATTTTGATGAGAAGGAGTTTAATAATATTATTTTTTGTAATATTATCTCCTCTAACATATTTAGCATTACCAATATCATCACAATCCACGCCGATTCAAGGATATGCAACAAGCAACGAACTAATAACACCTGGCGAAATCGAGGTACCAATAACCTTCCATCTGATTAACCTAGGCCAAACCTTAACTGATGTAACAATAATTCCTGCAGATACTTATCCGTTTTACCTTTACCCCTATAATAATGGAACTGAACTTACGCATATTCCCTTGTGGAATCAAGGACAAACAGTAAATGTTACTTACCTATTTGATATAGCCAGTGCTGCTAAGACTGGTACATACACTGATGTAGTAATAGTCCAAGGTGTCACTACCTCGGGTACCCAGGCAACTTATGACGTTTTAGTACCAGTAGTAATAGCTGGCTATGTTAATTTCTCTGCATCCTCAGTATGGGGAACAACATCAAACCCAATGATAGTAGGACCAGGAGAAAACAACATACCACTAACAATAATACTACAAAACTTAGGTAATTCATTAGTTACTAATATAACATTAGAACTAAACTCACAGTTTCCAGTTAAATTCCTGCAAAATAATGCCACAATTTCTGCAATACCGGCAGGATATTATGGAGAAGCAACTGTAATGGCTTCAGTGTATCCTAACGTAACTCAAGGTTTGTATTATATCAGGTTAAATATAATATACTATCATAATGCAACTACAACAGTATTAGTACCCATTGATATTGGCTCATCTAATCAAGTATCATTAGAAGATGCGTGGGGTACACCATCTGATCCAATAGTTGCTGCTCCTGGGGAAACATTACTTCCCCTTACTATTTATGTAAAGAACCTTGGCGAGAACCTATTATCCAATGTCATGTTAATATTACAATCTCATTATCCGATACAATTCCTCCAAAATTATACAATGATAGGTTTCGTACCAGCTGGAGGATATAATTACGTAACAGTAGTAGCAAACGTCTATAAGAACGTAACACCTGGAGTATATTACGTACCGATAACGTTAGTTGCATATGATGGAGGATTCATGCAAACTTTTGAAATGCCAGTTTACATTTTAGGCTATGTTAATTTCTCTGCATCCTCAGTATGGGGAACAACATCAAACCCAATGATAGTAGGACCAGGAGAAAACAACATACCACTAACAATAATACTACAAAACACTGGAATAGTTTCTATAATGAATGCAACCTTGTTCTTACAATCACAATATCCAGTAGAGTTCCTGCAGAACGATGTAACAATAGGAAACATTCCCGTAGGCTATCCTATACCAGTAACAGTACTTGCAAATGTTTATCCCAATGTAACAAATACTGGTGTTTACTACATAACCGCAAAAGTAATGTACTACGATGGTGTGATACAATATGTAAAAGTTCCAATATATATACAGTCATTGAATCAAGTTTCGGTAGAGGGTGTATGGGGTTCTTTATCTAATCCGATACTAGTAGCGCCAGGAGAGAATAACGTACCGTTAACGATAGTAATAAAGAATCTTGGAGAAAACCTAATGACAAATGTGAGCCTAATATTACAATCTCATTATCCGATACAATTCCTCCAGCAAAACGCCTCCGTTGGTTTCGTTCCCGCAGGTAGCTATAATTACGTAACAGTTACAGCTAACGTGTTTCCAAATGCGACACCAGGAGTATACTACATACCAGCAACCTTAGTGGCTTATGGTGGATTTAAAGAAAACATAATGATAACGGTTGATATCCTAGGATATATTACAATACAAGCTCAAAGTTTGTGGGGAGGAGTAACGTCCCCAATAACAGTTTCTTCAGGTGAGAACGATGTACCTTTAACAATTTTACTCAAAAACACTGGTGACGTTAATATTCTCAATGCTACCTTAGTTTTTCAGAACGTAGAGTATCCATTAATCTTCCATCAGACTAATGCACAAATTGGTATTGTGCCAGCTGGACAAGAAAATTATGCTACGGTAACTATAAGCGTGTTTCCAAATGCGACACCAGGAGTATACTACATACCAGCCACTCTGTATTACTTCAATCACAAAACCACAATAACGATCCCAATAACAATTTATTCACCAAATATTTCAGTAAATTTGATAACAATTCCACCTCAAGTATTTCCTAGCTATTACGATGTTAGATTATTGGTAATTTTAACAAACTTTGGAGGTGGCATAGCAGAAAACGCCAATGTGAGCATTCGATCACCATTCCAAGTCATATCTTCTAATCCACTACATTTAGGAGCACTACCAGTAGGAGTACCAGTTAATGCCACATTCCTCATAAATGTTCCAAATGATACTATACCTAAAACCTATATTATAAACGTTACCATTACCTATGATGGTGGGAAAGAAACTTATCAATACCCATTACAAATATATCCCAAGGCTAATCTGATCGTAGCAGGAGTATCTTACCCTTCACTAAGTGCAGGAGATAGTAACGTACCAATCACAATAACTCTTAAAAACAATGGAAATTCCACAGCTAAGAACGTTATAGTTAGGCTAGGTACTTCTAATCTAATATATCCTCATGTAAGTTCATCAAACCCATTACAAGCACTGACGGCATCTGAGGTATTCGCTGGAGATATTGCTCCTGGACAAACAATAAATGTAACTTTTGTAGTCGATGTGAGCAGTGGAGCATCTTCCGGAACTTACCCATTGGCAATAGCTTTGATATGGAATCAAACTGGTTCGTTATTCCCATTTGAGCAGTCTGATACATTCTATGTAACAATATCTCCTCCATTCTATGAGCAGTTCTTTAAATCGCCCGCTGGCATAATAACAGTTATAGTGATAATAATAATAAGTATAGTGATTGTCACAGTACTCCTAAGAGTAAGAAATAAAAGAAAATGAAACATCTTTAAAATAATGATAAGAGCTTTTATACTTTTAACATTATTTTTTAGACCAATTTATTCGGAATTAGCCTTACTCTTCTCTTTGCTATTCATACTTTTGATACTTCTTCTCTCGTCTTTATCAGTTTTGATAAAAATTTTAAGATTAATGAAAAAAGGCACTAAGCTGAAAATCTAATAGGTGAAAGTACGTAGTAAAAAGGACTAATCTATAATTTCATGAGACTATTAATTATATGTAAGTTCGAAATCATGAAGTTAAGTATATTCTTGTTAGAATTCAACATGAGCTCTCAACTTAGCAAGAATTTAAATTAGAAAGTCCTTTTATCTTATCACCTACTCCTTTGAGAAAAAAGCGGATTTTTACTAATGTAATATTAATCTACCGTTTTGCATATAATTCTAATTACTATAATTTTAATGACTTATGATAGTCTATAGGAAAAAGTTATAGGTTGTAAAGAATCTCTTTGACAATGTATATGATCCTAGAATTACTTAACGTAGTTGGCATAATTGCATTTACAATCTCTGGTTCTCTTAAGGGAACTAATAAAGGGTTAGACATTTTTGGTGTAACGATTTTAGGGGTAGTAACTAGTTATGCTGGAGGTATACTTGCAGATATCTTACTAGGCATATATCCACCAGATATACTTAAGGAATGGAATTATCTTCTACTAAGTGTCTGTATTTCTATTTTCGTCTTTTACTTCTATAAATGGTTACAGACCAATCCAATAAAAATGGTAATTATAATAAGCGATGCCATAGGACTTTCAACTTTTGCAACATTAGGTGCGTCATTAGCTTATTCTTATGGATTAAATCCAATATCAGTTGGGTTAATCGCGGCTATTGTTGGTACTGGAGGGGGTGTAATAAGGGATCTTCTTGTAAACGAAACACCTATGATACTCACGAAAGAAATATATGCCACTGCAGCTCTTCTTGGTGGAGTAATATACTATTTCACTACTCCTTATTTGCATCATGGTAGTTTGTTTGCAAGCTTTCTAAGTACGTTTTTATTGAGAGTTCTTGCAATAAAATATAATTTTAATTTACCTAAACGAAAATCTAATAAAAGTTAGTTCTTGCTTACCTCTTTATGTAGTAGAAATATCTTCCTCTTCTCCCTACCTTATTTTCCTTAATAAGTTGAGATAATGCATCGTAAACTTCTGGAGCAGGATATGGTATGTATTTTAACAAATCATTGAATGTCACCCACTCTCGATCCTTTATTATTTTTTCTACAGACTGTTTAACATCTTCCATTATATTATAATATAACTATATGTAAAATAAGTTTGTGTTAAAAAGGTCCGTATATATGTTATAAGATAATTTTATATTTCTGGCCAAACTTTTACCACTGCATTGTTATTATACTTTAAGCCTGTAAAAAAAGAGAGAGATATAAACGTTGCTTTGGAAATCGTATCTGAATTATTCGCTTCAAAAGTCGGCAAACTACTAGGTTTGCCTATACCAGAAGTATTCTTAATAGAATATGGAGAAGAAACGGGACTTTTAATGGATTATTTGCCGGATAAAGCTTCAAAGGAGAACATAAGTAACTTAGATGAAATCAAGATGAGTTTAGCGTTCGAAGAGTGGATTTTGAACATAGATTTAAAGGAAGATCATGTACTATCAAAGAATGGAAAAGGATTTATCATCGATCATGGCCATTCGCTATCTGCTTGGAAACCATTGTATTACATAATACAAATCATCGATAAAAAGGTGAGTAGATTTAATCTGTGGGCTAATGAGGATGATTTTAAAAATGGAATAGAACTGCTGTCTTCAATTGATTATAATATGATATTGAATACTCTCAAGGAAAGTTTCTCTGAGGTAGTTGAGAGTAATTTCTGTAAATTACTTACTAAGCAAGTTATAGATGAGTATACGGAATTAAATCTTAAGATTTTAGAAAAAAGAATGGAGTATTTGAAAGGTGGTAAAATTTTACTTACTTATGAGTATAGGTAATATAAATATTGAAAACATTAGATTGAAAAATACAATTATAGTTATTATTGTATATAATTTATTTCTCTCAGAAGCGAATTGTGCTATTCCTAATAACACCCTAAGAACTGGGGTAGCTATTAGAACCATTAGTCCTAAGTATATATAATCTAAACCGTATAGCTTAGGTAACCCAGTAAATATTTCAGAAGGTTTAAAGATTGAACTATTAATAATTGAGTTTGAATTTGATATCTGAGTAATAGTAAACCCGTTTGAACCATTATTCAAAAATAGTAGGGCTACTCCGAAAATTATTATTATTGCACTAATTATTACGCCTATTCTTAACGCATTACCTATAATACTGTTAAAGTCCATATCCTAGCCCCCTTAGTATCATTTGAATTCCTAGAAATATGAGAATTACAGTAAAAATATACCTTATAGTTTTATTTGTAACTCTCACTAATATTTTAGTTCCAATAAATGCCCCAATCAAAACGCCTAACGCAGTACCCGCTGCCAAAAACGGCTGTATATATCCGAATATCCAGTAAATTGAACTTCCAGTTGCAGCTGTTACACCAATCATGAAATTACTGGTAGTAGTACTAACTTTCATTGGTAGGTTCATCGCCCAATCCATACCTAAAACCTTCAGTGCGCCCGAACCTATTCCTAACAAACCAGAGATGAAACCTGCAAAGAACATAATTATTTCGCCAAGCCACCATCTCACACCGTGATATTCAACCTCTCGTTTTAATACCGTATCATAATATTTCCCATAAAGCTCAAAAACTCTAGTTGTCCAATCTGGTTTAATGGGTTTAGGAAGCTCAAATTTAGACTTATCAAGTTGTACATAAACTTGAGAAAGTAAAACAATCCCAAAAACAATATAAACTATAAATTCTAAATGATGAGCATAAATGTAGGCTACTGTCAAGGCTCCAGCTATAGAACCTGTTGTAGTAGCTATTTCAAGCCCCATACCTATTTTCACATTAGTTATTCTATCCTTAATATAGGCACTTGCCGCACCGCTAGAGGTTGCTATAGTTGAAATTAGACTAGCTCCAGAAGCATATGCAATAGGTACGTTTAGATATAATGTATAAATTGGTACTAAAAACGTAGCTCCACCTAAACCAGTCAGAGCGCCTAGTATACCTGAAAGAGCACTAATTAGCACAACTATAACAAAAAATTCTATTGGAGATAGCATAAAAAAGGTACTATCCAAATGGTTATTAAAGTATTCGATCATTCTTCAGCATACTCAACTGGATCTCTAAGTCCATTAATCTTAAACGCCACTCTCCTCATATAACAAGGTCCACATTTTCCACAATGTTTTTGCCCTCCTTCATAACAGCTCCATGTTAAATGTAATGGAGCACCAATTTCGTATCCCAGCTTTACTATTTCATGCTTCACTAAATTACCAACTGGCATCAATACCTCCACTTTCTTATTTGGGCCAGTCGCATAGGGGCTTAACTTACTTAACATCCTTATGAACTCCATCTCGTTATCTGGATAAGCTCCAGCTTCCTCTAAATTTATCCCAGAGGCTATTGCGTCGTATCCATAAGCTTCAGCAATTGCTAATGCCGCGGAAAAGAAAATTAGGTTTCTTGCAGGAACCCATTCGTGCGCAAACTCTGCTCCTTCTTCTCCTTTCCTATCCTTAACTATCTCTCCCCCTCCCTTTATTAGCGTAGCGTGACCTATCATTTTAAATAAATCTGTATTTATTTCAATTAGAGGAACTTGCAAATGCTCAGCAATCTTCCTCACTGCCTCTCTTTCCCTTTCCTCAGCTTTATGATGGTAATTAAAGTGTATTAGGGTAACTTCATGACCTTCCCTTAAAAGTTTAGTAGCCGCAACAGTTGAATCTAGCCCACCACTTGCCACGACAAGTACCTTATGTTTTTTTCTTTTCTCTATGATCGGTAACGTAGTTATTTGCTTATTTGAACTCACCATTACTACAGAATAAGGTTCTAGTTTAGTTACGTTTACTAGGTCAAATGGTTTTACGTCAAAATACTCATCAAGAGACGTAAAGAATATTGACTCCAACGAGTAGTCATAAGCCATGTATAATGGCTTAAAGTTCTGAGCTAGAAATATTCTATCATGATTTCTCTTATCACCTATAACTAAAGCAAAGCTTCCTCTAATTTGTTCTAAAATTCCCTTTAATGTTCCAATATTACCATCCCATGTTTTATCTAAAAGTGATGGAAGAATTGCACTATCGATCTTAGTCTTTCTTTTAAGCTCGTATTTTTTCTCTAATTCTAAATCATTCGCTATTATTCCATTATGGGTTACAATATATCTATCTCCGATAAAGGGTTGAATATCCTCTTCAGTCTTCTGTCTAACATATTCAGTCGTAGGCTCTGCCCTATTATTAGCTATTACTACTCTAGAGTCTTCATCTAAAATTCCATACAGCAATTCCTCTTTTTCTGAAGGCTTCCCTACGGATTTTCTCACTTTCACCGTACCGTCCTTTTGAATTACAACAATTCCAAAACTATCCCTACCCCTATCCTCTGCCCTTTTGAGAATATCAGCTAATTTTCGCTCAACTTTGTCAAAATTTTTAGGGTTTAATATAAGGACTCCAGATACACTACACACTTGTTTATACCTTTATAGCTTACCTAAAAATCTGTCTAAGCTCTAATTTTATCATAATTAGATCTCCTTCTAAATTTTCACCATCAATCATGGAGAATCCATATTTTGACGCTATAAAAGGAATATCTTCTAATGTGTTTTCAGTTATTACAACCGTGATAACATCTCCTAATTTACATTTCTCTCTCTGTTTAGACAGAAATACCTCAACATCTTTTTTGGTATTAAGGACATCCACCATGCTTTTAACCTACATGAAATAGTTAATAAAATTGTGGAAATTCTAAGTGAAATAAATGATAAGCTAAAAACGTTCAATGCTAGGATAGCGCACGTTCATACGGAAACTTTTCTTGAACCCGAATTAGGACCATCCATAAATGAAATGGATATTGACAATAAGTTAAAGAAAACTATTACAGAATATGGAATTGAACGACTATATAAATATCAATATGAAGCATATAGAAAAATAAAAAATAAGGAAAACGTAATGATAGTATCGGGAACTGGAACCGGTAAAACTGAAGCGTTTTTGATACCAATTCTAGACCTAGCGCTAAGGGGCGAAAGAAGCGTTCTAATATATCCCACAAAAGCTCTGGCAAGGGACCAACTTACTAGAGTTTACAAATTAGCAGGAGAGTTGGGATTGAATATTGGGATTTTCGATGGAGATACACCGGAAAAAGAGAGAGAAAGATTGTATAAAAACCCTCCTCATATATTAATAACTAATCCAGATATGATACATTTAGGTTTAGCACTAAGTAACAGATTTAGATTCTTATTAAGGACAGCTGATCATTTTATATTTGATGAAGTTCACGTATATGAGGGCGTTTTAGGTGCGCACATTAGAAATCTAGCCGATAGAATCAAGGAGTTCAAAAATGATATTCACATAGTTGCCTCAAGTGCGACTATAGGCGCTACTAAATACTTATTTGGGGAGTTGTTCGGAGTTGAGGGGGAAATTATAGAAGGTACAAGAAGAAGAAAAGGAATTGCGCTACATGGTCTAATAGATAGTGGTAATTCTAGTAGGTGGACATTAGCAGCTTATTTGGCTGCAGTTCTAGTTAAAAAAGGGTTTAAAGTACTTGTGTTTACCGATTCTCAACAGATGACAGAATTAGTAGCTAAAATAGCTGATAGATTTAGAGTGAATCTGGAAGTACATAGGGCGGGTTTAAATGCTGAAGAGAGGATAAAAGTAGAGGAAAAATTAAGAAATGGAGAACTGGACGGAGTAGTTGCTACACCTACATTGGAATTAGGAATAGACATAGGAAGTATAGATGCAGTGATAATGGCAGAAAATCCACCAAGTTATACTAAATATATTCAGAGAGCTGGAAGAGCGGGAAGGAGGAATAACGCCGGATTAATATTTACAATTTTAGGAGATGATCCTATAGATAGCTACTATCTTAGGCATCCAGAGGAGTTCTTCAACAGAAAAATTCAACCGCTAACATTTGATCCTACAAACATGGAAGTAATTAAGATTCACGCTTTAGCATATTTGGCTGAAAAATATAGAATAAGATTAGACAATTTACCTCCTCTCTGGAAAAAAGCATATGAAATGTTAAATATTGAAGGAAAAGCCAAAATTATAGGCAGCAACGTTTTGGCAGTTTCAGAAACTAAAAAGTACCTTGCCTCCACATCTCTTAGAAGTGTAGGTCCTATTGTAAGGATATACGAAGATAAGAAGAAAATTGGTGAAAGAGAACTTCCAGCAGCACTACATGATTTATATCCAAACGCAGTATACTTAATTTCAAAAAAGACCTACATTATAGAAGAGCTTGATATTGGCAGATTAATAGCAAAAGCAAGAAAAGTTAATAATGAACTGTCATATTATACTAAACCCCTCTATTCGATGGATTTGTTGGAGTTTAATAAGAAGGATGAGAGGGAAGTGTATGGAGAAAAAGTAGAGTATGGAGAAATGAAACTACTCATGAGAGTAGAGGGTTATGTAACTTATGACGTATATTTAAAAGGTAAAGGTGGGAGGAATGAATACTTCTATGAGAACCCCATTTCGTTTACATATAATACAAAGGGACTGTTGATATATCACCCGTTAATAGATGACTTCACTCTAATAGATCATATGGAGGCTTACCATGCAACCGAACATGTATTAATATCTGCAGCAAGAGTTGCCGCAGGAGCTTCGTTAACTGATCTAGGTGGAATAAGCTATCCTAGTGGGCACGTTGTAATATACGACTCTTCCATAGGTGGAAGTGGAATCGCTAAATTGCTATTTGAAAGATTAGACCAGGCTTATGAAGTTGCCTTAGATATAGTTAAGAATTGTAATTGTGAGGATGGATGTCCTAATTGCGTATATAGCCCATATTGTGGTAATAATAATAAATATTTATCAAGGAAAAAATCATTAAGATTAATAGATGGGTTAATAAGAGGTTCAATCAGGAGAGGAAGTAAGGATAGGGAGGGAAGTCCAATTGCATAATAAGTTTTACAGAATACTCAAGCCAACAAAAATAGGTAACGTTGAGGTAAAAAACGTAATAAAATACTCAGAAGGTTCGTCAATGTTGCCAAATGCTGTACCTAGATATGAATACTTTAGGGGGTCAGAGGGTGAGAATGTAGTAGATTTCATTGATTATAGGGGGATAGATGACTTAGGTGACAAACTAAAAATAAAGGCTGGTACTAAGTGGAGGGAAGTTCTTGAAAAATATAAGGTAGAATTCTGGTCTAATATGGACTTTACAGTTGGAGGGTCTGTGTATTTTAATGACCCAATTATAGGCTTTAATGAATTTGGCAAGATAAATGGGAGGGTCGAAGTCGATGCCTACCTAGACGGTAAATATTACTCTGGACGATATAAGGGTGGGATTGTAATAAACGTTTATCTGAAAAAAGAGGACAAGGAAATTATTTATAAAAGATTAGATGGGGAATTATCTGAATTAATTCCTATCATAAAGAGTTGGTACGCTTCAAGAATACCCGTATTTAGGGAAGTCAGCCTTGTAAAGAAAGGGATGGAAAGCTACATACTAATATCATATCCCAAAATAAGAGAAGTGCTGTTACAGAAATTATTAAATGGATTCTATGACGAGATCTCACCAGTAGTTGAGCAGTTAGAATATGAGTATTGGTATCTAGGGTACTCATCTCTAAGTGATCTTGAAAATATAATTAATCTTATGAAAGAATCCCAGCTTTCAGTAATAAGGTTTAGAAAGGATGAAATTGCTTTTTCCATATACTCCAATAGACTACTGGAGTCTATAGGAAATACTCTAGAGTATTCTACTACAGAAGGAGAAGGTTTATTTAATGGATGCATTCTTTGTGGTAAGTGTGTTAGTGTTTGCCCATATGGTGAACAAACTAATGATGTATTTCACACTCCTCTAGGCTTCTATTCGATTTCGTATTTCGAGAAGGAGAACGATCTAGCTAATTGCCATATGTGTGGTCTGTGTGAACAAGTCTGTCCCGTAAGATTAGACATCACTAAGGAACTAAGAAAAGTGACAAAAATTAATCAAATACCACCTAAGAATCTGCTTAGAAGTATTAAGAGTGATCTAAATAGTGTACTAATAATAACATCCCTATCAGAGGAACTTGAAGATCAAATAATTAAATCTCTTATTTATCTACTTAAAAAAGGAAAAAGATTAGGTATATTTTACCTGGCCGAAGACTTCTCAAAAATAGTTAAGGATGAATCTAGTTTAGAAGAATTGTTAAAGTTTAAGGAAATTTATACGATAACACCTGAAGAGTATTTCTATTTACAGAGATTAAAGAAAAAGACTGTAGTGGATATCTACAATTTACAGTTATTGGCAATGAATGACTTAAAAATCAATAAAGATAATCTTCACATACCATGCTTGCTAAGAAGTGAATTAAACGAGTCAAATTTTACTTGTAGTAGTGTATTTCTTAATATTCTCAATAATAAAGATAATATCAATAGGACAATAGAGAAAAAAATTACATTATGTCCATTAACTGCAAGGGAATTAAATATTAAAACACCAATAGATCTACTTGAAATAAATCTAGATCAAAACTACATTAATAACTTTTTCAAAAAGTTAGAAATTGCCACGAAAGATTTAAGAGAAGATATTGAAGAAGACTTAGGCTGGTACAAGGATATTGACGATAGAATAGTAGATGAAGTATACTCTACATTAATAGATGGAATAATTAAAGGCGAGAACATAGAGAACCTAGTTCTACTATACTTCAAACTAAATAGTATGAACTTAACTGAAAATATTAAAGTGATCTTAATGGATAAGCTAACTAAAATTATTTTCTCCTAACAATATAGAGCAAATGGCCAACTTCTGGTAATATCAACTCCCTTATGGCTAATCTTACAGCGTCTGGCGAACCTGGCAGTAAGAAAATTACCTTGCCGTTTACTATTCCAGCAGTTGCTTTGGTCAAATATGATGCAGATCTTACTTCAGGATCATTATAACTCACTAGTCTAAATACATCCGAAAAACCCTCAATTTCTCTATCGAATATTCTTCTTATAGTCTCTACTGTAACATCACTCTGTGTATAACCAGTACCTCCTGTTGATATAATTACGTCAGTCTGGGAATTATCTAAGGCATTTGCAAATGCTTTAAGTATCTTTACCTTTTCATCTGGCACCAAATCATAGCCTACTACATTATAATTCGATTGTATAATTAGCTGTTTTATAATATCCCCGGACTCGTCTATTACTGGCTCTTTTTTCATCATCTTTTCATATCTAGAAGTGCTAATTGTAATTACGTAAAAATTTATATTAGTAGGCGCATGTTGCCTATGTTGTTTATGTGATGACATAGATTAATCAGTATTTAGGACGATTTTAACTTTACTACCTCCGCTATATCTAAGTCCAAGTCATTGAACTTCTCTCTAACCAGAATCTTTCCCTTTATATACATGATAGTATTAGGAGATAATTCTGTAAATCTAATTCGAAAACTAGTTAAAATATACTCATTACCACTATCGTCAATAGCAAGATACTTTACTGGGATTGTAAATGGCTTAATTAGTTTAGCAATTCTTATATGGCCATCAAATTCCTTTATCTCCTTGACTTGACCGAATTCTTCGCATTGGACAATTTTAAATGTATATCCTTGTCCTTCAAAAGTACCTTCTAGAACTCTTTTACTTTTCAAAAGTTTGAACGAAGAATAATCTAGAGTCTCTATTTCAGAGTCTTCAACAGTAAGCAATGGTCTAGTAATCCCTTTTTTTCTTAACTCCTCTAACATGTGATAATGTTCTGGTTTAAAGCTCAGTAAATCCATGTCATTACCTTTACCTAAATATAAATAGCTCCCCGTGATTCCTACCTCTCTATCAAAAAAGCTCAAGAATTCTCTTAGCTTATTATCAAATACTTTAAAGTTAAACGGATCTAGGATTTCACTTTCATTTAAGGGAACTAAAGGCACACTAAAGCCTATCTCATCAATATATTTTAATAAATTGCTGAATTTACTTCTAACTATTTCTAGTGCATCGTTAAGTCTCTTTATCTTTATACCATCAACTAGTCTAGGTAGTGCAACAGCATACCCATCTGGATGATAACAGCCTTTAACACTCCATATGACATTTTTATATTTTAGGAAATAACCTTCAACTACCTTATTCATTAGTTAACTTTTTAATAATCATGGCTTATCAACATTACGATTTGAAGATCACCATAGTGGGAGGAGGAATAGTAGGTAGTTCTATTTATAGAATGTTAAAGAAAAATGGAATTGAAGTACGATTAATTGATCCTAAGGTAAAAAGGCCATTTCCAAGCCTGATTCACTCATTGTTGCTAAAGGAAAAAGATATTGAGTTAGCCAAATTATCTTTAAATTTTTATAAAAAATTCAACATCCCCTACTATCCTTTTAAATCTTATACTTTAGGTAAAATTAGTCCCTCTATAGTAGATTCGTGGATCTCTGCAGGCGTTAATATTAACATAAAATACGTGAATTGGATAGATGATGAAACTATTGAGGCTATCGGTGGAGATGGATTAGTATCTATTGGAAGTTTAATAAGATATACAGAAAAGATTGTATATCATTCTAATATTTTCATTAACAAAGGTAAAGGTTTCATTAAGATTAATGATAAATTATATGAAAGTGACTTGATAATTCTCTCAGCTGGAGCATGGAGTAAATATTTAGTTAATGTTAAACTTCCCGTAAAGACTTACTACTGTTGGGCTTCACTATTTCTAAGTAGAAAAAAAGAAGTAGGATCTAATATAATATATGATTATGTTAATAATTTCTATTCAAGGCCCGTTATAGGACTTGGATTGCCCTTTGCTATCATGGGAGATGGGAAAGTTATAGAAGCCACTCCCTTTCAGCAAAATATCTGCATAGAAGATAAGAATGAGGTTTCATCCAGAATTTCTAGGAGGTTAGGAGAAGTTAAGGAATTATACACTTCTGGTAATTTCTGTGAAGCTACACCAGACATGAGACCTGCATACGGGAAAATAGCTGAGAACGTGTATTACATTGGTGGATTCAACGGGTATGGTGCTGAAGTAGGACCAGGATTAGCTAACATCCTTGTAGAAGAGATCTTATCTAAAAAAGAGGACACTTATTTTAAAGAATATAAATTGGAGAGGTTTAATGAATATAATGACGATTTCGAAATAGGACAAGAACCTCATGAATTATAGATTTTTAAATGAGCTTCTATTATTTCGTCCTCGCTTACCGCAAACTTACTAATTTCTAAGTGAGCCCTCTGTTTCTCTCTGCATCTAGTGCAATCATATAATATCCACGCCCCCAAAAACTCATCGCCATAATAATATTTAATTCCCCTCCATCCTTTTTTAGCAATCAAATGATTGGCTACTTTTTCGCTCATGGTTTGAAATGCTACCATTTTCTCTAATTTTATATAATATGTAGAATAATACTTGAAGTACTTTGCGTGTATAAGTACCGAAAACGGCGTATAAAATTCGTCTATATCACTAACCTTAACTGTTTGCACAATGTTTTTATTATCAACGTATACTGCTACGTTTCTATAATCTTGAAATAGATCTTCTAAATATGACCAAGGAGGAGCTTGTGATCCTACTAACCATGATATCATAGTTAGCAGAGTTTTTAACTGGAAATAAAAAATTACTTCATAAGTGATGAAGTGACGGTTTTCTGAGTCGTGAAGACCATTCCCCTCACTGAGGCAGATATTATATGAGATCGAAATTAATGTTCATTAACGATATAGAAAAATTAGCCAAAAGAGTAGAAGAATCGTATGGAGGGGTAGAACTAGATGATATAATACAAAGATTAATAAATTTTTATGAATTAGGATTTACAAATATTAACCACTCTAGTATTCAACTAATATTGTCTGCTTACTTTAAGAGTCTAGGCTACAGAGTATTCGTAGAATATGAGAGGAAGGGAAGACTACTCGATCTTTACGTTAGTGATGAAGATATGGGAATTGAAGTAGAATATGGATATATACCTAATTCAAATGCCATAGATGCTGAGGAGTACCTAAAAAGTAGAATTTCGTTGAAAATTTTGAGGTATAGTACTCTATCCTCGAAATTCTATATTGCAGTGCCATCCTTTTATATACCCCCCATCCCTGATGAATTAATAGTTGATATAAAAGATAAGACAAAACTAAGGAGTACTTGAACTAATTGGAAAATTTCATAAGACTAATGATATAATGTTGAATGATGCCAAATTGGCTAAAATTAATGGTATAATATCTGTAGATGTTAGCAACTTAAGTATAAGTATAATCGATATTAGTAAGTATAAACAGCTAAAAGACTTTTATAAATAGATAAAGAACTAGGAACGACAAAAATGGCACCGAAATATTGTCATCAATATACGGTAAGACTTCAGCAATTGTGGCAATAATCCCAGCTATTAAACCGGGTATATTCAGTAGATAATAACCAACTACTGTGCAGAATATTAACATCCCTAATGATCCCCAAAACCCCTTAACTCTTCTCTTATACACAAAATTTCTTATTATTCCGGTTATACCATCCCCGAAAGACATGAAAATTAAGGGGAGAATAGCAACGTAAATCAGACTTGCATTAGTCCAATAATTATGATCTAACAAGAACATCAACAAAAGAATTGTTCCGAAGGAGAATGCAAAGAATACCTCACCTAGATTTTCTCTATCCATAAACCATCTCATCTCCTTTCTTAGTACTCTTATGGCTATTAAGTACACCATAAGGAGATAAGATGTGACTATTGGTACTAATGGAGAGTTAAAAACGTATGGAGATAGTACTGCAACAATGCCTCCTCCTAACATATGTATCGCCTTTCTGCTTACATAGGCTCCGAATATTTGTGAAATCAGTTTAGAGATATACAGAACAACAATAACTACCCAGAGACTTAATACTATTCCCCAAGTGACATCATTAATAGTAAATAACATCCATAAAAATAGGCGATGAAACCTTATAAAAATTAATCCATAATAATCAAATTATGCAATTATACAGATACTCGTTTAAGGACGGATATTTAGTTCCAGATGAAAATGGCGACGTTACAGTATTCGTGGAAGGAAATTTAATCTCAATAGTTGATAAAAACGGCAATAAGATAGAAGGTGTTAGATTTAAGTATTTGGGTAACGAATCTGTCTCCCTGAAGAAACTTCGGTATTTGGCTAAATTTGTTAACATAGAGGTAAACGAAGATGTTCTTATGGTTTACCCTACATTAAGACAAAGAACTCTTGCCATAAACAAGCTTATGGGCGAAGTATTTGAAGTGTTCATCCATAATCTCTTAATATCGAAAAATTATAGGGTAAAAAGACAAAACGAAATCTATCCTTCGCTCCATAATTTCACTCTTACTAGATGGCATAATAGGCCAGACTTTATAATAGAAGATAAAGTTGTGATTGAGGCTAAGATACGCAAAAATGATTATCTCCAGACTCTAGAATATTCTAAATATTTCAAGTATGGCATGGTGGTATTTCCATTTACTGGAGAGTGTAGAGTACCTAAAGGTTGGATTTGCGTATTTCATACGATAAAGGATCAGTCTAGATTCTACTCTCTTCTTGAAAATTTATTATCTAGAGTTAAGTAGTTGGTATATGGAAATTGGGACTCCCTTATTTGAGGGTTCAAAGAAGATTCTTCTACTTGGGAGTGGAGAGTTAGGAAAGGAAATGGCTATTGAGGCACAAAGAATGGGGTTAGAAGTTATTACTGTGGATAGATATGATTTAGCTCCTGCAATGCATGTCGCACATAGAAAGTACGTAATAGATATGATGAACCCAAACGCTGTTAAGGCAGTTGTGAAAAGGGAAAATCCGGATGCAATTATAGCCGAAATAGAGGCAATTAATACTGATGCACTAGTTGATCTTGAAAGCAATGGTTTTAGAGTAATTCCTAATGCAAATGCAGTGAAGGCATGCATGAATAGAATTGAATTGAGGAGGTTTGCTACGGAAAAACTAGCCCTTCCAACTACAAAGTACGCATTTGCAGAAAATGAAGAAGAGGCAAAACATGCTTGCAAGGATATAGGTTTTCCTTGCTTAATTAAACCAGAGATGAGCTCTAGTGGTCATGGCCATGTACTAGTTAATAAGATTGATGACGTGGAAGAAGCTTATAGGGAGTCAGTATCTCATGCTAGAGGTAAGGGTAGAAGAGTTATAGTAGAAGAGTTCGTAAAGATAGATACTGAGTTAACAGTATTAACGTATAGATACTATTCGAATTCTGGTAGCATAATAACTAAGACTATAGAACCGATAGAACATAAAAGGCCAAGTTACTATTATGTTGAATCTTGGCACCCTTCTACAGTAAGTCGAGAAGTGAAAGAGACTGCTAGGGGAATTGCGCAAAAAGTTGTAGAGGAATTAGGAGGTTTAGGGATATATGGTGTTGAGATAATAGTAAGCGGAAATAGGATTCTCTTTAGCGAAGTAGCACCTAGACCACATGATACTGGATTAGTTACATTAGCTAGTAGTGATATAAACGAATTTCAAATTCATGTTAGAAGCGCAATAGGTCTACCAATTCCAGAAGTTAAGTTAGTCTCTCCAGCGGCTTCTCATGTAATTTTAGCACAAACTGAAAATGTTTGGGGACCTAAATTTATTAACGTGGAGAAGGCAATGGAGATCCCAGGAGTGCAAGTTAGGTTGTTCGGAAAACCTGTTACATATGAAAAGAGAAGGATGGGTATAGTGCTGGCAACTGGAAATAGTGTAGAAGAAGCAATAGAAAAGGTCAGAAAGGCGTCATCAATAATATTAGTTAAATGAATGTATCTTCTTTATTCGATCGATAGTGCTTCTTATTTTCTCCATAACAAACTGTGATGATTTAGTAGAGAAGGGATCATGGAGAGTTTCATACTCTAAGTCGTATATTCCCGCAATCTCAGCTATTGAAATTGTCCAAATTCTAGCAGTCGCATCATAGTTATATCCACCTCCTCCCAACATTATAAGCCTACCACTGGAGTACTTATGGGCTAGATGATGGACCTTTGTTACCACATCTAAATAACCATGGGTGGATAATTTTAACTCAACTAAAGGATCGTTAAAATATGAATCACCGCCCGTTATGAGGATAATAAGCTCTGGTTTATATCTTTCTATAACGGGGATTACTATCTCGTCAAATGCTAAAAGATAACCATCATCTCCAGTACCAGGTGGTAGAGGAATATTAATAGTATAACCTTCTCCTTTTCCTACTCCAATCTCGTTCACATCCCCGCTACCCGGGAAGAAGTTAGGATGAAACATATGCAGGGAAATTTTCAAAACCTTATCATCATCAATTAATAGTTCTTGTGTACCATCAGCATGATGACCATCTATATCAACTATTGCTATTTTTGAAAAGGAATTCTCACCTAATTTTGCTATGAGAGCAACATCGTTAAATACACAGAAACCAGCAGCTCTATTTCTCTTTGCGTGATGAAAACCCCCACCAATATTGATCGCGTGGTTAAACTCCCCACCCTTTATTAATTCTAATGCCTTTACACTACCACTTATCCTTATTAATGCAGCCTCATATATACCCTTAAATGCAGGAGTATCTCCATCATCTAAATATCCTTGACCTTCCTTGCTCTTATATTTTACAAATTCTATATATTCTTTGGAGTGGACTAACTGAAGAACCTCTTCTGATATCGGCTTAGGTTCAATCAATGTGATGAAATGAAACGCACTTCTTTCTTCCAGCAATCTCTTAGTCATACTTTCTCTTAATGATTTAAATGGATGATAGTCTGGGAAGGAGTAGTTATAGTATTCATCTGTCCATATAAAAGCCGTTTTATGCAAAGTATATCACTACTTTTTTATTTTTCAATTTAAAATACTTATCTAGTATGATAGATAGCACACTCATCACAAAGCCACAATATATTGCACATAGTATGGATAAATTGAGTGATATTATTTCTAAGATGAAAGAGAACAAAATGTGGACCGTACCCGTTATTAAGGATAGAAAATTATTAGGTTTAATCTCTTATAAGGATCTTCTTTCTAGAAGGGTGAGTTTAGAGACTAAAGCGATAAATGTTATGAATCCCAGTGTTACCGTACAAATTGATGAGGATATTAATAGATTAATTGCAAAATTTTACACTACCAAGGCAAGAGTGATACCAGTAGTAAATGAGAAGAAGGAATTTATTGGATTTGTAACAAGAGAGTCATTACTCTCATACTTATTGAAAGCTGATGAAATCCCAGAAAATAAAACTGCAAGGGAATACATGACCTCTCCAGCAACAACTATAGATGAAAATGACTCTATAGCTAGGGCTAGATGGGTAATGATAAGAGATAATATAAGCAGATTACCAGCTACTAAAGAGTATAGACTAACTGGAATCATAAGTGCAAGAGATATAGTTGATGCTTTGTATAGTGTAAGTGGAAGGAAAAGAGAGTCGATAATGAAAGATGAGGAAAGAGTTATGGCAATGCCAGTTAAAGAAATTATGAAGTACCCAGTCATAACAGCTAATGGAAAGGAACCGTTACCAGATGTAGTAGAAAAATTACTTAAATTTAGAATTTCTGGAATGCCTGTTATGGAAGGTGATAGGTTAAGTGGCGTAATAAGTGGGCTAGATATTATTAAGGCAGTAGCTGAAAAAATGCAACTATCAATACCAATTGAAGCTAAAATACCTCAAGAGCTAAAATCGAACCTTGATTTTAAGGCAAACATAGATGATATACTTGAAAGATATTTGAGCAAAATAGAAAGACTAACAGAAGTTATAAACTTTAAAGTATCGTTCAAGGAAGAAATGAGGAGTAGCGTAGGAAATAAAAAACTATATACTGCAATGGTAAGAGTAACTACTAAAATAGGCGATTATGTAGCTAAAGATACAGATTGGGAACCAATAGTTGCGTTAAAGAACGCTGTGGAAAAGATAGAGGAAAGAATATTAAGAAAACTAAGAAAAATAGAAGAGAGTAACAAAAAAGGAATTAAGGCAGAAGAGGCTTGAAAATTGGAGTAATACAACCCTTAGAAGTTAAGTCAGCAATTTTATTAGTTGAAAAGGCACTAAAGGAGGGAGCAGAGCTAGTATTATTACCAGAAAAATGGACAAAAAATATAGATGACGTACCATTAGTTGAATTTCAGAAATTGGCTAAAAGATACACTGCTTATATTTTACCTGGGGCATTTGAAGATGGAGTATCGGTAATTACTCCAATAATTGACGATAGTGGAAACCTAAAAGGAATAGCAAAGAAGATTCATCTATTTAATGAAGAAAAATTGAGACTTATTCCAGGTAATGAAGCCGTTCTCTTTACTTATAGAGGGATAAGGTTCGGAATTTTAATATGTTATGATATAGACTTTCCTGAAGTAGCCAGAGAATTGTTTTCTAAAGGAGTCGAGATAATTTTGGTACCCTCCAAAGTAAGAGGCAATGGTCTAGATATTTGGAATGAATTCCTTAGAATAAGAGTCTTAGAAAATAGGATAGGAATAGTAAACGCAAATGTCTATAGTCCACCAGATTTCCCTGGAAGGAGCGTGGCAATTGTTCCAGAACAGAGACAAGACGGGATTGTGATACCCAAAGTAGTAGGAGTATTAGGAAGTGAAGAAGGCTATATGATAGTTGATATAGATCCCTTAAAATATATGTATCTAAGAGGAGATAGGCTAAAGGAATATGTTAAATTTACGGTTAAAGAGCTATGAGGGAATTTTATAAGCTAAACCTCTTGCCATGTCCTCCTTTAAAATCCTTTTGGATTTATAATCGTAGTATAGCTCAAGCTTAAATCTGGGATGTAAAGTCTCTCCCATAACCACTTTATCATTAGAAGCCTTTCCATTAAGTATCCTAAAATCTAGACTTTCCTCTTCCCTAGTTATTAATACTTCATTTTCATAAGGAAGAACATTCATAGATATAAGAGAAGGAATCAGATAATAGCTACCTGGTAACGCTAGATTTAATAGCACCTCCTTATTAGATGATAGTATTTTACTTACAACATTAGCATCAGTAAATATGTTCCTTTTCCTATTATGTGACTTGATTTTACCGTTTTCAAATTCTATGACAATATCCTCTTCTTCTCTTGAGGCTATCCGATAATCCAACTCTTGAAAACTTCTATACACCATGAATGTAAATCTCATAACTCCCTTTGTTATTAAAGCCTTAGGGGGTATGGTAGAATTATCAACAAATTTTACTTTCGTCTCTTGGCTAATTGGAATTGCGTAATATGGATAATATATAAAATCATCTTCTTTAATGCCTAATGTTTTAGCTGCATTCTTTACAAATAGGGTTCTATCAAACTTGTATTCTTCATATATATTCTTGACTTTAGACTCCAGACTTCTTGCTACATTAGAAATTATATCGTTTTCAAAATATGCATGAATTGCAAAAACTAAATCTAACTTGTTTGCATACTCTTTCGTCAATTCCAAAATTTTTATAAGATTGCTGTACTTTGATAAAAGTTTAAGTGAATCCATCACCAATACTACTTTTTATAACCTAAAATACTTAACGAGATTCAGAAAGCGTTAAAAATCTTAAGAATAGGAGATTTTTGGAAAATCTAAGCTTTCAGCATACTTAGTTAAAACATTATGGTGATGAACGCGCCCTTATCGGATCTTATGAAGAATACCACCGGCACTGATTCTTTCCAGGATTTCTTTCTTAGCATTTAGTCTCATCTTATCCACATCAAAAGTCTTCTCCATAATCCTCATACTCTTCTCTCTAAAGTTTTCACTTACGAATACTCTACTCTCTAGACTCTTGGACTCTATCAGGTCTTCTGGATCATAACCGCTGTTACGAATTCTCAGAATTATTTTACCGCCATTACAATCAATACAGACTCCATTAATTCCATATCTCGAAATTGGATACAATTTATGTTTTGATGAATAGACTTTACCAGAGGGCGTTATGTTGTAAATGGCGTCTAATCCCATTCTTAAGAATCCCGCACACAAATTCTTACCAATTATTGGAAGATCCTCGTAAAGGAACGCTATATATGCTGATACTACTTCTAGATCATCTACGCCCTTTCCTAATAGTATTTTTTTAAATTCATCAGAATAAATTATCGCACTATAGAGTTTCTCAAACATACTTATATTTTTTAAAAAACTAGCCTATAAATATTATCATTATAATATAGTGGACTAGTAAGTATTATTGTGTAAAGCCCCTTTTTAAACGTTATAGATAGAAGAGTCTAGACATGATAGTCACAGTTATAAATCAGAAAGGAGGAGTAGGGAAAACAACTACTTCAGTAAATTTGTCTTACTATTTAAGCAAGGAAAAGAAGACGGGATTACTCGATTTGGATCCGGAAGGAGGCGCCACCATATCTTATGGAATGAAAAGAGAGCTTAAAGAGCTCCCATTGGGTGAAAAAAGTGTTAATATTTTTAATGTAGAAGTATTTCCAGCACATATAGGGCTACTGAAGTTAGAACTAAATGGAGATGTGGAAGAGATTAGTAACAAAATTAAGGAAATAGGAAAACAGTTCGATTTTCTCGTGATAGACACACCACCCAATCTGGGTACCCTAGCCATATCAGCGATGTTGGTTGCCGATAGGATAGTTTCACCAGTTACCCCTCAACCTTTAGCGTTAGAAGCAATAAAGAATCTTGACTCTAGATTGAAGAGTATAGGGAAAAATGCATACTCTTTTACGAATTTTTCAAAGAAGGTAGTTAAGCTTGATAATCTATCATCGGTGAAATTTACGGAAATTATAATACCACCCTCTAGATTATTCATTGAAGCTTCTAGACTTGGAGTTCCTGCGTTAAGATATGAGGAAGTTAGATTAAGGAAACCTAAGCTAGTTATCTATTATCAGAAATTGGCAAAGGTGATTAGTGAATGAGCGAGCTGGATTTTCTATTAAAGAAGAAGAAAAAAAGTGAAGATGCAGAAAAAAGTGTCAACATCAACGAGAGTGTAAAAAAGGAGGAAAGTTTACACGAAGAGGAGAAAATCAAGAATGAGATGTTAAAGTTTATTGAAAGGGATCCGAAAATAGGTGTATGGAGTTATCCCGCATTTTTAGTCCTTCAGTACTTGTATCATACCGTGCCAGGATTTAAAATGAGCAGAACTGCTAAGGAAGCATTAGAAAAAGGATTAAAGGAAATGTACCCTATCCTCTTTGATGTTGCAGAAAAAATTGCAAAAGAGAAATTTAAAGAGTAGTCTACAGTAATATTTCTAGGAAGTATCACCAATCAGGTTTAAATGCTAGAGTGTATCTTTTTGTAACAATTAAGGTGATTAAATGGATATCTGTTTAAAGGCTAGGAATGACGAAGAAGTTTCAAGAGCTCTTAAATTAAATTATAATTGTATTGTATATACTAAACCTTTAAATAATGTACTAACTTTTATACCAGACCAATATATATCCGATATTGATATATTCAGTGAAAATACTATTATAATTACTAATGATGTACAGTTAATTAACAAATTAAAAAATAGAAATATGAAAATTGCATATAGAGTTGATAAACCATCTATGAACATTTTGGAATATAATTATTTTGTAATAGAATTTATACCAAAGAATATTAGAGATCTGAGATTCTATAAAGGTAAAATTTATATAGATAATATTGATAATTTAGACACTTATAGTAAATTAGAAAATCTAAAGATAACTGGAATATTTACTAATAACTTAGATTTTATAGTCGACGTGAAAAAATTATCTCTCTATAGAAAATAAAATTGTATAAAGACTGTGAACTTTTAAGTATAGAAAGGATAGCTATGGGTTGAAGAAAGATGAGTACAGAGTATAGAGTGAAGAGATTAGGTAATTGTATTCAGTTACAATTTAAGATAATAAGAAAATATTTCGTACTGAATCTAATTATGCTCCTCTAAGATTACAAGGAGTAGCAAAAGTCTTAGCGACAAAGAGGTGCTTTGCGGACTACTTCAGAATTGTACAAAAAGTTTCCAGATTATTCAGTTAAGTATTACCTATGGGAAAAGTGAAGCACAAGAGGGACTGGAGCAAATACAACAAGAACGTCATAACTAGGTACAAACCAATGTTCCCCCTCTACCTATTTGAACACTGGTTAGCTAACAGAGGAGAATAGATACGCTAGGACAAAGTATAAACCCCCAAAAAGAGTTCAACGACTTCCTAGCATCCCTACCTTATACAGAAGGAGTATTGAGAGCCCTAGAACAGTTAAAGATCATCCCCACAAGCCCCAATTATCCCACATGGGAAGACTAAAAAACATTCCCACAAACAAGTGATGAACTAGAAGTAATTGCAGATGCAACGGGAATAAATAAGGAAGGACAATAACAAAATGGGTAGTAAAACCAGAGATTCAAAATTCCTCAAGATCGAGATAGTAATAGATAATAACGAATCCAACGTAATAAACGCTGAGATAACTAGTAACGAGGTTGAGACTGCAGTTAAGATAATCAAGGATCTCCAAGATAAGGGTAAGAAGTTTTATGGAGATAAGGTTTACGATTCTAATGAGGCTTACAAGACCGGGGTCGAGGCTACTCCTAGGCTTCTACTTAAAGCGGTAATCTTGCTAGGCGTAAGGCTGTAATGGAGTTCAAGAAATCGAGTTATAATCGTTGGGAGTTAGGTATTAGGTAGTGGGGTTAAGTCCTTATTCTCTGCGGTAAAGCTTACTTTTGGGGAGTATGTTAGCACAAGTTTTGTAGGTAAAGTGGTTGAGGCCAAGGTTTTGGGCTTACGCGCGGATAGTTCACTTAGCCAATTCTGTAGTCAGTAGGGCTCCAGCTATTGGGGTTGTGAGCTTTAGAATAACGTTGAAATAAATAATAAATTCTCATTATATCATGCCATTCCTAGAACAAATTGAAGATATCAACAAAGCAACAAAGAGGGAAAAATTAAGTAACCGAAAATTTACTTAAATATCAAATCACGTCAGTATATATAGAGAATAACTTTCTCTATGAAATTAGTAGTAATAAAGCAGAAATTAGAATATCTAGAATATATGAAAAATTTTAGATCCACAGAATTTAAATTATTGCTTAGGGATGAGAAATCTATCATAACTGGGATATCCAACATGGTAATTAGTGCATATAAAATACTTAATGATAATATAGTAAACTATGTGATCGAAAAAGGCAAATTTTATTCAAATTAAATCCACATCGATAGTTTCAAAATAGACTCCCTTCTCTTAAAAATTGATTTTTAACATGAAAAAGGGAATATCGTCAATCTTAGGTGCAATTATAATAATACAAATAGTAGTGTTGTCGGCAGGATTAATTCTTTACCTAACTTCATTAAATGCGAAAATGTCTAGTATAGCATACTCGCAAATACATAAAGAACTTCAAAACACACCTATATCCGTAGTTCCCACTTATCAAGGACCAATGATATTTTCAAGTAGTGCGTCCCATTTAACAATAACATATATAATATACCCTAATGGACAAGTGGTCCATACGAATATTCCGATTACGCAGAATGGTGTATATATTAACTTTGCTGGCTATCCATGGAGCATAGTAGTACTTAATGATGGGAATTGGTATAATATTTCTGCAAACGATAGACTAATAGATCCTAATATTACAGCATTAGGAGAAATTAGAATATACGAACCATATAGTTATACGATAAATCAAGGAAAAATAAACTTAAGTTATCTCATAACTCCACCCCTATATGGTAAAAATCTAGATCCCGCAAATTGGAACCTATTATCGGAAAGCCCAGCCTCATATACACCATATGGGATTCAAAACTCAATAATATTTACTCCAGAAAATAGTTCAATTCCAATTGTAGCCAATCTGACTTCAGGATTCCAATACTTTGACATAGCAATTCCTTATGCTAATCAAGTCTTTGTGGGAGTCCTTCAAGGAGCTACACCGGGAATCTATTACACGAAGAACTCACCACAATTCTCCTATTATTTGCCTTTAGAATTCGGTATCTCATATCAAGTAGATTATCTTGTACCACTCTACAACGCAACATTTAAGTATTCAACATGGGTTGATGGCGCCACATATTATGTAACGCTAAGTTACGTAACATATAATATGATTTACTTCATGAAAGAAAACAATTATATAATAAAAAGCTACCAAGGTGAAATACAGCTACTAGGCTATAAATTTCTAGGTTATCTTATAGCATCTAAAATAGATTATGGTTCTGCTGAGTTTGGTCTATGGAGCCCTTTAATTGGTACATCAATAAGTGATGTACCAATTCCGGGATACAATAATTATACCTTATATTCTGGGGTGATGATAAATGCTTCCTATACAGTATTTAATGAATCTGGTGTAATTCCACCATCAGCTAGCATAATACCATTGCAAGGAGGTAATGAATACTTGAATAGTTCAAATATTACTGAAGAGAGTTTAGTAAGTGTTGAAATGATGATAAGCGGTGGCAACTTAGATTATAACTCTAGCGGCACTCCAATACCTAATGTTATGAATTATACTTACTTTTGGTACTTTTTTAATCCTCAAATAAATCCCAATAACGTTAACCTAATTATCTCTATTACACCTAACTCACAAATAAGCGTAGCTCTAAGAGATTATGGAGAGTTTATATACCCAAACTTTGGATATGTTGCATACTCTTTAGCTGAAAAATACTCAGTTACACATAATTATGTAGGGTTAAATGGTGGACCCCCACTTACTGTAGTTAAGGATTACGTAGCTGGGACACTAATTAATTCAAGTAACGAAGGATACTTACCATTGGGATATCCAGTAGTTAGTGCTAATTATGAATATATGGTAATTCCACAAAATTATAATCAATACACTGAGACTGCAATATATCAGTACTTCAGAGCTATTAACTCACAGATCGAATACGATTTACCATTTATTATAATGATCCCTGAGAACGTCTATTATCCTTAATTTGTGTAGTGCAATTAAATATTAATTTTTTGTTTCAATATTTTTACATGTGATCTCAAAGTTTGGCTTTCAAAGGCTAAAAAGAGGTGCTCTGAAATACTTGGTATTGGAGTGCCTAAATGAGAAACCAATGAGAACATATGAGATTATAAAAAGTATAGAGAAGAAATTCGAAGGTTCTTATAGGCCTAGCACCGGATCTATATATCCAGTCTTAAAGGGCTTAGTGGAAAAAGACTTAGTAGAAGTGAAAGTTGAAAATGGAAAGAAGATCTACATTATAACAGATAAAGGTAAAAAAGAACTGGAAGAGATCAAGAACAAATCACTTAAACTTCTTGGCGATAATGCCAAATTCTCAAGGCAAATATTGCAAGAATTATTACAAATTGCATTTTATTTGTATAATAACAGATCAAAAATAGATGAAAATAATATACAAAAGATTATACAGCACTTAAGAAATTGTAGGAACGAGCTAAGGGATATCTTGTGAAATGTATTTGACTAATTCTAGAGATTTATTTACTACGATAACTGGATCTTTATCTAGAATGAAGAGTGAAGGCTCTTTACCAAAGTCACCTAGATCCACGATATAAGTAGGTACCTTGGATAATTTACGAAAACAAGACTCGACCATAAAGTTCATAGTACTGTGTTCTCTATATTTTACCTCTTTAGGCTCAGAAGATCTGTTAAATATACAAATATCTTGAGATGGAAGCTTCTCAATAACTTCTGTATAGTACTTTAAATTTATTGCACTTCTAAGATTCTTGTCATATTTCATTATAGTGAGGATTATCCTTGCAACATGGTCAGATGCTCCAAAAGCTGGTAGCATACAGTATATTACCTTTTTAAAAGCCACAGTTAACCTGCCCGGAATTGCCGCAACATCATTAACATTAGCTGCATTAGATACTGCATATCCAATATTAGTTCTAATTTCTGGAACAAGAAGATAGGCCCTTTCATTAGATACAAAAATATCTGCTGCTTCCTTAAGTCGTTTTAAAACATATTCTCTTTCACTTTCATCCTGCATAGAAAATAAATAGTATCTTGGCATATAATATTTTTAACTATTATTAGCCGTAGTCAATAGCTTCCGTTAGTCCATGGAAGTTATCAACTTGTTTGTATACTCCTTTAGACCGTAAGGGCAAAGGTAAAGCTAGCTAATACTTCTAATTTGAGCTTCATAACTTGCTCGGAAAAGTCGTGCTGACCTTTGCTTTAAAAGTTTAATGAAGTATAATCATATATTAAAACAACCAAATATGGGCATAAAACCCCTTTACCTATTCACTAATATGTTACTAAAAATAACTTCCTCCTTAAGGATTATTGATTCTCTCCTCACTTCAAAAAGTAATGTCTATCTTAATATTCTGATTTCTTTCCCATCCTAAATGTGAAAGCTTTTGGCCTATATCATTGTAAAATAAGTGTCTATCTTTAAGGTATTAGCGTAAGTTGATTCTTTTTTCATATAATATAGAATAAGCTAAATTAACCTAATAAACTGAGATAGTTACAAACCTTGTTAAAATAACCCGATAAAGAGTTTATAAGAAAAATATTTAAGTTAAGAAGAACCTTTTAATAGTTAGAGTTGAGTGATATGGGATTAAAGGATGTTATTGTAGATCTTTTCCAACTTGACAAAGATTGGACTACAAGAATTGTTATGGGAATGTTAGTTTTAGGTATTATATGGGGTTTATTAGGTGTTATTGATTCCTTAATGGTTAGATTAGTTGAAGCATCTTGGGGCCTTTCAGCTGTATTACCTCTAACACCTCAAGAATATTTTGCCGGTATAACATTACATGCTGAAAGGGATCTATTTGGTTTTGCCCAACAAATTATTTATGCAATATTTATTTATTTTACTATAAAACTTTTAAACATAGAGCCAAGAGCCAAGTGGATGCTTAACCTTGGGTTTATTGCAGTTAACCTTTCAATGATGTTTATGGAAGGGCCTATTCTAATTGTACCGGCAGCGGGTTTTGATAATTACTTCTCAGCTACAATATGGTACTATATATCGCCTCTAGGAATTCCGGGTTATTCTCAGTATGTGGTAAGTCCATTATTCTTCTGGGGCTGGATATTACTGGATGCCTTCACTTATATAGGAGGTTTCTGGATAGTATATCACTACTATTTAGCTAGTAAAAATATGAAAGAAAAACTTCCAGTTCCTCTAGTTTACTTCCTAATGGTTACCTTAATGTTCATGATAGGGTATTCTGGTGTTACTGCAGCTGATGTATGGGATGTTTTGGCATTTTATCACATAGTAGGATTAGATCCAATAGCGAATCAGATAGCGTTTTGGATATTTGGTCACGCCGTAGTGTATATGGCCTGGGTTCCGGCTGTTGGTGCCCTTTATCTACTGATACCTATGTTAGCTAATAAACCACTATATAGTGATAGAATGGGAAGAATATCTGCACTATTATACTTAATATTCTCTAACAATGTTCCTATTCATCACTTATACATGGTCAATCTCCCTATAACATTAAAGTTCCTCCAAGAAGTTCTAACATATTCTGTAGTTATACCATCTATGATGACGTTCTTTAACCTATGGGCTACTGCTAAAGGCACAAACGTAAATTGGAACATTATAACTGCCTGGACTGTAACTTCGTTTGCTGGTGCAATAGCTGCTGGTGTTACTGGTATATCTAATGCGACTATAAGTTTTGACGCAATCGTTCATAACACGGATTGGATTGTTGGACATTTCCACGCGATGATATTATTCTCTATAGTGCCTGCAGCGTGGGCTGTATTATATATTATGATAACCATGATCAGTGGAAGAATGTGGTTTTCAAAGGTAATGGCATGGGTTCATTACATTGGTTATATGATAGGGACTACTCTCCTAATTGTAGGATTTGAGCTAGTAGGATTCTATGGTATAGTTAGGAGAGCTGAGGTTTATCCTAGAGTGCCTGGACTCATAGATGCTGAGGTTATTACGACTGTTGGTGCCATCATAGCTGATTTAGCTACTTTAGTTTGGTTCTTAAATCTGGTGTTAACGTTAGTTAAAGGAAGACTAGTTAGGCTGGAAGGACTATCATTACCTCAAATTGCTGGTGCTGTAGCTATGAGTTTGGAGTGGCCATCATCAGTTCCCTTCACCCCTATATTACAGTTCATAAAAGCTCATAATGCTAGTAAAAAAGGTCTTGGATCCATGATAGCATTGGCAGTTGTAGGTGCAATATTGATAATAATTAGTGCTTTTATACTAGCTTTTGCGGGTGATGCGTATACTACGCAAACCTGGATTTGGATTACCATTTTAACAATTGGAATTGTTTTTTCAGCTATTGGTTCTCTTAAAGGTATGAAGTCAATATGAGGTGGTTTAAGTGGATAAGAAGGAGAAATTCGAACTCTATTGGGTTATATATGTAATTGTATTATTCGCAATAGTGATATACGCTACTGCACCTGCAGTATATACTATTGGAGGTGATTCAACTTCTGTTCAAGCTGGTGTCATAATTCCTACCAGTGCAGTCAATGAAGGTAAGATCGTACAAGGTACTTTATACGCCTACCAGTACTATTTTGCAATAAAGGAGAATGGTGGTGGTATTACCTCTAACGAATTAGGAAGTCCGTTTTATTACAACATAATGGTGACTCATCCTGGACAATATATTAACTTGACTATGTACGCTGCACCACATATGGCCACTACTGATTTCTATTTTCCAGATTACGCTACACATGTCGATGATGTCCAAGTAGTTCCTGGCATAGTTCAATACGCGCCAATAGTAGTTCCTAATATTACTGGTGCTTTTGCTTTCCTAAACGGTGAATATAATGGCCCTTGGTTTAGCTATCAAGATGGACTGTTACTAGTACTACCCTACCAAGGATATATGAACCCAACTGATATCGATAAATACATTACACAAACTCATTTAGCACAGACAAGTACATTAGTTGGCGATCCGTACAATCCTCCTATAGTTGTATATAATACTACAACGAGCCCAACCATAACTCTTGTTGCCAATAACTACGCAATGTTCAATGACTCTGTTCCAGGCCCGACGGCTATAGTATTAGCTAGCTCCAATGTTACTGTAAACATGTACATACCAACCCCTAATAATGATCATAACTTCTTGTACAATTATTCAACCACTGGTACTTCATACCCAGTTACTGACGTTTATGTGGGAATATATGCTGTTTGGTGGAATGGAAGTATAACTCTGGTTAAAGAGGTACCAATACAATACGATAAGACAATTACTTTCACCTTTACTGCTACTGCACCAGCATATCTATATGGTCTAATAACACCTGTTTACTATAATTATAACTTTATGAAAATGTCAACCACATTAACCGGGGAACAAACTGGATATGTAATGGGGTTATGGGGTGCAATACTAGTTGAACAGGGGTGAGGATCGTGGTAAGTTTCTTTAAATTATTAGGTATAGCCTATATTTTGGCTATAGGGTTACTAGTTTGGGAATTAACCATGGAGACTCTACATGCAGCTGCTGTTAGCTATATTTTACCATTCACGATCGGTGCGTTCATAGGGTTCATATCATTCTTCTTGTTTGTCTATTTTGCACCAGAAGATGAACATAAGTAAGTGAAGGTAATCTCTTTTTTTAATTATTTTTGATTTTTCTCATATAGAGTAAAACTTTTTAAGCTAAATTAAGTTAGTATATATTAGTGAGATGTAATGGAAAGAATAGATAAACCAATGGCAATAAGCGGAATTTTAATATTAGGTCTTTCACTTACGATGTTGTTAATGGCAATATTCTCATCCTCAATGTTGGCATGGCTTGCACCAGAACCTAGATACTACATCCCAACATTAGGTTTTATAATATCCATGTTTTTGCTAGCTTGTTGTAAGACGACTAGAAACTAAAGCGAGGAAATTCTTGTATATTTTTTCCTCAACTTCATCTTCTTCTACTCTTTTTAATTGACTAATTTGCTTTATAGCAAACTTTACATTACAAGGTTTATTTCTACTCATTTTTTCTGGACCCATAAACGGTGAATCAGTTTCTGTAAGAATAAAATCTAAAGGTATCTCCTTAACCACTCTCTGTCTATCCTTATCCCTCACTATTATTGGGGGAATTGATATTAATCCACCAAGTTCAATTACCTTATCAGCTATTTTTATACTTCCCTCAAAACTATGTATTACAAATTTAACTTTTCTGAATGAGGTAATCATCTCCAAGAAATCTTTCATTCCTCCCCTTATATGGATTATTACTGGCTTTTCTTCTATCTCAGCTATTTGCAAGAATCTCTCTAGAATTTCAATTTGTTTTCTTTTGAGTTCGTTCTCCTTTATCCAAAAGTAATCTAAACCAACCTCACTTATTATATTTGCGTATCTTGTTAACTCCACGCACTTATCTACCTCATTTATCTTATCTTTCACAAACTCAGGATGAAAGCCTATTGCCGGAATAATATTGTTATATTTTCTAGCTAATTTAAGCGTTTTTAAATTGCTTTGGAGATCAACACCAGCGTTTACTATTAGAATTTCACATTCATTTACTATAAAATCCCTATCCGCATCAAAGTCTCCAACATCTATATGAGCGTGAGAATCCACTAACATTAAAGGAAAAAGAGAAAAAAGATTTAAAAAACTACTTCCAAGGCTCCTTCAGTAACTGTATTTTTACTACTCCCTCACTTTCATCGTAGGTTACTTTAACTAAATCTCCTTCCTTAATTTGAAACTTCTGTCTTACTTTTGCTGGAATTGTTACTTGATAGTTTCTTGATACTTTTACTATTTCTTCTACTGCCATTCTATTCACCATAATACTCTATTACTAATCTAATATATAAATCTTACCCATATCTGTAAATAATAGATACTAGTACATAAGTGAGAATGATGTAGTAATGCTTTATATCCAAAATATATTAGTAATACTTTATGCTAATTATTTTTGTATAATACTTGCATTAGAGGTTTATAGATTCAATAGTTACCTTACTATGATTGGAAAAAATTTTTATATGTGACTTGTTAGATTCTTTATTAGTGAGATAAATGTCGGAAACCCAATTAAGTGAGGGAACTAGAATAAAGCTACCATCTGGAAAGGATGCTGGTCTAGTGGATATTTTGTCATTTTGCTATGGTCTATCGGAAACTGATGTCACAGTATTATTAGCCTTAATGAAAGGCGATGCTAGAGGTACTGAAGAGTTGGAAAGTGATCTTAAGCTTTCTAAAGCTTCAATTAATAGAAGTTTAAACAAGTTACTTGAGATGGGATTAGTAATGAGAATAAAGGAGCCAGGGAACAAGGCTGGAAGACCAAGATATTTATACAAGGCTAGAGATTATACTGAGCTTAAAGGTAAGATGCTTAGCGATATAAAGGATTGTGCAGATAAAATGGCACAACTAGTTGAAAAGGAGTTTAAGCCATTGTAATTTTTTCTGAGTTTTTCTATTTTTAGTACTTTAGCTTTAAAAGCTTTAATATAATAATGAATATTAATGTTTTGGCATAGGAGAAGAGGCTTAAAGTGGCTTATATTGTACGTATTATCTAAAGGGACAATGACTGGCGCCCAAATTATGGATGAGATTGAGAGGACAAGCTATGGTATGTGGAGACCATCTCCAGGCTCTGTGTATCCTGCATTGGACGCTCTGGAATCTGAAGGTTTAATAAGAATTAGTAAAGTTGACGGGTGGAAAAAATATTATGAATTGACAGAAGAGGGTAGAAAAGCTATCGGAGTTATGTCAGAGGAGGATAAAGTTAAAGAAGCAATAGAACAATTGGAGTTCTCTGCTAGATACATAGTTGAGAATCTAGAGAAATTGAATGACGAGGATAAGCGAAAAGTGAAAAATATTTTGGATGAGTTAAGTAAAGTTATGCGATAAATTTTTATTTGTTAAGTTATATTTACTCTCAATATGCCTATTGAAGTTTACGAGTATGATAAGTATATTTTGTTGAAATTTTACCCAAAAGACAATAAATATAATTTATTTAATGTTGAGTTCATGACACAGTTGATAGATACTTTATCAGCAATAAATGACAATAAGGGTAAAAGATTTCTTATTATTAGGGGAGAGGATAACTTTGGTACAGGTGCGGACATTAGAGAATTAATTAAAGCCTCCAACGATAATGAATTCGCTATTACATTCTTCACCTATATGAGGGAAATATTTCATAAAATGCTAGATATGAATAAAATAGTTATTTCCCAAGTAAAAAAGATAGCCTATGGAGCTTCTATGGAGCTTCTATTGCTATCAGATTACGTCATATCGGAATCTAAGGCAATGTTCGCAACACCGGGTGTAAAAATAGGTGTATTTCCCCCGGTTCTCTCATCAATTGGCCATTTTATATTAGGTTATAATAACATTAAAAGAATAGCAATGAAAGGTGAGGTTATTGATGCAAATGAGGCTAAATCTATAGGTTTAGTACACATTGTTAATGACGATTTGGATAAGGCAACCTTTGAATTGATTAAAGAACTATCAATTTCTGCACCTTCTGCAACTTTATATATAAAAAGAAATATGCTAAGACCATTTAGAGATTACATTGATAAAGCTTTTAATGATCTTATTATACAAATCCAGAGTGAAGAAGCAAGAGAGGGACTATTAAGCTTTATTAATAAGACCAACCCACCCTGGTTTTAGTCAATTTCTCTTAACTTTAAAAGTCGTCCTCCCGCATAAAGGAAGAGTACGGTAAAGAAGAAAACTATGGAGACTAATATGGGATTTGGCGATACACCGTATACTATTAAATCTCGTATAATTGTTATAATTACAGATAATGGTTGGTATTCTACAAATATTCTTACTATCGGCGGATATACGTTAGGAGGGAAGAAGGCATTACTCAAGAACATTAGCGGAAATACTAGAACGTTAGCCACTATCTCTGAAAGAAATATCTTATCCTTTGGTGTTAATCCGTAGATTATTGCCCCTAGGCCACCAAATAATAAGGTTGAGATTACTAAGAATCCCAAGAATTCTATACCTATTATTGGTATAAAACCAAATAGAATTCCCAGAATTATTACTGCAGCTGTGGAAATTAGTGTTATAATTATCACATAGATTATTAGTGAGATCACCCACTCATAACTCTTTAATGGAGATGTAGCTAATCTTTCGATTATCCTATCTCTGAAATAACTAGCCGAAACTCCTATCGTACTAAGTATTCCATTAGAGAGTGATATTATCCCTATTATTCCAGATATTAAATAATAATAATAAGTATATCCTGATATTTGTAAAACTGTGAAGTCACGTGTATTATTAACCTTTTGATAATACTGGTCAATAACTGACTCTAATACTGGTACAAACTCTTGATTTTGCTTACTGGTATATATTGTGAAACTAGACCCATTCACCTTGACGTAAATATAGTCATGCTCTACTGCGTATTTTAGACTTACGTTAGTTAATCCTTGAAATATCTCAGTGGTATTAAGATACTTGGCTAGACCATAATCTCCCTCCACTGCAACAATAACGTGAAAATAACTACTAAAACCCCCAAATACGAGACCGAATAGTAACGTTATGATAATAGGAAATATTATTATCCAGAAGATTACGAATCTATTTCTTAAATTATCCTTAACCAATGCAGAAACAGTCAGTAATATCCTATTCATTATTCTCACCATCCTCTAAAGACTTAATTAATTCTAGGTAAGCATCTTCCAAATTACTAGTCTTAAATTCTGCCATTATCTCGCTTGCAGTGGAAACTTTAATCACCTTGCCCCCGTATAGTATTGCTACTCTATCTGATAATTTTTGTGCCTCATCTAAATAATGCGTTGTTAGAAATATCGTTACCCCTTTATTTTTCATCATCTTTATGATTTCCCAAAACTCTCTTCTAGCCTTAGGATCTAAACCCAAGGTGGGTTCGTCTAAAAATAAAATTTCTTGATTTCCAGCAAATGCTGATGCAAGACCTACTCTTCTCATATAACCCCCAGATAAGTATCTTAGTTTTTGGTTTTTCACTTCCTCTAAGTCTAACAGTGAAATTAGTTCATCAACTTGTGTTTCCTTTCCATTATATAATTTAACGAAATATTCTATGTTCTCCCTTACCGTTAAATCTAGAAATCCTTGATAATCTTGAGGCATTACTCCAATCTTTTCTCTAATTTTTCCACACTCCTCCGGTACCCTATACCCTATTACCCTAACTTCTCCCCTATATGGTTTTATCACACAAGATAGTACTTTCACAGTTGTTGTCTTCCCTGCTCCATTGGGACCAAGCAATGAGAATATTTCGCCTTTATAGACTGTAAATGAGATCCCCCTTAGTACTTCTTTATCTTTGTAATTTTTATATAAATCCCTAACCTCTACTATAACATTACTCATATATGCTAATTATTTTATAATAGTTAATGTGAATTTCGGTAAAGTTTCTATCAATAAATTTATTTATAATTTACCAACAGGGGACTGTCTTACTTGTCCATCAATAGGTGAAGACGCTGCAGTTCTTGAGACAAAAGGCGAGTATTTGATCGTACATTCAGATCCAATTACCGAGGCTAAAAGTGACAACGGTTTTCTTTCAATAGCGGTGGCGTGTAATGATATAAATATGAAAGGAGCGCAATGCAGATGGGTAAACAGTGTTATCTTACTTTCAGATATTTCCCATTTGGGTGGTATAATTTCTGGAATATCAGAAGCGTGTAACTTAATAGGCTGTAAAGTTGTAGGTGGTCATACAGAGGTTACAAGTAATGTTAAACAAGACATTGTAATTACTACCGCAATGGGCACTTCTAATAAGTTTTTGAACTACAAGAGTGTAAAAGAGGGAATGAAAGTCGTACTTGTTGGAAGCCCGGGTATTGAGGGAACATGGATTTTAGCTAAAGATTATAGTGAATTGCTATTAGAAAAGGGTGTAAGTAGGGAGGTTATTGAGAAGGCAAAGGGCTTTAAGATGGACATAATAGTCCAACAGAGAGCTTTAAGTATTTTAGATTATGTAGCTGCAATGCACGACGCTACAGAAGGAGGAGTAATGCAAGCACTACTTGAGATCGCAAAAGCCACCGGATATACTGTCTTGATTAATTTGGATAAGATTGGGTTGAGATATGAGACTAAAATTATAACTAAGGCTTTAAATATTGATCCTTTAAAACTAATTTCCTCTGGGTCTTTTATTGCAATATCTAATCATCCAGAAAAGATTCTTGAGAGAATAAGTGAGGCATATGTAATAGGAGAGATTAAGAGGGGAGATTCGGTTTTAGAGATTAAGGGCGTTGGAACTTTTAATCAAGATTTCGAGGAGGAATTGGTCAAGTTTGAAAGCAATTATCTTAGCTGGGGGAAAGGGTAAAAGAGTAACGTTATTTAAACCTTTTTTAGTAGTTTGTGGTAAACCGTTAATTTCATGGGTTTTTGACGCGGTAAATAAGGTATGTGATAAGGTATACTTAGGTATTAGTCCATCCCATCCCTTATTTCCAATATTTAAGGATTCTATTTTCAAAATATTTCCTACTCCAGATATTAGTTATGAAAACGACATCAAATATGTAGTTGATAATCTAAAACCACCAATACTAGTTTTACCTATTGATCTCGCGTTCATTGACGATAATGCCATAAAAACTTTGATTGACAAGTGTAATGTTGACGTATGTAGTCTCAAAAGTAACGGTAATTATCTAGGTGTCTCATACTGGATTGGATTAAATTTTTCGAATTATGCTACTATTGAAGTAAAGAGAAGGTTATATAATATAAATACTTGGGAAGATTATATTAGAGCCAATAAGGAGTGTAATATGCTTTGAAAAGAATAATCGTTCTTTCGCCTTTTAGGGGTCTTTTTAGGTCTATATTATACTTTTTATTAGGCCTTATTATGGCACTAATATCTGCAGGATATTTCTCCCAGCTTTTTTCGATAGTTGGAATTAATAAGGATATTGCAATAATTGTTTCAATTGCTATTTCATTTCTAAGCCTATTTAGTAGTCCTTTTAACTTAGTTTTGAAAGAGGTGAAAAAAGAGGCTATAGCAATCGAGGAAGACGTTGTATTCTTCTTTGGGTTTCCCATATTTATACCACGTATATCTAGACGCAATATGAACACATTAGTTGCAATAAATCTAGGCGGAGCCCTAATTCCAGTAGGAGTCTCGTTGTTTTTGATGTATGAATTACAAGGTTATAGTATATATTTTATAATAAATATACTAATTGTGACTATTATTTCAAAATTTTTTTCTAGGGTAATTAGAGGAATTGGAGTTATAATGCATCCTATAATACCTAGCGTATTTTCAGTAATAACTAGTTATGTTCTTTTCTATAAATTTCATTTTCTTATACCCTTATCTGCATATATTGGCAGCATATTGGGTACGTTAATAGGTGCCGACTTACTTAACTTAAGGAGAATTATTAATGAGGCAAGACCACAAATTATAAGCATAGGTGGAATGGGTACGTTTGACGGTATATTCGTATCTGGTATTATATCTGTTTTCATAAGCGAACTTCTTATTATCTAAAATAATTAGGGGTTCTCAAGGCTTTTCTCCCCTCGTTTCCTAGTCTGCTCAAGTAGCTTCCTCTAGCCTTAAATAAGGCATCAGCATGTGTTCAAGTTCATCACGGAAAAAATATTTGATAGGAGTGTATAAATTAATTTGAGGCGGATCTGGCAAAATCCTTGTTGGATTTAGCTTGCTTAACCTCTTTTGTCTGTGTCATATGTTTAGGTCCACCCTCGCTTATACGAACTTTTCTTCAAAAAAGTATTATTTTCCAGACTTTTTATGTATCTTAATCATCTGGTTTTTTACGCAAAAAAGAGATCCCCATACTGACGTGTTATAAAATGTAAGTCTAGAGCGAGAGAAGTGGGATATAATACATTTATGTATAAGAAATATGGTTCTAAGAATAATTGTTATTGCATTGCAGTTATGAATTTGTATTTTGAGGAGACCTCTAATCCTTCCACTACTGCTTAAATTCTGAATAGATAAAATAAGCATTTAGAATTCAGAGGAAGTCAGTCTCTCCGTCTTATCTTTATCAAAAGAGTAAATCATTTATAACCTTTAGAAACTACTATATGAGGGGGCCGTAGTCTAGCCTGGACTAGGACGCCAGGCTTGGGCCCTGGTGATCGCGGGTTCAAATCCCGCCGGCCCCACTCAGTTAGTAGAAAAACCACTTGATAAATTGAAAGAAGTTATCACGACTAACACCAAAAACACGCTAGTATTTCCTATATAGGGCTACTAAGGCAGTAAATAGGAGCATTAGTACCATGATGTACCCCATAGCCCTAGTCTTATGGGAGAGAAGGTTAATTCCAGAATTTGTAGCTTAATGACTACACTGTGCTTAAGATTCAGTAATAAAAAATTCTGAATCGGAATTAACTAATCCGACTCAATCCCGACTCAGAGATAGAATCGCTGAATCTGGATCATCCCAAAGAGGGGTAAGAAAAATTTGGTAATTCAAGATATGACAGCCAAACAACAACAAATTTATGACTCCCTGAAGACATTAAGTGAACATAAGACAGCAATGCCTCTGAGTAAGCTTAGCAAAGAAGAGCTAAAATTGTTACCGGAATTAAGAGAAAAGGGTATATAAACCACGACAATAGACTTGTCTTGGCTTACAGCGGAAGGATATGTTTTAGTGCCGGTAAGGCGTGTTGAGTCCCCCAGTAAACCTAATTATATTAGTGACCCTCTTTATTATTGCCACACCATCTGGTTTGCCTCACGTTATAATGAAATAAAGGGCAAAACCTTGAAGATGAAGATATCGACAATTGACTTAATGGCGTGCTTGAAGCTACATAATAAAAAAGAGATGGTGAACAGCGATGCTGTGTATATTAAAGAATGAAATTCAGTTTTTTGCCTAACTATGGAATCGTTATCACACCCTTTCAATTCTACTGGAGATATGATAATTAACAGTCCTTAAATACCCCCACGTGATAATTATAAATGATTTAGAGCATGGGTAATAAAACTTATACTTTTGGTGATATCCGAATAAGGGAAGTAAAAGGTAAGTATTATGTTTACATCATAGAGAAGGATAATGAAGGTAACAGAAGGGACCATTACATAGGTCCTTTAGATAAGATCGTGGAATTTTATATTAGCAGTGGGGGTCTGGAGTGGACCCCCAATGGGGGTAGTAAGGGGACCCCCTACCGGTCAGGCTTGGTCCTGGTGATCGCGGGTTCGAATCCCACCGTCTCCATCTCATGGGTTTGAAATTATGACAAGAAATAAAGCAAAATCTTTACTTATCAATTCGGTTAGAAGAGTAAAAATTTCCCTATTTTACCTTGAAAGCGGTTTCATCGATGAGGCTCGCAAAGAGATTCAAAAATCTTGGAGGGAGGTGATATCTGCATTATTGATACTAAACTTATATAGCATAGTTGAGGATAATAAAGATAGGGAAATAATACATTATAGCGTACCCAGATCGAAAATCTTTAGCATTTCTAAATCCTTAGAGGATAGGGGCTATAAAGATCTAGTTAAAATCTCTTCAATGTATTTCTCATCATTACAAGAATTGCCAAAAAGCGAAATAAAGGTACTTATATCAGCCTTAGCTGATGAAGAGATTATGCACATTAAGGAATGGTTTAGCGAGATATGGGATGAGAAGTTGGACGAAATGTTAAATGAGGTAAAAATAAGGCGTTAAATAGAAAATCTTTAAGGTTTTAATCAAGGCTGGCTAAAGATAACTTTTTATCCCATGAATAGTATTGTTTCTCGCCGGAGTAGCTCAGTTGGCAGAGCGCCCGGCTGTTATGCCGGGTGCAGAAACCGGGTGGTCGGAGGTTCGAGTCCTCCCTCCGGCGCTTTATTACTTCTATGATTATAAAATATAATACTGTTAATTATCGTAAATTCGGTTATAAGCATAATCAAAATAATATTTGATTTTATATTAAACTTTAAGTAACTATAAAATTCATATAATGTTAAGACAAAGAATGATGGTGATAGTAATTATTCTCACGATAATGTTTAAATAATGAGAACTTGGTATATATTATATTTCTCCTTAAAGCGAAAGAGGAACACCTAGCACTTCACGATATTTATCTTATTGCTAGAAATATACTCAAGATAAAAAATTTATATGCGCCGAGGGCGGGATTTGAACCCGCGTGGGGAGAATCCCCAGCGGCTTAGCAGGCCGCCGCCCTACCTGGCTAGGCGACCTCGGCACTACTTTAATAGTATGATTTATCCCTTTTTATGCTTTATGGGGCCAGACCCCCTACTCCATGGCCTACCTATCTATAGGCTTGCCCCAGTTTCACTCTGACTGTTGACCAGCGAACGCTGGCGTCCGGGCACGGCTGCTCCCTTCCGGGCCTCGCCGATTCCCCCAGCTATCGTGGTACTTCCCCTCCCTCCGGAGAGGAAGCCCATGACCGCCAAGCCCCGCTGGGCAGCCTTCATAGCTCCACTGGGACCTACAGATAGGAGACACCATGGGGTAGGAGTTACTGGTGCCCGCATTACGCCTTGCGGGTCACAGGGATTGGCGATATCCCCCACCCTCCCTGGCCCCATCTATATATATCTTTAATGATTTTTAAGAGTATTGATAAATGCCAAGAGTTCTGTTATATTACTATTGTTACACTTTGTAGAATTACAGCTATTATTGCGAATATTGCTTCTACTCCCCATAAAATTATAACCACTTGATACTCCTTAAATCGGCCCATTTTCATTACTATATGTGTTAATGAATGAGGCTTTTCATCCCAATATAATCTACCAGAAGAGTCAACTTTGCCAAACGATACGCCCTTAAACTTTGTTCTTAACTTCAACATGAATTCCACAACGTATGGTATATAGAGAATCGCTAATGCAGTGTACATGAAACCCGCAATTCCTATGGCTCCTATCAATGCTCCTATGAAATACGTGCCAACATTACCTGGAAATATTTTCGCAGGATATTTATTAAATAAGAGAAAAGCCACTAATGAAAAAATTGCTGAAAGTGCCACTAAACCAGCTTGGTATGAAGAGCCACCATGAGTTAGTCCTATATACGCTAATGCAGATAACATTATAATCCCCATACCTACACCCAACCCGTTTAGACCCTCTAGCATATTGAAGGCATTAGATGTTATCGTTAACGCAAAAGGTATTATTATGACATAATACAATATTCCGAAATTTACCGGACCTAAAAATGGAATTGATATTACTGAGTGTCCAACGCTGTAAACTATTAGCGGAACTGATGCGAAAATTGGTAGAAATGCTCTTACTGATTGCCTAACGTTAAATATATCATCTAATAGCCCAAGAAATGCTATAAGCAATGAGGAGAGTATTACAGATGGAATTACTCTCTCACTTCTTACATCAGTTAGTAATAAGGAGAAGGATCCCGCTATAAACCCAGCTATTATACTTATCCCACCCATTAGTGGTATTTCCGGTTTATCTGGTTTATTTACATCCTTACCTACAAGCCCACTCTTTTTTGCTTGTCTTATTACCCAGACTGTTGTGATATAGCTTATGAAAAAGGATATAAAAATTGAAAGCAATATTCCCGATATGCTCATTTACTTTCTCCTTTCAATGGTAAACTGCGCTAGATATTTTAAAGCCTTTTCAGCAGTTTCATTGTAAACTGGAATTTTACGCAAGTGTTCTAATGCAAGATCTGAGTACTTTTTAGCTAAATTGTATGCATATTGCAATGAATACTTCCTTATTATTTCCGACGCTCTCTCAAGATCGTCCTTTTTAGCCTCCCTATTCCCAAGCGTAGAAACCAGAATTTTCTTTTCATCGTCTTTAGCTTCACTTAAAGTTTTTATAACAAGAATTGTTTTCTTACCTTCCCTAATATCACTGTAAACTGGCTTCCCTAATTCCTTTTCATCTCCAATAATTCCTAAGATATCATCCACTATTTGAAATGATATGCCTAAATTTAATCCATATTCAACTAAATTTTTAATTATATCATCGCTAGCCTTGTTAATTATACCGCCTAATGCTGCAGAGCATGAAAATAACATTGCAGTCTTTCCTTTTATCATTTGTACATACTCTTCTTCAGTTACATCTACTCTATTTTCAAATGACATATCCATTGCTTGACCTTCCGATATTATCTCGATAGAATTAATAAATATGGAAAAAGCCTTATAAAATGTATCCCCGTCAAGACCTTTTAGAGCCTCATTTAAGGCTTCAAAAGCCTTAGCGTGTAAGTAATCCCCTGCAAGTATTGCCATTGGTTCACCCCACTTTACATGAACAGTTGGTAATCCTCTTCTTAGGTAATCCCTATCCATTATGTCGTCATGAACTAGAGTAAAGTTGTGAAGAATCTCCACGGCAGCTGCTGCCTTATATGCCCTTTGCCTGTCCCCGCCAATTAAGTCTGACGATGAAACCAGAATTAAGGGTCTAAGTCTTTTGCCCCCAGCTGTAAATAAATGAAACGATGCTTCCTCAAGCGTTCTAACATTGCTCTTTACAAAATTTTTTATATGAAAATTTACATTGTTAACTATATCATTAAAATACGAACTTAATTCGTCACTCATTTTATTCTCTCTTTCTAACTTTATCGTATGTAGATAAATTTATCCCCCTATATTCTGCCCACTCTTTAAGTTTACCTAAAATAACAATACTGGTCTTCTTTAACGCATTAACGTCTTTAGAACCAGTAAGCATCATGGCAGCCTTCAATTCAAATATTATCTTTCTAAAGAATTGTTCTAAACTTTCCTTACCTTCTATAGCACTTTTTAACACTGGTAATGCCATACCAGCAATATCAGCACCTAAGGCTATAGCCTTAGCTGCATCTAACCCACTCCTAATACCTCCGCTACCCACTAGAAAGGAATCTGGAACTGAATATCTCACTTCCATTATCGACGCCGCAGTTGGTACACCCCAATCCAGAAAATTTTTTGCACTCTCTGCCTTCCAGTTCCCTCTTCTAATATCCCTTATCATCTCAATTGCTATCCAATTAGTACCGCCTTGTCCAGAAGTGTCAAAATTCTTTATACCATAACTGTAAAGAAGTTTTGCAGTTTCCATGGAAATGCCGTTGCCGCTTTCCTTTACTATAATCGGCACAGATAACTCCTTAGAGATGTCTCTCAGTTTTTCTAGAGCATAAATCTGATACTCAGGCTCACCTTCTGGTTGAAATACTTCTTGAGCTGGATTTAAGTGAACAGCTATTGCATCAGCTTCAATCATTTGTATGGCGTCTTGGAATTCCTTTAGCCCATATCCTTTAACTAGTTGCGGCATCCCTAAATTAGCAATAATAGGTATTGTAGGAGCTACCTTTCTAACTATCGCAAAACTTTCCCTTGCCTCAGCCTTTTCTATCGCAACTCTCTGACTACCTACCCCCATTGGTATTCCGAATTTTTCAGTGACCTCTGCTATAATCTTGTTTATTCTTCCCAATTCATTCCTTCCACCTGTCATCCCAGTTACCATTATTGGCACACTTATCTCTTTCCTAAAAAATTTTGTCTTAGTATTTATTTCACTAAATGATATCCCAGGAAATCCTTGGTGGACTAAAATTACATCATTTAAGAACGTTGATGAAGATAAGCCATCTACATTTTCAAAAGCGGCAATTTCAACGTGCTCCACTTTCCTATTTACTATATCAGGCATTCGGATTACCTCTTACCAAAGTACCTATATTATATCCCTTTAATGCTAAATATATATTTCCAGCTTTACTTCCATCAAAAATCATAGCATTTAAATTGTTTTCAAATATCTTTTGTATCTTAGAACTTATTCCACCAGTAACATCATAATAATTAGCTTGTAGCAATCTACCAACCTCATCTATCCTTCTTAACTCGCTTATGACTCTTCCATCCCTTCCTAAAATTCCAGCCTTATCGATTGCGAAAAGTAATCTGGCATTGAGTTTCTTCGCAATATCTATACTCATATCATCTGCAGAAATTATGGATGCATCAAATTTAATATCACCGTATATCAAGGGCACAAGGCCCTTCTCTAGAGCATTTAGCACTATATCAAAAGTATAGAATTTTCCTGGAATACTAATAACGTTAACACCACTTTTTAACAGTTGTTTAGTTATCATATAATTTAACTCCTGCATGGCTTCAGAGGTCCTTACGGCTCTACTATCATCGAATATCGATGCCTCATAATGACCAAAACTCCCACCACCATGTAATAATATAATCTTTTCATTAGGATTTTCATCAACGAATTTCTTAATTTCTTCCGAAACTTTTCTTAGCAATTCTAATCTAACACACCTAGGGAGATCTTTGCATGTGATTAGACTTCCACCTAATTTGAGAACTCTATAATCGTAAGCCAATTCAGATCCCATATCCATTTCCAATTATTTATTTTTAAATACGGTAAGGAATATATAGCACTCCATAGTCCATTTTCAAATTCTATCAGATTTCGTGCTTTACTCTCAGCATATTCAACTGGAATAATACCAGTTAGATGAATTAGCGAATTATCTAGATATTTAGGATTGCCATAAAAAGGGTATGAGGAAACTACTTTAATTTTAATTGATTCTAATTGAATTCTAATTGGTTCTTCACCATCTCTAAAGAGGATGGGGGAATTAAGTTGTTGTGAAGTTCGGAGTGCTTTAACTAAAGAGTTTTGGGGGAATATTGCCTCATCCACAAGGTGAAGGATTTCAAATTTCTCATCTTCACTCATTGGGACCTCACAATTTCTTATAGCATCATTTGCCAACTTCTCAGTAACGTAAATATAATATGAAGAGAAGGGAATCGAGGAATCCCAATATTCCTCCTCCTTAACGCACTGAAAACCAATTGCCTCATTAAATTGCCTTATAAACTGGCCAATTGCCTCAGTCTTCACAAAAATGTTTAATGGCTCTATGATTCCGTCAAGTACCAGAATCGGATTATTTACTCCTTTTAGAGGGATTCCGAGAAACGGAACTCTAACTCCCAAAACGCGCTGCAAGATAACCCACAACTGAATCTTTAGGTCCCGAAGTGTCACCAGAAGTTGCATGTTTCAAAATATAGGCTTTTTTACCGAACTTCTTAGCTAGGATTAGGTTAACCATTATAGGACCATAGCCACATAAAGTAACATCTTTACCTTCTACAACCTCGTATAAACCCTTATAATCTAATTGTTGGATTTTTTCTATTGCTTCTACATCTTTCTTTACCGTAATCTCATGTGGGTCGTAATGGTTCATATCACTACTTGCCAAGACTACTATATCCTTATCTGGATTCTTTTGCATAACATTATAAATTGCATCTGCTAGGAATTCGGCAATTTCAGGGGTTTGCATCATAATTACAATTGGAACTATCTTAAAGTCATCATCAAAAAAGTACTGCAAAAATGGCAATTGAACCTCGATTGAATGTTCGTATAAGTGCGATTTTTCATCTAAGTCTATCACTTCCGATTCCTTTACTAATTGCATTAAAATTTCTTCATCTATTTTCACACTACCTAATGGAGTTTCCCATTCTCCCTTAGGCCAAGCAGAAACATAAGAACCCAAACCGGTATGATTAGGACCTAATATTATCACAACATCTGGCCTACCTTCTGAAACCAAATAATAATATGAGTGAGCTGCCACGGGGCCGCTATAAATATATCCAGCATGGGGCACGACAAAAAATAAATTATCTCTTTTCTTTTTCTCGTAAGTTTGTTTAGGAATATCTCTTGGACCTATATTATGTCTGAATGACCACTCAATCTGCATTTTAAGTTTTTTCGGATCTGATTCATAAAAAGAACCTGCAACCGCTGGTAATCTCTTCATTGAACAAGCCTCATCTCGAATTCACTTACTGGTACCGCCAAATCACCATCTAGGGGAATTATCCTCTTCTCTCTGAGTATTTGCCTAGCTAATGCCCAATATAATAGCGCCAATGATTTCCTACCTTTATTATTGGCCGGTATTATGAGATCAATATAATCGATTTTAGCATCAGTATCAGCAAAAGCAACTATTGGTATTCCTACCTTAGCAGCTTCTTTTATTGCTTGAGTATCAGTTCTAGGATCGGATACTAACAATACCTTTGGTTCTGTATATGTTGATAAATATGGATTTGTAAAAGTTCCCGGTATTATTCTACCTACCAATGCTCTAGCTCCTACCACTTCTGCGAACTTTTGGACTGGCCTATATGCATAAGGCCTACTCGCTACTGCAATTATATCTTGTGGTTCATATCTTGATAAGAATTTAGCTGCTATTCTTAATCTTTCATCTATCTTTCTAACATCTAATACATACAATCCTTCTGCTCTTACTCTATACACGAAACTCTCCATATATTTAGTACAACTATGAGTACCTATATGAACTCCAGCCGAAAGATAAGTCTCTACTGGAACTAATAATTCTATTATTGTACCTTTTTCGGATTTTCGTAACTCCTCTTTTTCTGCTTCAGTTAATTCTCCTCCTCTTTCTTCCTTTTCACTCAAATTGATCACCTTTCAAATTGGTCTAGTATAGTGGATTACTTCACTAATTATATCTATGTGAGATAAAAGCATTCTTCTGCAACAATATCTTTTTACACCTAAGTCATCGAGAACCTTTCCTGGATTTTCTCCTGCATTCACTCTTGTTATAAATGGTTGCCACTTATCAGCTATCAATGAACCACATGTAAAACATCTAATCGGAATCATCATATAGATTCACCTATACGATTTCTGCCTCCATCTCCTTGCACTATATCTCATCCATTTCTCTGATTCTGTCTGCCTTGGATCTCCAGCTAGCATTGTCCTATCATAAGCCCTATATATTTTCTTTAATTCATCACTACCAGTGAACTTAACCAATGCCCTAGCCAAAGCCATCCTTGCTGCATCAGCCTGGCCCATTATCCCACCCCCATAAGTTACTATTTTGGCATCTATCTTTGATCTAACGCCATTCCCAGCTAAAAGTAATGGTTCCATGACTTTCAATCTTACCATTTCAATTGGTATTAACTCAATTGGAATGTTATTTACGAACACTCTTCCTTTCCCGGGTAATATATAACATGTAGCTCTAGCTGTCTTCCTTCTAGCACTGGAAATAATTACTTTCTGTTCCTCACTCATCCACTCCACCCTAGCTCTTTTGCAACTACTTCTACTGTGACATACTTACCTTTAAGTCTACTCACATCAGCGTCTGGGAATTTAATAAATTGTCTCCCCTCAAATTCTTTCGGCACTCCAATATATACCTTAACATTCTTAAGCATTCTACGTCCCTTACTACTTTTAGGTAACATTCCTCTAATAGTCCTTTTAACTATATTTATCGGTGATTTAGGCCTTCTAATCCCATTTCTATAAGGATTAAAAAGCGTTCTTACTGTTAAAAGTAATTTATAGGACTCGATAACTCTGTTTTTCTCCCCACTTATTACTGCTTTTTCTCCATTTACTATAACTACCTTTTTACCTTCCTTTAATAATCTAACTATGTTACTCGCCATTCTACCTAAGATCTGACCTTCAGCGTTAATTACTACTTCTTGCTCTTGAACTTGCGTACTCATTGCTTCATCAACCTCACATTTTTTCCTTTAAAATCCTTAAAGGTTTCTAAAGCTTTATATATACTCATAGCCTGACCTCCCGAAGCTCTAATTTTTTCTATAGCGGATTTTGAGAAATCCAATGCAATAACTGTTACTACGTGATCTAGTTTACCTATACCTAAGACTTTTCCTGGAACAACAACTATGTCATTGGGCCTAGTGTACTTGTTTATTTTGTATAGGTTAATATATGGCCTCTTTCTGGATGATGCCGATAACTCTTCAGCTACTTTTCTCCACAATGGTTTCTTAGACTTTTCCAAATTTCTAATAAGCTTTCTAACCATTATATTCGTACTACCAGTTACCTTCATTTAATCACCTCTACTAGCTTCTTCTCTAATTCTTCAATCTTTCTAATAATGCTTTTACCAGCCTCTAATAAAATTCTCTCTGGCTTAAGAGATCCAACACTTTCTAGCTCCAGAATATATTTATCCTCTATAGACGAAATTCTAATTAAGCCATTGCAATATCTTAAACACTCTTCACACAGGGTACAAGCCAACTCGTTCTTTACTGAGAGTTTACCATCTTTTAATTCAAATACCCCCTCTGGGCAAACAGTAGCTGCTTTTTCACAATTTCCTAGTATCTCAACTTTCGGATAGTATCTAACTATTGCCAAAGAAACTGGTATAAACTTAGCGTGCTCTTTTCCGTAGCCTAATCTTAACCTAGCCTCAAGTGATATCTTTTGATTGGCACCTAATAGCACGATTGGTATGTCTCCAGATATTGGAACTATTGATGGATCCTCTGATTTTATATCTTTAGAGTATAGCATCTTAGGCTCATTCAATGCTTCCGCTTCAATGTAAATCTTAGTATAACATTTTTCACAGTTTTCAGTACATTCAATACATTCTTCTGGCCATCTATACGTATCTAAAGCTTCCTCTGAAGTAAATGGTATTAAAGCCAACCTATGTGCCAATATCTCATCGTATAAAGGACTGTTATTCTCTATGAAATATACATCGTCAATAGACATTACTGGAACATAAAGCATCGTCGCTCTCCTAATTGCATTTACAAATTCTAAAGGATAACCCTCAAAAACTAGATCTATCCTTTTATCATCCTTATGAAGTAAATTAATTGACATGTATAAGCCGCCTATACTCTTCTTCCTCTTCTTCCACCGGGTCTCCTTATAGTATCATGAGGAATAGGCGTCACGTCTTCAATCCTTCCTATAATGAATCCAGCTCTAGCTAATGCTCTAATTGCAGGTTGAGCACCGGGTCCTGGCGTCTTACTACCATATCCACCAGGCGCCCTAACCTTAATGTGAAGTGCCATTATACCTTTTTCAAGGGCGTCACTAGCAGCTTTATTTGCAGCTAACATTGCAGCATAGGGAGATGATTTCTCTCTGTCCGCTTTCACTACCATGCCTCCGCTAGCTCTGGAGATGATTTCCGCGCCAGTAAGATCACTTATAGTTATTAGAGTGTTATTTTGTGATGCGTAAATATGAGCTATTCCCCATCTAATTTCACGCCTGCTTGACACCTGCTTCACCTCCTTCCTGTTGTGCCATAACTGGTGGTCTTGATTTAAATGAGGAAGTAACGTAATAATCGATTAGATTTTCCTCATCTACATTAACAATATAACCTGGAGACGTAACTCTTTTACCATTGACCGCAATGTGCCCATGAATTATTAATTGCCTAGCCTGATATGTTGTATTTGCTAATCCTTTCTTATACACTATAGTTTGCAATCTTCTCTCCAATAGATCTTGCTCAGTTAAACTTAGAATATCATCTACAGTTGCAGTTTCCCTCTTTAACAAACCCATCTTCAATAACTTCCCGACTAATTGTTTCTCCCTGACGGCCCTTTCTGCAGGTGGCAATGCTAATAATGATCTTGCTTGGTGTCTAAACTTTCTAATTATTGACTGTGCTATCCAGATTTCCCTTTTGTTTCTTAGACCGTATTTTCCTAACAGTTCTTGCTCATAACCTATTCTTTCTTTTATCCATGGATGACCTGGACTTTCCCATTTTTTCCTACTTTTTTTAGGATCTCCCATCTAGATCACCTTAAGAGGATTTCTGTTGTTGTTGGGAAGAAGATTGTTGAGCTTGGGGTTGTGCGGCTTTCTTTCTAGCTACACCTATAGTCATACCAGTTCTTCCCGTAGTCCTTGTTCTTTGTCCTCTAACCTTTAAGCCCAATGAATGCCTAACTCCTCTCCAACTTCTACTCTTCTTCTCTCTTTCTATATCATTTCTTACGTAAAAGATTAGATCAGAAGTAACTAAATGAAGATCTAAGCCACTCTCATAGTCTTTACGCCTATTATATAACCAACTAGGTAAACCTTTAATTGCATGATCACTTATTACAGACTCAACTTTCTTTATATCAGCATCAGATAATTCACCTAATCTCGCGTTTGGATCCATCCCTAGTTTTAGTATCATTGCTTTAGCAGTATTATAACCAATTCCTTTTACCATTGCTAAGGCGTAAGGTAGTTTCATAGTTCCATCTACATCTTGTCCAAAAATTCTAACAACGTACTTAAACTGTTGACTCATTAAGTATCAGCTTGTATGGTCTATGTAAAACTAGTTTTTAAGTTTTTCAATACGTTATCCATTTTTGTTTTGGCCTCAGCTATAGCATAGTCTAAACGATTTGATATATATTCTATGCTATAAGGAGAATAATTCCCAATATATTTCTTTATAGGAGTATAAGGACTTTCCCTAAATTGTGGTTTAAGTTCTTTTCCTCCATATGTAATTATAGGATATTGTCTAAAATCATCTATATAACCTATGACTTCACTTCTAATATTATGTTGAGCTAATCTCTCTTTAACTAAATCTGGGTTGTCAGTAAATATAAGTATTGAATCGATTGATATACCAAAGGGGTCTATGTTAATCTCTTCTAGCATTTTTCTTACTTTTGGATTTATTAATGAAAGAAACTTCTCATCATCTATCACAAAACTTAGGTTGGTTATTTTTGAAACCTCCAAGGCATCAGCACGTATCCCGCCATTAGTAACATCTGTCATAGAATAAACATTACTTGACAAATGATCCCTAACTACGATACAGGTGATTAGGTCCTTAATATTAAGCGTTTCCGAAATCACATCGGGCATACCATTATAAATGGCTGTAGTGGCAATGGTCCCACCACCATTTCCTTCAGTCATGAGTATTTTCAATCCTTTCGTTACTCTTCTTCTTAAGAAATCCTTAGACTTCAATACTCCTATTGAACCTACGGCCCCGCTTATTCTATCTCCTAAAACTAAGTCTCCACCTATTCTTAACGTACTACCACTTAATATTGGCACATTTAAAGCTTTACCAATTGAAGTAACGCCTGCCTCAAAGTCTATTAACATTCCTACATCGCTATCATCAGAAAGATGTATATCTACGATTAGGCCTAATGGGTAGGCTCCCTTGACCATTATATCCCTCAATGTTGCTCTGGTAGCATAGAAACCAGCTAGGAACGGGAAATAAGAGAGCCTCGAATGAATACCATCTATAGAAACAACTATGTTTTCCCTTATTCCCGCGTCATCATATTCTTCGATTTGCTTACCAGCCAATTCAAATAACTTGGTATGTATTAAATTATCCCCTATACCTCTAGATCCTAATCCTGCTTCTCCAGCTTTTATGTTAGTTTTAGGAAAACCAAATATGCTATCAGCTTTCATGGAATTCATAACCTCAGTCAAAATAACGTTAGAGATCTCCTCTGCATTATACCTATCACCCTTATAGAACCTTATTTCCTCTATTAGTTTCGTTTTTGCCTTTTCAACGTCTGGATAAAGTCTTCTCACTATTCCCTCCAAATCCATTAAACGCAAAATGTAATACCATTATAATATATTTTTCCCATCACACGATTAGATGTATTTGGTTTTAAAATACAATAAGAGTAAAGTATTATATCTTAATTTTTTCAACTAGTAACCAAAAGGAATCTGTGTAGTGATTAAGGTCGTGTTTATCGTAAAATAACGGGATAATAATAGCTTTTTTAGTAGTATTAGCGTAATAAATATGGGACAAAAATTGCCACCCACAAACAAACCTCCTTTTGAAAAGTTATATGATTGTGAAAGTGAAAGTTGTATTCAAAAACTAGTAGATGATTACATTTACAATTTAATGGCAAATAACAATAATAGTAATAACTATACTATGTTTAAATTATTTAAAGATGAAGATGATAGTGATCATAAATTTGTTTTAAATGAAAAAGTAATGTTAAACAGTTACTTATTCATCAAAGTACTTCTAAGGAGAATACTTGAGACGGACCTCGATTTTGAATATGTAATAGATGATCTCGAGAAAAAACTGGGAAATACGCATCCAGTTGTTCTCTTTTTGAAACAATTCAAAGATGATTAGCGCTTTTTTACTTAAACTTCTTTTTACTTTTTGGGGAAACTGATTATGAGTATCGATCAAAGGTTACAGCTTATAACGAGAAATGCAGCTGAAATAATAACTATAGATGAGTTAAGGAAAAAATTAGAATCTGAAGAGAAATTAAAAGGTTATATAGGATTTGAGCCAAGTGGGCTCTTTCACATTGGATGGTTGATATGGACGCAAAAAGTGAAAGATTTAGTGGAAGCAGGCGTTAATATGACCTTATTAAGAGCAACTTGGCATGCGTGGATTAACGATAAGTTAGGTGGAGATCTAAGCCTAATAAAGATGGCAGCTGATTACACAGTTGAAGTAATAAAGAATTACGGAGTTGACACAACTAAGTTAAACATAGTTGATGCTGACGATATGGTTAAGGAGAAAGATTATTGGGCTCTTGTAATAAAAGTAGCTAAGAACGCTAGTCTAGCCAGAATAAAAAGAGCACTAACAATAATGGGGAGAAGAGCAGAAGAAGCGGAAATAGACGCATCAAAACTGATATATCCAGCCATGCAAGTTAGTGACATATTTTACCTAGATTTAGATATTGCACTAGGAGGAACAGATCAGAGAAAAGCCCACATGTTAGCAAGAGATGTAGCAGAAAAAATGGGCAAGAAGAAGATAGTATCGATACATACACCACTTTTAGTTGGACTTCAAGGAGGGCAGAGAATGAGCATAACGGAGGGAATGGAAGAAGATGACATACAAGCTGAGATAAAAATGAGCAAGTCAAAGCCAGAATCTGCGATCTTCGTTAGTGATAGTAGAGAGGATGTAGAGAGAAAGATAATGGGTGCATATTGTCCTAAAGGTGTAGCAGAAAATAATCCAATTCTTCAAATATTGAAGTATATTATATTTCCACGTTATAATTTTGTAAAGATTGAAAGAGATATTAGATATGGTGGAGACGTTGAATTTAAGGATTACGAGGAGTTAGAAAGGGCTTATATTGAAGGAAAAATACATCCGATGGATTTAAAGAAGGCTACTGCGAGAAGATTAAATGAGATATTAGAACCTATAAGAAAGAGTTTAGAAAGGAAACCCGAATTCGAGGAAATGATTCAGAAGATATCTAAAAGTGTAACAAGGTAATGTAAAGGTGAGCTTCCAAATGAAATATGATATAAAGTTAAGATTTGAAGTAGAAGGTATTGTCGAAAAAACTGATGTAATAGGCGCAATATTTGGTCAAACTGAAAACCTATTTGGAGACGAATTTGACCTAAGAGAGTTACAAGATAAAGGAAGATTAGGAAGAATTATTGTAGAGATTAGAACTAAAGGAGGAAAAAGCGAAGGGGAAATAATAATACCATCTAACTTAGACAGGATTGAGACTGCGTTAATTGCTGCAATGGTTGAAAGCGTAGACAAGGTAGGACCATATAATTCAAAATTTGAACTGATAGAAATAGAAGACATTAGGGCTGAAAAACTTAAAAAAATCATAGAAAGAGCAAAGGGAATCTTATCAAGCTGGAGTAAAGAGAAATCACTAGATATAAAGGAAGTAATAAACGAGATAAGCAGTGCAGTAAAGGTAGGCGAAATAACAGAGTATGGACCAGAAAGATTACCCGCTGGTCCAGATGTGGATAAGGATCCTAATTTAATTATAGTAGAGGGAAGAGCTGACGTAATAAACTTACTAAGATATGGTTATAAAAACGTAATAGCTGTAGAAGGGGCAACATCAAGGATACCAGAAACAGTAGTTAGTTTATCCAAGATGAAGAAGACAGTAATAGCGTTTTTAGACGGAGATCATGGTGGAGATCTAATACTCAAAGAATTATTGAGTAATAATGTAAAGATAGATTTTGTAGCAAGAGCACCAGTAGGGAGAGAAGTAGAAGAGTTAACAGGGAAGGAGATCGCAAAAGCACTATCTAATATGATGCCATTAACTCAATATCTAAAGAAGATTCAGGAGGCAGAACAAGCGATAGCTAAAAATGTGATTGCAAAAGAAGAAAAACCAATACAACTTGAAGCTACACAACAGCTAGTGCAGATAACTTTACCACAGAATGTTTTAGAAGAGATCAAAAAACTTCCAGGAACTTTAGAAGGTGTTCTCTACGATAATAATTGGAATTTAATTGAGAAAGTTCAAGTGCGAGATATAATAGCTAAGCTAGAGGCTTACGAAGATAATAAAGTAGCATATATAGTATTTGATGGAGTTATAACTCAAAGACTACTAGATCTAGCCTCTCAAAAGAATATTAAGATGATAATAGGAGCTAGAATAGGTGGAATAAACAAGAGACCACAAAACGTCGACATATTAACATTTACTGACATTATTTCTTCTTAGAAGCCCCGAACATATCTAGTATATCAGTTATATTAGTTTTTTTCAAACTCTCCTCACTTACTCCTAAAGGTGTGAGTACCTTTAGAGATTCTCTGAGTAGTTGATCAACGTAATATTCTATATCTATTCTGTTTTTCTCCTTGACAAAGAAAAAAGGTTCTGCACGATCATGAACACTACCATGACCCTTTACTATAAGATAACCTATTCTTGAATCTTTAGATATTAAATAACCAGATTGAATAGCTTTTCTTGCAGCAACTACAAAAGCTAGTTGTTTATCGTACTCGCTAAGATCTTTTTCTATATGAACCCAAGTTATTAATTCCCCAATATTAAATTCCCCTCTCCTCAACTTGATTACAGCAGACTTAACTAACTTTACTGCTTTCTTAACATCTTTACTAATTAATATTTCTTCTACAACTTTTCTTTTTACATTCCTAACCAATTCACAAAGATCCATATCCTCTTTACCTATTCTTGCAATATCTATCTTATCTCCTTCTAATAACCCTGCATACCTATCATTACCTAAGATTAATAATGATCTGTAGATCTTCCTTACCTTAAGGTTAAGATCGTATAGGCTATTTATCTTAAATATTAATTCATTCAGTTTATCTCCAGATCCTCCTTTCACAAATACTAAAAGGTCATTAGCTAAAATCGCTTCGAAACCTGAGTTTTTAATTAGATCTATAACCAACTTAACTATTTCATAACTTAACTCGTCTACCGCACTTGCAATCTCTCTTGAGTACCATCTTGAATTTATCCAATGAATATAATCATAAAATGATGACATTAATTCTTCAATTACCTCTAATTTTCTAATATCTTGAATATTACTTAATTCTTCCAGAAATGTTTTATAAAGACTTGACGGTTCTCTCTTAAATTTGTAATTAGAGATTGTGGACACATAACAATCATCGCACTGCCCTTTGACTAGAGTATCTGGACCTATATTGAATTTCCTTATTACTGATAGATAAACTGATGATATATCAAGAACATAAGCATCGCTATAGATACCAATCTTTGGTTCAATAACGGTCTTCTTTATTTTTAAAGAACGATTAGGATTATCCATTCGAACTGGGATTAATTCCTCAGATTTTGCAGCGGTCCTTATTAGTGAAGCCTCGATCCTATTTCCCCAACTAGCTACTGATAATTTATCTAAAGGTAGACCAGTTATCTTAACCAGTTCACTATAAGGCGATAATAGAAAGTTGCCTAATAGATAAATGGATTTAGCATTTTCTAAACTATATTGTTTGACTAGATCTCTATTCTTCTCGTCATCCCAATATCTTGAAATTTCATACCAATTTAAGGAGTCACGCCTAGGAGATATACCTAAATAATTCGCTACTTCAATCAAATCTACATGACCAGTTAATCTCTCATTCATTAGTAGACCAACTAAATCTACGTTAAGTCTCCCTGAAATCGAGTAGTGCCCATAGGTACCTTGACTCACTTCAGAGCCTATCTTCCTTCCTATATCTATTTTCACTCCTAACGAATTGGCTCTTTCTGTAATATATTTCCAATGAAAGACGTCTACGTCAAAGACATATATTATATCGGGGTCATAATTCAATATGTAGTCAACGAATTTCCTTATAATTTTAAGATCATCCATGCTTTCGTCTAAACTAAACTGCATGCTACCTTCCTTGCTCCACAAGCTCAAAACAACTATTGGATCTTTTCTAGGGTTCAAGGATCCATATTTACTATAGATCTGAAAATCGATCCCAATAGCCCTTAATTCTGGTATCTTACCCTCATAGTGCGAAAGAATTTTATCTAAAATATATACTTTTTTTGTGCGAAAACCCTCCAGCTTTACCTCACTTACTTCAGCCTTAAACCAAGTAAATGGTCTTAGATCGAAATCTATTGAATATCTCATAGTAAACCTTATGTCCGCATCGAAAATACTTTTTATACCATTTATCCTACTGATCTTTTCTCTGCACCTCTTAATTTGAGTAGGTGTGGAAGTTTGAACAAGTAGAGCATCTACAACATTACCTAAGTATTTCCTTTTAACTTTAGTAATTAGGAGAACCTCACAATTCTTTCTTATGTTTTCAATTATTTCATCCCCATTACCCTCATATACGAGGTAAAAATATGGTTTAAAATTTCTCTCTACTACTACGCAACTGTTCCCTTCATCATCAATGCTCCAAATGTAAATTAGTGGAATGTTATCTTTGATTTCATAAGAGAAGTCTAATATAAAGAAATCCTTAATCATATATTACTAACCAAATGACTGGCTTTTTAATTTATTCAAAGTTTCGATAGTGTCGTCGTTAAGTTATTTATATTTGTATAACGAGTATTACTTATGGGTAGGAAGCCTGTATTTAGGCAAGACGTTTCTTGTCCCTCTTGTGGTAGTCATCATGTTGTTAAGTGTGGTAGGCCTTTGGGTAGGCA